>ERZ724516.2358-NODE-2358-length-10681-cov-11.649351_pt1 | contig 10681 bp, 9 predicted proteins | sample MGYA00376049_ERZ724516 | MGnify/ENA primary metagenome ERZ724516 (study PRJEB28724, sample SAMN07190886) | activated sludge metagenome | isolation source: activated sludge of sewage treatment plant in Hong Hong | place: USA: Christiansburg, Virginia | collected... | reverse complement strand
TGTTCGTGGCCGCCGCGGCCGGGGCCAAGGTCAGCAAGCACGGGGGCAGAAGCGTTAGCAGCAAGAGCGGCAGCGCCGATGTGCTCGAATCACTGGGCCTGAACATCAACCTGTCGCCGACACAGATCGCACAGTGCGTGGCGGAGACGGGTATCGGCTTCATGTTCGCGCCCAACCACCATCCGGCCATGAAGAACGTGGCGCCAGTGCGCCGTGAAATGGGCATCAAGACCATCTTCAACCTGCTGGGTCCTCTGACCAATCCGGCCAGCGCACCCAATATCCTGATGGGCGTGTTCCACGCCGACCTGGTGGGTATCCAGGTGCGCGTCATGCAGCGCCTGGGCGCCGAACATGCTGTGGTGGTCTATGGCCGCGACGGCATGGACGAGGTGAGTCTGGGTGCTTCCACGCTGGTGGGCGAGTTGAAAGACGGCAAGGTCACCGAATACGAAATCCACCCGGAAGACTTCGGCATGGTCATGGCCAGCAACCGCGCGCTCAAGGTGGAGACACCCGACCAGTCCCGGGCCATGCTGCTGGGGGTTCTGGACAACCAGCCTGGCGCACCCAAGGACATCGTGGTGCTCAACGCTGGCGTGGCGCTGTACGCCGCGAATGTGGCGACCAGCATGGTGGACGGCATCCAGCTGGCGCGCGCCGCCATCGAATCCGGCGCGGCCAAGGCCAAGCTGCAGGCACTGATCAAACTATCGGGCGAACTTGCCGTCCAATAACCTTGTGGGTCGGACCACTTTGCGCAGCACATGTGCTCTGACCCCAACTGAATAGGAAAAGTATGAGCGATATTCTGGACAAGATTGTGGCGGTCAAGCGTGAGGAGGTGGCTGCCGCCATCCAGCGCAAATCACTGGCCGTGGTGCGGGCGGATGCCGAATCGCGGGTGCTGACGCGCGATTTCGTAGGCGCGCTGAAGGCCAAGATCGCCGCCGGCAAACCGGCAGTGATTGCCGAGATCAAAAAGGCCAGCCCCAGCAAGGGCGTGCTGCGCGAAGACTTCATCCCGGCCGACATCGCGCAGTCCTATGCCGAGCACGGCGCGGCCTGCCTGTCGGTGCTGACCGACGTGCAGTTTTTCCAGGGCGAGGTGGACTACCTGAAACAGGCGCGCGCCAGCTGCCAGCTGCCGGTGCTGCGCAAGGACTTCATGGTCGACCCGTACCAGATTTACGAGTCCCGGGCCATGGGCGCCGACTGCATATTGCTGATCGCCGCCTGCCTGGATGACGCGCAGATGAAGGACCTGGAGGCCATCGCCCGCAGCCTGGACATGGCGGTGCTGGTGGAGGTGCACGATGGCGCCGAACTGGAGCGCGCATTGAAATTGAAGACGCCGCTGATCGGCATCAACAACCGCAACCTGAAAACCTTCGAGGTCACGCTGGACACCACGCTCGCGCTCAAGGCTCAGGTGCCGGCTGACCGCCTGCTGGTGACCGAGAGCGGCATCCTCAGCCGGGACGATGTGCTGCGCATGGGCGCCGCCGGTGTCAACGCCTTCCTGGTTGGCGAGGCCTTTATGCGGGCACCGGACCCGGGTGAAGCGCTAGCAGCCCTGTTTGGTTAACGAACGGAGCCGCCATGTCCCCATCCATGCCCGACGAAACCATGTCCACGCTGGAAACGCCACCCCCGGCGCCCGCCGGCGCGCAATTGCAGTCGGCCGATCCATCGGGCTGGCCGGTGGCGCCTGGGTGGCGGCCTCTGGTGGAAGAATTTTTTCAGTCGGCTGCGGGGCAGGGACTACTGGGTTTTCTGCAGCAGCGCCTGCAGGCCGGGGCGAGCATCTTCCCGCCGCAGCCGCTGCGAGCCTTGCAGCTCACGCCGCCGTCCGCCGTGCGGGTCGTCATCTTGGGGCAGGACCCCTACCATGGGCGTGGCCAGGCCGAGGGGCTGGCGTTTTCCGTGGCGCCGGGGGTGCCGTTTCCGCCGTCGCTGCGCAATATTTTCAAGGAGTTGCAGCGCGATCTGGGCACGCCCATTCCGGCCCAGCCCCAGCCCGGCGGCAGCCTGGTGAAATGGGCGCAAAAAGGGGTTCTCCTGCTCAACACCTGCCTGACGGTGGAGGAGGGGTTGCCCGCCAGCCATTCCGGCAAGGGCTGGGAGTTGCTGACCGACGCCATCATCCGCCAGGTATCCCAAGAGGCCCAACCGGCTGTCTTCATGCTCTGGGGCGCTCATGCCCAAGGCAAACGTCCGTTGATCGATGCCAGCCGCCACCTGGTGCTAACGGCCAACCACCCCTCTCCGCTGTCGGCACTGCGGCCGCCCCTGCCATTTATCGGCTGCGGCCACTTTTCACAGGCGCGGGCCTGGCGTGACACGCACCCGGCGCCTGTCTGAGCCGGCTTGCGTACGGCCCATTTTTTGGCGTCGAATTGGAAAAATCTCGGTGCCCGGATATGACAAGGCCCAAAACCCGTGGCATAATCCGGGGTTCACCTTAGGAGAGGTGGCCGAGTGGTTAATGGCAGCAGACTGTAAATCTGCCCTCTTACGAGTACGCTGGTTCGAATCCAGCCCTCTCCACCAAGTGATGAGCTTGACTGTATTGGATGAGCCTATGCGGGGTTCGTATAGTGGTAATACCTTAGCCTTCCAAGCTAAAGCGAGGAGTTCGATTCTCCTACCCCGCTCCACAGTTGGTTTGTTGCGATAGGTTTGTAAAGATTTTGCCCTTTTGGCTCAGTGGTAGAGCACTCCCTTGGTAAGGGAGAGGTCGCGGGTCCGATTCCCGCAAAGGGCACCAGTTTTGTGCATCGCCGACGTTGTGTGGGTGGTGTAGCGAATGTTGTTGATTTGAACCATTACTTTTCGGAGTCTGACAATGGGAAAAGAAAAATTCACACGTACCAAGCCCCACGTGAACGTGGGCACCATTGGTCACGTTGACCACGGCAAGACTACGCTGACTGCGGCCATCACCTCGGTGCTGGCAGCCAAGTTCGGCGGCACCGCCCGTGCCTACGACCAGATCGACGCCGCTCCCGAAGAAAAAGCGCGCGGCATTACGATCAACACCGCCCACGTCGAATACGAAACCGCCAACCGCCACTACGCCCACGTGGACTGCCCTGGACACGCTGACTATGTGAAGAACATGATCACTGGCGCTGCCCAAATGGACGGCGCCATTCTGGTCTGCTCCGCTGCTGACGGCCCCATGCCCCAGACCCGCGAACACATCCTGCTGGCTCGCCAGGTTGGTGTGCCTTACATCATCGTCTACCTGAACAAGTGTGACATGGTGGATGACGCCGAGCTGCTGGAATTGGTCGAAATGGAAGTGCGCGAGCTGCTCGACAAGTATGACTTCCCTGGCGACGCAACCCCCATCATCCATGGGTCAGCCAAGCTCGCCCTGGAAGGCGACAAGGGCGAACTCGGCGAAGGCTCCATCATGAAGCTGGCCGACGCCCTGGACACCTACATCCCCATGCCAGAGCGTGCAGTCGACGGCGCCTTCCTGATGCCCGTGGAAGACGTGTTCTCCATCTCCGGTCGCGGCACCGTGGTGACCGGTCGTATCGAGCGCGGCATCATCAAGGTCGGCGAAGAAATCGAAATCGTCGGTATCAAAGACACCGTCAAGACCACCTGCACCGGCGTGGAAATGTTCCGCAAGCTGCTGGACCAAGGCCAAGCTGGCGACAACGTCGGTATCCTGCTGCGCGGCACCAAGCGTGAAGACGTGCAGCGCGGCCAAGTGCTGTGCAAGCCCGGCTCCATCAAGCCACACACCCACTTCACTGGCGAGATCTATGTCTTGTCCAAGGACGAGGGCGGCCGCCACACACCTTTCTTCAACAACTACCGCCCCCAGTTCTACTTCCGTACAACGGACGTGACCGGTGCGATCGAGTTGCCAGAAGGCAAGGAAATGGTGATGCCTGGTGACAACGTGTCCATCACGGTCAAGCTGATCAACCCGATCGCCATGGAAGAAGGCCTGCGTTTCGCGATCCGCGAAGGCGGTCGTACCGTGGGCGCGGGTGTGGTTGCCAAGATCATTGCTTAACAAATGGGTTTGCGGGACAGATCTTTGGCTCTGTCCTCAACTGTTTAGATGTCGATAGGGGTATAGCTCAATTGGCAGAGCGTCGGTCTCCAAAACCGAAGGTTGTAGGTTCGATTCCTACTGCCCCTGCCACCCGGGTCAAGGTTAGACCGGTGGTGCACAAGCCCGCTACGCTGTAGCGGGCTTTGGCGTCTTGAGTACTGTAAGTTTGAACCAAATCGAAAACGCAAGTAAAAGAAATATGGCCACGACACAAATCGAAACCGTTAGCACAGGGGCTGATAAAGCCAAGCTGGCTGCAGCCTCTGTATTGGTGGTGGCTGCTTTGGCCGGGTTCTACCTTTTGGGGGCACAAGGGCCGCTGGTGCAGTGGGTGGTGCTTATTTTGGGTTTGGCAGTTGCGGTTGCTGTTTTTTTTACGTCTGAGACCGGAAAAGAACTCGCGGCCTTTGGGCGTGACGCCTGGCGCGAGGTTAAAAAAGTAGTTTGGCCTTCGCGCAAAGAGTCGATCCAAATTACTGCTTATGTGTTCGGTTTTGTATTGGTCATGGCGCTGTTTTTGTGGTTGACGGACAAGACGCTTGAGTGGTTTTTTTATGACTTGATCTTGGGGTGGAAAAAATAATGACTGATGTCGTGGAAACCCCCTCAGCTGACTCTGCGCCGCCTGCGCCTGCGGTCAACCCTGACTTGCGCTGGTATGTTGTTCATGCCTACTCCGGCATGGAAAAGGCGGTCGAGCGTAACATTCACGAGCGCATTACACGTGCTGGCATGCAAGGAAAATTCGGCCGTATTCTCGTCCCAATGGAAGAGGTTGTTGAGGTCAAGAACGGCCAAAAGAAAACTACCGAACGCAAGTTCTTTCCTGGGTATGTATTGGTCGAGATGATCATGGATGATGAGACCTGGCATCTGATTAAACATACCAACAAGGTGACGGGTTTTGTCGGAGGAGCCAAGAACCGCCCTGCGCCCATCTCGGAAGCGGAAGTTCAGAAGATCGTCAACCAGATGCAGGAAGGTACCGACAAACCCCGCCACAAGGTGGAGTTTGTGGTGGGCGAATTTGTGCGTGTCAAGGAAGGTCCTTTCACGGATTTCAACGGCTCGGTCGAAGATGTGAACTACGAGAAGAGCAAGGTGCGGGTGTCCGTCACCATCTTCGGTCGTTCCACTCCGGTTGAACTGGAGTTTTCTCAGATAGAGAAAACGTAAGTTTCACCAAAACCTGAAGCATTGCGGGACAGACCACAGGCTGCGCAATTGACCCGCTCTGTCCTCAGCTAGTGTGAGTATTTGTGGGGAGGACCACTCGCTTAAGCGATGTGCTTTTACCCCAACTGATCAAAGGTAGTTCGCATTTTCCGACTCGATGCGAACAATAAGAGAAGAGTCTTTAACCCCGGGAAGCCAAAGTCTGAACCGTTCAGTACCCAGGCGTTATGACCCGTAAGGAGAAATCATGGCGAAAAAAATCGTCGGTTTTGTCAAGCTGCAAGTGCCAGCTGGTAAGGCCAACCCATCCCCCCCCATCGGACCTGCTCTGGGTCAACGTGGTTTGAACATCATGGAGTTCTGCAAGGCATTTAATGCGCAGACCCAAGGTGTTGAGCCAGGTCTGCCTTTGCCCGTGGTGATTACCGCGTACGCAGACAAGAGCTTCACTTTCATCATCAAGACACCACCTGCGACCGTTTTGATCAAGAAGGCCATCAAGCTGGACAAGGGTTCCGCCAATCCGCTGAAAGACAAGGTCGGCAAGATCACCCGTGCCCAGCTGGAAGAAATTGCCAAGACCAAGATGAAAGACATGAACGCTGCCGATCTGGAAGGCGCCGTTCGCACCATCGCTGGTACTGCCCGTTCCATGGGCGTGAATGTGGAGGGCGTGTAAATGTCCAATCTGACTAAAAAGCAAAAGACACAAGTTGGCAAGATCGACAGCAACAAGCTGTATCCCTTGGTCGACGCATTGGGTCTGGTGAAGGAATTTGCCACCGCCAAGTTTGACGAATCTATTGACGTTGCCGTGCAACTCGGTATTGATGCCAAGAAGTCGGACCAAGTGGTTCGTGGTGCTGTTGTGTTGCCAAATGGCACCGGCAAAACCAAACGTGTCGCCGTTTTCGCGCAAGGCGCCAAGGCCGAAGAAGCCAAAGCCGCCGGTGCTGACATCGTTGGCATGGACGATCTGGCTGCCATGGTCAAGGCCGGCGACATGCCGTTTGACATCGTGATCGCTGCTCCAGACGCCATGCGTGTGGTCGGTACCCTGGGTCAAATTTTGGGACCGCGTGGTCTGATGCCTAACCCCAAGGTTGGCACTGTGACGCCCGATGTGGCAACTGCGGTTCGCAATGCCAAAGCTGGTCAAGTGCAGTTCCGTGTCGACAAGGCCGGTATTGTGCATTCGACCATCGGACGCCGTTCGTTCGAGTCTGACAAGTTGCAAGGCAACTTGGCGGCGTTGGTGGATGCGTTGCAAAAGGCCAAGCCGGCTTCGAGCAAGGGTGTGTATTTGCGCAAGGTGGCAGTTTCGTCAACCATGGGTGTGGGTGTCCGTGTCGACATTCAATCCATCGCGGCGTAATTGCAAAAAATTTGGGAGCCGTGAAAGCGGTTCTCGATGTGGTGGGCTGTTGGAGCTTTCGGGTTTCGGCAGGTCATCCAAGACCGTTGGCGTGCAGCTTGACTGCACTTAAACCATCAGCCAACGCAGATGGCGATCCCGCTGCAGATGGAATGAGAATTTCTGTTAACAGTTGGTCGCTGCAATGTGGAGCGTAACGTGGTGCAAACCGCAATGCGCATTTAAAGGAGTAGACCTTGAGTCTGAATCGCAGTGAGAAAGAAGCGGTCATCAGTGATGTGACCGGCCTCGCCGCTAAAGCTCAAACGCTCGTGATCGCGGAGTACCGCGGCATCACGGTCGCTGACATGACCAAACTGCGCAACAACGCGCGCAGCAACGGTGTGACCCTGAGTGTGTTGAAAAACACCCTGGCTCGCCGTGCTGTTGCCGGTAGCGCTTTTGAAGTTGTGTCCGACCAGATGACCGGTCCTCTGATCTATGGCTTTTCTGTCGACGCAGTGGCTGCCGCAAAAGTGGTGGCCGAGTTCGCGAAGACCAACGACAAGTTGGTCATCCGTGCTGGTGCGTATGGTGGTAAGGCCCTGGACGTGAACGGCGTGAAGCAATTGGCAAGCATCCCTTCCAAGGAAGTGTTGTTGGCGCAGTTGTTGGGCTTGATGCAATCCCCCATTTCGCGTACGGCACGTGTGCTGGCGGCATTGGCGGAGCAACGTGGCGCAGGTGCAGCAGTAGAAGAAGCTGCCCCCGTAGAGGCAGTTGCGGCTTAAACGCGCACTGTCTGTAGTAACAAAAGTGAAACATTGCGGGACAGTCCTGAGCATCGCGAAGCTCTGTCCTCAACTAACTGTAGGAAATCAAAATGGCATTCGATAAAGACGCATTTTTGACCGCGCTGGACAGCATGACGGTCATGGAACTCAACGACCTGGTGAAAGCCATCGAAGAGAAGTTTGGTGTGAGCGCTGCAGCTATGGCAGGCCCAGCCGCCGCCGCTGGCCCTGCCGCTGTTGCCGAAGAGAAGACCGAGTTCAACGTTGTTTTGCTCGAAGCAGGCGCCCAAAAGGTGTCAGTCATCAAGGCAGTGCGTGAAATCACCGGATTGGGGTTGAAAGAAGCCAAGGATCTGGTTGACGGAGCTCCCAAGAACGTCAAGGAAGGCATTGCCAAAGCTGACGCTGAAGCTGCTTTGAAGAAACTGGTGGAAGCTGGTGCCAAGGCCGAACTGAAGTAATCAGCTTGTTCGTTTGGGCTGGGAGCTCCTTCAAGGGCTCCCAGCCTTTGCCGCTTATGAGAGCGCACTAAAAAGTCGGCGTGGGCCGCATTTCCGAGAGACCGAAAGGTCGATGGAAAACCCACTCGACTTTTTAGTGTCTTCTGACCCCGACTACAGAAGATGCCTTGGATCGGGTTGTGTGCAACGCGCAACCGTCCGCCAATGATTGGTAGTGGCCAATCGCCAAGAAATGGCCGAACGTGATGATGTTCGGTACGACAGTCGCCTAGGACCCCCAGGTTCCTTTAGTCTTTGCCCGGAGATCGAATGGCTTATACATACACAGAACGCAAGCGAATTCGCAAAAATTTCGGTAATCGCGATAGCGTGCTCGAAATCCCCTACCTTTTGCAAATGCAGAAGGATGCCTACACTGCATTTCTGCAAGCCGATGTTGCACCCAAGAAGCGGACCGTAGAAGGTTTACAAGCGGCGTTTGAAGCGGCTTTCCCCATCGTCTCGCACAATGGTTTTGTCGAGATGAAGTACCTGGAATACAGCCTGGCCAAACCCGCATTCGACGTTCGCGAATGCCAGACCCGTGGTCTGACGTTTGCCTCGGCTGTTCGCGCCAAAGTGCAACTGATCATCTATGACCGCGAGTCCTCCACGTCGCAAAACAAGGTGGTCAAGGAAGTCAAAGAGCAAGAAGTCTACATGGGCGAAGTGCCGCTGATGACCGGCAAGGGTTCCTTCATCATTAACGGCACTGAACGCGTGATCGTGTCCCAGTTGCACCGTTCTCCTGGCGTATTCTTTGAGCACGACAAGGGCAAAACCCACAGTTCGGGCAAGCTGCTGTTCTCCGCACGCATCATCCCTTACCGCGGTTCATGGCTGGACTTTGAGTTCGATCCCAAGGACCTGCTGTACTTCCGTGTCGACCGCCGTCGCAAGATGCCGGTCACGATATTGCTCAAGGCCATTGGCCTGACCAATGAATCTATCTTGGCCAACTTCTTCGTCAACGACAACTTCCGTTTGATGGACAGTGGCGCCCAGATGGAGTTCGTCGCCGAGCGTCTGCGTGGTGAGGTGGCCCGTTTCGACATTACCGACAAGAGTGGCAAGGTTGTTGTCGCCAAAGACAAGCGTGTCACCGCCCGTCATACCCGTGAACTGGAGCAGTCCGCGACTACGCACATCAGCGTGCCAGAAGACTTCCTAATCGGTCGTGTCGCGGCCCGCAATGTAATTGACGAAGACACTGGCGAAATCGTGGCCAAGGCCAACGAAGAACTGACCGAAGCCTTGCTCAAGAAACTGCGTTTGGCCGGTGTGCAAGATCTGCCTTGTATTTACACCAATGAGCTAGACCAAGGCGCCTACATCTCACAAACCTTGCGTACCGATGAAACAGTAGACGAGTTCGCTGCCCGCGTTGCCATCTACCGCATGATGCGCCCTGGTGAGCCACCAACGGAAGATGCGGTGCAGGCCTTGTTCCAGCGGCTGTTCTACAACCCCGACACCTACGATTTGTCCCGGGTAGGTCGCATGAAGTTCAACGCCAAGATGGGTCGTACCGAATCGACCGGCCCCATGGTGCTGACCAATGAAGACATCCTGGCCGTGGTCAAAATCCTGGTCGATTTGCGTAATGGCCGTGGTGAAGTCGACGACATCGACCATTTGGGCAACCGCCGAGTCCGTTGCGTGGGTGAATTGGCCGAGAACCAGTACCGCACTGGTTTGGCCCGTATCGAAAAGGCTGTCAAGGAACGTCTGGGTCAGGCTGAGCAAGAGCCGCTGATGCCGCACGACCTGATTAACAGCAAGCCGATTTCGGCTGCATTGAAAGAGTTCTTTGGTGCATCGCAGTTGTCGCAGTTCATGGACCAGACCAATCCGTTGGCCGAAATCACCCACAAGCGCCGTGTATCGGCCCTTGGCCCAGGTGGTTTGACACGTGAACGTGCTGGATTTGAAGTGCGCGACGTGCACGTGACCCATTACGGTCGTGTCTGCCCTATTGAAACGCCCGAAGGTCCAAACATTGGTCTTATCAATTCGCTGGCTTTGTACGCTCGCCTGAACGAATACGGTTTCATCGAAACACCGTACCGCCGTGTGGTTGACAGCAAGGTGACTACGGACATTGATTACCTGTCGGCCATCGAAGAAGGCAAATACGTCATCGCCCAGGCTAACGCGACTCTGGACAAGGACGGCAAGCTGACCGGCGATCTGGTGTCGGCCCGGGAGAAGGGCGAATCCATTTTGTGCGGTGCAGAGCGCATTCAGTACATGGATGTGTCACCCGCGCAGATCGTCTCTGTGGCGGCGTCGCTCGTTCCATTCTTGGAACACGATGACGCCAACCGTGCGTTGATGGGCGCCAACATGTCGCGCCAGGCCGTGCCGGTGCTGCGGCCCGAGAAGCCCATGGTGGGAACCGGCATCGAGCGCGTGGCGGCGGTGGACTCGGGCACCGTGGTCACCGCAACCCGTGGCGGCGTGGTCGATTACATCGATGCCACCCGTATCGTGGTGCGTGTCAACGACAGCGAAGCGCAAGCCGGTGAAGTCGGTGTTGACATCTATAACCTGATCAAGTACCAGCGTTCCAACCAGAACACCAATATCCATCAACGCCCCATCGTCAAGCGTGGCGACAAGCTGGCCAAGGGTGATGTGATTGCTGACGGCGCTTCGACCGATCTGGGCGAAATCGCCATCGGCCAGAACATGCTGGTGGCCTTCATGCCCTGGAACGGTTACAACTTCGAAGACTCGATCCTGATCAGCGAGCGCGTGGTGGCAGAAGACCGCT
>ERZ724516.2357-NODE-2357-length-10685-cov-5.035466_pt1 | contig 10685 bp, 10 predicted proteins | sample MGYA00376049_ERZ724516 | MGnify/ENA primary metagenome ERZ724516 (study PRJEB28724, sample SAMN07190886) | activated sludge metagenome | isolation source: activated sludge of sewage treatment plant in Hong Hong | place: USA: Christiansburg, Virginia | collected... | reverse complement strand
CTGGCCGCCTGCACCGCCAACCCGCCAGCCAGCGCCGAGGCGCGCGACGGCTGCGCCGCCCTGCGCGGCTGGGACCGCACCAGCAGCCTGGACGCCCGCGGCGCCCACCTGTTCCGCGAGTTCTGGCGCACCGCGCGGCTGATCCCGGGCGTTTACCGCGTGCCTTTCGACCCGGCGCAACCCGTGGCCACCCCGGCTGGTCTGAAGATGGACGACCCGGCCATCGCCGCCAAAGTCTGGGAATCGCTGGCGCTCGCCGTCAAGAACGTGCGCACTGCCGGCTTCGCCCTGGACGCCACCTTGGGCAGCGTGCAACGTCCCCTGATCACGAGCGAGCCGATCCCGCTGCACGGCGGTGACGAGTTCGAAGGCGTGCTGAACAACCTGGGCAACCAGTTCAACCCCGGCATCACGCCCAAAGGCCTGCTGATCGACTACGGCACCAGCTACGTGCAGACCGTCACCTTCGACGCGCGCGGCCCGGTGGCGCAGGGCATCCTGACCTACGGCCAGTCCACCAACCCCGCCTCGCCGCACGCCACCGACCAGCTGTGGCTGTTTTCCCGCAAGCAGTGGCCGGTGCTGCCTTTCCACCCGGAGGACGTCGAGAAAGCCCGCGTCGGCGAGGTGCTGCGGCTGACCCGGCCGTAATGCCCGATGAGCCAACCCAACGGTAACGAGAGAGGCTGGGCCGAGAATCGCGCGCGATGGCCGCTCCTGATTCTGGTCACGCTCGCCCTCGGCTGGATCCTGGAGCCGCTCTCCGGCACGATCCTGTGGAGCGCGATCATCGCCTTGCTTTTCGCACCGGTCTATCGCGGCCTGCTGGCCCGGATGCAACGGCGGCGCACGCTGGCAGCACTGGTCACCCTGACGATCGTGATCGTGATCGTCATCGTTCCCTTTGCCCTGCTCACGGCCTCCCTCGCCAACGAGGCGGCCACGGCCTACAACCACATCGAGTCAGGCGAATGGAACGTGGCGCTCTACTTCCACCGGATCTTTGATGCCCTGCCAGACCCGGTGATGGCCTTGCTGGACCGCTTCGGGATGGCCGACTTCCCGACCTTGCAGCGCCGCCTGACGGCCGCGCTGGCGCAAGGCAGCCAGTTCATCGCGAAGAATGCCCTGAGCATCGGGCAAAACAGCTTTGGCTTCATGGCCAGCCTGTTCATCATGCTGTACCTGGCGTTCTTCCTGATTCGCGACGGCGAGGGCGTGGCACGGGCCATCCGGCAGGCGATTCCACTGGCGCCCGCGCACAAGCGCGAACTGCTGGCGAAGTTCGCCACCGTGATCCGGGCCACCGTGAAGGGCGGACTGCTCGTGGCAGCGATCCAGGGGGCGCTGGGCGGCGTCGCTTTCTGGTTCCTTGGGGTCAATGCGGCCCTGCTGTGGGCCGTGCTGATGGCTTTCCTGTCCCTGTTGCCGGCGGTGGGCGCCGCGCTGGTATGGGGACCCGTGGCCATCTACCTGTTCATGACGGGCGCCATCTGGCAGAGCGTGGCACTGCTGGCCTGGGGCGTGCTGGTCATCGGCTTGGTCGACAACCTGCTGCGCCCCGTTCTCGTCGGCAAGGACACCGGCATGCCTGATTACGTGGTCATGGTCACGACCGTGGGGGGCATGGCGGTCTTCGGCATCAACGGGTTTGTCATCGGGCCGGCGATTGCCGCCATGTTCTTCGCGGTCTGGCACATCGAGGTCGCCACGCGCTCCGGTATCCCGGCCGGCACGCAAGGCAGTGACGGGTCGCCCACTGGTGCGCCATCGGGCGCGCCCGTTGAACCAGCCGAATCAGGACCGCACCGCTGACAGGGCGCGCGATGCCGAGCCAAGCACGAGCACCGCATTGGTGCCGCCGAATGCAAACGAGTTCGACAACATCGTGTGCACCGTGATCCCTTCGCGCGCAGCGTTGGCCACGCAATCGAGATCACACAACGGGTCAGGCGTCTGCAGGTGCATCGTTGGCAGGGCGACGCCGTGCTGCATGGCCAGCAGGGACAGCACGCATTCAAGCGCCGCAGTGGCACCGAGCAGGTGGCCGTGCATGGCCTTGGTTGCACTGATGGGAACGTGATAGGCCCGCTGGCCAAGAACGGCCTTGATGGCGGCCGTCTCGACCGCATCATTCGCAGGTGTGCCGGTGCCGTGCGCGTTGATGGCATCGATCGCCGAGGCCTCGATCGACGCCGATTGAAGCGCCGCCACCATCGCGGCAACCTGACCTTCCACGCTGGGCCGGGTGATGTGACTGACATCGGTGGCCAGCCCACAGCCCAGGATCTCACCGTGGATCGGCGCACCCCGGGCCACGGCATGCTCCCAGGACTCAAGGACCAGCATGGCGGCCCCCTCGCCCAGAACCATGCCGCTGCGGTTTGCGGAAAACGGCTTGCATGAGCTGGACGGATCGTCCGGGTCCATCGCGGCGAGTGTGTGCAAGGCCTCCCAGGCTTTCAGGGAGCCAAATGACAAGGGCGCCTCGGCACCTCCGGCAATCGCCAGGTCCAGAGCCCCATGGGCCACCCGCAGCCATGCCTCACCGATCGCCACCGCCGACGAGGAGCAAGCCGTCGAATAGGTCAAAGCGGGTCCGCGCAGGTCGTGCTCGATCCCGATCCAGGCGGCGGGCGCGTTGTGCATGCCCATCAGCACCGTGAACGGCCTGATCCGGTCCGAGCGGTCGCCATAAAGCGTCTTGTACCCGTCGTCACTGGTCTGGGAGGCGCCCATGCCGGTACCCAAGAAGACGCCGATCCGGCCACGATCGGCCTGTGCCAAGTCCGCTCGCGCATCGGCAACGGCCTCGCTCGCGGCCACCAACGCGAACTGGCTGACGCGGTCGAGCATGCGCAGCTTCGGTGGCTCGAAATGGTCCACGCCGTTGAAGGCTGCCGTGGCCGCCAGCGGTGCCGTCAGGCGATCGGTGAAAGAAGCCTGCAGGCAATGAACGCCCGAGTGCCCGGCCCGTGCCTGCCCGAAGGCTTGCGCCGCGCCGTTCCCCAGCGGCGAGACGACCCCCATGCCGGTGACCGCCACCCGTCTCATGCCGATGGACGGGCAGCCTGCTCCAAGCCCGCAGCGTTCGCCGCCGCGGCCGGCTGCTTCGCGATGAGATCGTCCAGATAGCGGACCACATCGCCCACCGTTTCCAGTTCCACGGCTTCCGGTGGCAGCGTGATCTGGAGTTCATCCTCGACGTTGAACAAGAGTTCCGCAAGGCCCAGGGAGTCGATCCCCAGGTCCTCAAGCGGCGCGGTCAGCGCCAGGGCTTGCGGCTGCAGCTGGTAGTCCCGAACCAGAATCGCGCACAGCTGTTCATAGGTTGTCGTCATGGGGTTCCCCTTGGAAAGGTTGTTTGCATCGGCGTGAACGGTGCCGGCACGCCGCGGGTCTTGCCGCCCCAGCGGGCGCCCAGTGTCAGGACGGCTGGCCAGGCGCTGACCAGGGCGATAAGCGCCGCAGCGCCCCGCGGACGCATCGCCAGCTGCGCGAACGCCGAGGCCAGCCGCAGGCGCGGCGCGAAATGGTGGCGCCACTGCATGCAATAGCGGCGGCTGACCTCGCGCTGCCACGCCACGGCTGAAAGTTCCGCGCGCCGTTCGCTGCGCAGCAGCTGTGCGCACAGCAGCGAGGCGGACTGCAGGGCCATGCTCATGCCCTCGCCGATGATCGGATGGGCCTCGCCGGCGGCATTGCCGATGCGCAGCAGCCCATCATTGGCGCTCAGGCGAACGCCAGGGTCCAAGGGACCCGCCGACAACCAGGGCCCGTCGCGAGAGGCTGGCCGCAAGGCCCGCTGCACGCCCGCGCATTCGCGTCGCAGCATGGCTTCAACCGCCTCTCCGGCATTGGTGCCCGGTGATGCGCGACGCCAAGCCTCCAGTCGATCACGCCGGACACAGCACGCCACGGTGGTCACGCCGCCGTCGGCCACCACCATGCCCCCATAGCCGCCGTCAAAACAGAGCACCGGCAGCAGGCCCTCCTGCAGCGCAGCACCACGGAAATTGGCCTTGAAGGCCAGCAGGTCGGCACCGCTGCGCCGTCCGCGCCGGGGTGGCCGTTCGGAAGGCAGAGATTCCCACGAGCCATGGGCGGCAATGGCCACGGGCGCGCGCAGGGTCAAGCTTTCGCCGGCATCCGCGCCGCGGAGTTTGCAACACCAGGCACCCGCACCGCCTTGGAGGGCTTTGACGGTCCACGGCTGGAACACCTGCGCGCCGGCGGCCAGTGCCTCTTCCAGCAACAGGGTGTCGAGCGTTTCCCGACCCAGCGCCCGGCCCCAGGGGTAGTTGGGGTGTGAGGCGGGCGGAAGCTCCGCCACAACGGTGCGCTCGCCGCGCATCAGTGCGACGTGTCGCAACTCCGACCCCGCAGCGCGCTCGAATGCAAGGCCGATGCCCAGCGCTTCCAGCAGCGGCAGGTTGCTTGCCGCGATGCATTCACCGCACACCTTGCGGCGCGGAAATATCTGTTTCTCCACCAGCGCAACCGACCAGCCAGCACGCGCCAGCAGGATCGCAGCGGACGACCCAGCCGGCCCCGCGCCGATGATGATGGCGTCAAAGCTGGTTTCCATCAGGTCACCCCGATCGGCTCGGCGCGGAAACAATGACTGAACAGACCCGCCGAGGACTCCTGCGTCTGCCAGACATCCCCGACATCCGGCCACAGGGTTGTAAGCTCGTTGCCGCGAAAACCGGCCCTTACGCTCAGCACGGCGTCTACACGCGTTACCGGACCGGCTCCAATGGCGCCAATCAGGTGACTGCCAGCGAGTGCCATGCGGCCACGTCGCGGTTCGCAGGCGAAAAAGCGCTCGCCGCGGGCGGCAATCGCAGCCAGCAACGTGATGAGCCGCTCCCCCTCGAAATGGTGCAGGAACAGGTTGGTGACGATCAGGTCCCAATGCGGCGAAACGGGGTCCTCTGAGGCGGTTTCGACAGGACGGGCCGACCAATCGAAGACATCGGTGATGTCGGTCGAGACCGTCCATCCAAGGGCCGTGAAGCCGCGCAAGGTTTCGGGCGCAAGCAACGCCTGCGCATCAAGCAACGTCAATTCGATCTTCGGCCAGCGCGCTGCGAGCGAACGCGCCACGCCCAGCATCTGGCTGCCGTCGCCAGCGCCGAGCTCAAGTACGCGCCGTGGCGGCATTTTTTGCCATGACGATGTCATGTCCTTCAAGGCGCGCACCACAACGGAACGTGTCCCCATGGCCCGGTGGACGCGCCTCAGGTCGCGGCGCGAGCGCAACGCCGCCGGATCGTCACCGGCCAGTCCGTCGAGCACTTCGGGGACGACGATGCGGTTCATCACCGGCTCACCCGCAACAAGGCGCCATGGCAGCTGAAGCCCGCGCCAAACGAGGACAGCCACCACCAGCCATCGGCTACATCGTCAGCCAGGGCTGCCTGCAGCACGAAATAGACAAACGCGCTGGACAGGTTGCCGTACTCTCTCAGCATGGCCGCGCTGTGCCGCAGCGCCTGCGGGTCAAGCCCGACTTCACGTTCCACGGCAAGCAACACGTCGCGCCCGCCGGCATGCAGGATCCAGGCACGCAGATCCGTCGTCTGCAGACCCGCGCGGCCCAGCACGGTATCGAGCACCTCGTGGGCGTACTGGGCGGCCAGCGCCGGCACGGCGCGCGTCAGGATGTTGCGCAACATGCCGTCGCGCTGCTCGAACATCAGTGCCTTGCGTTGTCCGGGGTCGGTCCGAGTCGTGCTGTCAACCCACTCAATACGACGGGCAGCGGGCAGGGCCTGGCGCGACAGGACGGCCGCACCGGCACCGTCTCCGAACAGGCAGGCACTGATCAGCACGCCCGGGTCGTTGTCAAGGTACATGGCCGCACTGCTGACCTCGACACAGATCGACAGCACATGTTCGCAGGCGCCAGAGGCCAGCAATGCGCGGCCGAGCGAAAAATTCGGCAGCGCGGCCGCGCAGCCCTGCCCCACCAGGTCAAAAGCCTGCACGTCACGCCGAAGGCCAAGACGCTCGATGACATGGCCTGAAAGCCCCGGACACAGGTAGCCGGTGCAAGTGCTGACGACCACGGCGCCGATGTCACCGGGTGCCAGCCCCGCATCGGCCAGCGCGCGCTCGCCGGCACCCGCCGCCAGCGCGGGCGCATGGACCAGGAAGCGCTGGCTGAGGGTGTTGGGGTCGATCGTGAAGACCTCCGCCAGCGACCCGACAGCGAGCCGGCGGGCCTCGATGCCATTGTCTCGCTGCAACACCGTGCGCGCCACGAAATGAGCGCGCGCATCCAGCCGGCCATACCATTCGGATCGTTCAAACGCGTCCAGGCATTCTGCCTTGGTGTAACGAGCGGCCGGTGTGGCCGTGCCCACGCCACGAAAGTACATGGATGATGGCGCCAAAAGGGCCCCTTGAGATTGCGTGAGGTGCATCGGAGAGAGCCTTTTCAAGAAGCCTGCCGGTCGGGAAAAGGGGTCAGCCTCAAACGCACGAGAGCGCGGTCGTCACGGCAGTGGCTGGCCTGGAGGACGCCTAGGCGGCGACCACGTCTCTGACATCGCCGACCGATGCCCCGATGACCTCCCGGGCGATCGCGGTCTCCTGCGCCGTGCAGGTCTCGGCAACCAGCACGATCTGCCCTTGGGAAACGGCATCGCGGACCATGTCGGACAGCCAGTTGTCCTTCTTGTCATCGCCGGATGAACCGACGGCCGGTGGAGGATCGGCCGTTGCACCGGCCGTGGCGCCGACCACGCCACCGATCGCCGCACCCCATCCCAGCATCGCCAGCGGCGCGATCAGCGGACTGGCGATGAACAGCGTCACGTTCGCCGCCACCAGCGCAACCTCCGCCAGGGCGCCCAGACCGGTACCCACGGCGGTGCCGATGGCGCCGTCCACCAGCACGTCTTTCAGCACAGCGTTGCTGTCTCCTTTTGGCATCGGCGCGGCCGGTACCTCGTCGGTTTCGTAGATATGCAACTGTGCGGGTGGCAGGCCCCGCACGACCAGTTCGGCCCGCGTGGCCCTCGCCTCGTCGCAAACGGCAAAGAAGCCTGAAACATGGTGGCTGGTCTGGTTCATGGGGTACCCCTTGATGGAGCCGGTCCGCGACCAGCCATGCCTGAATCTAGGGCCCGTTATTCGTTGCGTCTGTGCGGTGCCGAACGCCTTGCGGCGAGGTTCGCCCACGCACAGACGCGCAGCCGGCACCCCCTGAGGTCAGCGGCGCTGCGCGCGGTTGATGTCCGAGTGGACGCATACGGACATCTCATTGAAGGCTTGTCATGACGGTCATCCCAGCGCCCCGGGCAGACCGGCACGGGATGGGCCCGGGAGTTCTGCGGGCTTGCGCGAGCCAAAGGCGTTTGCATAAGCCCAGGTGAACTCCGCGCCGATCAGGAAAATCTGCGCCGAGTAATACACCCACAGCAGCACCACCACGAGGGAGCCGGCGGCGCCAAAGCCAGAGACTACCCCGCTGCGCCCAAGGTAAAAGCCGATGAGCGATTTGCCCAGGGTAAAGAGCACGGCGGTGAACAGTGCGCCGATCCACACATCCTTCCACTGCACGCGCACACGCGGCATGACCTTGTAGATCAGCGCGAACGTGACCGCCACCAGCACAAAGCCGCCGATGGCGCTCGCGGCCGAGGCCACGGCCAGCCAGCCGCCGAAGACCGGCTCCAGCCATCGCCCCATGAGCGCCAGGGTCGCGCTGACGACCAGCGACACGGTCAGCAGGAAACCGATCGCCAGAATCATGCCGAACGAGAGCAGGCGCGCGCGAACCAGGCTGAACCACCCACCGGGGCGCAACGGTGTCGGTGCCCGCCAGATGCGGTCCAGCGCGTCCTGCAGTTCGCTGAACACCGTGGTCGCCCCCACGAAAAGCAGAACCGCGCCGAGCACCGTGGCAGCAACCCCCTCGGCCGGTTTGTGCACACTGGCCAGCAGGCCCTGCACGGCCTGCGCGCCCCCTTCGCCCATCAGCGAACGCAGCTGCGCCGAAATCTCGCCGCGTGCGGCATCCTCGCCGAAGACCAGCCCGGCCACCGCGATCACGATCAACAGCAGGGGCGCCAGCGAGAACAGCGTGTAATAGGCCAGCGCGGCGCCCATGCTCAGGGCGTAGTCGTCGAGCCAAGAGCGGCTCATCTGCCTGAGCATGATCCACCATGCATCCAGGCTCAACGGCATGGAACCAGCCACGGCTGCTTGTCCTTCGGCGTGTCCGTCAGGCCGCGTGCTTCTTCACCCAGGTGACATAACGGTCCATCCAGCTTTGCAGGAACTTCCGGCTGTCGTCACCCAGGCTGCCGTCCGCCATGAAAAGTTCTTCAGTCGCCTTGATAAAGACTTCGGGCTGGCCCAGGGTCGGAACATCCAGGTACGACAGGATGTTGCGCAGGTGCTGCTGGGCCATGGCCGTGCCCATCGCACCGACGGAAACGCCCATCACGCCGGCCGGCTTGCCGGTCCAGGCGCTCTTGCCGTACGGGCGCGAGGCGTGGTCCAGTGCATTCTTGAGGACGCCAGGGATGGAGCGGTTGTACTCGGCGGTGACAAACAGCAGGCCCTGGGCGGCGGTGATCTCGGCCTTCATTCGCTTGACAGCATCCGCCTGGTTGGCGTCGTCGTCCTGGTTGTAGAGCGGCAGGTCACCGATCTCCACGAGCCTGAACGAAAACTCCGGTGGCGCCAGCAAGGCCACGGCACTGGCCAGCTTGCGGTTGAAGGAATCGCGACGAAGGCTGCCGACGAGGACGGCAATCTGGAACTGGGACATGGATCTCTCCTGCACATGAATAGGGCGCCAGAGCGCCGGAAGATTCATCCTGCACCGCACCCGGCAAGAACACCGTGCGATGGCGCACAAAGGTCGGCCCAGGAATTCCTGAATGGATAGCTGAAACTGACCATTCGACGGTGGGAAATGGCAGTTTTTTCTAAAAAATGCCTGCCAGCACCCGTTTCGGGCCTGCCAGGGCTTGCCCGCAGGGTTCGGCACCGCACCGACCGTGGCTGGGGCCTTGCGAGAGGATGTCTCCTGACACCGGCCGTCGCCCGCACCTTGCCCGACGATGCGCGCCGGTTCCCCAAAGGCGCCCATGACCCCGACACGGATCGAACACGACAGCTTTGGGCCGATCGACGTGCCGGCTGACGCCCTGTGGGGCGCGCAGACCGCACGCAGCCTGCGCTTCTTTGCCATCGGCCAGCAGCGCATGCCGATCGAGGTGGTCCATGCACTGGCCTGGATCAAATGGGCCGCCGCCGGGGTCAACCGCGACCTGCACCGGATCGATGCCGTCAAGGCAGGCGCCATCGCCGACGCAGCACGGCGGGTGGCCGCCGGCGAGTTCGACGCCGAATTCCCGCTCTCGGTGTGGCAGACCGGCTCCGGCACCCAGAGCAACATGAACGTGAACGAGGTGGTCGCCACCTTGGCCTCCCGGGCGCTTGCGGGCGACGCAGGCCAGGGCCAGGCCGTGCATCCCAACGACGACGTGAACCTCGGACAGTCGTCCAACGACGCCTTCCCCAGCGCCATGCACATGGCGGTGGCCGGCGAGGCCCGGCGGCACCTGCTGCCGGCGCTAGGTGAGCTGCGCCAGGCCCTCGCCGGCAAGGCGGCTGAATGGGGATCGGTCATCAAGATCGGCCGCACGCACCTGCAGGATGCGACGCCCCTGACCCTGGGGCAGGAGTTCGGAGGCTACGCCGCCCAGCTGGACCTGTGCGAGGACAGCCTGCGCTTCGCGCTCGGTGCCGTGCACACCCTGGCCCTTGGCGGCACGGCCGTGGGCACGGGACTGAACACGCACCCGGACTTCGGCGCACGGGTGGCGCAACGGCTGGCCACGGCGCTGGATCTGCCGCTGACACCGGCCGCCAACCTGTTTGCCGCCATGGCCGGCCACGAGGCACTGGTGGCCCTGCACGCCAGCCTGCGCATGCTGGCCATCGCCCTGACCAAGATCGCCAACGACATCCGCCTGATGGGCAGCGGACCCCGGGCGGGACTGGGCGAACTGCACCTGCCCGAGAACGAACCTGGCAGCTCCATCATGCCGGGCAAGGTGAACCCCACCCAGGTCGAGGCGCTGACCATGGTGTGCGCCCAGGTCATGGGACACGACACGGCCATCGGCATCGCGGCCAGCCAGGGACAGTTCGAGCTCAACGTCTATAAGCCTCTCATCGCGCTGGACACGCTGGACAGCCAACGCCTGCTGGCCGACGCCATGCGCAGCTTTGCCCGCCACTGCGTGGCCGGCCTGTCGGTGAACCAGGCGCGGGTGGACGAATTGGTGCATGCGTCGCTGATGCTGGTCACAGCCCTGACGCCCCATATCGGCTACGACCGCGCCACCCGGATCGCCAAGCAGGCCCATCTGACCGGCAGCACCCTGCGCGAGGCCGCCCTGTCGCTGGGCGGGGTCAGCGCGGAGCAGTTTGATGCCTGGGTGGACCCGGGCCAGATGCTCGGCCCGCAACGCCACGAGGCACCGTAACCCGCATCGATTTCCCCCCCAAAAAAGGACCCACCCCATGCCACACATCACCACCCCGGACAACACCCGCCTCTACTTCAAAGACTGGGGCTCCGGCCGCCCGGTCATCCTGATCCACGGCTGGCCGCTGTCGGCCGACAGCTGGGACGACCAGGCCCTGGCCATCGC
>ERZ724516.2356-NODE-2356-length-10689-cov-8.235283_pt1 | contig 10689 bp, 7 predicted proteins | sample MGYA00376049_ERZ724516 | MGnify/ENA primary metagenome ERZ724516 (study PRJEB28724, sample SAMN07190886) | activated sludge metagenome | isolation source: activated sludge of sewage treatment plant in Hong Hong | place: USA: Christiansburg, Virginia | collected... | reverse complement strand
GCCGATTGTCTTTTGCAGGTTGAGTGTAGACAGGTGTGCATCTAATGTTCACACATCGAAGAAGTGTTCCACTTTTGTCACTTTTGGACGGGATATGTCAGTGCGCAATAACAAGGGGTTTACCCTGATTGAGCTGATGATAGTGCTGGTGGTTGGCGGCATCTTGATGAGCATTGCTGCGCCCAGCTTTACGCTCTTTCAGCGCAATATGCAGATATCCAGCGCAGCGGGTGAGGTGGTGCAAGGGCTGAATGAAGCCAGGGCACGTGCTATTGCGGGTAAGGCCCCTGTGCAGTTATCGCCTCGTTTGCTGGGAGTGATTGGCGACGGGGTCAAGGTAGTAGCCCGTAATGCAGGAGGGGGTGACATTACCAGCTTGGGCTTTGATGCATTTGGGCGCTTGATTAGTAATGCCAATGTGGTCATGGCGTCGGGCTCTGTGGTGATCTGCTCGCCTGATGCAGGGAATGAGACTGGCCGCAGCATAGTGGTTTCAAGGATGGGACGCGTGAATACCTCGAAGGTGGAGAATCCGGCATGTTAAAGAGAAAAAAGACACCATATTGTGCGCCTGGAACAGCGCAAGCTGGTTTCTCCATGATTGAGGTTCTGGTCGCCATTGTGATCACTGCAGTTGGGCTCATGGGGTTTGCTGCTCTGCAGACGCGGGCACTTTTGGCTGCAGAAGATACTTATATGCGTACGCAGGCCTTGTCACTGGCACAGGAAGTTCTGGAGCGTAAACGCATTAATGGCAGTACCGAAATGTACCTGGACCGGAACCTTGCCGACCCGGCACTGGCCACTTACACCAGTGGCACGATGTGGTTGGCTCCACCTCCAACCAACTGTTTTGGATTGATAGCAAACTGTTCGCCGGCGCAGATGGCGCAATACGATATCGCTCAGATACTGGCACTGGCTAACAACGGCAGTTATCTGGCGAATGGCAGCATCCGGGTCAACCGGTCAGCGGTCAGCAACACCATTCGCATTTTTGTGGCGTGGGGCGATGACACTGCCGCTGATTGTGCAGCGGCTGATGGCTTGTCTGGCGGATTGGCACGCCGTAGCTGTGTTGTGTTGCAGGGGATGTAAGGAATGAACGCTATTATGAATTTTCAACAGCAGCGCGGCATGAGCCTGGTAGAGCTCATGATCGCCATGTTGCTCGGAACCATGCTGATAGCCGGGGCAGTCAAGATTTTTTCCTCTAACAGTCAGGCGCTTCGTTTGCAGCAACAGGTTTCCTCCGTGCAGGAAACAGCCCGCTTGACCATGGAGCTGCTACAGGCAGACCTGCGTCGTGCGGGGCAAGGGGGTACTCTGGCTGGTGGCTGGCCACCTGTCCGTGGATGGAATGGCTGGAATGCTGCCGGAAGCTCTCCTGGTTTGCTGGCAGCCAGTGATGTAATTCAGATTGGCTATCTGGCACCAGAAGCAATGACGGATTGCGAGGGCAATGCGGCGCAACCGGGAGATACCATCAACAATATGTACTCAGTTGGGCGTGATACCAACCCCGATATTGCAGCACTTTTTTGTGATGGCCGTGTGGTTACTCCAGCGGGCGGTGTAACAAATGGGGCAGGCTTTCCCGGAGTGGCGCTGCTACGTGGTGTAGAAAGCTTTCAGGTTAATTTAGGAGTACGGCCAGCACCTGCTGCCGGAGCACGTGCAGATGTGAATGGCTATGGCACTCCCCAGAACTACGTCATACCGGAAGTCTCAGGAAATGCGACTAACGCACTAGTGGTGTCAATCCGCTTTGGCCTGGTTGTACGCTCAGAGCAAGGTATTCAGGGCGTACAGGCACCCGCAAATCCAATTCCTTTGCTGGATACCACACTGACGGCATCAACGATGGCAGCCGTTAAGATAGACAATAAATTTCCCGTTCACCGTGTCTTTGTTAAAACGGTGGCATTGCGCAATACGGCCATTGGCACATTGTGAGGCTGAAATGAAACAAGCTCGTATCACAATTGCTCAGAAACAGCGCGGGGTTGCCTTGTTGGTATGCCTTATGTTGCTGATTATTATTTCCATTATGGGTATCAGTGCCATGCGTATCAGCATGAGCCAGAGCGTGATTGCGTCCAGCTCACTGGCATCCGAAATGGCCTTTCAGTCGGCAGAGACGGCCATCAGTCGTGCCATTCAGCAGGGTGAGTTTGATCTGGATACTCGTACTGTATTGCCGACATCGTTCGGTGCGCCGGTCACTCGCTGTATTTCCAGCGGCGCGACCACAACGACAGCCTGTGGCAGTGGGACCTATGCGGATGATAAGGGCGTGACGGAGTCGCAGGTTGTGATTTCGATACCTGATCCAGATGATCCTGCGATAGGGGCGCGGAATCTTGAGGCTCAGGTATCGTTCGGTTCTGTGCCGGGTGCTGTTATTGAATCATTTGTTTTTGCGGCAACGGGCCGCGTGGATGCGCTGGATATTCAGGTTACGAATGTCCAGGAAACTATTTTTCCTCATTTGTGAGGCGGGGTGACTGTCATGAGTATGTCAAGGAAGCTTAAGGTAGCGGCGTTATCGTTTGCCTATGTGATGACGGCGGTAGCTCCCGCCATGGCCGACGACACTGAAATTTATGTGGGCGGGTCGGCCTCCACAGGTGGGGCACCCAATGTGCTCATGCTGCTCGATAACTCGGGCAGTATGAAGTTCCCTATGTATGACAAATACCCGGTTGGCCACCCTTATGCGGGGCAGACTGTTCCAACCAGTGGTAATAATGCCGTTAATCCGGATGACCAGCGTGGCGGGCACTTGAAAGAAGCGGCCAAGCGACTATTGGAAAACATGAACGGGGATATCCGGGTTGGTATTGCCTCGTATAACTCCGGTGGTAGTGGGGGGCGTATTCGTTATCCGGTACGCCGTCTGGATGATCCAGTAGCGCCTTCGGTGTCGGGATTCGAAGAGCGTACTTATATTGTTGGTACCAGTGTTGATGATGCCAGTCAGGCAGGAGCAACAGGCTCCGTTGTTAGCAATCAAGCCGAATTGCCATTGGGGAATTCTCCTGATGAATCGATCAGTGTCACGGCTGATAACTATGCCTACCAAGTAGGGACATCTTCAAGCGCTGGCAATAATACTCAAAGTCCCTCTGTTATCACATTAGGGGGCGGCACTCAAAGCTCGAACACATACCGGGTTGGTTTTCGTTTTCCAGGGATCAGTATTCCTCGTAATGCGACAATCATTTCCGCGAGCTTTGACCTGAATTACTGCGGCGGTTGCGCAACGACAAACTCCATCACAAATCTTGCCAACGGCTCCTTTACGTTTTCGTTGCTAACTGAGAATGATACAAATACAAATAATGGGTCGACCCGCTATGATGCGCGAGACTATTCAGACTCCCGAAGAGTTGATAATCGTACTTATTTTGGTTCTGGCGGGTATGGGCCAGCAACGCTGACGGTTGGTGCCGCTGAGCTGTCCGCACTTAACAAAGCCAAGCAAGTTGATGTGAAGAATCAGCTCCAAGCTTTAGTAAATACTAATAGCTGGAGTAATAGCACTAATGATATTGCTTTTGCACTGGTGCCGAATAGTGGCAGTTATTCCGCCGCTAAGGGCCGTCTGCTAAAAGCGCCAACGGTACTGAATATTGTGTATAACGAGGGTGGCTCAGGTGACACTTACTCGGGCGTCCGCTTCCAGAGTGTCGATATTCCCCAAGGAGCTGTCATCAATACGGCTGAGTTGGTCTTCCAGCCCAGCCGCAGTGGCACAGGTGGTGGTGCTTGGGAGGTCGGCCTTGAAAACTCTGCGGATGCCGTAGCCTTTGATGCAACTAATCATTTGGCCTCTTCCCGTTGGACGGGCGCATACACAAAATCCTACAGCCCGGGCAACTGGACGGCAGGCAATGATGTATCGCTTGATGTAAAAAGCTTACTGACGCCGTTGGTATCAAATGCCGGCTTCTGCGGTGGCGGGAGCGTGGCCTTCCGCATCCGTGATACATCGACAGGTACAAGACGCTATGCGAAGAGTTATGAAGAGGATCAGGCAGCAGCGCCGCGTTTGAAGGTGAGCTATGCCTTGCCAACTGGAACTACCTGCCTGCGCAGCTCTCGTATTGCCACTGTGCGATCCAGTAGCGACGATGCAGAGCAGAACGGAAGTACGCAGACAGTGGTGGCCGTTGATGCTGCGCTCAAGTCCGGCTTTAAATACGGACTGCGTTTTTCTGGCATCAGCGTGCCTCAGGGCGCGACTATCCGCTCCGCAACACTGCGCCTGAAAGCATCTAATAGCCCAAGCTCGCGTGGCACCATCACTATAAAGGCAGCAAAACTGGCAGACATTGGCGAGTTCTCTGAAACCAATAAAGTCGGTTCCATTACCGATCTAACGGCAGCGAGCGTGGCATGGGCTCCGAGTGCATGGAGCCAGGGCACTTCGTATGACTCAGGAGAGCTAAAGACCGTTATTCAGGAAGTTGTGAATCAGGCTGGTTGGACGGGTGGCAACGCTCTGGCACTTGTTTTGAATGGCAGCCTCACGGGCACTACCTTTCCACGCGCTTATCAAGCGGACTATGGCTCCTCGTCGGCCGCCTCACTCAGTATTGTCTATGACTCTGATAATCCGGCTGATGCGGTGCGCCGTGTACGTCAGGACCTTCTGGACTTGATCAAGGCCTATACCTTTACTACCTCAACCCCATTGGGTGAGGCCTACTATGAGTCAGCTCGATATATGCTGGGTAACAGCGCGGTATACGGTAAGGCCAGCTCGTACCCCGAGTCTGCTCCTTCGCAGAACAGTAGCTATACCTATATCTCTCCCATGGATGGCGGCCAGTGCCAGTCCAGCAACATCATCATGCTGACAGACGGTGAGCCAACGGACGATAATGATAACAAGTCCGTGGGCACGGCGTGCTCAGGCTCGTTTGACTGCATGAACAAAAATGCCGATTACCTTAAGAAGACAGGTAAGCCTGGAGCCACTGCGGGAGAAAAGTCACTCGTTTCAACGTATACGATTGGCTTTGGCCCAGACGTAACTGACCCCACATCCGCCTCGTACAAAGGGCTATCGACGGTGGCCAGAGTGTACGGTGGTGGTGAGTTCTTTGCGGCAACCGATGTGGACTCGCTGGCTAATAGCTTCCAGACCATCTTTTCCCGCATTGCGGATACCAGTGGCACCATGGCTTCACCGGGTGTTGCCGTTAACCAGTTGAACCGCTCGCAGCATCTGGATCAGCTGTATTACGGGGTGTTTGAGCCGACAACCAATCGTCGCTGGGCAGGTAATCTTAAGCGCTACCGTTTGGGTTCTGATGACTCTATTCAGGCCGCTAACGGGGCGGCGATTGATCCTGCCACCAAGTTCTTCAGCACCAATGCTCAGAGTTGGTGGAGTGATGTGGTTGACGGTAACAAAGTGGGCCTAGGCGGTGCTGCCGGTGAAAACACAGCCGCACGCAAAGTCTACATTGACAGTGGCAGTGCGGGTGCGATGAGCCTGCTGGACGCCAATAATCCACCAACAGGGCTGGATACACTTCTGGCACAGTGGATTCAAGGGCTTGATGTTGATGATGTAGACAGCAATGGCAATACAACGGAGGCCCGCAAATCACTGGGTGCACCGATTCATGGCCAGCCCACCATGGTTAGCTACGGCAGCGGCAATGAAGACTATGTAGTGTTTGTTGGCACGAATGATGGCTTGTTGCACAGTATTAATGTAAATGACGGCTCGGAAAATTGGGCTTGGTTGCCTAGCGATTTGATCAGCAACGTAGCGGCATTGCATAACAACCCTGGCATGGGCGCAACAATTCGCCCCCTTTATGGCCTAGACGGCAACTGGACTGTAGCCAAGGTGGGTACAGAGACTCTGTTGGTAGGTGGTATGCGTCAGGGTGGTAGCAATGTTTATGCGATAAAGCTGCCGACCACAAAAAGTGGCGCACCTGAGTTGAAGTGGGTGATTAAGCCATCTACAACAGGCTTCTCTAATCTGGGCTACACATGGTCACAGCCTACGCTCACCCGAGTACGAGTGGGCGGCGTAGAAAAAGATGTGTTCGTCTTTGGTGGTGGCTTGGACTATTCCACCTATGAAGTCGGTGGCTCATCTGTGGTGGCATCCACTGGCAATAAGGGCAACGCTCTCTATATGGTCAATGCGGCAACAGGCGCCTTGATCTGGTCAGCCTCCAGCGGTGGCACAACAAGCTCCAGTTTCACCAGCTCATCGCTTATGCAGTATTCCATTCCGGGTAGTGTGCGAGTGCTGGACAAGAATGCTGACCGCATAGCCGACCACATTTACTTTGGTGATGTTGGTGGACAGATATTCCGTGTGGATATTGATAACGCGTCTGCTGCTCCCAAGCTGGTGAAGCGTGTTGCTCCATTGGCAAAGCTGGGTGCAGCCGAAACGGCGACTAAAGCAAATGATCGCCGTGTTTATGAAACACCTGCGGTGGCCTATGTGAAGGACAGTGTTGGCAAGATCTATGCGGCGGTAACGATTGGTACGGGTAACCGTAACTATCCAAAGTCGGACAGAGCAACGCAAGATCGCTTCTACATGGTCAAGGACTATGATGCTGCCCGCTTTGACATTCTGAGCAGCAGTATTGATGAAAATGGCAAGGGCACTGGCGCTACGCCTGACCTGGCAACGTACAAGAGTGGAGCAGTTACGCCCTTTACTACGACAGACCTGACCGATGTCAGTTCGACACTGGGTGCTACGGCAACAGCTTCTGTAGCGGCCTCTAAGGGCTGGTATATCAATATGCCAGCAACAGGAGAGAAGGTCTTGTCGTCACCGTTGATTTTCAGCAAGCGGAGAAGTGATGACAGCCTCATCTATGAGGTGCACTTTAATTCCTTCGTGCCGGATAGCTCTATCACGGCAGCTTGTTCGCCAGTGGCGGGTGTAACCAATGCGTGGACAGTGCTGCTGGCCAATGGCTCTGGTGCAGCGACCAATAACAATGCCGATGGCAGCACTAACGCAACGGATCGTTATGAGGCGGGTGTCGCCATGGGGATTGCCGGTACGGACGTTGGCCTGATTCGTGAAAATGCCACTGGCGATCTAGAGCTGAAGAAAATTACGGGGACTAGTGCTGAATCTGCCGGGGAGCTACCTCCAGGCTTTGGCCGTATTATTCGTTCACGCTGGTATGATCGTCAGCCGCAGTAATAACACGTTATATGCCTTCGGAGCCCAATGGCTCCGAGGGTGTTAAGGAGTGAACGAGTGAAAAAGCAAAATGGTTTTACCTTGATGGAAGTGCTTATCACGGTGGCGATTATTGGCATACTGACAGCAATCGCTTATCCGTCGTACAAGAACTCTGTGGTCAACGGAAACCGTACAACAGTACAAGGTGATCTTGAGGCGGCCTCTGCTGCTATGGCGGCGTATCGGGCGCAGAACTTTACGTATACCGGCGCCACTTTAGGTTCAGGCGCAGTTTTCCGGAATGTTTCACCAGAAAGTGGCACCCCCTTGTACGATCTAGAGCTCACAGTCACAGATGCTCGACAATATGTCATTTTTGCAAAGCCCCGCAGTTCAGGGCTGCAGAAGGACGATGGTGCCTTGGGAATCAATCAGAACGGCGATCGTTGCTGGAATAAGGCCAGTAGTGCTTCCTGCACCCCTGGGGATGCCGGTCAGAAGTGGAAATAGCGTAGTAGCTTTTACTGAGGGGGAGTCATGTGCATTGCACTGGCTCCCCTGCTCTTAGATCAACTATCCCGTCTTTATTCAGATCCACCGCCATTCTTGCCCGCCCCGCCTTGTTGATGATCAATGCCTTTGCCATACGCAAGTCTTTGTCATCCGGACAATAAGTGAACGTCCCATTTTGCGAGAATGTCAGGCCGGTTGCGGCAAACTGAAGCTTTTTACCTCCGCCAAAGGCGCGCCACTCAATCCGGCCGTGTGACAGGGGAGGGAAGGCCGTAATTCGTGTGCCTGCATCGGCAGTGGTGCCTTTTCCAGAAGTGATCAACATGCCTGTAGCCCAGTTATTGCTGCATGTTTTTTGATCTGCGGTTGGGCAGAGCGTAACCAATTGATGTCGGCTTAACGCCGAATGCCGAGCCAGGTGGACCGCACCCAACAGCTGATTAATAGTGGCGGTTGCTCGCATTTGCTCTTGCAGGTAGCGCAGTCCATCGATTGAGATACTGAGTAATATGCCGGTAATGCAGATAACGACCATCATTTCGATGAGCGTAAACCCATGAGGTTTTTTCATGATATCCATCCGTGGTAATCATGGTTAAGAGTATTTAAGCCGCGCAGATATAACGCTATTTATTGATGATCGACAAGTGGCAGATATCTGAAATTGGGGTAGGCTGATTGTTAGCGTTTACCAAAAGAGAGGGTGGCTGTGACGGATATTCTGATTATCGGTGCGGGCATTATGGGAATGATGACCGCCCGTGAGCTAGCACGAGCAGGTCGCAGTGTCACTGTGTTGGAGCGAGGAGAACCCGGCCGCGAAGCCTCATGGGCGGGCGGTGGCATTGTTTCGCCTCTCTACCCTTGGCGCTATTCACCTGCCGTCACGGCATTGGCCAGAAAGGCAAAGCGTGCGTATCCCTTGCTGGTACATGGCCTGCATGAAGAAACAGCAATTGATGCAGAGTTGGACCCCTGCGGCATGCTCATGCTTGATACCGATGACGCCCGTGATGCGTTGGCATGGGCGGCGGCAGAGGGTGAGACGGTAGTGCGGCATGACAGGGAGATGCTGCGACAACAATGGCCTTGGTTAGCTGACAACTGGCGGGAGGGGCTGTTTATGCCAGGGATTGCACAAGTGCGTAACCCACGCTTTTTGCAAGCCTTGCAGGTATCGCTGATGCACCTTGGCGTTAATGTGATTTCGGGTGTTGACGTAACAGGGGTAAAAGTACACATAGGGCGTGTAGAGTCCGTGCAAGCGGCAGATGGCCGATCATTCTCCGCAGATCAAGTCATTGTGTGTGGCGGTGCTTGGAGCCAGCAACTGCTGCAGGAAATGCAGGCGCCCGCTGCGTTGCCGGTACGTCCGGTGCTGGGTCAGATGTTGCTCTATAAGCTGGAGCCCGGAATCTTGCCATGCATGGCCATGGCCGGTGGTCGGTATGTAATCCAGCGTCGTGATGGCCATGTGTTATGCGGATCAACACTGGAGGAAACGGGATTCGACAAGAGTTTGACCGAGGAGGCTCGACTCAGTCTGATGCAATCAGCCAAGACATTATTGCCGATGTTGGCGCATGAGAAACCTATCGCTCAGTGGTCAGGATTGCGTCCTGGTAGCCCGAACGGCATTCCTTTCATTGGCAAGCTGCCTTGGATGGAAAATCTCTGGATCAATGCGGGGCATTATCGAAATGGTCTGGTGCTGGCGCCTGCCTCTGCACAGTTGCTGGCAGATTTAATCTTGCAGCGACCCACTGATCTTGACCCTGCGCCGTATCAGTATTGGTGAGTGAAGAGGATTATTCCTCTTCATCATCCAAGCCCATTTTTTTCAGGCGATAGCGCAGCGAACGAAAGGTCATTCCCAATTTTCGCGCCGCCGCCGTACGGTTCCAGCGAGTTTCTTCCAGCGCTTTGAGAATGGCGGTTTTCTCTATTTCGAAGAGAAAGTCTTCCAGAGAGCCGTTGTGCGCTTCTGTTGCTAAAGGAGCAGCAGTAGGTGCTTGTTTTAGTGCTTGTGCACTAGGCGTAGCTGCTGTGTATATAGGAGCGTCGTTAGGCAGCTGCAGGTGCTCAGGCAGGATGACATTGGTATCGCAGAGTGTCAGCGCCCGTTCAAGAATATTTTGCAGCTCGCGCACATTACCCGGAAAGGCGTAATGCTGAAGTGCGTGTTGGGCATCTTCACTTAAGGTGGGCTCGGGAATTCCCCATTCGGTGCTTAATTTTTTTAAGACACTCTTGGCTAAATACAGAATATCTTCTGTGCGCTCGCGTAGGGGCGGCACTTTTACCTGAATAACATTAATGCGATAGAACAAATCTTGACGGAAACGACCGGCCTCAACCTCGGCGGCCAGATCTTTGTGTGTGGCACTAACAATGCGAACATTGACGGCCATTTCCTTTGAGTGCCCTACAGGGCGAATCGATTTTTCCTGAATAGCACGCAACAGTTTCACCTGCATGGCCAGTGGGAGATCTGCTACCTCGTCCAGAAAAAGTGTGCCTTCGTGTGCGGCTTGAAAAAGCCCCTTTTTGTCTTCGTTGGCTCCGGTAAAACTGCCTTTCTTGTAGCCGAAAAACTCACTTTCCATTAGCTCGGAAGGAATGGCGCCACAGTTAACGGGAACAAACGCGTGTTCAGCACGGGGGCCAAGTTCATGAATAAGGCGGGCCACCAATTCTTTGCCTGTGCCCGATTCACCACAGATATAAACAGGTGCCTGACTGCGTGACAGTTTGTAGATTTTTTCGCGCAACTCCTGCATTACCGGTGAGCGGCCCAGTAAGCGGCTGTCTTCGGTCGGTAACTCATCGCTAGTGCGCAACTTGAGCGCGGTGTTAACCATGTCGCGCAGCCGAGTAAGTTCTACTGGCTTTGAAACAAAATCAAAGGCGCCAGCCTTAAGTGATGCAACAGCCGCCTCCATGCTGCCGTACGCCGTGATAACCGCGACGGGCAGGTTGGGGTATTC
>ERZ724516.2352-NODE-2352-length-10712-cov-5.558225_pt1 | contig 10712 bp, 9 predicted proteins | sample MGYA00376049_ERZ724516 | MGnify/ENA primary metagenome ERZ724516 (study PRJEB28724, sample SAMN07190886) | activated sludge metagenome | isolation source: activated sludge of sewage treatment plant in Hong Hong | place: USA: Christiansburg, Virginia | collected... | reverse complement strand
ACCGAGTTCGCCATTGCCACCGGGCACATCGGCATCTACACCGGTGGCCTGTCGCAAAAGGTCTTGGCGCCGACGGTCGGCAAGTGGATGCGCGAACGCGGCGCCTGATGCCGGTTGAGCTTCGCGTTCGCCAGGACGCGGAGCGGTAAGCTGCAAGCAAGGTGGGAACGCGCGTCAATTCGCTGCGCGGTGACGGTTTCGGCAGTCAGGAGCCGCGCAGCCCGTTCCCACCGGTTTCACCAGTTCGGCGATTCGCCGAGAAATGAGCCGGTGGGCGTCTGGTTGAGCCAGCCGCCACGGATTGCGAATCCCTGGCTGCGTCGTGTCCCTGGCCAGAGGGCGGACATTCGCGGCCGACACCGTTGCTTCGATTGCCCGCGCCGTTGGCCCCAGGCTCTGCGCGGCGGGAGGAGCAGTATTGCTGGTCGAACTAGCGCCGGTTCCCTGTGCGCGACCACCACCAGACAACCCAGGCCAGGGCCAGCGTCGCCATACCCCAGAGACTCTCGATCGGTTGCAGGGCGACGGCGCTTGCGGTCATCCACGATACACCCCCCAGGAACAGCAGCGGTGCCACCGGCCAGCCGATGACCCGGAGTCGGACGCCCTCGTTCAGCTTGAGGCGGATCAGTCCAACTATGGTGGCGGCAGCGCACAGGTTGAGGGTGAATCCGATATAGGTGAGCAGGCTCTTGAAGCTGGCGCTCCATAGCAGGACCAGCGCCAGAGCGCACTGCAGGGCAATTGCGCGGTGGGGTGCACCGGCATGTGTCGCCAACATTCTCGGCAGCATTCCGTCAGCTGCCATCCGCGCATAGACGCGTGCGCCGGCTATGGTCATCGCCGAGACCGAAGCCGCCAGCGTCAGAGTGATCAAAACCGTCAAGGCGTCGGCCCAGGCCGTTCCCCCCAGAGCCTCGGCGGCAATACGGCCAATCTCCACCTTGCCGGCCAGGGTTTGCCAAGGCGCGGCGAACACGAAGGCGGCGTTCAACGCCAGATAGAGCGTCGTCACCAGCGCGGTACCTGTGAGCAAGGCCCGCGGCAGGACGTGCTGCGGATCGCGAACCTCGCCAGCGACATAGACAGCGGCATTCCAGCCGTAGTAGCTGAAGGACACCCAGATGAGCCCGAGGGCAAACGCTGCTGGGCCGCCGCCGTCGGGAGTTGGTTGCCGCACCACGTCGGCGGGAAGTCGCGACCAGGCCAGGACGACGAAGACGACGATCAGCATGATCTCGATACTGACAGTGACATTGTGCAGCCACGCGCCCCTTTCCATTCGCAGCGCGTGGATCAGGGCGAAGCTGCAGAGCAGCCCCGTTCCCAGCCATTGCGGCGAGCAGCGCGGAAACCAGTCCTTACCGTATTCCCCGAAGCCAAGAGCCGCCGCCGCCAGAGGGGCGGCGAAACCGACGATGATCGACACCCAGCCGGCGATGGCCCCGGCGGCCGGATGGAGGGTGCGTGACAGGAAAACGTACTCGCCACCGGACTCGGGCATCCGCTGCGCCAGCGTGCCATAACTCAGGGCACCGCAACTCGCCAGGGCGCCACCGACCAGCCAAGCGAGCAGCACCTGCCAGGGTGACTGCAGACTGGCCAACAGGAAGCCGCTGGTGGTGAACACGCCGCTCCCCAGCATGCTCGCCACCACCAGCGTTGTCGCCGAGAACAGCCCAAGGCGGCGGGGTGCGGGCGAAGACATCACAGGGTGGATATCGCGCCAGCAGTAGTCATCGGCATCAGACGCAGCGGCAGCAAGCGCACACCTTGGATGGCTTCCTCTCGGAGCCGGTACCTGCGCGCGAGTGACTCCCGCTCACCGATCAGCAGAGCGGGGCAGGCGGAAGACGAGCGCAAGCGCGATGTCCATCGCCCCGGCGATGCGACCTTGCCATTCTCACGGCAGTCCCTTCGATGCCTCTTGCCGCTCCTCAGCATGGGCAATGACTCTGCTGCAGCCTCCGCGCATCGTCGAGCAGCGCCTGAAGCGACGCAGGGTCAACGGTATTGCCGACGGGTTGCGACGTGTCTGCCGGGGTTGGCTCGCCGCAGATACCGGGGGCAGCGCGCGACAGTGACGGCCAGCGGACCAGCACCCGTGTCGCTGCCGGAGAGTGCGCTGATTGACGCGTACCAGGCGACGGCATCACCGTGCAGGCTTCCTACCGGCACGGGTCATCGGCACGAAGCGTACCGGCAGCACGCTCTCACGTTCCAGCTTTGCACCACGCTTTCTCAGCAGGAACAACTGCTGATCATCGAGTTCGCCGACCGGGATGATCATTCGCCCGCCGTCCCTGAGTTGCTCGACGAGTGGCTGCGGTACATGATCGGGTGCGCAGGTGACGATGATCGCGTCGAAAGGTGCGGCTTCCGGCCAACCCTGATAGCCGTCGCCGTAGCGCACCCAGACGTTGCGGTAGCCGAGGCGAGCGAGGTCGTTTTCAGCCCGTCGAGCCAGCGGTTCAACGATCTCGATGCTGAAGACTTCTTTCACCAGGCCCGACAGGACCGCCGCCTGGTAACCCGAGCCGGTACCGATTTCGAGGACGCGGTCGGCAGGTTTCGGGTCCAGCTTTTCGGTCATGAACGCAACCACGTAGGGCTGGGAGATCGTTTGTGCGTGGCCGATCGGGAGCGGGTGGTCGTCATACGCGTAGCGGCGTAGCGGCAGCGGTACGAACTCATGACGTGGGACCGTAGCCATCGCCTGGAGCACTCCCGGATGGGTGATGCCGCGCCAATGGGCGCGCAGTTGCTCGCTTACCATGCGTGTCCGCGCCGCAGCGTACTCATCTTCGACTGCGCGCACCGGCGCCGCCAGCGACGTTGCCAGCAGCGTAAACCATAGTGCCAGCGATCTGCCGACGCGCAGCACGCGTGATTGACCCGACCAGCCGACGCGCGTGGCCTGCGGGCTGCGGCTGCGGCGAATTCTCTCGAACACCGGCTCTCCCAGGGAGGTTGGCGAGGCAGCAGAAATGGCCGGCTGCCACAAGGCGGCAAGCATACCTGGGAAGCGTCGCCCCCCCCCGTCTGCCGACGACGATCGGTCTACCTCAGACTCCCCGTCCAAAACACATGCGGCCACTCATCAAGTATAGGTGGTCCAGCCGCCCAGTTCCATTGGCTGGTGGTACGCAATTCCCAACGTGCGCACGCTAGCCAGGGGCGCCAAACCCGCCGCGTCGTGACCAGTGGTGGCAAGCCTTCTAGCGGTCCGTCGGCAGTGATGGCGGCGAACCGGGCCATGGCGGCGCGTCAATGGCGATGGCCCGCAGTCCGTACCGGCGGCGCGCACTCGCACACTGCGTGTCACCAGCCTGCACTTCGCGGCAGGGCGAAGGGCGTTGCTCGTAGAGCCGACAAACCACATGCTTGCCGATCTCGCCGGTCAGGGCGAGGCAGCGTGGCAAAGCGCAATTCGTTCCGGTCATGCAGACGTGCCAAGGAGTGATCTGTTCGAGCGAGCTTTCCGGCAGGCCGATGGCATCAGCCTCGGCCCAGTAGAACGATACCCGAAAGCTCGCGCAGCAGGCGCCGCAGTTGCGGCAGTCGACGCTGTCGGGCGTCGTCTCCGGCGACACGTCCGATAGCGCAGGCGAGTTCGTGCTCGGCATCATCCGAGGATCAGCGGGCACGCGCTGCGGAGGTGGGGAACAGTCGTCATTCGGTCCCTGCTCCAGCGCGTCTTCGCTTCCGTTCGGCAGGTGCCGGCAGCGGTGGTTTGCGCAGGTATCGCCACGGCTCGCCGTCGGTCGGGTGAACTATAATGTCGCGCTGCAGCCAGCATCCGCCGGTGTCACGACCGCCACGACAACCGATTATTGACAGGTAGACCATACAATGACTACGCATCCTTCCGACTTGCTGGTGTTGAACGAACGAGGCGCGGGCCTCCTTCTGACGCCTTGCCCCGGCAGCAAGAGTGTCGCGCCAGGGGACGCCCTTGAGCAACTGAAGGCAGCCGGTGCTGACGCACTGATCACCCTGATGCCCGAGAATGAAATGGCCGCCAACGCTGTCACAGATCTCCCGGAACTGTGTGCCCGGCGTGAATTGCCGTGGTTTCATCTCCCGATCGAGGACGACCATGCGCCTGAGGCCGATTTCGTCCGGGCCTGGACGGTGCAGCGAGCGGCCGTCCATCAGCTTCTCGATGCGGGCAAGACAATCGCCATCCATTGCAAGGGGGGTTCTGGCCGGACCGGCCTGATGGCAACGCAAATCCTCGTCGAACGTGGCTGGTCTAAAGACGATGCCATTGCCGCCGTCAAGGCGCTACGACCGCAGGCCATGAGCCTGCTCGCGCATCAGGCCTACATTGCCCGGTTGCCTCCTGCCGAGGCAGCGCACCCGGGCTCGGGATCAGGCTTGGGCTGAACTGAACGCGTCGGCCGTTGGTCGACGCTTGTGGGAACGCTTGTGCCTGTCCGCATGCAGCGCGGCCACGAAGAGCTTGTCGTCGTCACTGATGTGGCGTTCGAACCAGTACTCGGAGTAGCGCAGGAAGGAATGCGCGTCGTGCGCGCCACTGATGACTTCGCCCAGTGCCTTGCGCAGGATACGCAAGGTATCGCGGTGAACCTTGGTATGGTCGACGAAATCGAGAGCGGCTTCCTCGGCAAGCCGCTCTTCCGTCGCAAAATGCTGCTCGAAGAGTTCGAGAAGCGAGTGGAATTCGTCTATGGGGACATAACTGCTTTCGAAGCAGGCCGTTTTGAGCGTCTCGATACGGTCGAAGATCTCTTCATGCTGGGTGTCGATTTCCGGCAAATCGACCAGCAGAGCCTCCGGTAACAAGCTCGCAAGATAGCTATTCATGACAAGTCTCCTCTGCCAACCAGTGGTTTTTTTGCTTATCCGATGAGTATAGAAAGACTATCGGCAAAATTCCAGAAAAATCGGAGTTAAGTCAGCCGGCTAGTGCTGCATGGGTAGGCGAGGCCGGCTTCATCGGCGACGGCGACCCGCCGCATGGCCGCAGATCGATCTGGCGCCGGGCGGCCTTGCTCCGGTCAGGGCATCGGCCATGCCTCGGGTGAGGGTTGTGCATCCGCTTACCGCAGTTCCGCGTAGGACAAGCATCAGGAACCAACGGAGGAATCCATTGATGCCCTTTCCGACCGACGATCCCCGCCGCGACTGTCAACAGATCGCTCGTCATCTGGCCAGGGTGGACTTTCCCTGGGATACCACGCGCGCGCTCGAACTCGCCCTGTTTCGTACCTTCGCCTCACCGAGCATCGGCGGTCTCCTGCATGCCACGGGCGAATTCGCGGCGCGACCGCAGAAGCGCTACGACGATACCGACCTGCTGGTCAGCGAAATCATCGAGGAAGGTTTCGACAGCCCACGCGGATGCCGAGCCATTGCACGCATGAACGCGCTGCACGGGCGTTTCCGAATCGCCAACGGGGATTTCCTGTACGTGTTGTCGACCTTCGTCTTCGAGCCGATCCGCTGGAACGCGCGCTTCGGCTGGCGGCGCATGAGCGAGTCGGAGAAGTTCGCCTGGTTCTGGTTCTGGCGGCAGGTCGGCGAACGCATGCAGATCCGGGACATACCGGAGGCGTACGACGAGTTCGAGCGTTACGTCCGCGACTACGAAGCCGCGAATTTCCGTTATACCGACAGCAATCAGCGCGTCGCACTGGCCACCCGCGAACTGTTTGCCGGCTGGTTTCCGGCCTTGCTGCGGCCACTCGTTCGCCGTGGGATTCACGCCCTGCTCGACCCGTCGCTGCTCGCCGCCTTCGACCTGCGCCCGGCGCCGCGCTGGGTGGTATGGACGGCCAACGCGGCATTGCGCGCGCGTGCTCGCCTGCTGCGTTGCCTGCCCAGGCGCCGGCGCGTGCAGCGGCGCACGCAGATGCCACGCGCCGACTATCCAGCGGGTTATCGCATCGAGTCCCTGGGGCCTCCCCCTGTCGACTGACGGCCAGCGGACACGGTCTGCGGGCTTGCGGTCGACCGACGAGTTTGCATCCGGAAGCATCTCGACGACGTATGATTGGCAGGGGCCGCACATCGGGCGGCACATTCGGAAAGGCACTTACGAAGGAGACGCGGATGGTCAGGATCATGGCCAGGATTTCAGCCCTGGCGGGTAGGGAAACGCAATTGCAATCGGTGCTGCAGGATCTGGTCGGTCCCAGCCGCAACGAAGCGGGCTGTGTCAACTACGAGTTGTTCCAGAATGAGGACAATCCGCTCGAATTCGTCACCATCGAGCAGTGGAGTGATCAGGCGGCTGTTGACGCGCACCTGGCAACGCCGCATGTCGGCGCGGCGATCGCGCGGGCCAGCGCACTGCTGGCGCAGCCACCACTGATCCACCGCTTCCGGCAGGTCATCGGATGAGACCTGGGTCTGCGCCACACAGCGTCCGCCGGTACTTGTTGGCTGGTTCGGATGGCGGGTGAGGAACGCCTGCACACGGCGGTCGCCGTCGCTTGGCGCGCCAACCGACGCGGCGGCTGGCCGGGCGCGGCAAGCGTCGTCATCGCGCTCGCCATCGGGATCGGTGTGGCTGTGCTGGCGTGGATCTACACGTTCCAGGAAAGCCTGATCTTTCATCCGGAGCGGCTGCCGGCCGAGCACCGGTTTGCTTTCAGCGATGTCAGCGAAGTCAGCATCGACGTCGGCGGCGAAACCCTGTCGGCCTTGCATCTCAAGCTGCCGGCGCCAAGAGGTGTGGTGTTCTTCCTGCACGGCAACAACGGCAACCTGGCAACCTGGTTTACCAACAGCGACTTCTACCGCGCCGCCAACTACGACCTGTTCATGCTCGACTATCGCGGCTACGGCAAGAGCAGCGGGCGCATCGATAGCGAAGCCCAGTTACGTGCCGACGTGCTTGCCGCGTGGCAAGTCGTCGAACGTCAGTACGTCGGCAAGCGCCGGGTCATCTATGGCCGCTCTCTGGGTACGGCACTGGCGGCGGGCCTTGCGGCACAGGTACAGCCCGACCTGACGATTCTCGTCTCGCCCTACTGCAGCCTGGCGCAGGTGATGCAGGCCCACTATCCGCTGCTGCCGACCGTCCTCCTGCGCTATCGCCTGGAGACCTGCGCCGATGCCGCTCATCTGCGCAGTCCATTGCTGCTCGTGCATGGCGAGGACGACACGGTCATCCCCGTCTGGCATAGCGAGCAGCTACTCGCGGTGGCGCCGCAGGCTCGGCTGCTTCGCCTTCCCGGTGCGGCGCACGCCGACGTCCATCGCTTCAGCGCCTACACCAGCGAACTCCTGCGCACGCTCGATGCACTCTAGGCCCGCATCCGACGCCCGTTGCGGGTGCACGAAGCCGTGCGGAGTATGCCACCGCCTGCTCTCGGCGCGATCCCGGTTAACCAGTGCCGTCCGACGCCATTCCACCCTTGACCAGACACACGAGGAGGAGCACCGATGCTCAAAGGATTGATGCAAGACCGCCCATTGCTGATTTCGTCGCTGATCGAGCACGCCGCGACCTGCCACCCGCGCGGCGAAATCGTCTCCCGCACAAGCGAAGGACCGATTCACCGCTGCACTTACGCCGACATCCAGCGCCGCTCGAAGCAGGTGGCACAGGCGTTGACGGCGCTCGGCGTGCAGCCCGGGGAGCGCGTCGCCACCCTGGCCTGGAATGGTTACCGGCATATGGAACTCTATTACGGGGTCTCGGGAATGGGCGCCGTGCTGCACACCATCAACCCGCGCCTGTTCCCTGAACAGATCGAGTACATCGCGAACCACGCCGAAGACCAGTACCTGTTCTTCGATCTGAGCTTCGTGCCGCTGCTCGAGCGGCTGGCCGGTCGACTGTCGTCGGTGCGCGGCTTCATCGTCATGACCGACCGGGCGCACCTGCCGGAATGCAGCATCCCCGGCCTGCTCTGTTACGAGGACCTGATCGCCGGACAAACCGGCGAGTACGCCTGGCCGCAGTTCGACGAGACGGCGGCCTCGTCGCTCTGCTACACGTCGGGCACCACCGGCAATCCCAAGGGCGTGCTCTACTCGCACCGCTCGTCCGTGCTCCATTCCTGGGCCGCCTGCGCCGTCGATGGCCTGGCCCTGGGGGCCGGCGAGACGGCCTTGCTGGTCGTGCCGATGTTTCACGTCAACGCCTGGGGAATGCCCTACGCCGGCGCCATGTCGGGTGTGCGGCTGGTGATGCCGGGTCCGGCGCTCGACGGCAAGAGCGTCTATGACCTGATGCGCGACGAAAAGGTGACGCTGGCGCTCGGCGTGCCGACCGTCTGGTTGATGCTCCTGCAGCATGTCGATGCCGCCGGGTTGCAGCCCAAGGAAGAACTGTGCCTGCGGCGCGTCGTCATCGGTGGCTCGTCGGCGCCGCGCGCGATGAGCGAATGCTTCGAAACCCGGTTCGGCGCTTTTGTCGTGCACGCCTGGGGAATGACCGAGATGTCGCCGGTCGGTACCGTTTGCAATCTTCTGCCCAAGCACGCCGGCTGTTCGCTGGAGCAGCGTTTGGCCATCCAGGAGAAGCAGGGTCGCGCCGTGTATGGGGTGGACATGACGATCGTTGACGACGACGGTGCGCCCCTGCCGCGGGACGGCCGGTCTGCCGGCCACCTGCTGGTACGCGGTCCGTGGATCGCCAGTGCCTACTTTCGCGACGAAGGCAGCGTTCTCGACGCCGACGGTTTTTTCGACACCGGCGACGTGGCGACCATCGACGCCGACGGCTACATGCAGATCACCGATCGCTCGAAGGACGTGATCAAGTCCGGAGGAGAGTGGATTTCGTCGATAGCGCTCGAGAACGCGGCGATCGCTCACCCGGCGGTCGCCGAAGCCGCGGTGATCGGCGCGCCGCATCCGAAGTGGCAGGAGCGGCCGCTGTTGATCATCGTCAGGAAGCCTGCTCAGGAACTCACGCGGGAAGCCATGTTGCAGTTCCTCGCGGGCCGGGTGGCCGCCTGGTGGTTGCCCGACGATGTCGCCTTCGTGGAGGAATTGCCGCATACGGCGACCGGCAAACTGCACAAGCTGAAGCTACGCGAAAGGTTCAAGGACTATCGCCTGCCGGGTGCGTGAGCGCTGCCCCGGGTGGGCTCTGGGGACGCTGGCTCCCTGGCGAGCGCCGCGCTGGATACTCCGCGCTGTCCCTGCCTGCCGTTCCCGGCAGCCGGTCCACCCCGTGCCTGACCCCGGTTGACACTGTCAGGCGCGCCGCAGATACTCTTGATGGTGCCGTCGAGTCGCGCTCAGCCTTGGCCAAGTGCGCCGGCCACATAACAACCCACGCCGACACCGCCACGGGTGGCGCCGAGCGGTGACGGACAACCCGATGCGTCGGGAAGCGGCGCCTTGCCCCGAACGGACAGCTCCGCCCGACATCTTCAATGCATTTTCCTGGAGGGCTTGATCTCCCATGATCCATCGACCATCGATCGTCGCCGGAATCGTCGCAACCTTGTTGGCGGCACAGCCATCTTCCGGCGTGGCCGCGCCGATCCTGTTGCCGGGCTCGCCAATGACGCAGCTGCCCAGCGGCTCGCCGGCGCAGGGCAAGGTCGAGGAAGGTCTGAAGGCGCTCAACGCCGATGACCTGCCGGCGGCAGAAGCGGCGTTCACGGAGGCCGCCCGGGTCGATCCGGGTTTGCCGGCGGCCTACATTGGACTGGCCGAAGTCGCTGGCCGTCAAGACAAGCCGGCGCAGGTCGAATATTGGCTGCAGAAGGCGCTGTCGGCCGACCCCAAAGGTGCGTTGACGCAGAGAATCTGGGGTCGCTACAAGTTTCAGCGCGGTCAGTTTGGCGATGCCGAAACCGCGTTCAAGAAAGCGGTGGCGCTCGACCCAAAATCGGCGGACGCTCATCTCAACCTCGCCGAGAACTACCTGCTTGGCCTCAAGAAGCCGAAGGCCGCCGAAGAGGCGTATCGTGCCGCCATCGCGCTCGACCCGGGCAGCCCGCAGGGGCATTTGGGCCTGGGTGCGGCGCTGGCGGCGCAAGGCCGCCCGGATCTGGCCCTGGCCGAGTATGAGGCGGCGGCCAAACTGGCGCCCACAGACCCGAAGTTCACGCATGCGCTGGCGCGATTCTATGCGTCGCAGGGAAAGTTCGACCTGGCACTGGCCGCGCTGCAGAAGACCATCACGCTGGCTCCGGACTTTCTGGCGGCACACATCGATCGCGGTGACCTGTACCTGGCCAAGAACGATCTCGAGCAGGCGGCGGCAGCCTATCGTGCCGGTGCCAAGGCGGTGAAGAACCCGGCGATCGCCTACTTCAAGCTCGGTACCGTGCTCGAGGGACAGCAACGCTGGGCCGAGGCCGAGCAGGCCTATCTCGACGCCGTGAAGAGCGATCCGATGATGTACGGTGCCTATAACAACCTCGCCTTCATGGCCGCCGTGCGTAAGGAGCGCCTCGATCAGGCGCTGGTGTGGGCCAAGAAGGCCGTCGAACTGGCGCCAAAGGTGACGACGCTCCAGGACACCCTCGGCTGGGTCTACCGTGCGCGCGGCGAGCTAGGGCCGGCGCAGGCACTCGAGAAGGCCGTTGCCGACAATCCGGGGAAGGCCAGCTTCCGTTACCACCTCGGAGTCGTCTACGCCGAGCAGGGAAAGAAGAAGGAGGCGGTAGCGGCTCTGCAGAAAGCGCTTGAACTCGACAAGAACTTCTACAATGCGGCGGACGCGAGAAAGCGCCTGCAGCAGCTTGCAATGAAATAAAAAAAGCGGCCCCGAG
>ERZ724516.2350-NODE-2350-length-10714-cov-3.525471_pt1 | contig 10714 bp, 7 predicted proteins | sample MGYA00376049_ERZ724516 | MGnify/ENA primary metagenome ERZ724516 (study PRJEB28724, sample SAMN07190886) | activated sludge metagenome | isolation source: activated sludge of sewage treatment plant in Hong Hong | place: USA: Christiansburg, Virginia | collected... | reverse complement strand
GGCAGCGGGGCGCGCGGCGTCCTCGCCGGGCAGGAACAGCACGGCCGCCGTGCTGCACAGCGCGATGGCCGCCATCGTGAACAACAGCGTCGAGAAGCCGGCCGACTTGACGAACGGGCCCAGCGCCCACACCGCTGCCGAGCTGACGCCGAACGACACCGCCAGGCGCACACCGGCCACGCGCGAGCGCATGCGGTCGTCGATGTAGCGCACGACCATGGCATCGGTGAACGGGATGGCGCCGAAGATCAGCAGCATCACGCCGGTCAGCGCGACGTACAGCCACCAGCCCTGCGCCACTGCGGCCAGCGCCAGCAGCGGGGCCTGCGCCGCGACGATAGCCAGGAACAGCGGCTTCAGCGGCACGCGGTCGATCAGCCGGCCGACCACCAGCTGGGCCAGCGAGGCGATGGCGTAGACCCCGCCGAGCAGCGCGCCCAGCGTCGCCGGGTCGTCGACGATGCCGCGCAGACGCTCGGCCAGCAGCTGCCCGTTGCCATTGGTGGTGAAGTTGAACAGCAGGCTGCCGGTGATGGCGGCGGCGGTCATCACCGCGAACACGCGCGCCAGCGTGGCCGCCGGCAGCGTGACCGGGGCCTTGCGCGTGCGCTGCGCCGGCGGTTCGCTCTCGTGCGGGGCTATCTGCAGGAACAGCAGCCCGCACAGCAGCGAGATGGCACCCGGCACCGCGAACGCGGCGCGCCAGCCGAAGGCATCGACCAGCAGGCCGGTCAGCAGCGCGGCCACCGCGATGCCGAGGTTGCCGGACAGGCCGTTGACACCGATCGTGCGGCCGGGCTTCTCGGCGTGCTGCAGCAGCATCGGGATGCCGACCGGGTGGTAGATCGCGGCGAAAGCGCCCAGCAGCGTGAGCGCGGCAGCCATCTGCCAGGCATTGCGCGTCAGCGCGGCCAGCAGCGCCGACGCGCCGATGCCGAAGTAGAAGCACAGCATCATGCGCCGTCGTCCCCACAGGTCGCCCAGCCGCCCGGCAGGCCACGAGCCCAGGCCGAACATCAGGAAGGCCCCGGCGCCGTAGGGCATCAGGTCTTCCCAGCGTTGGAAGCCGAAGTCCACCGCTACCGCCGCCACCGAGGTGGCGAAGACCAGCAGGAACAGGTGGTCCAGCGCATGGCCGACGTTGAGCAGCAGCGAGACCGGACGGGACAGGGCAGACATCGGCAGGCGGGCGGGCGACGGAGGGCTGATTGTCACCTTGGCGGCGATGCCCGGCAGGCCGGGCCGGTAGCATCGCAGGCAGATGAACATTCCCGCACCCACCCCCAGGAGCAGGCCATGAGCGATGCCGTGGACCTGCCCGAACCGGCTGCCAAGGCGGCGCTCGACTACCCCTTCGCCGGCCCGCCGGAGCGTGGCCGCACGCTCGAGGTGGCGCCCGGCGTGCACTGGCTGCGCATGCCGCTGCCCTACGCGCTGAACCACATCAACCTGTGGGCGCTCGACGATGGTGACGGCTGGGCGCTGGTCGATACCGGCGTGCGCACCGACGACGGCGTGGCCGCGTGGCGCGAGATCTTCGCCAACGCGCCGGACCACCGTTCGCTGACGCGGGTCTTCGTGACCCACCTGCACCCGGACCATGTCGGCATGGCCGGCTGGCTGACGCGCAAGTTCGGCGTCGAGCTGTGGATGACGCGGCTGGAGTACCTGACCTGCCGCGTGATGGTTTCCGACACCGGTCGCGAGGCGCCGCCCGAGGGCCTGGCCTTCTACCGCCGCGCCGGCTGGGAGGATGCCGCGATCGAGACCTACAAGGCCCGCTTCGGCAACTTCGGCAAGCACATCCATCCCTTGCCCGACAGCTACCACCGGCTCAGCGACGGGCAGGAGCTGCAGATCGGCGCGCACCGCTGGCGCGTCATCGTCGGCAGCGGGCACTCGCCGGAGCACGCCTGCCTCTACAACGAAGCGCTGAAGCTGCTGATCTCGGGCGACCAGGTGCTGCCGCGCATCTCGTCCAACGTCTCGGTCTACCCCACCGAGCCCGAGGCCGATCCGATGGCCGACTGGCTGGCCTCGCTGGACAAGCTCAAGCGCGAGGTGCCGGCCGACGTGCTGGTGCTGCCGGCGCATGGCGAGGCCTTCCGCGGGCTGCACGCCCGCATCGACGCGCTGGCCCGCGGGCAGGACATCGCCTTCGAGCGGCTGAAGCGCTCGCTCGCCGAGCCCAAGCGCGTGGTCGACCTGTTCGGTGCGCTGTTCGCGCGGCGAATCGACCAGAGCGAGGTCTCTCTGCTGGGCATGGCCACCGGCGAGGCGATGGCCTGCCTGAACCACCTGGTGCGCCGCGGCGAGGTGCAGCGCACGCTCGGCGACGACGGCGTGATGCGCTACCAACGCGCCTGACCGGGCTGCCGATGTCCGACGAGAACCAGTTCATCGTCCCGCCGTCGTTCATCGCGCTGTTCGTGCCGCCGGGGCGCATCAAGCCGACCGAGTCGCGCGAATTCATCGCCGAGCGCTACGAGTGGTGCGAGGACCTGGCGACGATGCTGATGGACACCGCCCGCGAGAAGCTGTGGGCGCTGGGCATCACCGAGGCCGACGTGCTCGACCGCGTGCACCAGGGCCTGCGCGAAGGTGGCATCGACCTCGATGCGGCGCAGGCGCAGTGGGTCATCCACCGGCTGGCCGAACTGCTCGAATGGCCCTGGACGCCGGTGCCACCGGGTGGCGCCTGACGCGCGGCAGGGGCCTCAACCGCGAAGGGCGCGGCACATCTCCCGCGCGTCCTCTTCGAGCTTTGCGAGGAGCGGCAACAGCCCTTCGGGCGCTTGCTCCAGGCGGTGCCAGAAGTCCAGCGCCAGTGGGGGCAGCGGCCTGACCGGTTCGCCCGGTGCCGCCAGCGCATGGGCCATGGCTTCGGTGGCTTGTATCAGCTGCGGCAGCGTGACCGCGCTTGCCGGGCCTTTCGGCATCGGCTCGTGGTGCCGCTCGATGGCCTCGACGATGGATGCCGGGAAGCGCCAGCGTTGCGCCACCAGGCCGCCCACCAGGGGATGGGCCACGCCGAGCAGTTGCGATTCCGCCTGTTCGACGGCCATTTGTCGCTCGCGCGCCAGCGACAGGACGGCGGTGGCCCGCGTCGGTTCGTAGGCCGCCAGCACCAGCACGCCCACGTCGTGCATCAGGCCGGCCAGGAAGGCTTCGTCGGCGTCGTGGCGGGCCAGCGAGGCCAGTTCGCGGGCGATCACGGCGCTGGCCATCGCGTGTCGCCAGTAGATGCCGAAGTCGAACTCGGGGCATTGATCGACGCGCAAGGTGTCGTGCAGCGTGGCGGCGGTCAGCACGCCGGCGACGGTGCGCAGCCCCAGGACGCGCACGGCGTCACCGATGCTGCCGACCCGTCCGGCTGCGCCGTAGAAGGCCGAGTTGGCCAGCCGCAGCGTGCTCGCGGCCAGTGCCTGGTCGTGTTCGATCAGCTCGATGCTGCGGCGGGCCGAAAGCTCGCCATGCTCCAGCGCGCGCATGACCTCGATCAGCGCCTCCGGGAAGGGGGGCAGGGCGCGCACGCAGTCAGCCAGCACCCCGAGGTCGACCAGCGCGGGAAGGTTCAGGGCGGCCAGTCGATCAGGTGCGTTCATGAGCCCTCCGGGGCATCGGTGAGCAGCAGCACTTCGCCGCGTTCGAGGCCGCCCGAGGGGGGCATCGCGGCCAGCCAGGCCATCTGCGTCCTCGCGCCCAGTGGCGCGCGGCAGGCGGCGGGTGCAGCCGCCTGCTCATGCAGACGATCCAGAAGCGCGCGGATCTGCGGCCCCGGCTCGCCGCCGAGCCAGCCGTTGGCTTCGGGCAGCAACTGGATGGCGCGCCGGTTGAGGTAGGCCAGGTGGCCGTCCGGGTCGAAGGCCAGCACCGCGGCCGGCAGCGTGTCGACCATGTCGTGCAGGCTGCTGGCGCTGAGCTCCATCAGCTGCGACTGGTGGCGTTGCTGGTCGAGCAGCTGCGCCAGGCGCTCGTTCAAGCCGGCCTGTTCCTGGTGGGCCAGCGCCACGGCCTGCTCGAGACGGCGGTTCTCATCGGCCATCTCCTTGTGTGCAAAGGCCTGCGCGACGTGTTCGCGCAGGCGTTCGTCGTCCCAGGGCTTGGTCAGGAACTTGTAGACCGCGCCTTCGTTGACCGCGTCGATGATCGACTGCAGGTCGGTGAAGCCCGACAGCGTCATGCGCACCGTGTGCGGGTGCAGCGCCTTCGCACGGCGCAGGAAGTCCACGCCGGTCATGCCCGGCATGCGCTGGTCGGACAGGATCACGTCGACTTCCTCTCGGGCCAGCACCTCCAGCGCTTCAGCGCCGCTGTTCGCGCCGAGCAGGCGGTAGCCGTCGCGACGAAACAGGCGCTTCAGCGAGGCCACGATGTTGGGCTCGTCGTCCACCAGCATCAGCGTGCGGGTACGGCGGGCCGGCGCGGCACGGTGAGTGTCGAGCCGGCGCCCCTCGGCCAGCAGCGTGCCGAGGGCGTCGGCGGTCAGCGGCGGGCTGAACAGGAAGCCCTGCAGGCGGTCGCAGCCGTTGGCCACCAGCATGCGCAGCTGTCCTTCGGTCTCGACGCCTTCGGCCAGCACCGGAATCTGCAGCCCGTGCGCCAGGTTGATGATCGAGCGCGTGACCGAGGCACTTTCCGGCGCCGCGGTGACGTCGCTGACGAAGCTGCGGTCGACCTTCAGCAGGTCGATCGGCAGGCTGCGCAGGCTGCTGACGCTGGAAGCGCCGGTGCCGAAGTCATCGAGCACGATCTCGACGCCGCTGTCACGCAGCGACTTCAGCGTGACGACGACGCGGCCAGCGTCCTGGTCGAGCGCGCGTTCGGTGATCTCCAGCGCCAGCGCGGCCGACGGCGCGCCCGCTTGTTGCAGGACGCGGTGGACGGTGTCCGCGAAGTCGAGCGCCTGCAGCTGGCCCGGTGCCACGTTGACCGCCACGCGCAGGCTGGCGAAGCCGGCCTCGCGCCAGCGCATGACCTGGCGGCACGCTTCGGCCAGCACCCACTCGCCGACGCGCGGCATCAGGTTGGCGCGTTCGGCCACGGCCACCAGTTCGTCGGCGCCGACCAGGCCCCAGGCGTCGGACTGCCAGCGCAGCAGCGCCTCGACGCCGACGACCTCGCCACTGGCCAGCGAAACCTGCGGCTGGTAGGCCAGGTCCAGTGCTCCAGTCTGCAGGGCCTGGCGCAGGCCGGCTTCGAGCTGCAACTCGCGCATCGCACGGGCGCTGGTGGCGGCCTGGAACATCGAAGCCCCGCCCTTGGTGGTGGCGTCGAGCCGTGCGGCCTGGGCCGCGGCGAGCAGCGCCCTGGCGTCGGCGGCATCCTGGGGACAGCGGGCCGCACCGATGCGGCAGCGCGGCAGGATTTCGATGTTGCCCATCGGGACCGGCTGTTCGAGGCGGGTCCGCAAGCCTTGCACGGCAAGGTCGAGTGCGCCGCGGTCCTGGCCGGCGCCGTCGCCCAGGCGGAAGGCGAACTCGCCGCTGCCCAGGTGGGCCAGCACGCCGTCGTGCAGGCCGGCGTCGAGCAGGCGCTGTGCCATGACGCGGGCCAGTTCGTCGCCGGCGGCCAGGCCGATGGTCGTCGCCAACTCGGCGACGCGCGCGATGTCGACCGAAAGCAGCGTGAAGCCGGCCTCCTTCATCCGCGAGTCGTGCACGGCCTGCCCCAATTGGTGCAGCAGGTGGGCGCGGTTGCTCTGGCCGGTGACGGGATCCACGTGAGCCAGCGTCTCGATCTGCTGTTCGGCGACGCGGCGCGCGGTGAAGTCCTGCAGCGTGGCGACGCCGCGGGGTGCCGCGCCGGGCTCACGGCCGGGCTCCAGCACGCCGCGGTGCAGCACCTGCAGGGTGCGGCCGTCGCTGCAGCAGACGTTGTGCACGAACTCGAAGGGTTCGCCGAGGGTGGCGCCGCGCCACAGCCGAGCGACCAGCCGTTTCTCGCGCGGCGGAATCCAGTCGAGCGCGTCGAGTGCAAGCGCTTCGGCGCAGTCGCCGCGATCGTCGCCGAGCAGCGCGCGCAAGCCCGCGGATTGCCACAGCACGGTGTCGGGCCACAGCAGCTCGAACGAGCCGGCGCGGCACAGGTGTTCGTTGCGGGCCAGCAGGTCGATGCGCCGCAGAGCCAGCGACAGCGAGGCGCGCACGTCGCCGTCGCAATGGCTGTCGCCGTCGCTGTCGACGGTCGGTCTCAGGCCGGGGGGAGGTGTCATGTCCATGTCGGAGGTCCCTCCAGCGGCGGGCTGCCCTCGGGTGCGGGGCCGGCCACCGGGACCCAGACGCGGAACGAGCTGCCCACCCCGACCGTCGAGCGCACCTCGATGCTGCCGCCGTGACGCTGCACGATCGAGAAGGTCAGCGACAGGCCCAGGCCGGTGCCCTTGCCGACGTCCTTGGTGGTGAAGAAGGGCTCGAAGATGCGCCGCCGCACTTCCTCGCTCATGCCGCAGCCGGTGTCGTCGACCTGCACCCAGGCCCAGGCGCCCTGAACGCCGGTCGACAGCGTGATCACGCCGCGCTCGGCGATGGCGTGCGACGCATTGACGATCAGGTTCATGAAGACCTGGTTCAGTTGCCCCGCCAGGCAGGTGACGAGCGGCAGCGTGGCGAGCTGCCTCACGACATCGGCCTTGTACTTGACCTCGTGGCGCACGACGTTCAGCGTGGACTCCAGCCCGGCGTTCAGGTCGGCCTGCTGCCAGTCGGCCTGATCGACGCGCGAGAAGTCCTTCAGGTCCTGCACGATCTTGCGCACACGGGCCAGCCCGTCGGCGCTCTCGTCCATCAGTTGTGGCAGGTCTTCCTTCAGGTAGTCGAGCTCGACGGCCTTCTCGATGCGTTGCAGCTGCGCACGCAGTGGCGCGTCGTCGGGCGCTGCCCGGAGCGCCTGGTGCGCATCGACCAGTCCGAGCAGCGAGTCGACGTACTGGCGCAGCGTGTGCAGGTTCGAGCTGACGAAGCCCACCGGGTTGTTGATCTCGTGAGCCACCCCGGCTGCCAGTTGGCCGATCGAGGCCATCTTGTCGGACTGCAGCAGCTGGTTCTGCGTCTGCTCGAGCTTCTGGTGCGTGGCCTGCAGCTGCTCGAAGCGGCTGCGCAGCTCCTCCTGCGCCGAGCGGATCTCGGTGCGGTCCTGCAGCATCCACCAGATGCCGGCGTCGGGCCGGTCGGCGTCGACGCGGTGCGCATCGATCTGCACCCACAAGAGCCTGCCGTCGGCATTGCGCATCCACATCTCGTGGTGCATGGCCCGGCCTTCGCGCAGCACGGTCGATTGGCGCATCAGCTCGGCGATCTCGTTCTCGCCAAGGTGAAAGTCGTGGGCGGTGATCGCTTCGTCCTCCTGGACCAGGCCGAGGATTTCGCGCACCTTTCGATTGCTGCGACGAATCTTGATGCCGTCCGACAGGACCACGCCGATCGGCGCGTGGTCGATGAAGGCGTCCATCACTCGCGCGCTGGCGGCGATCTCGGCCGAGCGCTCCTCCACCATGCGTTCGAGCCGCCGGGTCAGCTCGGCCTCGGTGCGCCGCCGCTGGCTGACGTCCTGCAGCGTGACGATCGCGCCCACCACCATTTGATCCTGGTCGCGCAGCGGCGCCGACGTGAAGTTCAGCCAGCGCCCTTCGGGAGCCAGCTTGGGGAACCAGGCCTCGGTCTCGTAGGCGCCGCTGATCAGCGTCGAGGGAATCACCTGCGTGCCGTTTGCAGCCAACGTCGCGACGGGGTCGACACCGTCGACGATCATCTCGGCCACCAGCTGCCGGGGTTCTTCAAAGAAGGCCCGCCACGCCTCGGTGCTGCCGATCATCGTCTCCGCGCTGCATCCCGTGAGGTGTGCGCAGGCGGTGTTCCAGTGCGTGATGCGGCGGTTGCGGTCGATCACGAACGAGGCCGTCGGCGCGCCGTCGACGATCTGCCGCAACAGCCCGCTCATCGACTGCAACATGTTCTGCACGTGCAGGAAGTCGCTGTGGTCGACACAGCTCACCAGCACCGCGGTCCGGCCGCCGGCACTGATGCGGCGCAGCGTCAGCTCCACCGGCCGCTCGCTGCCGTCGGGCGTCAGCAGCCGCGTCCACTGCGCCGGCGGCTCGCCGCTGCCGTGCAGGCATTCGTGGGTGGCGGCCTGCAGCGTGTCGCGGTCCGAGGGCACGAGCATCGTCAGGTGGCTGGCGCCCGGCATGGTCTCCGGCGTCAGGCCGCCCAGGCGCATCAACGCCGTGTTGGCCAGCAGTGGCTGGCCCTCACGGTGGAGCCAGGCCGGCACCGCGATGGCTTGCAGCATCTCGGCCTGCAGGACTTCGTCCTGCCAGGGGTGGGAGAGGTCACTCATGCGGCGATGCTCGATTTCGTGGGGGCGGGGCGGCCCGTGCTCTTGGCATCGATCGACTTGCAGAGCACGCGCAGCACCAGGGGCAGGTTGGCGCGGGCCACGAAGTCGGCCAGCTTGCGGACCATCTGCGCGTTGAAGCGGTGCCCTTTGGGTAGAAGGATGGCGCCTTGCGGCGACAGCAGGTCGGTGGACAGCTGCATGCCGGGTCGCAGGTCGGCCACCGTCAGCTCGACATCGGCCAGCTCCTCGGCGGCGATGTCGGCCAGCGCGCCGTCGAGCGCCGCGACGACCTGCGCCGCGTAGTGGGTGCCGATGCCGTCGCCGATGGCCTTGCGCGCGGCGTCGGGCTTGTAGCGCTCCTCGGCCAGGTTGCCGCCGAGCAGGCCGTCGTAGTCGCTGGCCACGGCGACGATCTTCGCGCCGAGTGCGATCTCGGCATCGGCCAGGCCATCGGGGAAGCCGTGGCCGTCGACACGTTCGTGATGCTGGCGGATCAGCAGCGCCACGCCGTGCAGGCGCTCCAGCGGCATCAGCGCCGCCTCGCCATCCAGCGGGTGCCGGCCGTAGCTCATCTGCTCATCGGCGCTGTACAGCGACACCGGCTTGGCGAGCATCGCGTCGGTGAAGCCGATCTTGCCGATGTCGTGCAGCAGCGCGGCCAGGTGAACCTCCTCGAGGCGCTTCTCGTCGAGGCCCAGCCGCAGACCCATGCGGCGGGCGAGGTCGGCGACACGGCGCGCGTGGCCGGCCACCCGCTCCTGGCGCATCTCGAGCAGGCCGGCGAAAACCGTCACGGCCATCGTGAAGTTCTGCTGCACCTCCTCGTGCGCCTTGGCCAGCTGGCGGTTTGTGTCGGCCAGCAGCAGCAGGTTGTCTTCGAGCTTGAGGTTGCTCTCCTCCAGCTCGGCGGTGCGGGCCGCGACGCGGGCCTCCAGGCTCTGGTTCAGGGCCTGCAGGTCTTCGTTCTGCGACTGCGTCAGCGCCTGCAGCTCGGCGTTCTGGCGCTCGAGGGCGCGCCGCTGCAGCGCTTCGTCGACGACCAGCAGCAGGTCGTTGTCGTCCCAGGGCTTGGTGATGTAGCGGTGGATCTCGCCGCGGTTGATGGCGGCCACCGTCGACGAGATGTCGGCATAGCCGGTGAGCAGGATGCGCACCGTGGACGGGTACTGCTGGCGCACCGCCTCGAGGAAGGTCGCGCCGTCCATTTCCGGCATGCGCATGTCGGAGATCACCAGGTCGAAGGGCTGCTCGGCCATCAGCTCGAGCCCGGCGGCACCGCCGGTGGCCTGGTCGGTGGTGTAGCCCTGCATGCGAAACAACCGGCGCAAGGCGCTGAGCACCGAAGTTTCGTCGTCGACCAGCAGCAGCCTGATGCTCCGCCTGGCCTCACGGATGTCGTCCTGGGCGTCGATCGCCGCCATGCAAAAGCTCCCTGTCGGGCCCCCAGGCCCGGCATTCAGCTTCTATCGGCCGGCCCGCGCGCGACTTGAGGGTCGGGCAAACCCTTGGCGGTCCTCAGGCCTCGCGGCGCGCCAGCGCCAGCATGGCGCCCAGGCCCACCATCGTGACGCCGGACACGCGGGTCAGGGTCCGCGCGCGAGCGGCACGCGCCGCCCCCGAGACCAGCAGCCGCTGCGCAGCGAAGACGGCCAGCACGTCGACCAGCGTGTTCAACGCGACGCAGATGCAGCCCATCAGCACCAGCTGGGGCAGCAGCGGTGCCGTTGACGTGGTGAACTGCGGCAGGAAGGCCAGGAAGAACAGTGCCGTCTTGACGTTCAGGGCCTCGACCACGATGCCTTCGAACAAGGCCTTGCGCGCCCCGGCAGGTGTCTCGGCTTCGGGTGCCGTGTCCGGTTCGCGGTGCAGCAGCAGGCGCAGTCCGAGATAGACCAGGTAGGCCGCACCGGCGAGCTTGAGCAGGTTGAAGGCAAACGCCGACTGTGCGAGCAGCAAGGACAGGCCGGCGGCTGCGGCGAGCACGTGCACCAGCCCGCCGATGCCGGTGCCGAGGCACGAGGCCAGGCCCTCGGCCCGCCCGCCGGCAACGGTGCGGGCCACGACGTAGGCGATGCCGGGGCCAGGGGTGATGGCCAGCACGACGGCAGCCAGCAGGAAAGTCAGGAAGCTCATGGTCGTGTCCGGTTCAAGGGGGCCGTGGCATCGAGGTCGCCCGGGGCCGGCGACCATCCGGCCAGGGGATGAGGCACGCCACCATCACCATGGCTGGCGACCACCTGGGCGATGACGATCTGGTAGCCGGCCAGCCAGCGACGATGGTCGCGTTTCGCGGCGAGGTGGGTCGGGTGCGCCATCAGCGCCTGCAGCGCTTCCAGCGTCTGCCAGTAGTAGACGTTGGAGACCAGCCCGGTGGCCG
>ERZ724516.2349-NODE-2349-length-10714-cov-9.471526_pt1 | contig 10714 bp, 10 predicted proteins | sample MGYA00376049_ERZ724516 | MGnify/ENA primary metagenome ERZ724516 (study PRJEB28724, sample SAMN07190886) | activated sludge metagenome | isolation source: activated sludge of sewage treatment plant in Hong Hong | place: USA: Christiansburg, Virginia | collected... | reverse complement strand
ACCCCAAGTTCAAGATCATGGGCAAGGAGTTCGACGCCGACAAGGCCGCCGCCTACGCCAAGAGTTTTGCCATCAGCAAGGCGGCCTAGTGATGTTGCCCCCACGCTCCTCACTTCGTGTGTCGCTGCCCCCCGAGGGGGCGCGCATGGCCCTACGGGCGGCCGGGCGGGCCATGCCATGAGTATTTGGCGTTCCCTCAATTTCCGCGCGGGCCTGCTCTCGGTGCTGATCCTGGTGCTGGTGCTGGGCATCTGGTACGCGGCCACGGGCTCCACCGCGTCTGCCACCAGTTCTGCGGGCATGACACCGGAGCAAATCGAGTACGCCAAGATGATGGGCAAGGACCCCGGCAGTACCAAGGCGGCGGGCTTTCCTACGCTGGGGCAAATGGGCACCACCGTGTGGGGCCACCTGTCCAACCCGTTCTATGACAACGGCCCCAACGACAAGGGCATTGCCATCCAACTGGCGCACTCATTGGGCCGGGTCGCATTGGGCTTTGGGCTGGCCATGCTGGTGGCCATTCCGCTGGGCTTTGTGATTGGCATGTCGCCGCTGCTGCGCAAGGCGTTTGACCCGTTCATCCAGGTGCTCAAACCCATCAGCCCGCTGGCCTGGATGCCGCTGGCGCTCTACACCATCAAGGACTCTTCCATCAGTGGCATCTTTGTGATCTTCATCTGCTCGATCTGGCCCATGCTGGTCAACACGGCCTTCGGCGTGGCCTCGGTCAAGCGCGAGTGGCTCAACGTTGCCAGCACGCTAGAAGTCAGCGCCTTGCGCAAGGCCTTCCAGGTGATTCTGCCGGCCGCCGCGCCCACCATTCTGACGGGCATGCGCATCAGCATGGGCATTGCCTGGCTGGTCATCGTGGCGGCCGAGATGCTGGTGGGCGGCACCGGCATTGGCTACTTTGTGTGGAATGAATGGAACAACCTGTCGCTGACCAATGTGATCTTTGCCATTGTGCTCATTGGCGTGGTCGGCATGCTGCTGGACCTGGCCTTTGGCCAACTGCAAAAGGCGGTGACCTATGTGGAGTGACGTGTGATGAATGGTCTACTCAGAATTGAAAATCTCGGCAAGACCTATGTGCCGGGCAAACCGGTGTTTGCCGACGTGTCCTTCACGCTGGAGCGCGGCGAGTTTGTCTGCATCATTGGGCATTCGGGCTGTGGCAAGACCACGGTGCTGAACGTGCTGGCCGGGCTGGACACCGCGTCAGACGGTTATGTCTTCATGGACGGGCGCGAGATCTCCGGCCCCAGCCTGGAGCGCGGGGTTGTCTTCCAAAGCCATGCACTCATGCCATGGCTCACGGTGCGCCAGAACATTGCGTTTGCCGTGGTGTCGCGCTGGCCCGAATGGTCGCGCACCCAGGTCAATGCGCAGGTGGAAAAGTTTGTCGCCATGGTGGGCCTGAGCCCAGCGATTGACAAAAAGCCCAGCCAGCTCTCCGGCGGCATGAAGCAGCGCGTGGGCATTGCGCGGGCCTTTTCCATCAGCCCCAAAATGCTGCTGCTGGACGAACCCTTTGGCGCGCTGGATGCACTGACCCGCGGCACCATTCAGGATGAACTGATGGGCATCGTGCGCGAGACGCAGCAAACCGTTTTCATGATCACGCACGACGTGGACGAAGCCATCCTGCTGGCCGACCGCATCCTGCTGATGAGCAATGGTGCCGAGACCGACACCGGCTACAAGCCCGGCGGCATTGCCGAAGTGGTGGTCAACCCGCTGCCGCGCAGCCGCAACCGCGCAGGCCTGCACCACCTGGACGGCTACTACGACCTGCGCAACCACATCGTGGACTTTTTGGTCAGCCGTGCCAAGGCCCACTAGTTTTTTTCTTGTTTCCTCTTTTATTCACCCCACCCACCAGGAGCCCCCTATGAACCGCTTGGAAGTCACCGAAAAAATCATCAGCACCAAGGTTGCCAAAGGCATCCAATGGGCCGACGTCGCGAAGAAAGTAGGACTGAGCAAGGAATGGGTCACCGCGGCCTGCCTGGGCCAGATGACGCTGGACGCCGCGCAAGCCAAGATCGTCGGCAAGATCTTTGGCCTGACCACCGAAGAACAGAAGTGGCTGCAGGTCGTGCCCTACAAAGGCTCACTGCCCACGCCCGTTCCCACTGACCCGCTGATCTACCGCTGGTACGAGATCGTCAGCGTGTATGGCACCACCATCAAGGAACTGATCCACGAAGAGTTCGGCGACGGCATCATGAGCGCCATCGACTTCAGCATGGACATCGTGCGCCAGCCCGACCCCAAGGGTGACCGCGTGAACGTGGTGCTGTCGGGCAAGTTCTTGCCCTACAAGCAGTATTGAGCCGCATCGCGCCCGCCACGATGGACGCCAAGCCGCCATTGCCGCCGTTCACCCAGGAGACGGCGGTCCAGAAGGTTCGCATGGCCGAAGACGCCTGGAATTCGCGAGACCCGGAGCGCGTAGCCCTTGTCTACACCGAAGACACCCGCTGGCGCAACCGCACCGAGTTTCCGGTCGGGCGCGAGCAGGTGCGCCAGCTACTGGTTCGCAAGTGGGCCAAGGAGCTGGACTATCGCCTGATCAAGGAGCTGTGGGCGTTTGCCGGCAACCGCATTGCCGTGCGCTTTGCCTACGAATGGCACGATGACTCGGGGAACTGGTTTCGCTCCTATGGCAATGAAAATTGGGAATTCAATCCACAGGGTTTCATGGCCTACCGGTTTGCCAGCATCAACGATCTTCCGATCCAGGTAGCAGACCGCAAGTTTCACTGGCCACTGGGTCGGCGCCCCGACGATCACCCGTCACTGAGCGATTTGGGACTCTGATTCGTTCACCAGGGGCGTAGGCCCGGACGAAAAAAAACCGGCCAGAAGGCCGGTTTTTTTTTGCGCAGCAGTGCAGGTCTTAGTAACGGTTGCCGCCGCCACCATAGCCACCACCACCGCCGCCGGAGCGACCGCCACCGCCGTAACCACCACCGCCGCCGCCACCTGTACGTGGCTCCATTGGGCGGGCTTCATTGACCACCATGTCGCGGCCATCGATCGATTTGCCGTTCATGCCGCTGATGGCAGCCTGGGCTTCCGCGTCGCTGGACATTTCCACAAAGCCGAAGCCCTTGGAGCGGCCGCTGTCGCGGTCCATCATGACCTTGGCAGACGACACGGTGCCGAAGTCAGAGAAGTTTTGGTTCAGGGAATGGTCATCTACCGAGTAGGAGAGGTTGCCGACGTAAAGTTTCTTGCCCATGGTGGGATCTTTCAAAAAAGCGACCGCAGTTTCAACAATGAACCGCGCGACGCAGGGGGGAAATAAGAGGAGGTACAGCTCGCCGCAAAGGGGAGTTTGACGACCGGGTGGGCCGAGACTATCGGCCAAAGAGGTGCGGGTGCAGCGTGGGAGGTGCCGCAGAGCCTGTCAGACTACAACCACTGCAAAGGAAAGCAAATTGCAGCGGTGCGCGCATTTTACGCTTGATCAAGGCGTGATGGCTGGTTGTTTGATGGTGTGTGCGATTCAAGCTCAACGTTGAAATGCATGTGGGGCATTCAGTGGTAATAACCCGTGCAAGACTGAATTGCGTTGTGCCCCGCGGCAAGCGTTCATTCTTTCCGGTTAGCTTCAGAGAAAAGCGACTCACTCCATCAGGCTGGTTGCAGGTATTCGGCTGCGTCATGAAATTTTTCGCATTCGACCCATAGGAGTCGTACGTTAAAAAAAATCGTTAGTGTCAGCAATGCTCATAGCTGACGTTGAACCTACAGACCACAGTAGCGTCGACGGGTTGGGGAAGCCTTTTGATTCACGGCCTGACCCTGGACTTGCATTCGCCACCTGCACCCAAGCCCTCAAAGCTACCCACCACAGAGCCCTAGCCTCGCTCGACGGCCTGTTCGCTGCCCGCCACAGCGAGCGCTAGCCGTTCGTTGAAAGTCAAAATAAACAAGTGTTTTTGCAGTTCTTGCGCAAAATTTGCGTTCTGATGTAGGATTGCGCCATGCTTATTGAGTTTTCGGTCACCAATTACCGGTCCATCCTGGAGCGCCAAACGCTCAGTATGGCGGCGTCCACTTATTTCAAAGAGCTGGAATCGCTCAATACCTTCATCCCTGACCAGGATGATGGAGTACCCCGATTGTTGCGCTCCACCGTGCTTTATGGCCCCAATGCATCGGGCAAAAGTACGTTGATTCAGGCCCTGCAGTTTGTGGAAGGGCAGGTGCTCAATTCCCAGAAGGAAAGCCAGGCGGGCGATGCCATTGACGTGGTGCCGTTCAAACTGACGGGCGCGTCGCGCGCGGCGGATAGCGAGTTTGAAGTCACCTTTGTGGAACAGGGCGTTCGCTACGAGTACGGCTTCAGCTGCAACCGTGAACGCTTTACGGAAGAGTGGCTCATCGCCTACCCGTTGGGCCGCGCACAGAAGTGGTTTCACCGGGTGTTTGATGCCGAGACCGGCAAAGATGCCTACAAGTTCAGCACATCGTTCCTTGGCGCACGGCAACGGCAGACTTGGGCGGCACAAACACGCCCGAATGCGCTTTTCTTTTCGACTGCAATTCAGCTAAACAACGAACAACTCAAGCCGGCATTTGACTGGTTCAAATTGCGTTTGCGAGTGTTTGATTCCATCAGTGGGTTTAGTGCCGGCTATACCCTTCGGCGTTGTGCTGATGATGCCGGAAGGTCGCGTATTGTTGCGTTCATGAACTCCGCTGATTTGTCGATTACAGACATTCAGGTGAAGGAAACATCTTTTTCTGCTGAACTTCTTCCTAAAGACATGCCTGTCTCTATTCGGGATGAATTTGTCAAGGATATGGCTGGCAAGAAGATGGTGGAGCCACGCTTCTTCCACAGGGATGTGAACACGCAAGAGACTGTGGAATTTGACGAGTCAGAAGAGTCTGACGGCACTCGAGCGCTGTTTGCCTTTGCCGGTCCCTGGCTGGATGTGCTAGAAAACGAACGGGTGTTGGTGGTAGATGAACTGGACACCAGCCTGCACCCCTTGCTGGTACACCACTTGGTAAAGCGGCTACACCACGAAGGCACCAAGGCGCAGCTTATTTTTACAACGCACGACACCACATTACTTAGCCAAAAACTGCTGCGCCGCGACCAGGTATGGTTTATGGAGAAAGACGACAAGAGTGCCACCCGCTTGTACCCACTGTCTGACTTCAGCCCGCGCGACAACGAAGCGATTGAACGCGGCTACCTGAACGGGCGCTACGGCGGCATTCCGTTTTTGAAAGACTTGGACTTCTATGGGGTCTGAGGATCTGTTTCACAAGCGCAAGGCGCGTGCTGGGGCGGAGCTGCAACGGCAAAAGCGCGAACGTGCGCGAAACAAGCGGTACCTAATCGTCTGCGAGGGGACGAAGACGGAACCACATTACTTTCGTGATTTGTTGGATGACTTGGGCATTCGTCCGCAGCTGGTCCGTATTGCCCCCAATGATGGCGTCTCACCTGATCGCGTAGTGGCACATGCACTGGCGCTGTATGAAGAAGATGCATTTAAAGGCGACGCTTTTGACCAGGTGTATTGCGTGTTCGACCGGGACCGGCACACCACTTTCGACGCCGCCGTGCAGCGCACCAAGGATTTAACAGCTGCCGAGAAACCGTTTGAAGCGATTACCTCGACGCCTTGCTTTGAAGTTTGGTTGCTGCTGCATTTTCGCTATTCTGATCAGTCGTTTCATCCTGCTGGCAGAAAGTCAGTCGGTGACCAAGTTGTTTCGGCCTTGAAAGCCATGCCGGGGTTTGCGAAGTACGGCAAAGGGCAGAAAGGGGTTTATGGCCAGTTGAAAGACAAACTGGCCGATGCGCTCACCCACGCTGAGCGCCTGCGCAGGCACGGAGCAGCAACGGGTAGCATCAACCCGGCGACGGATGCTGATAAGTTGGTAGCGGCAATACAAGCACTTGCAACAAAATGAGCTCGCGGCAGCGACGGGCGTTAGAGGGGGACTTGTTGTCCGAGTTTTTGCCACAAGAAAACGGCGCCAATTCTCGTGGCAATTGCAAAAGCCGGGGGTCAAGTCTTGAATCTGAAGGCCTCCCCAACCCTACGATGTTTCTGTTGCCTGCAGGTTAAGGTCAGCTGTGGGAAAAAGCAGCCGATGAAACTGGGCGCCCAAAAGGCAGGAACTGGCGCCCTGCAGCACTTCATTCCCCCGTCGACCAAACCCACAAGTCGCCTCGATCTCCCCTCCCCCAACAACCCAGGGCCCAAGCCGATACCCCGACGCCAGCACCTGTCGCTACGCGAACCACTATATTTTATATAGCAGCATAGCCATATTCCACGATGGCTACCTGCCAGTTTCGCTCAATGTCATTGGCAGCGAAGTCGTCTTCACCCGTACCACCGCAGGCCGCACTTCATACGGCACGGGCTCGCATCCGCAGATGGTGGCGGCGATGGTGCGGGCCTGGCGGGCGATGGGTTCGATGTAGCGGCTGGCCTGGCCCCGCACCGTGACGCAGTCACCCAGGGCGTGGATGGTGGCGTTGCTGGTGCGCAGGGAGATGGGGTTCACCGCAATGCCGTTGTTCCACTCCAGGCTGGCGGCCTGTGCCAACCGGTTGGGCGTTTGCAAGCCTGCCGCGGCAATGACCTGATCGACCACCCACTGCTGACCACAGGCGGTGGTGACATGCATGCGCCCATCGATTTTTTCAACGCTGCTGACGCTCACACTGCCCACAAAGCGGATGGGCAATTCCTTCCATGCCTGCAGCACCTGCTGCCCGGCATGCTCGGCGCGCCAGCGGGCCAGCGGCTCGGGCTGCACGTCCAGCAGCGTGATGCGGTGGCCGCCCAGGGCCAGGTCGTTGGCTAGCTCGCTGCCGATCAAGCCCGCGCCCACGATGGCCACGTCCTTGGGGGTTTCGCCCAGCGCGGCGCGCAGGCGCACATACGCGTCCAGGTGGTTGATGCGCCAGCACAACTCGGCCGGCATATTGGTCGGCAGCGCGGCTTGCGCGCCATGGGCCAGCACCAGCTGTTCGTAGGCATGCTTGCCGCGCGTGGTGTGCAGGGTTTGGGTGCGGGTGCAAATGCGGGTGGCCTGCGTTTGCGCCTGCAGGTTCACGTCCAGCCTTTGCGCGGCCTGCGCGCCGGTCTCGCGCACCAGTTGTTCCAGCGCAATGTGCTTGGCCATGGCCACCGAGAGCAGCGGTTTGTCGTACACGTCGCCCGAGCAGGCCGTCACCAGCGTGATGGGCACATCGGCATCCACGTCGCGAATTGACTGGGCCATTTGCCAGCCTGCGCGGCCCGCGCCCACGATGACTACGCCTGCGCGGGCGCCCTTGCCACGCGGTGCGGCTCGCGCCGGGGTGCAGTCCTGGCGCGTGCGCGGGTCCACCGGCTGGTACAGCACAAAGTCGGACTTGGTCACCGCGCACAGCGGGCACTCCCAGTCGTCGGGAATATCGGCAAAGCGCGTGCCCGGTGCCAGGCCACTATCCGGGTCGCCATCCGCCTCTTTGTAGATGTAGCCGCAGGCGTTGCAGATGTACTGCAGGTACTCCGCTTGGGGCGCGCTGTCGGCCTGGGTCATGCGGGCATGTCCTCGGCGCTGAGGCTGGCAATTTCCTTGCGCAGGTGCTTGATGGCGGGTGTGACGATGGCCACGAACTGGGCCTCGCGCACGCGGCGCTGCACGTCCGAATTCATCAGGTAGCCGCGTGCGCCCTGGTGCATCAGGGCCGACTGGCTGGCGCGCAGGCACAACTCGGCGCCTTCGGTGCGGGCGTTGAGCACGTCAATGAAAAATTCGGTCGATGTGTCAAACGGCGTTTCGGCCATGGTCATGACCCGGCCCACCAGATCGTCCAGCTCGGCCTGCAGGTCTTCGGGCCGGTCGTCCAGATACTGGTTGACGTGGCCCAGTTGGGATTCCACCGCCCAGATGCTGTCGATGGCGCCCTGCACAATGCCGGCCGCAATGCCACACTGCAGCATGACGAATGCCGCGCGAATCTTGCGGATGTAGGGGCGGGCCGGGTCGGCCACGATGTCGGCGGCGGTGATGACCAGGTCTTTGCATTGCACGGCGTAAGTTCCCGTGCCTTCCATGCCCGAGAACTTGGGGCATTCCTTGAGGGTGACGCCAGGGGCATCGCATTTCAGGATGAACATGACTTCGCGCCCGGCGCTCTGCTCGCCATCCATGACGGCGGCAATGGCGCCAAAGTAGTGGTCGCCGGCCAGGTTGCTGATCCATGGCAGCGTGCCATTGACGCGGTAGCCACCGCCCTCAATCGGCGTGGCCTTGAGCAGCAGATTTTCGATCTGCGCAAAGCTCTTCATCGGGTTGGACAGGCCGGTGCCGCCCAGGCCCTGGCCCTGCATGTGGGCTTGCAGCCGCTCGCCGGTGAGGACGGGGTTGCCCGATGTCTGCATATACAGGCCGCACACCGCCTGGCACCACATCATGAAGGCCGACGCACCACAGACCTTGCCCACTTCCGCCATGGCGGCAATGGCCGCCTTGTAGTCACCGGGCTTGCCAGGCTGATCAAGGTGGGCGCTCATGCCGCCCACCGCAGCCAATTGCTGCAGCAGATCTTGCGGGTACAAACCTTCCTGGTCGATGGATTGCGCCCGCTTGGCCAGCGGCCCCTGTGCGATGGCGCGCACGGCGCCCATCAGGTCTTGCTGGATGGCGGTCTGGGCGATGTCTTTGGGCAGGTCGTTGGCGTTCATGGCGGGCCTTTCTGGGGTAGAGCAGGGATGGGGGGTCAGTCAGCCAGGCTGATCTCGAATGGAATCGGGTTGCGCAAGGTGTTGGCCACGGGCGAGTAGTAGTTGGCGCGCTTGACGATTTCGTCGAGCTGCTCACGCGTGGCGTCGCCCTCGATCACCACCTTCACGCGGATCGCCTGAAAGCCCATCTCCAGCGGCTTCTTCTCCAGCGCGCCACCGGCGCCCCAGGCGGCGGGGTTGCCAATGTCGCCTTCCATGTGGATCTCGATCTTGCTCAGCTTGACCTGCTTCCACGTGGCCACGGCAGTAATGCCCACCGCCAGGCAACCACCCAGGCCGGACAGCACGATTTCGCCGGGTGCGGGTGCCGTGTCCTGGCCAAACAGGTGCAGAGGTTCGTCCACCACCACCGGCGCATGCTTGCCCACGTAGCTCAATGATCGGTACTGCCCTTCCATCTCGGTCCTGACAATGTTGGTGCCACGGGCGCCGGGGTTGTTGCGGCCTTTTTCGGCAAACGCCATCAGGCCATCGCGGTCGATGGGGCGCAGCGATGTGGTGATGGTGGTGACGGGTTCGATCAGGTCGGTAGCGGACATGGAAGTTTCCTTAGGAATAGGGTGTCAATGGTTCAGAAAGCACAGGGCCAATCAGCCTGAGACTTCCATTGCAAGCCTGATGCCAGGCCGCCCCTCCACCCAAATCCATATGAAAAATGGGCCCCTAGCCATCGTAGATATTGGGTATGCCACTATCATTTTGATAGCAATACGCCATCAACACCAACATCCAGCCACTCCAAAATCCCCATTGTGTTAACAAAGTGTCAACACATTGAAGACCCAAGGAGCCTGGGCGGCAGAGCGTTTTGCGTAGGTCAAGGAGGAGCCCGCGCAGCGGGCGGGGGACACGGAGCAAAACGCTCTGCCGCCCAGGCGCCTAGCGCAGACCAGCCTAGCGCGGACCAGCCTAGCGCAACCCCGCCTTGCGCAGCCGGTAGCCAAACTGCCGCAAGGTCAGCCCCAGACTCTGCGCGGCGCGCGACTGGTTGCCCTGGTGCAAGTCCAGCGCCGCCTTCAAGGCCTGCGCGTTGTGGGCATTGGCAAACCCGTAGTCCCGCACCAGCGGGGCCTCGGGTTCGGCCACGGCGCGCGCGGTGGTCGCCACCGGCGCCAGGGTAGCCACGGGCGTTGCGGCGTTGGGCATGAAGCGCTCCAACTCGCGCGCCGTGATCTGGGTGTGGTCGGCCAACAGCACCACGCGCTCGATCAGGTTGCCCAATTCACGGATATTGCCCGGCCAGGCATGCTCTTCCAAGCGTTGCAAGGCCTCGGTGGCGAGGTAGACGTTGCGCTGGTGCGCCTGGTTGGCGCGGCTGACAAAGTGCAGCACCAGCGCTCGAATGTCTTCCACCCGCTCACGCAGGCTGGGCAGGCGGATCGGGATGACGTTGAGCCGGTAGTACAGGTCCTGGCGAAAGCGCCCGGCATCCACTTCACGCGCCAGGTCGCGGTTGGTGGCCGCCACCAGGCGCACATTCACGCGCAGTTCGCGCTTGCCGCCCAGGCGCACCAGCGTGCCCTCTTGCAGGGTGCGCAGCAGCTTGGATTGCATGGCCAGCGGCAGCTCGCCAATCTCGTCCAGAAAGATGGTGCCGCCGTTGGCCTGCTCGAACCAACCCGCGCGCGCCGTGCTGGCGCCGGTGAAGGCGCCGCGCTCGTAGCCAAAGAGTTCGGATTCAAACAAGGTGTCGGGAATCGCCGAGCAGTTGACCTTGATGAAGGGCTGGTCGCGCCGGCCGCTGGCCAGGTGCACGGCGCGTGCGAACAGCTCTTTGCCGGTGCCCGATTCGCCCAGCAGCAGCACGGTGGCCTGGGTTTGCGACACGCGCTCCAGCTCGCCCAGCGCCCGCAACAGCGGGGGCGAATTGCCGATGAGCCCGTAGCGCGCGGTGTTGGTGTTGAGCGCCTGGGCCAGCACGGCATTGC
>ERZ724516.2348-NODE-2348-length-10716-cov-4.196886_pt1 | contig 10716 bp, 9 predicted proteins | sample MGYA00376049_ERZ724516 | MGnify/ENA primary metagenome ERZ724516 (study PRJEB28724, sample SAMN07190886) | activated sludge metagenome | isolation source: activated sludge of sewage treatment plant in Hong Hong | place: USA: Christiansburg, Virginia | collected... | reverse complement strand
TTTTCGGAAGCTAATCCTATTTCATAAGACATTGGTGTTAATCTAAAATCGGCATTATCTTGACGCAATAAAGTTCTAAATTCCGCTCGAGAAGTAAACATTCTGTATGGCTCTTCCGTTCCTTTGGTAATCAAATCATCAATTAAAACACCAATATACGCTTCGTCTCTTTTTAAAATCAAAGGCGCTTTCTCCTGAACTTTTAATGCTGCATTAATACCCGCCATCAATCCTTGGGAAGCCGCTTCTTCATATCCAGTGGTTCCGTTTATTTGTCCGGCAAAATACAAACCTTCGACTAATTTAGTTTCTAATGTATGTTTCAATTGCGTTGGAGGAAAATAATCATATTCGATAGCATATCCTGGACGGAAAAATTTCACTTTTTCAAATCCCACAACGGAACTCAAGGCTTTAAATTGAATATCCTCTGGAAGAGAGGTAGAAAAACCATTCACATAAACTTCGCAAGTATTCCATCCTTCAGGCTCAACAAACAACTGATGTCTTTCTTTGTCTGCAAAACGATTAATCTTGTCTTCAATAGATGGACAATATCTTGGCCCGAGCGATTGTATTCTTCCATTGAACATTGGCGAACGATCAAATCCCTCTCTCAAAATGTTGTGAACATCAAGCGAAGTGTATGTCATATGACAAGACCTTTGATGAATCAAAGGCGAAGTTATATCTGAATACGAAAACTTATCCGGCTTAGCATCTCCCTTTTCTTCATTCATTTTAGAATAATCTAAAGAACGCCCATCTACACGAGGAGGCGTTCCTGTTTTCATTCTTCCGGATTGAAATCCTGCATTCACCAAATCTTCGGTAATTCCATAAGCTGCACTCTCGCCTGCTCTTCCTCCACCAAATTGTTTTTCGCCAATATGAATCAACCCATTCAAAAAAGTACCATTGGTCAAAACAACAGATTTCGATTTAATTTCAATTCCAAGAGCAGTTCGAATTCCTCTAATTTTACCGTTTTCGATAATTAATCCCTTAACCATTTCTTGGTAAAAATCAAGATTTGGCGTTCCTTCGAGCATCAATCTCCACTCCTCAGAAAAACGCATTCGGTCACTTTGAACTCTTGGCGACCACATTGCAGGTCCTTTGGATTTATTCAACATCTTAAATTGAATCGCAGTCTTATCCGAAACAATTCCGGAATACCCTCCAAGCGCATCAATCTCGCGAACGATTTGTCCTTTTGCGATTCCTCCCATTGCAGGATTGCAAGACATTTGCGCTATGTTTTGCAAACTCATTGTCACCAACAAAGTTTTCGAACCTAAATTGGCAGCAGCAGCAGCAGCTTCACAACCAGCGTGACCTGCTCCAACTACAATTACATCATATTCTTCTAGAAACATTTTTTCTTTTGGTTTTTGATTTCAAACTTACAGTCCGAAATCATTTTTAATGTTGTTCCACGTGAAACAATCAATTCAAGATTTTCAATTCAAAAAGACAATGTTCCACGTGAAACATCAATCTATAAAATTAAAAATCGATTACTATTGTTCCACGTGAAACATAGCTAGTTTTTCATCTTCTTTACTTCTCATCAAAAGCTCGTCGGCCTCTGATTTGTCTTTGTATCCGCAGTAATGCAATACTCCGTGAACTATAACTCTTTTTAATTCTTCTTCGAAAGTCACATTAAAATCTTCTGCGTTTTCTTTAACTCGATCCACAGAGATAAACATATCGCCGTTAATTTCATTGCCAACGGAATAATCGAAACTGATTATATCCGTGTAATAATCGTGTTGCAAATGTTCTTTGTTTATTTCCAACAAATACTCGTCATCACAAAAGATGTAATTAATCTCGCCTTCTTTTTTGCCTTCAGATTTGATGACGTTGGAAATCCAGCTGCTAATTGCCTCTTCATTCTCAAGCGTAAATTCGGTCTCGTAATTAAAGTCTATCATTTTTTATTGAAATATTCTTGAACTTTTTGATTAAAATTGGAGCGCAAAGGTAAGGATTGTCTATTTAATATTTCTATACTGTTTAAATAATCCAATAATGCGGATGGCAAGGGTTTTGCTTGGTTCGAAAATTCCTTTTTACTGGTTTCTGCCAGACGTTTATTTTCTTGTCCTTGCTGCTGAATTGCGGTGTTTAGTTTCAGCAATTCTTGCCTCACATTCAAGATTCTTTGTAGCGTTTCGTTTTTGAAACCTTTATTCAACAATTGCTTTTCTATCTGTTTCATTTGCTCCAAAGCATTCTGTCCGTTTCCTCCAAGTCCCTTTTTATTCAATTCATTTTGTAATGCTTCACGCAATTGTTTTTGATCTTTGTAAATCTCCATAATCGCTTTTGCATCGCCTTCACCATCTTCTCCATTTTCTCCTTCAGATCCAGGTTTTTTTCCTTCTTTTCCCTTGTCTCCTTCTTTTCCTTCACTAGGCTTCTGACCTTTTTTCATTCCTTCTTTCATCTTATCGGCCAAACCTTCCTGCTTCTTGATAATGTCTGGCAATTGCATTCCTTCGCCTTGTCCAGGCTTAGGTTTTCCCTGCTCTTCGCCTGCCATTGACATTTGCATATTGTTGAGAATGTCACTTAAAAAATCAGCTAATTTATTCGCAGAAGAAACGGTGTATTGCTGATGGGAAACTCCTTTTGGGACTTGTGCATCGGCCAAAGTCTCCAAAGATTTGTCCAAATTATAATGGGCGTTACCAATTTCTTTGGTAATATTTTCTCCAATTTTTGGGTTACGCAAAGACATAGCAAACAAACTATCGTCAATATGTTTGAACTGTAATTTTAAATCTTGCTGATTTTTCAACGCCTTATTGAAAGCTGGCGAACCTATTTTATATCCTTTGAATTTACCCATCAAATCTTCCTGAGAAAATGAAAAAGCCAAAAGGTTATCCAGAACTTGACGCAACATCGCAATGTCTTCTTCCAGTTGTTCCATTTCACCACCTTCCATACTTTGTTCCATTTTCTGGGACATTTGTTTCATCTTCTTGGCAGCACTTTTTTGCTTTGGTTTGGCAGAAGATTTACTGTTCTTTTGCAATTCATCCGAAGCTTTTTTTAAATCTTCGTCAATGCTTTTTTGTTCTTGTTTATCATTTGGAATGTCCAAAGGCTTTTTCAGTTCCTTGTTTTCTTTTTCTAACTCTTGTAAATCTTCCTGAATTTTATCAAATTCCTTGTTGATTTCCTCTTGGTTTTCTTTAGTGTTTTCCTTCTCTTTATTTGACAATTCTTCCTGCTTATCTGAAAGTTTTTCTAACTTATCTTTTAACTGTTCTGCCTTATTCTGAACATAGTATTTCTTGGTCAGCTCCACCAATTGTTCTAAACTCTTCGATTGGTTTTTGGCAGTTTGTTTGAACTTATCCATTTTCTCCATCAAGTTTTCTTGTTGGATTTTATCATTCAGTTCTTTCAATTCGTCTAATAATTTTTTATTTTTCTCTAAATCTTTATCGACATTTTCTAATCTTTTTTGCAATTCTTCTTTAAACTCATCCTTCTTTTCTGTTTTAGACTTGTCTAAATTATCTTTCATTTTCTCAGCAAACTCCTTCATCATTTTATCCTGCTGATTTTGACGCTTGATAAAATCATTAATTTTTTGTTGATCTTTGAATTCAAGATTGTCTTTTTCTTTTCCGGATTTTTGCAATTTATCCATTTCCGAAATTTGCTTGTCCTGATTTTTTAATGACTTTTCCAAACCATTAATACTTTCATTTTGCTGTTGGAATTGCTGATCTTCTTTTTCATCATCCGTGGCAATTCGATTGGAGAAAACAGAAGACTTCGTGCTTTTGAAATTATGGATTGCATCGTTATCAAAAACCTCAAAATAATATTCATAAGAAACTCCTTGTTCAACAGGAAGCGAACTTGGGAAAGCAAAAATAAACTGATCGTAAAGATTGGACTTCACAGCAATTGTTCCACGTTTGACCATTTCAGGCTTGTTTTTCGGATAATAAACCACTTGAAGTCTAGATAATCCGTAATCATCCGAAATTTGCCCTAAAACATAGTTTTTATCGATTTTAAGGCTATCCGGAGCGTTGTTTACATTAATAGTTGGGAACTGATCTTTGACAACCGAAATTTGAAAGTTCAATTTCTCGTAATTCTTAATTTTAGCATTCGAAGTCAGAATTTGATATTCTGTATTTTGAGCAATAACTTTTGATAAAGTAAAATCATTTTCAGACTTAGAAAAAGGAAAACTAGCAGTCAAATCTCTCCACACCACATTTTGGGTTGCCAAAGTATTGATTCTCCAAGTCACACGAGTTCCTTCGGGAAGAATGGCGTTTCCATTTCCTTTGATAATTTCCTGTTTCTTTTTTAGATAAGAAGGGAAATTCAAAACCATTTCAAAATTAGCAATCGACGGAACAGTCACCACATTCAATTCATAATCCGAAGAAGAAACTGCATTCGCCTCCACGTGGAACAAAACGTTGGATAAAGGTTTTTCTATTCGATATTGAAATTCCCCTGGTTTGGTTGTTTCCATAAAATAACTTTCGTCACCAATAAAAATCATTGCGTTTTCAGGAACTATTTTTCCTTTAGTTTTGATGCGTATAATGAAGTCTTTATTTTGTTCTGTTTGCAAATTAGCATTCAACATTACAAATTCAAATGGTGCAGGTGGCAAAAACTGCTCCCGAAAATGTACTACCCTATTCAAACTTTGAGAAATGATTTTACTATTACCAGAAACATAAAAGAAAGCGAAAAACAAAATCGGTACTATCGCCAAAGGCAAATATTTTCGATTGGTATTAAAATTAATAGCATTCCCAAAAGGAATTGGCTGTAGAGAATTTGCTTTCTGCTCTATCGAAGCCAACAACAATTCGGATTGGTTTTGATCATTGGATAATTGAAGGAAATTCGTCAGTTTGTCGTTTACTTCCGTAAAATGGTTTCCAATAATAGCTGATGCTTCTTTGTAATCAATTCCTTTTTGAAGTTTGAATAATTTGAAAATGGGAAACAAAATAAATCGGAACAGGAGAAAAATTTCTACACCAATAAAAGTCCAAAACAAAAGTGTGCGTCCCATTGGCTTGAGCCAAAGAAAATATTCCACAAAAAGTGTGAACAAGAAATACAGCAATCCCAGACCGATGAAGAAAATCATTCCCCGAATCAGTTCGTTGGTGTAAAACTTCCTGATGAAAAGTTCCAGCTTTTGATATATGAATTTTGAATGTTCCAAAATTATTCGTTGATTTTATAACCGCTAAAAGTAACCATTTTTCAATTCTGTTGATGTTAAAAATAATATAATCGAAAAAAAGCTTATTTTTACAATAGTTAATTTTTAACAAAATGGAAAAACTAATCGAATTATTAAAAAAGTATAAATCATTAAATGTGATTCCTTCTCTCGAAGAAGAGCAAGCACAATTGTTTGAATATGTTTATACCACAAACCGATTAGAAGGCAATCAATTATCACTTTTGCAAACTACCGAATTGTTTAAAAGTGATACTATTTCTGGAAATAACATCCGAAATTCTGATATTTTAGAGCAAAAAGGAATGTATCGCGCTTTGAAAAGAATGCTTTTGGCAGTGAAAAACAAAGAAGAATTATCCACAAAATTGATTTTAGAATTGAATTGGTTGAGTATTGGAAGTCTTTGGAATGAAGATTATTATATGAATGCCAAAGAAAAAGGACAACAGCAAAATCAATTCAAAGTTAGCCAAAATGTGATTTCGATAAAACAAAATGGTGTTGAAAAAGAAAAAATAATGCCTTTGAGTTCTCCAGATGATGTTCAAAAAAATATGGAAAGCTTGATTGAAAATGTCAATAAAAGTGAGGCTTCTGTTTTAGACAAAGCTGTTTTCTTGGCTCAAGAAATTTGGATTCACCAACCTTTTGTAGATGGAAATAAAAGAACCGGACGACTTTTAATCAACTTCCTTCTGATGAAAGAAGGTTTTCCATTATTCTCTTACGACACCGAAAATTTGAATTATAATAGTTTACTCGTGGAACAATATTATGAATCGAAACCTGATTTAGTAAAAAACTACATTATGGAAACCCTTTCCAAAAAAATGAATGACGACATTGAAGCCTTTTCAAAAATTAAAAAAAATTTCAAAGGATTTCGATTAATGCTGTAATTCGACATACAAACTTTGCGAATTAGTGTCTTTGTGGCAAAAAGAACTTCTTATCTTTGCATCAAAATTTATAAAATGTCAAAACAAGTTCGAGTGCGTTTTGCACCAAGTCCAACGGGACCTTTACATATTGGCGGAGTGCGTACTGCCCTATTCAATTATTTGTTTGCTAAAAAAAACAACGGCGTTTTCTTTCTTCGAATTGAAGACACGGATCAAAATCGTTTTGTTCCTGGAGCCGAAGAATATATTATGGAAGCCTTGGAATGGTTGGGAATTGCTCCTGATGAAACCATTGGAAAGAATGAAAAATTTGGTCCATACAAACAATCCGAAAGAAAACATTTGTACCTAAAATATGCGGATGATTTAATTAATTCTGGAAATGCTTATTATGCTTTTGATACAGCGGAAGCATTGGATGCACACAGAAAACAACACGAAGAACAAGGAAAAACATTTATTTACAACCATCATAACAGAGAAAAATTAGATACATCTTTAGTGATTTCTGCGGAAGAAACTGCTAAAAGAATTGCTGCTGGTGAAGATTATGTAATCCGTTTTAAAACTCCTGTTGACGAAACTTTGCACTTACAAGATATTATTCGTGGTGAGGTGAAGTTTGAAACTAATTTACTAGATGATAAAGTTTTGTTCAAAAGTGACGGAATGCCAACTTATCATTTGGCGAATATTGTCGATGATCATTTAATGGAAACTTCACACGTGATTCGTGGTGAAGAATGGTTGCCATCAATGCCTTTGCACGTTTTGTTATATAGAGCATTTGGTTGGGAAGCACCAGAATTTGCACATTTACCATTGATTATGAAGCCCGTTGGAAACGGAAAATTATCAAAACGTGATGGTGATAAATTAGGATTTCCAGTGTTTCCATTAGATTGGAAAACAGCGGAAGGAATTTCCTCTGGTTACAGAGAAAAAGGGTTTTTCCCAGAAGCTGTTGTTAATTTTCTAGCTTTATTGGGATGGAATGACGGAACTGAACAAGAATTATTTTCGTTGGAAGAATTGGTTCAAAAATTTGATTTGAGCAGGGTTCACAAAGCCGGAGCTAAATTTGATCCGGAAAAAAACAAATGGTTCAATCATCAATATTTGATAAAACAAAACGATGCGGATTTGGCGAAAGCCTTTGCTCCTATTGTAGTTGAAAAAATAGATTCCTACGGAATGACAAATGGAGAAAAATTGGAAAAAATAGTTTCCCTAATAAAAGAACGAGCCAATTTCGTTTCGGAATTTTGGGATTTGAGTGATTTCTTTTTTGTAGCTCCAACATCTTATGACGAGAAGGCAAGAAAAAATTGGAAAGAAGAAACGCCAGCTTTAATGCAAGAATTAATTTCTGTTCTTAGCGAAATAACCGATTTTACTTCCTTGAATATCGAAACTATCGTGAAAGATTGGATGACAAAAAACGAAATTGGAATGGGGAAAGTAATGCAGCCTTTCCGTTTGAGTTTGGTTGGTGCTTTGAAAGGTCCTCACCTATTTGATATCGTAGAACTCATTGGAAAAAAAGAAACCATCAAAAGAATTGAAAAAGCAATAGCTACTTTATAAAAACAAATCTTTTCAACGAAAAAACCCTTTCAGAATTTAAAACTCTGAAAGGGTTATTTTTTATAAATAAATTATCAAATTCCCGTTCAATATTCCTGGATTTCCTTTAAAACTATACCCTAAATTTTTATTGTTTAAATTTCCAAGCATATTATTTACACCATATTGATAAGAAATATTCAGTCGAACGTGGCGAACTCCAGCCGTAATTCCAATAACAGGATAAAAATTAAATTGAGAAATATCCACAATGTCTTTGGCTAATAAAGTGGTTCCGGTAATGATATTGTTTTGTTGATCTTTTTCTACATTTAACTTTCCGTTGATTTGCAAAAGTGGCCCAAACTCTACACTCAAATGATTTTCGACAATTTTATAACTCAACATCAAAGATACTTGGGCTGATGACAATTTATAATTGGTGTCTTCTGATATAAATCCGCTGTTTGTAGCTACCGAAAAATTGTTTTCACTAAACTGCATAGCGTAAACCATATCCCAATTATTATAGTAGTTTCCTCGCATCGAAAGACCTGCATTCCAACCATTTCCGGGTTTTGTCTCAAAATTATTAGTGTTTAAAGTAAATTGGTTTAAGCCGAAAGATATTCCAATTCTGTTAGAATCTCTATACTCATATTGAGAAAAACAAACCATTGTAATTAAAGATAAAATAGATGTGAGAAATATCTTTTTCATAAAACTGAAATTAAATAAAGACAAACCTAAAGTTTTTTTGTAATTTAACAGTGTTTTTTAACCTAAATTATATTTTTTATGGATCCTTTTTTAATTGTTATTATTGTTTTCGGACTATTTATTTTCTTGTCTTCTTTTTTTACTGTTAAACAGCAAACCGCCGTTATCATTGAGCGTTTTGGTAAATTTTTAAGCATTAGACAATCTGGTCTTCAACTTAAAATCCCTTTGATTGATAGAATTGCGGGTCGTGTTAATCTAAAAATTCAACAATTGGACGTCATTATCGAAACCAAGACAAAAGATAATGTATTTGTTAAACTAAAAGTATCTGTCCAATTTATGGTGGTAAAAGAAACCGTTTACGATGCTTTCTACAAACTAGAATATCCTCACGATCAAATCACTTCTTATGTATTTGACGTAGTTCGTGCCGAGGTTCCTAAACTAAAATTAGATGATGTTTTCGAAAGAAAAGACGATATTGCCGTTGCGGTAAAAAGAGAATTGAACGAAGCGATGACCACTTATGGGTACACGATTATCAACACATTGGTTACTGATATTGATCCCGATATTCAAGTAAAAAATGCGATGAATAGAATCAATGCTGCCGATAGAGAAAAAACCGTAGCAGAATTTGAAGCAGAAGCATCAAGAATAAGAATTGTTGCCAAAGCTCAAGCAGAAGCAGAAAGTAAAAAATTGCAAGGGCAAGGAATCGCCGATCAAAGACGTGAAATTGCTCGCGGATTGGTAGAAAGTGTGGATGTTTTGAACAAAGTGGGAATCAATTCACAAGAAGCATCGGCATTGATTGTGGTGACGCAACATTATGATACTTTGCAAGCCATTGGCGCAGACACTAATTCTAATTTGATATTATTGCCTAATTCTCCGCAAGCCGGAAGTGATATGTTGAATAATATGGTAGCTTCTTTCTCTGCTTCGAACCAAGTAGGTGAAATGATGAAAAAAACCAAAAGAATAAAACCTGCAGCCCATCCTACAGATTATGTAGAACCTGAGGAACCTGAAACTGAGGTTTAGATCAAAAAAAAGAGGCTTAATTGCCTCTTTTTCTTTTTATTATCCAATTGATGAGAATTGGAAGTACTATGTTGAGTATTGTTCCAGAATAGTTGGATAGAATCGATTTATAATCACCAATAAATCCTTTTATTAAATTTATTGGCAATAAACTTTCTTTGGTCTTCTCTACATCTAAAACTATTCTTTTCAGATTTAGTTCTCTTTCAATTTTCAAGATTTCTAATTCCAACTCAATTTGTGCGTAGGACGAATATTTTTTAGTCTCCATAATTTAATCGTTAAAAAAGATTTCTGAAAATTTCTCTAATATTGGTCCTTCAACAATTTTATCTTTTATTAAGAATAAAAGTCCTGTAATGACTAAATAAATTCCGGCAATAATTAGAAATCCCAACGCATAACTATCCAACGCTTTTCCAATGGCAAAAGCTCCTGCAATAGAACAAAAGAATAAAACCATCGTCAATGACATTGCAATCAATGCAAATTTTAACATCATCGTGGTCGATTTCATCGCCACCTTGAAACCCCATAGTTTATAATAAGCTACGCTGTTTTCGATATAAGATTGCGCTTGTTTTTGAATGTCTTCGGTATGTTCTTTTAGTTCTTCAAAAGCCATATATAATTATTTAAGAAATTTAATTTTCGTGATTGGCTATTTGCTTTTTCTGAAGTTTGGCGTTTTGTTCTTTCAAATCGGCCAATTTGGTTTCCAAAAAAGAAATAACGTCTTCGGTTTTATAACTCATATTAGAAACCATTTCTTCGTAAGTTTCTTCCATATTGTGTTTTGATCCCTCAAACTTTTTTCTCAATTGATGCGTAACGTCTTCAAATTTATGTTTTAAATTGTCTTTAGCATCATCAAAACCATCTTTAATTTTTTCTCTGGTTTTTGAACCCTTATCCGGAGCAAATAAAATTCCTACTCCTGCTCCAATCGCTGCACCTAATAAAAGTGCTAATACTGAATTTGTGTTATTTGACATCGTTTTTAGAATTAAAATTAATAATACTTTAAAGTTACAAACTTTATGAACACCCGAATGTTAATAAGGCGTTAAAGTAAATTAAATTCAACTCAAAACTCAAATAAGCAGTCGCTTTTTAAAGAACTTTTTAGAAACAATAAAACACCTGTAGAACTTGAAAAAACGACTTAAAATCAATTTATGAAAGCCGATTTTAATTGTTAAAATTGATATAATTTGT
>ERZ724516.2344-NODE-2344-length-10723-cov-4.439164_pt1 | contig 10723 bp, 13 predicted proteins | sample MGYA00376049_ERZ724516 | MGnify/ENA primary metagenome ERZ724516 (study PRJEB28724, sample SAMN07190886) | activated sludge metagenome | isolation source: activated sludge of sewage treatment plant in Hong Hong | place: USA: Christiansburg, Virginia | collected... | reverse complement strand
GAACGGTATCGCGCATCGATAGAGAAACGCTGTCTCTGCGCTTTCAGCTTTTAGTTAACCGGTAAGGGAGGCCGTGGAGGGCTCATTTTTCAGGAACACATCCACATGATCACGCTCGCAAACATTCACTCAGAACGCCTGGACGACGCCCAGCGCGTTACCTATACCGCCAACCTGTTTGGCGTTCACTTCCCGATGCGTCTAGAGCGGACCATCTACGGTATGGCTGACCGACTGGCGCCTGCCTATAACGGCGGCTACTGGCATTTCTATGGCCTCAGCAAAGGTGGTTTCTATATGGCGCCAGCAACGGACACCCTCTTTGATGTCAGCTGTGAAAACGGCGCTGACGGAAAGCTGAGTGCAGACGCGCTAGGCATCACGGCCTGCCTTTACGCCTACAGCCATCTGTCGTTTGGTGAAGGCGAGTTCGCACAGACCTGCGCCCGGCACTACTACCTGCTGAGGGATTTCATGATGGAACACGCCGAGGCTCGGGCCATCTTGCGTGCGACTGATTGAAAGCACCCGACGTACCTGACGCATCGACGCCGATCGCCCTGAAGTTGCCGGTGCTTCGGATGCGGCAGGCGACGGGTCGTCGAGTCGTCGGGTGGACCGCGAAAGTGATTCGCCCGCCCCGGTCCGGTCGACCCATCCCATCACGTTACTCATCCATCGGAGGAATTCATGAACCGTTTCATTTTCCTGATCCTTGCGGCCTTTCTCCTTGGCGGCTGTGGCCATAAGGAGGAAACCACCCAGATCGCCCAGCAGCAGGCCATTCAGGCCGAAAAAAATGCAGCCATCGCCTTGGCCAACCTGAAGGCTGCCGAGGAGAAAGCTGCATTGGAGAAGGCTGAGTCTCAGCGCATCATCTTCGCGCTGGGTGTGGGCGCCTTGCTGGCCCTGTTCGTGGGCATCGGGATGGGTTCATCCGCACGCAAGAAGGCGGATCAGCTCAGGCGGGAATGGCATGGGTGATAGGCCATTGCATCGGCCCACGCTCCTGGCCCGTTTTCTTGCCGCCTGGACGCCGACGCCGATCCCCAAGCCGCATATTGATCCCCACCTGGACGAACTGCCGTCGCTGCAACGGATCGCAGAGGTCTGCCGCTATCTATGCCTGCGCCTGGAGTACGCGGTGTCATCGGGTGGCACCTTGCGGGCCTGGGTGCGGGTGAACCTGATGCTGCTGCTGACCGGCATCGTTCCGGCCTTGCTGGTGGTGCCTTTGCTGACCTTGCTGGCCAATGAACTCACATTGTTCACGGGCTATCTGCTGCAGGCGTCCCGCAACCTGTTCGATGCTGCCATGACCCTGATCGAGACGGTGGCGGCGTTGGTGACGGCGTTCATGGTCCTGAAACTCCTGGCGCGTGGGGGTGCGACAGGTGGCGGCAGGCGAAGGCGCTGACAAAACGGTCCGCTGACGGGTACGAATGTCGCCCACTACCGACGAAGCACTCGCTGCTGACGCCTGGGATGGGGGGCGTCGGTACCGTCGGCAGCGTCGGGCGATATGCACGGCCCGCCTGCCACACTCCACCAGCGCGACTGCCCATTCCTAATCCACGACTTTGCACGGGCTTCGTTTCTGTGGTCCGGCGGCGTCTCGCAAGGAATCTTCTTTGCGACTCTTTCATTGGGAGAAAAAATTTGCAGGACGCGATTTTTTCGGCGTTCGATGCCCGGAAATCTTGAAGGCTTGCAAGCACTCCACCATCTGGCAAAGTCTCTATCAATTTCCTTATTTCTTTGAAACCATGATCCCCATCGAACAAGCATTCACCCTTGATCTATCCGCCAGTTGTTCCGTTGATCAGGCGGTCTTGCGCCTGATCGGTTGGGGGCGAGACACGGTGTACCTGAGCGGCGTGAAATTGACCGGCGAGGGCGAATTTCTGAAAGGTCACAAGCTGGACCGTCAAAAGAACTATGGTCTCGATGAGTTCTTGTCCGAGTTGTACCAACGTGCCTTGAGCCAGTACGCGGGAGCCATGCCAGACGAACCTACCGAAAAAGAGTTGCAGCAGGCCTTGGCGTCTTACGCCTACTGGATCGACGAGACTGAGGCGTTTATCGAAAAGGCCCGTTCCTACAAGATGGACATCGTGGATGAACTGGCAAGCGGTGCTGAATCGGCATTGAAGGTCGACAAGGAAGCCACGGAAAAACATGGCACGACCTACATCACGATCAAGAGTCTGGACGCCTGGAGCAGGGTAGCCTATTCGACCCAGTCGGATGCTGCTGGCGAGGAGCCGGATTCCGATCTCCACGTCTTTCTCGAATCGCTACAAGATGTGGACGGTACCAAGAAGAGTGACCTCAGCCTGTATGTGACGCTGGCCTTGGCAGTTCAAGCGTTCGCGAAAAAAGCAGGTCCAAAGTACTTGCATTCCGGCGGTTTGGTCAACGTTCTTCAGGTGTCCGAACACCTTGCATCCATCGGCGCTGAGCTGAATCCGCAGGAAGAAAACCTAGCTGGGCAGGGACTCAACTCAATCAAAAACCGAATCGACAAGGCGCTGGAACGCCTTCGCATGGTCCAAAAGCACTGAGTTATTAATTTTTCCTGCCTGTTAATTAGCACACGAGAAAGGGCTGGCTTGGTGCAATGACCTTAACCGCTGCAATCCGCAGCGGGCTTTAAGGAGTTGCCTATGAAGTCACCGCCAGTCTCAGATGGGTTGATCGACCCGAAAACGATCAAAGTACCTATCGCCACAGCCGTGGACATTGGTTCGGCGCCACCGGCCTCGCCCGGCCCGGTCCCCGCCGCCGCGCCGGGGAAATTCCCGCCGGCACCCGTCGCATCCGACGACTCGACGCAGCTGACCGGCACCCACGCCGACCCGGCACCGCAAAACGATGCGGCGGTAAACAAGGTTCCGTCTGCGGCAGGCGTTCTTGAGACCATGGACGCGCATCTTGTGATGGACCCCTACAAGAACGTTTATGGCGTCTGGCGAGGGCACGGCAACCCGAAGCTGCTGAAGTTGTGTTCGCCTGAGTTCAACGGCGTGATCGGAGCGGCATTCATGCGACGCGGGCTGCGGCTGAACCGGCGGCAGTTGGCCGATATCAACGATGAGCTTCGCTCTGTTGCAGAGGCATCTGGCCTTCGCACAGACGTCTGGCGCCGGGTTGCACCTCGGCCAGGTGGTGGCATCGTGATCGCGGCTTACGACGACACCAACACCCACATCCATATCAGCCCGGGGAAGGTCGACGTTTTGGCAGAGGGCTCCGATGTGCTCTTCTACCGGCCGCCGACCGCAGACGCGATCGTATTGCCCGCAGCGGCGGGAGACTACAAGAGGCTGCGCCAGTACCTGAACTTGGATGCCGTTTCCTTCACGCTGTACATCGCATGGCTGACTTACACCCTGGCGCACCCGAAGATGAAGGGCAGCAACTACGTCATCCTCGGCTTCATTGGCGGTGAAGGAACGGGCAAGAGCCTTGCGGCCAAGGTCACGATGATGCTGGTCGACCCCAGCGAGGTTGGCGTGGAGCGACTACCGGCCAAAGCCAAGGATCTGGCTATCGGCTTGCAGAACAGGCACCTGGTGGCTTTCGACAACCTGCGCTGCATTTCGCCAGCCTTGTCCGATGCACTTTGCACGGCCGCCACCGGAGGCGCGGTGACCGATCGCAAGTTGTACACCGACGACGATCAGCATGTCATCCCGCTGCACGGGGCGATCCTGTTGAACGGCATCTACGCCTTCATCGAGCAGCCGGACCTGGCCCAGCGTTGCTTGCCACTGCGGCTGGAACCGCTGCCAGAAGGTAATCGGAAGTCCGAAGATGAACTGCGCCGCGAACTTGAGGCCGACATGCCGACGATCCTGCGCGGGCTGTTTGATTTGATAGCCAAGATTTTGGTCCATCTGCCAGACGCGAAGGTCACGAACCCGCAGCGGATGATCGAATTCGTGCGCTGGCTGGCGGCCATGGAACTGGCCATTGGTGCGCCTGTAGGCACGCTACAAAACGAATACGCCAAAGTGTTGAACGATGGTCAGCTGGACGCCCTGCTGGACAACTCGCTGGGCTCGGCGGTGATCGAATTCGCAGTCACCCTGGACCAGGGCGCGTGGTCTGGCACGCCGGCCGAATTGCTGGCCAAGCTGAATCAACTGAAGGCCTACGGCCTGCAGCGGCCGCCACGTGACTGGCCGGACAACGAGATCGCCTTGTCTAAGCGCCTTGCGCCCCTCCAGACGGCCCTGATGACCCAGGGCGTGCAGGTGCAGTTCAAGCGCGGCAAACACCGCACGATCAACATATCCAACACGGGAGGCGGGCATGTCTGACCGGGCCATCCGCTTGATCGAGAGCGCCTGTCCGCTCGGCGTTGCGGTCCGCTCTACCTGTCTCTGATTTGTCCCATGTCGGCTGTCGTGGCGCGTCAACAGTCACGGGAGCTGCATGGTCGTCCACATTTTGAAAGCTATTGATATGTCAACTATTTACCAACATGAATTCGAGGAATCGGCGTCGGGGCGTCGGGTGCGTCAGGTCTTGGGCAACAGGAGAGCGCCGCCAGAAGGTCTCTTGAACATCGTGCGCCAGGCCGTGATGGAGGTCATTCCCTACCTGGCGCCGGGGAAGAGGTACACCGCCGAAGAACTTTGCGGTCCTGAGTTGTGGGCAAGCTGGTCACCGGGCGAACGCATTTCCGCCGGTATCTGCCTGTCCTATCTGGTCAGCAATCGCGCTGTCCCGCTTGTGTTGCACGTCACGCCATCGGGCAAGGGAACGAAGCGCTACTACCTGCGCTGACCGCCTTCACGCACCGCTGCAGTTAGCCCTGCAGTTTCATCACCGAGAACCACCCCGGCCTGCGCCAATGCGCACAGGTTGCGGGTACCCCTTTGTCTTTCACACATCGTTTTTCACTCAAGGAGACTGATATGCCAGTTTTGAATCTCACCCCCGCCTTCATGGCCACCGGTCTGGTCTGCCCGCCGGAAAAAAAGCGCATTGAGTACTGTGACACCGACGTGCCCGGCTTGCTGATCGAATGCCGTTCAGCGCCTCACGCTGTGCCGACTTGGTATCTCCGCTACAAGGCCAATGGAAAGACCGCCTACACCCGGCTTGGCAACGTCCAGGACCTCGGCTTGGCGCAGGCCCGCAAGCAGGCGATCACGCTGAAGGCCCAGCACACCCTGACCCCGAAGCAGGCGGTCGAAGCCAAGGCCCCTATGGGCACCATGACGCTCGATGAGTTCATGCGGGAGCACTACTTTCCTCACGTCAAAGTCCACAAGAGATCGTGGAAGCGGGACGATCAGCTTTACCGCATCCGGATTGCGCCGAAGTTTGGGCAACTGGCCCTCTCAGAAATCAATCGCCGTGATGTGCAGGTATTCCAAAACTCCTTACTTAAGGAAGGGCTTTCACCAGCATCCGCTGACCACCACGTCAAACTTCTAAGACGTTTGTGCAACCTTGCAGTGGAATGGGAGCTGCTGGAAAAAAATGTGCTCAAAGGTATCCCGCTATACATGGTTGACAACCAAGTCGAGAACTACTTGAGTGAAGACCAGATGACGCGCTTGATGGAGGTCCTTCGCACTGACGCTAATCGACCCGTATGTTTGATCATGATCTATTTGCTGAGCACCGGCTGCCGGTTGAACGAAGCGCTAAAGGCGGAGTGGAAGCAGGTTGATATTGCGAATCGAGTGTGGCGAATTCCGGCTACGAACTCAAAGTCAAAGCGCATTCGTTCGGTGCCGTTGAACGACTCAGCGATATGGGTGTTGGAGCAGCTAGGGACTCAAGAGAGGTACATGCATGTCTTCGTCAACAAACGGACGGGAACAAGGTACACCTCGATTTCCAGGGCATGGCATCGGCTCAGAAAACTCGCAGGATTGCCGAACATGCGAGCGCACGACGCGCGCCATGATGCTGCCTCACGGATGAGCTCTGCCGGCGTCTCCTTGTACCAGATCGCCGAGGTGCTCGGCCATAGCGATCCGAAGGTGACCATGCGCTACGCACATTTGTCAGCCAGGGCGCTGAAAGATGCAGCCAATGCTGCTTCGGTGATCGTGAGGAAGCCTGTGGTGGTGGTGCAGCCTGAACCGGCAGAAGTGGAAGCGAAGGCTGCGTAATGGTGATGACTCGGGCGGGCTTCGGCTCGCTCGGGTTGTTGGCCGAATGCGTCGTGGAGACTGAGAGAAGAACGGGGCTGAGGAGGCGCTCTTTGACCGTCTACGCCAGTGGACAATGTGTCACGCAAGGCACTAGCCCGGCAAAGAGAGAAAAAGATGATCAACTCCGAACTACCTCACCTTAGTATTGGCGAACAGAAACGTATCGCCGCTAGATTTGGGCAGGCAAACCTGTGCTGGAAAGCAGTGAGGTTGCACTGCCTGGACGAAGAAAAGGAGCCGATTTCCGGCGCATTCGCGAGTGGTTTCATTAGACGCGACTCGGACGGGCATCGATATCTGTATACGGCGTGGCACGTAGTAGCGGGGTATGGTAGCCCTCGTCGTATTGAAATGCCGCCACCTGGAAAACAACGTCAGCGCCGCAGCTTTTTGAGGATTCAGATGCAAGACTCGAAGGTGACCCACCACCAATTTGGCAGGGGCGAGTCAATTGGCGGCCTGCGTCAGATCGATTTGCCGCTTTATGAGTCCTCCGGTTCTCCAATCTGGTTTCAGGAGCCTGAACAGAACGCTCATGACTTGAACAATATTGGCTTGCGTGTACCCCGGAATGTCGATGCGGTGAGAATTCGCCTCCCTGAGGACACCCCAGTACCTAGCACGACCGAAATCATTGACGAATTTAGCTCACTGGGTGCTTGGCCGACGGATCGTATTCTGATCGTTGGGTATCCCTATGGGTACAGCATCGGCGGCGAAGATGAGCCGTTTGCCGTTGTCATCACGCGTCACGTTGCCGGTAGAGAGCTTCCGAATCCACACTACCTTCTTATCGATGGACCTGGGACACCGGGCATGTCGGGTGCACCGATTTTCATGATGGACGATAGCGATCACCCACGCTTGATCGGACTCTACTCCGGTGTGATACGGCCAGATGCCGGACAAGTTAGGCAGCAAGAACTCTCAGCGGCGCTGGGCGAGTGCTTCCTGCTGTGGCACATATGTGGCGAGAATGGTCCGGGGCTCAGCCAACTCGGGTCGCCGTAAGTGAGGTTGAATGCGCATCGGCGGAATTCCGCTATCGCTCAGCAGATATTTACAAGTGACCACGCTGGCCCAGTCCCCATGGACCGATCGCAAAACCCCGGCAAAGGACCCGATCGGTCAAGTTCGGTGGCCGCCCTGTTGCCGCCGAAGGTGTTTTGACTGGGTGGGGGTGCCCCGAATATCCTTGATCGCACTCACCCTTGAGAACGCCGAGTTTTCATGCGGGCTGCAGAAATGATCACCCTGATCAGTCGAGATCGGCAGGGGTGGTCAGGATCGTGGCGGCAACAAAACCACAAGTAGGTTTGTCCGAAAACGCTGGGCCGTAAAATTTCCCCAATTGCCGAACAGGTGGGGACTCCGGAGTGCGCTCGTCACGGCTAAAAAACGAATGCAGTTCGCTGCAACTAAAGAGGCCATGAAGAACAACCACGTGCTCATCGACTATGAGAATGTGCAACCAGCAGTCGCGGACGCCTTGGCAGCGCCGATTTTCAAGGTATGGATCTTTGTGGGTGCCCAGCAGGCGAAGGTCAAGTTTGACCTTGTAGATCTTGTGCAGCGCAAGGGACAGGATGCCCGAGTGATCAAGATGACCACGACGGGGAAAAATGCTCTGGACTTCCACATGTCGTACTACTTGGGAAAGCTCTCGGCGGAAGAACCGGACGCATACTTCCATCTGATTGCCAAAGACACCGGGACCGATTCGCTGCTTGAGCATCTGCGGGAAAGTGGAGCCAACGTATCGCGGTGGGTAGATGTTTTTGACATTCCGATCGTCAAGACACCGGCAAACGAGTCCGAAGGCGAAAAGCTCTCGCGAATCGTCGAGTACCTGGTTAGGCGAGGTGATCAGCGTCCAGGCACAAAGAAGACCCTCATCGGATCTACTGCGGCTTTGTTCCAACCGAAACTCAATGACGTCGAAGCAACAGCGTTGGTTGAGCAACTTAGGGTCAACGGCGTTTTCGACTTAGTCGGTTCAAAGCTCAAGTACGTGCTGCCCGAATAGAGCCACAGGCGGCATAGCGGGGCCAAACTCGGGCGGGCTTCGGCCCTCTCGGGTTGCTTTTTGGTTGATTCGTACGCTGATCATGCGGTTCAGCAACAGGCCCGTTATGCTGGTGGTTGTCAACTGCTTCTCACACTTGCAAAAGGGCCTACATGCGCACGATCGGGAACATCCTCTGGCTGGTCTTGGGTGGCTTCTTCATGGGCCTCGGTTGGTGGTTGGCTGGGTTGCTGTGCGCGATCACCATTGTCGGCATCCCCTGGGCCAAGGCATGTTTCGTGATCGGTCAGTTCGCGTTCTGGCCTTTTGGCAAAGTAGCAATTGATCGCGAGAAGGCTCGCGGCAAAGGCGACATCGGAACCGGCACCCTGGGTTTGTTGGGCAACGTGGTGTGGTTCATCGTTGCCGGTATCTGGCTGGCCATCGGTCACCTGTTGTCAGCGTTGGCCTGCTTCGTCACGATCATCGGGATTCCTTTTGGGCTGCAGCATCTGAAACTGGCCGGTATTGCGTTTGCACCGATCGGCAAGACCATCGTGGAGTTGGATTGAACACCAAGAGCTTTAGGGACTCACGCTGGTGATAGTCGAAAAGGTACCTGAGTCGAAACCCTTAAGCACGCTGGATGAAGTTTGGAACGCAAAGACATGGATCTGAACACTCAGGACGGCAGCACCGCCAAGACTGCCTTCGTAAGAGCAGTTGAATTTCTTCGGCGCGATGTCCGATCATTTTTACCAAGCTGGAAACATCCAGAGGGTGCAGAGCAAGAGACTGCAATCACTGGCAGTCCGGATTTGACCCTTCCGTCGTTCGTCGATTTCGGAACTGTTGACTACCTAGCTTTCCGCCGAGAGGTCCTGGACTGGCGGGATGGATTTCATGCCCGAGTAACGGTGACCGCAATCGCATTGCGTGATTCATTTGCACGGAGGATCCGTCGGGATCTGGCGGATGTAAGCATCTTAAGGCGAGTGCTCACCCGTCCAGCCTACGAGATGCTGCAGAATCCTTTCATCCAAGTTGTCCGAGTACCGATGATGGCGGCTGTCCAACGGGAGCAATTGAAATTGGACGAAATGGCAAAGAAGTGGTTGCTTCAAGCACCGCGCGACCTGACCTTTCCAACGCTCTGGTCGGAGTCGGAGTGCCGTTGTCTCGGTGACATAGATTTCACGCCGAAGAATGAAAAAAGGATTCTTGAAAAAATTGAAGCTCTGATTCTTGGCGACAACGGCGTTGTTGACAGGTACCGGACCCACGCCACCAACATAGCGCGAAGAATGATTGAAGAGAGAACCCAGTGAGCACTATACCTTTCGATATTCCTGCCAAATTTCTGGCAGGACTAAGTACTGGCGACATCATTCGATTTGGGACGATATTGAAGGATTCCGGCACGGGTCAAATATTGGGGCACGTTCAGGAAAGCGGTATGGCCCAAGCCGCGTTGTCACTCGTTACATCGGGTGCGCCGTCCCCGCTTTCCCTAGTGTCTGGCGTAATCAATACAGGCTCAGGTCTCTATACCGCCGTTCAAGTCAGCCAACTCAAGGCCATGATGGGGGCGCTTCAGTCGCTCCAAATCGCAACCTTGGGAGTCTCATTGGTCGGCGTCGGCGTGAGCGTTGCCGGTTTCCTATACATGCGTAAACGTTTCAATTCACTTGATGGGCGAATAGATCAGCTAATCGACGCCGTCAATTTGGGTTTCGAAACCCAACAGAAGGCAATGCTCAGGCGACAAATGTCTCGAACAAAGGGCCTGGTACAACGTGCGGAGCAAGCGAAGTCGCTTTCGGATCCGCGATCGGAATATTCAGAGGTAGCCGCCGGACTTGCCGACCAATCTGCATATTTCGAGGGCGAGATATCGTTCATGATATCGACGAAAGAAAAAGCAAACCTCGATATGTTCTGGCAGTTGGCTCAGGTGCTGATGCTGTGTAATAGCGTCAGAATTGACTGCCGTATGCGCACGAATGAATTGCGTCATGCACAGGATGTCTCCCAAAGCATTGCTCTTGAGTACCAGAACCTTTTCGAGTCGATCACCCCGGTTTCGTTCCAAGGCACCTCACCCGAGAAGGGCCTCGCGATGGTCAAGGTTCTTCGCGATGCGACTGACGCTGCAGCGAGCAAACCGTACTTGATAGACTACCTACGCACACGACGCTTCGATGGCCAGGATTACATTGAAGGTCTTGACCGCGAGAAAGATACGCCGCTACTTATTCTGCGAACGAACTGACTTTTGGTACACCAACTCTTGGCAGTTCTGCATCTGTGTCACCGACCAGCGCGATCGCGCCACAGGCCGCATAAAGAGGCCACCCGACGCCAAACCATCCCGCGAGCACCTCTCCCCGACCAACCCGCAAAGCCCCGGCATAGGTCCCGATCGGTGAAGTTCGGTGACCGCCCCCGCTATTGCCTTGATCCACATAGGGAAAATCTATGGCGATGCACCCCGGCGGCTCGGTGGGGTTCGGGAACAGGTTCGGTCAGGCCAGCACCA
>ERZ724516.2342-NODE-2342-length-10725-cov-4.941143_pt1 | contig 10725 bp, 8 predicted proteins | sample MGYA00376049_ERZ724516 | MGnify/ENA primary metagenome ERZ724516 (study PRJEB28724, sample SAMN07190886) | activated sludge metagenome | isolation source: activated sludge of sewage treatment plant in Hong Hong | place: USA: Christiansburg, Virginia | collected... | reverse complement strand
GCTCGCGCTGGCTCTCGTCCCCATACAGCGGGTACTCACTGAGTCGTCTCCTCAGAACGAATGGCGTAGGAAAAGGAAAAACGCGTCGCGCAAGTTTCCTGCTCAAAACGAAACCTGAGGCCGGCCCTCTCGGAGAATGGCGGCTGTGCCAACATGACAATCAGGTCTCCCGTCGAATGCAGAGGCTCAGGTCGAAGAACGGGGTGAATGTTGACGACGTCCTCGCTCTTTACTTGTGAGGCGAGAGGTGCAAAAAGCTCGCGCACCATGTCGGTCGAGACCAGCGAGGTGGCATTCAGTAGTAACGCCGGTTGTTCTCGGATTCCAGGCGGCGCAGGGTGACCTTGTCCTGCGCCAGGCGACGTTGCACTTCATACTGCCGCTGTTGTTCCTCGCGCAGCTTGCGCTGTTCTTCACTCTGTTTTTCCTGCTGTGCCATGGCTTCGCCGCGCTGGAGATCGCGGGAGATCTGTCGGCCATAGGCCAGATCGCGCTCCCGTTGATGTCTTTCGCGCGCTTCGGCCTGTTCGCGCTGGTAATCGGCCTGCCGGGCAGCAACGCGTTGGTGTTCCTCGCCTTCTCGTGCCCGTTGCGCCTCGATTTCGGCCAGTCTGACGGCAGCGGCCGCTTTTTCCTTTTCGAGGGCGGCCTGCTCGCGAGTCAATTGGTACTTCGCATAGCCCAGACCGCTGGCACCGATCACGGCGGCGAGAAGCAGAGCCTTTGTATGGGAACGGGGTTGTGCTTCCTGAGCGACTACTGCTGCGGCGCGGACGGCCAGTTTTTCGTCGTAGGCCCTGCGACGCTCCGGATTGGAGAGTGTCGTGTAGGCTTCGCGCAGCGCGATCATGCGGTTGGTCGCATCTTCTCCATCGCTGCTGCTCTGCAGTGAGGCGTACTGGGCGTGCAGGCGCCGATAGCTGACGGTGATGCTTTCCTGACTGGCGGATGCGCTGACTTCGAGGAGGTCGTAGAGGGTGTTCGGCATGTTCTGATTCCAATGGCTGAGGCGCTGGGTATCGCTAGGGCTGGCCGAAGCAGGGATGCTCTGCACTCGACCCCATCCGTGCCAGCCGCGACGTTCTTTCCATTCGAGTTCACTCAGTTGCGCCTGGCTTTTTTCCTATGGATGGATTCGGCCTGGCGCTGCTGGCGGCGGCTCATCCTGTCGGTTTGCTGGTCTACCCGATCCGCGCAATGCGCACGAGGGGAATCGGCAATCACGATGGAGGGAGAATCCAACAGCAGCAACGGAAGTATATGAGCCGTCGTCAAGGGGCGTCAATCTTGCGCCTTGTCCAACCAGGATGGACGTCTCCTCCCGGTCACGCGAGTTCGACGTGCGCTTTGCTAACCCATGTTTGACGTGCGTCGTGACAAGGAACTGTCTTTCGGCGGGTGCGTTGAGGCTCCGTTGCGGGAGGCTGGGCCATCCCATACCGACTGGTATTGACCTAGGTCAAGCACCTCGCCCTCATCGTAGCCGCGCGCCGCTGTGGGAAGTCTCGACTCCCCTCCAAACCACGGGGTATTTGACCCGCGCGCATGTGTTCCGGCCAAACGCCGTCACCGGCCGCTTCATCGCGCCGCTCCCTACTGCTGCAGATGCCGCCTACCGCCATGCTCTGCTTCGTGCGCCAGCGTCCCCAGCGTCGCGGTACGGAAGCCGGCGCTGACGTAGGCCACCTGCGGTCTCTCAGCAGCGCGTCATCTGCGGCTCGACAGCCACTGCCTTGAGCGTGTCGATACCGTTGATCGTCTCGACCAGTGAAGACTGATTCTCGGCGCCGCCGTTGACCTTCTCGTACATGCGCGCGCGCACCAGCGGCGTGATGGCCGGCGACAGCCCCGTTAGGGCGGCAGCGAGACGACCACAATGAGCGTCAGGCAGCCGCTGTAGGCGAGCATCACGGCGATGAAGACGACCGAGAAGACGACCGAGAAGACGAGGTCGAGGAGCGACGTGATGGCGTTGCCGGTGAGAAACTGGCGGATGTTCTCCCGCTCGCGCGCGCGACCGTGTCGCCGACGCGGCGCGCCTGGAAGCAGGCGAGCGGCAGGTTCAGTAGATGGCGGAACAGGCGGGCGCCCAGTTCGACGTCGCTGCGGCTGGTTGCGTGCGCGAAGACGCAGGTATCGTCGTCCGCGCCTGCAGACCGGGGCTGGCGCCGGCGCAGAAGTCAGGTGGGGTCAGCGCGGCGACCAGACAGCGGGACAGCACGGACACGCCAGGCGCCGACGAAAAAAAACCTGCCACCCTCGCGGGTGGCAGGCGGATGTCGGCGCGGCGAGCGCGTCGGCTGCGGATCAGGCCTTGCCGCTGCCCAGAGCGCGTTGCAACTGCTCGAGGGCCTTGGGATCCTCGATCGTCGTCAGATCGCCCGGATCGCGGCCTTCGGCGAGCGCCTGGATCGAACGCCGGAGGAGTTTGCCGGAACGGGTCTTCGGCAGAACGGTGACGAAGTGGACCCGGCTCGGGCGGGCGATCGCGCCGAGGCTGTCGTCGACCTGCTTCATCACGGCCTTCTCGAGCGCCGCGGTCAGTTCCGGCGTGGCGATGCTATCGGCGTTCTTGACCACCGCGAAAGCCATCGGCATCTGGCCCTTGAGCTGATCGGCAACGCCAACGACGGCGACTTCGGCGATCGCCGAATGACCCTGGATGGCCTCTTCGATTTCACGCGTACCGAGGCGGTGTCCGGCAACGTTGATCACGTCGTCGGTACGGCCGAGGATGTAGTGATATCCGTCCTTGTCCTTGATTCCCCAGTCGAACGAGGAGTAGACCTGCGGCTCGCGGAAGAGCGTGAAGTAGGTCGACACGAAGCGCGCGTCGTCGCCCCAGACGGTCGTCAGGCAGCCCGGCGGCAGCGGCGGCAGGATACCGACGATACCCTTTTCATCCGGTTCGCAGACGGTACCGTCTTCACGGAAGATCTTGAGGTTGTAGCCGTAAACCGGGAAGTTCGGCGTTCCGTAGCGGATTTCGGTCTTTTCGACGCCCGGCATCGGGCCGAGGATCGGCCAGCCGGTCTCGGTCTGCCAGTAGTTGTCGTAAACCGGCCGGCCGAGTTCGGTCATGATCCACTCGTGCGTCGGCTGGTCGAGCGGTTCGCCGGCGAGGAACAGGTGCTTGAGGGCCGACAGGTCGTACTTGTGCATGTAGGACGTGTCGTGCTTCTTGAGAACGCGCGCCGCCGTCGGCGCCGAGAACATCACGTTGACCTTGTATTTCTCGACGATCTGCCACCAGATGCCCGGATCGGGGCGCAATGGCGTGCCTTCGTACATGATGGTGCACATGCCGCCGATCAGCGGGCCGTACACGATGTACGAGTGACCGACGACCCAGCCGATGTCGGAGGTCGCGAAGAAGGTTTCACCTTCGCCGCCGCAGAAGATGTACTTCAGCGTCGATGCCAGGGCGACGGCATAGCCGCCGGTGTCGCGCTGCACGCCCTTCGGCTTGCCGGTGGTCCCGGAGGTGTAGAGGATGTACGAAGGCTCGGACGACTCCAGCCAGGTGACCGGCACGTCGGCGTCCATGAACTGGGTGCGCAGCGTCGCGTAGTCGACGTCGCGACCGGCGACCTTGGTGAAGTCCTTGTCGAGGCCGCGATCGATCATCAGCACTTTCGCCGGCTTGTGTTCGGCGAGTTCAATGGCTTCGTCGAGCAGACCCTTGTAGGGCACGGCCTTGCCGGCGCGCATGCCGGCGTCGGACGAGACGACCAGTTTAGGCGTCGCATCGTCGATACGCGTGGCCAGCGATCCCGATGCAAAACCACCGAAGACGACCGAGTGAATGGCGCCGATGCGTGTGCACGCGAGCATGGCGAACATCGCTTCGGCGATCATCGGCATGTAGATCAGGACGCGGTCGCCCTTGCCGACGCCGAGGCTCTGCATGATCGCCGCCATGCGCATGACTTCCTGCTTCAACTCGGCGAAGGAGTACACCACCTCCTGGTCGGTCTCGGTCGAGATGAAGACCATTGCACGGTCGTTCGGCCGCTTCTCAGCGTGCCGGTCGACGGCGTTGTAGCAGATGTTGGTTTCGCCGCCGACGAACCACTTGGCGAACGGCGGACGAGAAAAATCGAGTACCTGAGTGAATGGCTTGTGCCAGTCGATCAGTTTGGCTTCTTCACCCCAGAAGGCGTCCGGATTTTCGATTGATTTCTTGTGAAACTCTTGGATTGTCGTCATGAGACTCCCTCTTCCAAATTGTGAACCACCTGCAACAGTGGAAACTATGCGTGCCGAGTGTCTTGAACCTCCTGCTCCCGGTCGCGCATCCGTTCTCGGATATCTGCCAAAGGCAGACCCAACTTCAACTCCCTTTCCAGCAACTCGAGAAAGGGCAGTACTTCCCTGCCGAGATGGACGAGATGCGGGATCACCGCACGCTCATGTCCAGTCCGGATCAGATCGATGGCGTGGCCGAGCCGGGGCACCGGTATCTCGGACACGGGTCTGGCGACACAGGCGACGACGCGGTTGCCGCCGGCCTGCTGGGCGCTCCGCAGTCGCTCGGCAGCGAGGCCCAGCAACGCCGAGGCGGAGCTTACCCGGTCGACCGGGGTGTTGGCGGCGCCGATACTGATCGACAGATCGAGGCGCTGTCCATGTACGCTGATGTTGGCCACCGCAAACGCCTCGCGCAGCCGGTTGGCAAAGGCCTCGCATGCCGGGTAGGGCGTGCCCGGTGAAACAACCGCCAGTTCGCTGCCGCCGTAGTGGCCGAGACTGTCTTCCTTGCGCACCTTCTTGGCCAGCATGCTCGCCAGACGTTTCTGCAACTCGTTGGCCAGTTCGTCGCCGTGCTCCTCGCGCAGCGCGTCGAAACGGTCAAAGCCGACGATCAGCGCGCTCACCGGGCCTTCATGCCGGATCGCATGCGATATCGCCTGGGCGGCCTGGATGTCGACGTACTGCCGCGTCGGTAGCCCGGTGTCGGGATGCGCGGCATGCCGCGCGGGGTTCTCGCGCAGCTCGTTCTGAACCTCCGCCAACTGGCGTAGCGAGTCGATTCTCGCCAGCAGTTCGGTAGCACCGATTCCCCGGCTGATGAAGTCGGTAGCGCCGAGCGCGCGCGCTTGCTCGTTGGCCTCTTCGCTGTCGCTGCTGATCATCAATACCGGGATCTGACGGATACGCGCCAGTCTCGACCCGCGCACCCGGGCCAGCAGACCGTCACCGTCGAGCATCGGCAGCGACGATGAGCAGATCACCAACTGGATCGAGGGGTCGAGCACCAGCGCCTGCCAGCCGGATTCGCCGTCGGTCTCCTCACGAAAGCTGTAGTGGTTCCGGATCAGCTTGATCAGCGTGGCGCGGACCATCCGGGATTCGTCGACAATCAGGATGCGCGGCCGTTGCGTCGGGTTGTCCATTGCCCGTGTCGATCCCTGTCAGGCTGGGAAGCTTACGCGCGGCCGAGGTCGACGACGACGCGACCGTGCGCACGACCCTTGATGTATTCGTCGAAGATGCCGGGCAGTTCGTCGAAGGCGATGCAACGCGTCATGTCCTGCAGATGTCGTGGTCTCAGGTCGCCGGCCAGACGCTGCCAGACGCCGCTGCGATACGGTTCGCCGATGTAGCCGGAGTCGATGCCGAGCAGACAGGCGCCGCGCAGGATGAAGGGCATGACCGTGGTCTTCAGCGCGGGACTCGCCGCCAGGCCGATGCTGGCGATCGTACCGCCCTGTTGCATCGTGCTGACGATCCAGGCGAGGACATCGCCGCCCAGGTTATCAACCGCACCGGCCCAGAGCGCCGTGTCGAGCGGGCGGATGCGCGACAGTTGGAGTGCCGAACGGAACATGACGGACGTGGCGCCGAGGCCTTTCAGGTAAGCGGTTTCGGCCTCCTTGCCCGTCAGCGCGGTCACCCGGTAGCCTCGTCCGGCGAGCATGTCCACCGCCAGGCTGCCGACGCCGCCGGTGGCACCGGTGACGATCACTGGGCCGCGTGAAGGATCGAGACCATTCTCTTCCATGCGAACGACGCCAAGCGCGGCAGTGAACCCCGCCGTACCGAGCGCCATGGCTTCGTACAGCGATAGTCCTGCGGGCAGGGGAATGACCCACTCGGCCGGCACTCTGGCGTATTCGGCGTAGCCACCGTGATGAGCGACGCCGATGTCGAAGCTGGTGGCGATCACCGGATCGCCTGCCCGGTAACGCGGATCGGTGCTTGATTCGACGATTCCCGAGAGGTCGATACCGCCGACGCAAGGGTGGCGACGAATGACGCGGCCGGCACCGGTGGCCGCCAGCGCATCCTTGAAATTGACGCTCGAATAGGCGACCTTGATGGTCACCTCGCCGGGGTCGAGTTGCGACTCGTCCATGTTCACAAAGTCGCCGCGCGTCAGACCTTCCTTTTCGTCGATCAGATAGGCCTTGAAGGGACTCATGCTTGCTCCATGCGGTCGGTGGATGGGTGAGGAGGTGGCCGGGCAGCGGGACGGCAGGGTCCGCGTCATGAACGGGCGTCGATTATAAACAGAAACGCCACGAGAATTTCGCACGGCGCGGGCGGCACGCCCTGGCTGCCGGGCGCGTGCCATCGCCAGCAGACCCTGGGCAGCGACTATACCGTGTTCCGCGATGCAATCCACTGTGCAGTGCACAAAAGATTCGCTGCGCTTCGCGGCCAGGAATTCTCCCGGTAAACACGTTAAGTTAAGGGCTTGCAATAGGCCCTTGAACTGCTTTCTGGAGCAACCGCTGGTGTGCAGGGGGTTTACAGCGTGACATTTTTCACATAAATTTCGGTTCCATGCTCATCAAACATTCCATTGCCTCACTTTTGGGTGCCGCCCTGATTGCTCTTTCGGGTGCCGGTGTGGTCCACGTCAGCGAACAGCAGAGGCCTGTCGACGAGCCTTCGCTCCTCGAGCGCTATACCACCAGCGCCCAGGATCTGATCCTCAAAGGCTTCGAATTGATCGGGATCAATTATCGCTTCGGTGGTACCAGTGCCGATACCGGTCTTGACTGCAGCGGCTTCGTGCAACTGGTTTTCAAGGAAGCTATCGGCATCCTGCTGCCGCGCACTGCCCGGGAGCAGAGCGAGGTCGGAGCCGTGATCGACCAGCAGGAACTCAAGGCCGGCGACCTGGTGTTCTTCAATACCATGCGCCACGCCTTTTCGCACGTTGGCATCTACCTGGGTGACAACCGCTTCCTGCATGCCCCGCGTACCGGTGCCGAGGTGCGCGTCGACGACATGCGCCAGAGCTATTGGCTGCAGCGCTACAACGGCGCGCGCCGCCTCCTGTCGCGCTGAGCGGCTGACTCGCCCCGAGAAAACGACGCGACGCGTCGTTTTTTTTTGCCCTGTACTAAAAACGATTCGCATTTACATTCTTGGGAGCGCTTGCTAGAATCAGGGTACTCGTATTCCGTACTTGTACCCTTTCCCTATCTTGATGACTGGAGGAGCGACCATGAAGTGGTCCCGTTCGTTGTGCACACTGGCCTTGGCGGCTGCCTCTCTCGGCAGTGCACAGGCCCAGGAGAAACTGCTAAATCTCTACTCGGCCCGCCATTACCAGACCGACGAGGCTCTGTATGACGGATTTACCCGCCAGACGGGTATCGCGATCAAGAGGCTCGAAGGCAAGGAAGACGAGCTGCTCGAGAGAATCCGCAACGAAGGCGCCAACAGCCCCGCGGATGTCCTGCTGACGGTCGATGCCGCCCGCCTGGCCGCCGCGCACGAGATGGGGCTCTTTGCGCCGGTGCAGTCGAAGATTCTCGATACCCGCATCCCGGCGCATCTGCGCACCACCGACTGGTTTTCGTTTTCCACCCGCGCGCGCGTCATCATCTATGCCAAGGGTGTCGTCAAGCCCGAGGAAGTCCGCAACTACAGTGATCTGGCCGATCCGCGGCTGAAGGGCAAGGTCTGCACACGGTCGGGTTCGCATCCCTACAATCTGTCGCTGATGGCTTCGATCATTGCCCACCAGGGCGAGACCAAGGCCGAGCAGTGGGCGAAGGGCGTGGTGGCCAACTTTGCGCGTCCGCCGAAGGGCGGCGACACCGATCAGATTCGCGCCGTTGCTGCCGGCGAGTGCGCCGTCGCCCTTTCGAATACCTACTATCTGGCGCGCTTGATGCGGTCGGACAAGGCGGAGGATCGGAAGGCGATGGAGAAGGTCGGCGTCGTCTGGCCGGACCAGCAGGGCAGTGGCGCGCATATCAACGTTTCCGGCGGCGGAGTCCTCAAGAACGCACCGCATCGCGAGGCGGCGGTCAGATTCCTGGAGTACCTGTCGAGCGACGAGGCGCAGCGCTATTTTGCCGACGGCAACAACGAATGGCCGGTAGTGGCAGGTGTCAAGGTAGCCAACCCGGCGCTCGCGGAACTCGGCAAGTTCAAGGCCGACAGCATGCCAGTCGGCTCGCTGGCAATGTACCGGGCCAAGGCACAGATCATTTTCGACCGTGCCGGCTTTCGCTGAGTCGCACGTTGCAGGGCGCGTCGCCGGCGAACGGCAAGCTTAGCGGCGCGTGCGCGAGATCTGCCGTGACAGCGCGATCAGCGGCAGCAAGCCGACGGCGACAATTGCCAGCGATGCGTTCGCCGCCTCGGCAAGGCGCTCGTCGGAAGCGAGCGTGTAGGCCTGTGTCGCCAGCGTGTCGAAATCGAAAGGGCGCATCACCAGCGTTGCCGGCAGCTCCTTCATGACGTCGACGAAGACCAGCAGGCACGCGGTAAGCAGACTGCCGCGCAGGATCGGCAGGTGCACCCGCCACAGCGTCGTCACTTGCCCGAGTCCGAGACTGCGCGCGGCGTCATCCATGCTTGGCGTGATCTTTGCCAGGCTGGTGCCTACCGACTGCAGGGCAACCGCCAGAAAACGCACCAGGTAGGCGTAGATCAGCGCCGCGATGCCGCCGGTGATCAGCAGACCGGGGTTGCTCGCGAACCAGACTTGCCATTGCGCGGCCAGCCAGTTGTCGAGACGCGTCACGGGAATCAGCACGCCGACGGCGATCACCGAACCGGGCACTGCGTAGCCGAGGCCGACCAGGCGGTTGAGCGAAGGCGCCAGCCAGCCGGTGGACAGGCGGGCGCCGTAGGCGAGCAGGACGGCCAGCGTCACCGCAATGATCGCGGTCAGCCCGGCGAGGACGAAGCTGTTGCGCGCGAGCGCCACGAAATGTGTCGTGAACTGGCCGTCACGCTCGGCCAGCGCCAGGCGCAGCAGGAGGTAGCCGGGTACCAGAAAGCCGATGCTCAGCGGCAGGGTGCAGACGGCCGTGGCGACCCAGCCGCGCCATCCCGGCAAGGGCTGGCCGGCCAGCGGCCGACGTCGCCCGCTGGTGTTGTGAAAGCGCGAGCGGCCGCGCGAAGCATGCTCGATGGCCAGCAGGAGGATGACGAAGCCGAGCAGCGCTGCCGCCAGTTGCGCAGCCGCGATACGGTCGCCGAGCGAGAACCAGGCGCGATAGATGCCGGTCGTGAAAGTCTGTACCGCGAAGTAGGAGACTGTGCCGTAGTCGGCGAGGGTTTCCATCAGCGCCAGCGTCACGCCAGCCGCCACGGCTGGCCTGGCGAGTGGCAGCGAGACCCGAAAGAAGCTGCGCCAGGGCCCGAGACCAAGGGTGCGCGAGGCTTCGAGCATGCCGCTGGCACGTTCGATGAAGGCTGTACGCGTCAGCAGATAGACGTAGGGATAAAGGACGAAGACGAACATGGTTACCGCCCCGCCGAGGCTGCGAACCTCCGGGAACCAGTAATCCGCCTTGCTCCAGCCGAAGGACTCGCGCAGGAAAGTCTGCAGCGGGCCGACAAACTGCAGGAAATCGGTGTACACATAGGCCAGGACATAGGCCGGCATGGCCAGCGGCAGTACGAGTGCCCACTCGAAGATTCGCCGGCCGGGGAAGTCGTGCATCGCCGTCAGCCAGGCGGTTGCCACACCGACCAGCATGACACCCAGGCCGACCAGCAGGCAGAGAGCCAGCGTATTGCCGATGTAGTCCGGCAGTACGGTCGCCGCCAAATGCGACCAGGTGGCGCCGGTATCGCCGGCAAGGACGTTGCTCAGCACGCTGGCCACTGGCAGACCGACCAGGGCGGCGACCGTGGCGGACACGATGAGCAGGAGATTGAGGCGCGGGCGGAGCATGGATGGTTTGTCGCTTAAATGAGAATTATAATTGACAAGCGGTAAGGTCCGGCCTGCGCATTGTCACCTGATCGCCAACCAGATCGATTGTCTCGACCGCCAACAACTGATGGCCAACTTGTGATGGCACACCTCGAACTGCTGGGAATTGTCCAGCGCTACGGCTCGCACACCGTTGTGGACGGCGTCAGCCTGACCGTCGAAACCGGCAGCATCGGTTGCCTGCTCGGGCCATCGGGTTGCGGCAAGACGACGCTGCTACGCTGCATTGCCGGGTTCGAGGACATTGCTGGCGGCGAGATTCGTGTGCAGGGGACGACGGTCAGCACGCCTGGCCAGCGCGTGCCCCCCGAGCGGCGACAGATCGGCATGGTCTTTCAGGACTACGCGCTGTTCCCCCACCTGACGGTCGCCGCCAATATCGGCTTCGGGCTCGCCGGGCTGACCGCCGAGGCCCGGCGCGATCGGGTAACTGAATTGCTGGCCACCGTCGGGCTCGTCGGCGAAGGCAGCAAGTATCCGCACGAACTGTCAGGCGGCCAGCAACAGCGTGTCGCGCTGGCGCGCGCGCT
>ERZ724516.2341-NODE-2341-length-10725-cov-5.688472_pt1 | contig 10725 bp, 11 predicted proteins | sample MGYA00376049_ERZ724516 | MGnify/ENA primary metagenome ERZ724516 (study PRJEB28724, sample SAMN07190886) | activated sludge metagenome | isolation source: activated sludge of sewage treatment plant in Hong Hong | place: USA: Christiansburg, Virginia | collected... | reverse complement strand
GTCCTGCGGGCCGCTCAAGGCCTCCAGCGCCGCATATTGGCTGACCGAGCAGGGGTTCGAGGTCGACTGCGACTGGATCGTCCCCATCGCCTTGATCAGCGCCACCGGCCCCCCGGCATAGCCGATCCGCCAGCCCGTCATCGCAAAGGCCTTCGACACCCCGTTGCAGGTCAGCGTGCGGTCATAAAGCCCGGGCTCGATCTCCGCCGGAGTGCAGAACTCGAAATCGTCGAAGACAAGGTGCTCGTACATGTCGTCCGACATCACCCAGACCTGGGGATGCCGCATCAGCACATCCGTCAGCCCCTTCAGCTCCGCCCGGGTATAGCCCGCCCCGGTGGGGTTGGACGGCGAGTTGAAGATGAACCACTTGGTCTTCGGCGTGATCGCGGCTTCCAGCTGCGCGGGGGTCAGCTTGAACTCGGTCTCGATTCCCGCGACCACGGGGACCGGAACGCCCCCCGCCAGCAGCACCATGTCGGGATAGCTCACCCAATAGGGTGCCGGGATGATCACCTCGTCGCCGGGATTCAGCGTTGCCATCAGCGCGTTGTAGAGAATCTGCTTGCCGCCGGTGCCCACCGAAATCTGCTGCGGCGTGTAGGTCAGCCCGTTCTCGCGCAGGAACTTGGAGCAGATCGCCGCCTTCAACTCCGGTATGCCGTCCACGGCCGTATAGCGGGTGCGGCCAGCGTCGATGGCACGTTTGGCGGCCTCGCGGATGTTCTCGGGCGTGTCGAAATCCGGCTCTCCCGCGCCAAGGCCGATCACGTCCTTGCCTTCGGATTTCAGCTGTTGCGCCTTCGTGGTCACGGCGATGGTGGGTGAGGGTTTCACGCGCGCCAGCGTGTCGGACAGGAAGGCCATGAACCGCCCCTTTCGGTGGTGGAGTTTCCGTTCGGCCTGTCTTAGGGTCCGCCCGGATGCGGTTCAAGCGGGAACGGAGCCAGAATGGGCGAGACGGCTGAAGCACGCCTGAAGCGGATGGCGATGCGTTCCTGGCGGCGGGGCACCAAGGAGATGGACCTCGTGCTGGGCCCCTTTGCCGACGCGCATCTTGCCGGGCTGTCAGAGGCCGATCTTGTGACCTACGACGCCCTGCTGGCTGAAAATGACCAGGACCTGATGGCCTGGATCCTCGGCCAATCCGCGCCGCCGCCGGTGCTGGCGCCGCTCCTGGCGCGGATCACCGCCTTCGCCGAAACGCGACTGACGCGCGGAAACTAGGCGCAGTTCTCTGCAAGTTTACGGAATGTTTGTGCTTTGTGCCGATTCTGCGCCCGTGCGAACGGTGGAGAAACGGAATGACAATCTATGCCCCGCTGCTGGACGGATCGCAAAAGGCGTTCCTGTCCTGCTATCTTGACAACCTGGCGCTGGTCGAACGGCTGCACCGGCTGCTGCTTGACGTGATCAAGGATGAATTCGAACGCCTGAACATCCTGGAAATCAACTCGGTCCAGGCGCTGCTGCTGTTCAACATCGGCGAGAACGAGGTGACGGCGGGCGAGCTGAAGTCGCGCGGCTACTACCAGGGCTCGAACGTCAGCTACAATCTGAAAAAGCTGGTGGACTTGGGCTACATGCACCACCAGCGCTCGGAAATCGACCGCCGCTCGGTCCGCGTGAAGCTGACGGAAAAGGGCCGCCATGTCCGGGGGCTCCTCTCTGACCTTTTCGCCCGACATTCCGACGGGATCGAAAGGCGCGGGTTGATCGACGCCTCCGGCATGGACGAGATCAACATGTCGCTGAAGCGGATGGAACGGTTCTGGACCGAACAGATCCGGTATATCTACTGATGCTCGGCCCGGCCCGGGATCGTACCTTCGGCGGAGTATTTCTTGCCAGGAGGAAGCTGGGACCCCGGGGCGGGGAATCTTAAGAATGCCTGAACGCCCGCGCGCAACCCATTGATTTCATGAGCTTGGAAAATCTGTCCACCGTGGACAGGTCCGGGCAACCGGCTCAGTTCACCTTGCGGGCGGGCAGGAAGGGCAGGGGCGCGACGGGCAGCCCGTCCTCGATCATCTGGCGGGCCTCGTCCGGCTTGGCCTCGCCATGGATCGACCGCTCAGGCGCGTCACCGGAATGAATCCGGCGCGCCTCGGCGGCGAAGTTCAGTCCGACATATTCCGAGTTTTCCTCGATCTGCCGCCGCAGGGCCGCGATCTTCTCCTCGATCTCCGAGGCGGGGGCAGAGAGGTCGGGCCGGTCCGACGGCACGGCCTGGGCGGCGTTGCGGGCCGGACGGACGGCGGGGGCCATCAGATCCTTCTCGATCGCGTCACTGCCGCAGACCGGACAGGACACCTGACCGGCCGTCAGCAGCGCCGAAAAGGCCGCAGCATTCTGGAACCAGCTTTCGAAGCCATGCCCGGCCGCGCATTTGAGGCTGTAACGGATCATTTCCCGACGTCCCGCAGACGACACTTCCGATAGCTAGGCACTGCTGACGAAAGGTCAATGACCCTTGCGTTTCCGCGCCGCAGGTGTCGGGGCATCGTCGTCATCCCCTGTGATTGGCGCAGCGCGCCCGGCGATCGGGGGGATGAACCCCCCGATGATCATCGCCAGCTCCGGCTCGGCCACCATTTCCGCAGCCTCCCGCAGCGAGAACCACTTGCGCCGCCGTTCCTTCGCCTCGGGAAATGTCTTGGCCAGCTTGTCGACGCGCATTCCGAAGACCGCGACGGCGCAGGGCACCGATGACGTCACGGAGAGGCATTTCTGATAGCCGTAGCGCCCCACGCAAAGCGGGTTCATCGTACCGGAGGCCCCCGCCTCTTCCCAGGCTTCCTGCGCTGCGGCGGCTTCCGGTGAAAGCCCCGGCATCGGCCAACCCTTCGGGATTACCCAGCGACCGGTATCGCGGCTGGTGATCAGAAGAATCTCGACATCCTTTTCAGCGAGCCGCCAGCACAACGCCCCATACTGCATGCGCGTACTACCCGCGTCGGCCCCTGGTGCCGCTATCTTGTCTTGCCAACCCATGTCACGCCCACTTGGCCGCCCGGTTCCCGGGTCTGGCCGCTGCCCATTATCCTCGGTAATGAATATGACATGGGAAAGGCCGAAATTATAGTGTTTTCCCATGGAATTGATCGCGAGCCCGGTCGGAATGCCCTACCTTCCGGCCGCATGACGAACAAAGGCATCCAGACCAGGGGCCGGACAGCCCGTAACACGACCGGTTCCGACCCGCGCCGGGCCGCTGCATGATCCGGGCCTTCCTTGGTCTGGACCTGCCCCCCGCCATCCGTGGCGCGCTTCAGGTCCAGCAGTTCCTTCTGCCGCTGCCACGCAGGGTCGAGCCCGAGAACCTGCACCTGACCTTGGTCTTCCTTGGAAACTGCCCCGAACCGATGATCGAGGCTGCGCATGAGGGCTTCGAGGCGCTGCGGGAAAACGGCTTTCCGTTGGCTCTGCAAGGGCTTGGCCTTTTCGGCAAGGCAAGGCCGCACACTGCCTGGGCCGGGCTTGCCCCCTCGGCGCCCTTGATGCATCTGCAGGCCAAGGTCGAGACGATCGCCCGCCGCGCCGGTTGCAGGGTCGATGCCCGCAAATTTGTGCCACATGTCACGCTGGGCCGCTTTCCGGTGCCGGACCCCGCCGACACCACCCGGCTGGAACGCGCCGTTGCCATGGGGGCGGGATTTCGCACGGAACCCTGGGAGGTCCGTGACCTGACGCTTTGGCAAAGCCACCTGACCGGCAGGGGTCCGCAGTACCGGCCCCTGGCCCGCTACCCCTTGGCTTGACAGGCGCGGGCGCCTCATGCAGCACGGGACCCAAGCCCAAGGAGTGCCCCATGAAGATCGCCCACCGCGAGATCGGCCAGAACCATCCGCCGCTTGTCATCGCCGAGATCGGCATCAACCACGGCGGAGATCTTTCCGTGGCAAAGGAAATGGTGCGGCTGGCGGCGGGCGCAGGCTGCGAGATGATCAAGCACCAGACCCATATCATCGAAGACGAGATGACCGAGGAGGCGAAGTCGATCTTCCCGCCGAATGCCGATGTCTCGATCTGGCATGTGATGGAACGCTGCGCCCTCAGCCTTGACGAAGAGGCGGAATTGAAGCGCTACACCGAAAGCCTGGGGCTGATCTGGATCTCCACCCCCTTCTCCCGCGCCGCCGCCGACTGGCTGGAGACGCAGGATGTCCCGGCCTACAAGATCGGCAGTGGCGAGGCCGACAACCTTCCCCTGATCCGCCACATCGCGCGCAAGGGCAAGCCGGTGATCCTGTCGACGGGGATGCAAACGATTGAAACCATCCGCGCTTCGGTCGAGATCCTGGACAAGGCAGGGGTCGACTATGCGCTTCTCGAATGCACGAACCTCTATCCCAGCCCGGCGGAGATCGTCTCGCTGCGTGGCGTTACCGAATTGAGACAGGCCTTCCCAAAAGCCGTTGTCGGCTTTTCCGATCATTCCATCGGCCCGGAAATGGCGCTGGCCTCGGTCGCGCTGGGCGCCTGCATCCTGGAGCGCCACTACACCGACAGCCGCTACCGCAAGGGCCCCGACATCATCAACTCGATGGACCCGGCGGAACTGCGCTTCCTGATCGACCGCTCGAAGGAAATATGGATCGCCGCCAACAACCCGAAGAGCCGCTCCGCCCCGGAGGAAGACGTCTATCGCTTCGCCCGCGGCTCGGTCGTGGCCGACCGCGACCTGGCCGAGGGCCATGTCATCGCCGAAACCGACATCTGGGCCCGCCGCCCGGGGTCAGGCGAGATCGCGGCCTATGACTTCGACAAGGTGCTGGGGAAACGGCTGACGCGGGCGGTGACGCGGAACACGCAGCTCAAGTGGGCCGATCTGGGATAAGCGCGGCGATCTGGTCAAACAGGTTGCGACCTTCAAGCCGCCAGCGTTGCAGGCTTGCCGCAATGGCGGCCTTCTCCTCTGAGGAATAGCTCCAGTCGCGTTCGGCAAGGGTCGCCTCTCGAAGGTCGGCAAGCGGGCGGACCCGTGCGGGATCAAGGCCGATGTCGGCGATCAGGGCCTCGATCTTCCAGCTGTTCGACGAGACGGCAAGGAACGGCGTCCCCGAGAGAATCGCAAGGCAGACGGAATGGAAGCGTCCGGTGACGACAAGGCTGTGACGCGACAGCTGGGCAAGATAGGCTGCGTCATCGGCGACGAGCCGGGTTGTCGGGTGCCGGGCGATGAACCTGCGGTTCTGCCAGTCGCAACGCCGGGCCCGCAGCCAGCGCCGCCAGCCCGTCAGGCGGGCGGGAACCGCCTTGATCACCGTTGTCACCGGGACAAGATCATGCCCGCCCTCCTCGGCAAACCGGGCGAGGGACTCGGTCACCTTGCCATGGACTGAACATCCCACCATGACACCGGATCGCCTTGCGCCGGGATCCTGCCAGGGATGCAGCATCGACAGGTCGCCAAGGCAGGTGACGTCGCGCCCGGTCTCTGCTGCAAGATCGGTCATCGACCGGCTGTCGCGGCAGGCGAGAATGTCGAAGTCGCGTGCCATTGCGCCCCAGTCCGGCGGGTTTTGCTGCCAGAGCGCATTGATCAGCGCGACGCGGCCACCGCGCGCCTTGACCCGGGCACCTGCCTCCAGAAGCCAGCGCCCGCGCCGCTTGCCGTGGTGCAGGGTGCCTTCGCCGTTGATCACCACCAGGTCGGCTGCGTCGATCTGTGCGGTGAGGGCCGGATCGTGCCGCCAGTCGGTCCCGACCTTGATCGAGGGGAGGTCGGTCAACCCGCGCTGCGAGAGCTCATCGCGAATTGTGCGCATCACGCGAATGCAGCCGAAATGGGTGCCGCCTTCGTCCGTGTCGTTCAGCAGAAGGACGCGCCGCCCGTCCGTCATGCGCGTTCGAGGCGGAAGAAGGAATTGACCCTGGCGTTGCGGCGCATGATCTCGCGTCGGTCCGCAACCCGCCAGCCGAGGCGCGTCAGGCTGGCAAGAAATGCCGTCTCGCGGTGAACATGCTGCTGCGGTTTGTTCCGGGAGCGCAGGTTGATCAGGCCGAGCGACAGGCGATACCACAGCCTGCGCAAGGGGCCGGCGTCATCAGGGACAAGGCTGGCCCCGATGATCATCGCGGGCGAACCGAGCGCGGTAAGCCGTTCCAGCGCGCGTTCGGCATCGGCGAACGGAACCCAGTTCAGGAAGCGGATGCAGACCGCAAGCTCGGGCGCCGGGCCGGGGGCAGGGGCAAGGTCGAAGATGCTGGCGCAGCGCAGGACATAGGCCGACCGACGGTCGGTGGGAAGGGTTGCGATCTTCGCGGCCGCCTCATCCAGCATGCCCTGCGACAGGTCGACCCCGGTTACGCTGGCACCGATGGCTTCGTACTGCTCGACCCAGCGACCGGTGCCGAAGGGGCAATCCAGCACGGTTGCCGGGCGGATCGCGGCAAGCATGCCCTCCATCGCGGCAACTTCGCGTTTCCAGCGTTTCGACTGCGACCGCCGCGCATCATAGCCGCGCGCCTTGTCGCCCGAATAGGCCTCCAGAAGCTTGTCCATCGCTATCCCGTCACTGCGTCCGGCCCCGGATATAGGCTTCGAGAATATCCTTCGCCAGCGAGATTTCCATGCTCCCCGACCGCACGAGCGGCCAACGGCCCGCATCGCCGGAGTGGATCAGCCGCGGCCAGCTTGAGCGGAACGCAACCGGAATGCGGCGGTGCCCCAGGGCCGTCAACACGGCTGCGCGGTGCTTGCCGCCCCGGACGAAGAAGGCGGCCCCGCTGCCGTTGTCCAGGATATAGCCCTCGATATCGCCAAAGGCGTCGGGGTCGTAACCGTTCTGCCTGATGCCAAGCGCAAGGCGATCGAGGCGCCGCAGTTCCAGGCCGATCTTCCGCTCGCTCACCGGGCCGTAGAAGCTGACGCCGTGCTCGGGACCCAGCTCCAGCTCTCCCGGCGGCGGGGTGCGCTGGCTGCGGCCGTACCAGGGAATCTCCCAGGGGGGCAAGTCCGCGCCTGCGCGACCCCGACCATCGATTCCGTAATAATCGCTGATCGTCTTGGGCTGGCAGGTCGAATAGAACGCGCGCAGGATCGCTGCCCCCTCGGTCTGTGCCGCGACAAACGGGTGGCCGGGTCCGTAGACGAAGCCGCCCTGCATTCGCAGCAGCTCGGGCGGCACGAGAAGTCGCAGCGCGGGACGTTCGATCCAGTGGGCGAATTCCACCAGATCATCCCCCGAATTGACCTCTACCTCGCGGCGCGGTCGAAGCTTGCGACCGATGGACGCGCGAACGGTGGTGAGGATAGGCATCTGGCCCCGGGAAATTGGAGTGCGCGACCGAGGATAGGAGGTCGGCCTGCATACGACAACCCGCTGCACCGAGTCTTGCGCAGCGTTCGCCCCGGGGGTTAGACAGGCAGGCGCTTCCAGAGCCAGGCCCAATGACCCGCCACCTCCTCTTCCTCACCGGCACACGGGCCGATTTCGGCAAGCTGGAACCGCTTGCTGCCGCGGCGCGCGATGCGGGGCACCGCGTGACGTTCTTCGTCACCGGGATGCATATGATGGAGCGCTACGGCCTGACCCGGAACGAGGTGCGCCGGACGCCCGGCATCGCGGTCGAGGAGTTCGAGAACCAGCACGAGGGCGATCCGCAGGACCTGATCCTGGCACGCACCGTCACCGGCTTCTCGGCCTATGTCCGCGACTCCACGCCCGACCTGATCGTCCTGCACGGCGACCGGATCGAGGCGCTGGCGGGCGCGCTTGTTGCGGCCACCAACTACGTCCGTTCCGCCCATGTCGAGGGCGGCGAGGTGTCCGGCACCATCGACGAGGTCTTCCGCCACTGCAACACCAAGCTCTGCACGCACCACTTTGTGTCATCCAAGGCCGCCGCCCGCCGCGTCATGGCGCTGGGGGAACCGCCCGAAACGATCCACGTCATTGGCTCGCCCGAGCTTGACTTCCACGCCAGACCCTCCGGTGTCACGCTGGACGACGTGCGCGCACGCTACGACATCGGCTTTGCCGACTATGGCATCGCGACCTTCCATCCTGTCACCTCCGAACAGGACACGATCGGCCAGCAGGCCGCCGATCTGTTCGGCGCACTTGAGGCCTCGGGCCGGAGCTTCGTGGTGATCGCGCCGAACAACGACCCCGGAAGTGCGGCAATCTTCGCGGTGCTGGATCGCCTGCCGAAGGACCGCTTCCGGGTGCTGCCTTCGATGCGCTTCGCGCATTTTTCCGAGCTGATGAAGAACGCAGCCTGCATGGTCGGCAACTCCAGCGCCGGGGTGCGCGAGGCGCCGTTCCTTGGCCTGCCGTCGCTTGACGTCGGCAGTCGCCAGACCAACCGCGCCGAGGCACCCTCGGTCGTGTCCTGCGAGGCGGGGGAGCGGGCCGTGATCCTCGATTTCCTGGCAACGCATTGGGGCCGTCCCGCCGAACGGCATCAGGGCTATGGCAAGGGTTCGGCCGCGGGGCGCTTCGCCGAAGTCCTGGCCCGGCCGGAGTTCTGGACGCTCAGCCTGCAGAAGGCGTTCCGTGACTAGCCCGACCGGACCAGGGCTGCGGGCCTATCTCCTGGCCGCGCGGGCGATCCCCCTAGCTGCGCCGATGGTGCTGCGCCGCCGTCTGGCCCGTGGCAAGGAATTGCCCGACCGCTGGCGCGAGAAGCTGGGCGAAGCCTCGCTGCCCCGCCCGGACGGACCGCTCATCTGGCTCCACGCCGTGGGCCTTGGCGAAACGCTCGCCCTGCGTGGGCTCATCGCCGCGATGGCCGACCAGGCACCGGCTGCCGGGTTTCTGGTTACGTCCACCACCCGCGGCTCGGCCGAGGTCTTTGCGGCGAACCTGCCGCCCCGCACTTTCCACCAGTTCCTGCCGCTCGATGCGCCTGCCTACCTGACCCGCTTTCTCGACCATTGGCGCCCGAGCCTCTCGGTCTGGGCCGAGCAGGACCTCTGGCCCGGAGCGGTTGTCGCCACATCCGCGCGCGGCATCCCGCTGGCGCTGATCAATGCGCGCATGAATGCCGCGGCCTATGCCCGGCGGGTGAAAGGAAAGGGCCTCTACTCCGATCTCCTCGCCCGCTTCTGTCTGATCGCCGCGCAGGACCCGACGACGGCGCGCCACCTGCAGGACCTTGGCGCGGCCGAGGTGCGGGTGACGGGCTCGCTCAAGGCCGCCGCGCCGCCGTTGTCCGCCGAGCCGAAGGCGCTTTCGGCTGCGCGCGAGGCGCTGGCGGGCCTCCGCCCCATCCTCCTCGCCTCCTCGCATCCCGAGGATGAGTTTGTCGTGTTTTCAACCTTCCGCGCGCTGCATCCCAGGCCGCTCCTCGTCATCGCTCCGCGTGATCCGGGCCGTGGCGCCGAGATCGCGGCGCGGGCGGCAGAGCACGGCCTGACCGCAACCCGGCGCAGCGCGGGGCAGGGGCCGACGGCGGATGTCTGGATTGTCGATACCTTGGGCGAGATGGGCCTTTGGTATCGGCTCTGCCCGACCTGTCTTGTCGGCGGCAGTTTCGGTCCGACCGAAGGCCACAACCCCTGGGAACCGGCGGCGCTTGGCTCTGCCATCCTGCACGGGCCACGGATCGCCAACTTTGCCGCCGATTTCGCCACACTGCACGAATTCGGCGCGGCGCAGCCGGTTTCGGCCGACGGGCTGGCCGCTGCGGTTCTGGCCGACCATGCCGAAATGGCCACCCGTGCCAGCCTGCTTTCTGACCGCGCGCGGCAGGCGCTCGCGCCCCTCGCCGCCGAGCTCCTTGCGCTCGGAGGCCTGGGATGAGGCTCTGGCTCTTCCTGCGGCTCTGGTCGGCCCTCTGGCATATCGGCCTGCCCGTGGTCCTGATCTACCTCTGGAAACGCGGTCGCAAGGACCCGCTCTATGCCCGGCATCTGGGCGAGCGCTTCGGTCGCTACCGGCCCCGCCTGCCCGGCGCGGTCTGGATCCATGCCGTGAGCCTTGGCGAGATACGATCGGCCGTGCCGCTGGTGCGTGCGCTGCTCGATCGGGGAGAGGTGGTCGTCACCACCCATTTTACCCCTGCCGGCCGACGGGAGGCAGAGCGTGTCTTCGCCCCCGAAATCGCTTCTGGTCGGCTTGTCGCCGTCTGGGTGCCCTTCGAAACGACCTGGGCCTATCGCGGCTTCTTCCGCGCCTTCCGGCCAAAGCTCGGGTTGGTAATGGAAATCGAAATCTGGCCCCGGATGATCTTTGCCGCGCGGAAGGCTCGCGTGCCGCTTTTGATGTGCAACGCGCAGTATCCGTCCGACTCCATGGCGCGCGACGCCCGGTTCGGGGTCCGGCCTGCCCTGATGCGCGGATTTGCCGGGGCGCTGGTGAAGTCGGACCTGCAAGCGGAACGCTTCGCTTCGGTCGGGGTGTCCAATATCACGGTGACGGGCGAATTGCGCTTCGACCAGCCAATCCCGGCGGAGCAACTGGCTGCGGGCGCAAGATTGCGCACCGGCCTTGCCGGATCACGCCGGATCATCGCCTTCGCTTCGGTGACGGAACCGGAAGAGGCGCTTTTCCTGTCTGCCACCCAGGCCATCCTCGCCACCGAAAACCCGCCGCTGATCCTGTTCATTCCGCGGGCGCCGGAACGCTTCGACGACGTGGCAAGGCTGCTCGACGGGCTTGGAGTACCTGTGGCGCGACGCAGTGTGGACCTGATGGCGGATTTCACCCGGAGGAATTCCGCGGCGGTGGATGTACTGCTGGGAGATTCGCTTGGCGAGATGTATTTCTACCTCTC
>ERZ724516.2338-NODE-2338-length-10733-cov-5.011425_pt1 | contig 10733 bp, 3 predicted proteins | sample MGYA00376049_ERZ724516 | MGnify/ENA primary metagenome ERZ724516 (study PRJEB28724, sample SAMN07190886) | activated sludge metagenome | isolation source: activated sludge of sewage treatment plant in Hong Hong | place: USA: Christiansburg, Virginia | collected... | reverse complement strand
GCTGGCGGCCGGCAAGGTCCACGAGGAACTCTTCGTCGTCCCCACCCAACGCCGCGGTGTCATCGAGGTCGGCCCCGCCACGACGGTCCACGGTGATCCACTCGGGCTGGTGCGCCGCACCGTCGAGTGGACCGACCGCACCGAGCTCTTCGTGCACCCGCTGACCACGCCACTCGAGCCGCTGGGCGCCGGCCTCCTGCGTGACCTCGAAGGTCAGACCACTCAGGACCTGTCGATGTCGGACCTGGCCTTCCACGCGCTGCGTGAGTACCAACCCGGCGACGACCGCCGCTACATCCACTGGCGCAGCTCGGCCAAGCACGGCCGACTCCTCGTGCGCCAGTTCCTCGACACCCGTCGCTCGCACCTGTCGATCGTCGTCGACACGACGCCGGACTCCTACACCGGCGGCGAGGACGCCGTCGAGCTCGCGATCTCCTGCGCCGCCTCCCTGGCCATGCGCTCCATCCTCGACGAGCAGGACACCACCGTCGTCGTCAACGACCAGAGCGCCTCGCGCACCACCGCGCCCCTCACCTTGGACTCGCTCGCCCGGGCCTCCGTCGGCCCGGTCGACGTCTTCGCCTCCAGCGGTGAGGCCAGCGCGCTCGCTCCCGACGCCTCGGTCGGTCTGCTCGTCACCGGCAGCCACCGCCCCTTCATCCAGATCCAGCGGGCGCTCGCCCAGTTCGAGGTCGAGGTCATCAAGGTCGCGCTCGTCATCGACCCCGACACCGAGGTCGGGGTGCGCCGCCTGGGCGACATCACGCTGCTCAGCGTGCGCGAGCTCGCCGACCTCCAGCGCGTCCTCTTCAGTGGAGTCCTCGCATGAGTGCCACCGCCGACCGCTCCCTGCGCCCCGCCCCGACCGCGGCGGCGATCTCGGGCTGGGCCACGAAGGACTGGCTCGTCGACCTCGTCTTCGCCACGGCCCTCGTGGCGATCGCGCTCGTCGGCTTCCGGACCGGGTTCTTGGGCTGGCAGTGGGTTGCCGCGGCCGCCGCCGGTGTCGTGTGGGGCCTGGCCGTCGCTTGGTATGCCGCGCGCCGGCACTGGCCGGTCCTGCTCACCGCTGCCGTGCTCGTCGCTATCTACTTCCTCCTTGGGGGCCCGTTTGCGGTGCGCGACAAGCTCATTGGAGGCGTGCTTCCGAGCCTGACCACGTTGACGGACCTCGCGTCAGCCGCCGTCACCGGCTGGAAGCGCTGGCTGACCCTGCTGCCGCCGGTCGATGCGCGTGGCCCGCTCGTGGCCCTGCCGTGGCTGACCGGCCTCGCCGGTGGCGCCCTGACCTATGGCATCGCCCGGCGCTGGTCCTCGGCCCCGGTCGTGGCCATCGCCCCGATCGGTCTGCTCGTCGGCTCGATCGCGCTCGGCACCATGCAGCCGGCCGCCAAGCTCATCCAGGGCGTGCTCTTCACCCTCGTCCTCGTCCTGTGGATCGTCGCCCGCTCGGCCCGCAACCGGGCCTCGATGCAGAATGGCGCGGGCCGTTCCGCGCGACTGGCGACCGGTGTCGGACTGCTCGCGGTGACCGCCCTGGCCGCGACCTTCCTCGGCCCGCACCTGCCGGGTGCCCAGGAGACGAAGGTCCGTCAGGTCGTGCGCACCCAACTGGTCCCGCCGTACGACGTCGCGCAATTCGCCAGCCCGCTTGCCGGCTTCCGCCGCTACACCGAGCCCAACCCGGCCGCGCTCTACGACCAGACGGTCCTCACCGTCACCGGTCTGCCCGCTGGCACCCCCGTCAGGTTCGCCAACCTGGACCGCTATGACGGACTGGTCTGGGGCGCCGCGGACCGGACGAGCGACGGCATACCGTTCCAGCAGGTCGGCTCCCGGATCGCTCCGCGCGTCTCGGGCACCACCGTCGAGGCCACCGTGACCGTGCCCGACGGCGGTTATGTCGGCAACTGGCTGCCGACGGTCGGCTCACCGACGGCCATCTCCTTCGAAGGCCCCCGCAAGGAGGCGCTCGCCGACCAGTTGTGGCTCAACACCGGCACCGACACCGCGGTCGTCCCGGCCGGCCTGCGCGGTGGCGAGAGCTACCGGATGAGCGCCATCCTCCCGCAGACGGCCCCCCTCGCCGAGCTGCCCAAGGAGTTGGATGTCGCCGGTGGTGCCTCGGCACCGCAGGACACGACCTTCCTCGACGCCAAGGTCGACGCGTGGACCGCGAACGCCGGCAACACGTGGGAGAAATTCACCGCGGTCGCGAAGTACATGGCGAGCAATGGCGCCTACACCGACGGCGGGACCCCGAACTCGATCGAGAAGGTCTACCTCCCCGGGCACGGCCTGGCGCGCCTCAGCCGCTTCGTCGGCTCCTCCCAGCTCGCCGGCAACGACGAGCAGTATGCCGCGACGCTCGCCCTCGTCGGCCAGCGCCTGGGCATCCCCTCGCGAGTCGTCATGGGAGCCACGCCAGAGGGCGATGGCGCCATCAAGGGCAAGGACGTGCACGCCTGGGTCGAGATCCAGCGTGGCGACGGCCAGTGGGTCGGCCTGCTGCCGTCGACCTTCATGCCCGACCGCAACAAGAAGCCCAACGAGCAGCAACTCAAGACCGAGGAGCAGAAGGTCGGCGCGCAGGTGCCGCCCCCTGCCGGGACCAACCCGCCGTCGGTGCTGCAGGGACCGGACCAGGCCCAGAACGCCACCGACCTGACGAAGAAGAAGAAGAGCCCCTTCGACCCGAGCAATTGGCCGCTGTGGGTGCAGATCCTGGTGCTCGGTCTGGTGCTGCCGATCCTGGTGCTGCTCGCCGTGTATGCCGTGATCCGCTGGCTCAAGGCGCGCCGTCGGCGGCGCCACGCGACGCGCGGGGACGCGGACGCGCGTGTCGCGTGGGTGTGGCGTGACCTGGTGACCGACGCCCGCACCATGGGCCTGGCCGTGCCGGCCAAGCGGGCGACGCGGCTCGAGCAGGCGGCAGCCTTCCCCCCCTCGATCGGTGCGGCCGGCATCGCGACCTCCGCGAATGCGCACACCTTCGGCCCCGACGCCGTCGCCGACACCGCCGGTGCCGAGTTGCTGACGCGCGCCGACGAGGTGCGCAAGGAGTTGCGGTCCGGCCTGGGGCGGTGGCGACGCGTGCGCTCCGACATCTCGCTCCGCCCCTTCCTCGATCGTCGGCCACGACCTGTCGGCCAGGCCGGTCGACGGCGCCTCACGCTGCCCCGAGCGGGGAAGACGGCGACGAGCTGATGGGTTGGTTCACGTCCCGCACCTCCGGCTCGGCGACCCGTCGCCCGGCGCAGCACGCCCGCCGCGCACGCATCGCCTCGGCGACCGTCGTGGCGCTCGCCGCAACCGGTCTCGGCGTCGCGGCCGCCACCTCCCGCGGCTCGACCGTGCATGAGGCGCAGGTCGGGGACGGTGGCGTCTGGTTGACCTCGGATGCCCTGGCCAAGTTCGGGCGGCTCAACAAGCAGGCAGCCCAACTCGATGCCGGGATCTCGGCCGACGTGGCGCCAGGCTCGGCGCTCGATGTCCTCCAGGACGGTGCGGCCGTCCTCGCGTGGACCCGCACCACCTCGCAGGTGCAGGCGGTCGACGCCCGCGCCGCCAGCCTGACCAATGCCACCGCCGTCGTGCCGGCCCAGCCAGAACCGCCGGCCGGTACCGCACGACCCGGCGTCGTCGACATGCGGGGCGGCACCCTGGCGATGGTCGAGGCCAAGACGGGCAAGGTCTTCGCCCAGCGCTATGACGGGGCGTCGGGCATCACCGACCTCAGCGCGCTCGCCAGCGGGAAGCCCGTGGCGACCGTCGGTGACCAGGCGGCCCTCGCGGTGGGGGAGGACGGCGTCGTCCACGTCGTCTCGGGCGCCAAGTCGACCATCACGACCTTTGCGCCGGCGGAGCGGGGCTTCACCAAGCCGGTCACCGAGTCCATCGGTGCCAAGGGTGTGGCCCTGCAGGTGACCGCCGTGGGCACGGACTGGATCGTCTACGACCCGGTGACGGACAAGGTCTTCAGCGCCGGTCAGACCGACGGTGCCGACGCGCACCTGGGCACCGACCCCTCGCAGCCGGCCGATGCCGTGCTCCAGGTGCCGGGGCCCAAGGCGGCCGCGGTCGCGATCGCCAACAGCACCTCGGTCCGGATGGTCACGACCGCCGGCGAGCAGGCACCGGGCGGTATCGAGATCCAGGAGCGCGTGGGGCGCAGCGCGACCCCGCCGCTCATCACGCCGCCGGTCGTGCTGCAGGGGTGCGTCCACGGCGCGTGGAAGGAGCAGAACACCGTCTTCTACGGCGCCAACTGCGGCCGCACCGCCCCGGTCGCCGCCGGTGGCATCGAGAACCTCTCGGGGGTGGCCGTCCGCTCCGGCGTGAAGTTCCGGGTCAACCGGGGTGCCATCGTCCTCAACGACCTCGACACCGGCGCCGCGTGGGACGTCGACAACGACAAGCAGAAGATCGACAACTGGGACTCGCTCATCCCACCGCCCGAGCGCCAGGACGACAAGGACAAGAAGGACAAGAACCTCGTCGACGACGCGGTGATGGAGCAGCCGCCGACGGCGAAGCCGGACAACCTCAAGGTGCGTCCCGGTCGCACGAGCAAGCTGCACGTCCTCGACAACGACACCGACACCTCGGGGTCGGTGCTCGCCATCGATCCCGCTGATGTCTCCGCCCCCGATGCGGAGAATGTCCGCGCCACCGTCGCCGGCGACGGCCAGACCATCGATGTCTCGGTGCCGGCGACGACCAAGGGGTCGTTCACCTTCACCTACCTGGTCGGCAACGGCAAGGCGAAGTCCGCCGCCGCGACCGTCACCGTGGCCGTCGTCGACGAGTCGGTGAACACGGCGCCGCACCTGCGTGAGGGGTCCACGAAACCTGCCTCCTCGGCATACCCGGTCCTCGCGGGGAAGCGGATCACCCTGCCCGTCGTCGGCGACTGGCGCGACGACGAGTCCGACACCGTGTCGGTGAGTGCCGACGAGGGCGTGACCGTCGACGGCCAGGGCCGAGTCGAGTTCCTCGCTGGGGTGGAGCCGGGCGTCGTGTCCGTGCCCTACCTGGTCAGCGACGGGCGCGGCGAGCCGACCAAGGGCGGCGTCGACGTCGAGGTCATCGGCCTGACCGACACCCGGCCGCGCAACCCGACGACCCAACCCGACGTGGTGCGCGGCGTCGTCGGCAAGCCGATCCAGATCGAGCCGCTCGGTAACGACATCCCCGGTGCCGACCCGGGCGACCCGGACGCCGTCCTCCACCTGGCCGGCGACATCCAGCCGGTCGGCTCACTGACCGTCGACACCAATCGGGACACCGGCGTCGTCACGATCACCCCCACCGGGGCCGGCACCACGATCCTGTCGTATGCCGCGCAGGTCGGCTCCGGCGTGGCTCCCGGCCGGGTACGGGTCGACGCAGTGGAGGACCCGGACCCGGGCGCGCCGCCGATCGCGGTCTCCGACGCAGCGACGATCCGGGGGCAACTGCCGTCCATGGTCGACGTCCTCGCCAACGACTACAGCCCGCGCGCCGACGTGCTGGTCACGCAGGGTGTGTCGGTCCAGTCGGAGAGCGAGTGGATCGAGGCCTCGATCTACCAGGGCCGCTGGGTGCGGCTGCGGGCCTTGGAACCGGCAGCGGCCGGTGTGGGCTCGACGCGCAAGGGGACGGTGAACTATGTCGTCAGCGACGGCACCCAGACCGCGCGCGGGCAGATCGACGTGGTCCAGAAGCCGGTGAGCGCGGTGACGCCCGTCGTCCGCGACGACCGGGCCATCGTCCGTGAGGGCGACGCCGTCACCATCCCGGTGCTCGACAACGACACCATGGCCGACGGCATACCCCTGCGGTTGGATCCGCTCTCCATCCGGGTCCTCGACGGCCAGGGGGCGGCCTTCGCCTCCGACAACGTCGTTCGCTTCGTCCCGCAGGAGGCCGGGCTCACCAACGAGAGCCACGCGACGGTCGAGTATGCCGCCTACCCCGACGGCGATCCCGAGCGGGCCCAGACCGGTCGGGTGTCGGTCTCGATCACGCCGCTTCCCACCCAGGCGCGTCCCAACCTCGCGCCGGTGGCGCGGTCCTTCACGACCTCGGTCACCGCGGGCGATCCGCTGACGATCACCGTCCCGAGCAGCGGCGTGGACCCTGACGGGGACACGGTGAGCATCCGCGGGATCGTCGGTCACGACGGTGGTGCGGTCACCTTGAAGTACGGCCGGATCGTCTCGGTCGGCCCGGACACCATCCGCTACGAGGCCTATCCGACAGCGGCAGGGACCGAGGTCATCGACTACGAGGTGACCGATCGCTTCGGCGAGGTGAGCAAGGCCTTCGTCCGGGTCGGGGTCATCGATCCGGGTGATCCGCAACCACCGGTGGCGGTCGACGACACGGCGACGGCGATGCCGGGCAAGACCGTCACGATCCCGGTGTTGCAGAACGACCTCATCGCCCGCGGCGACGTGGTCTCGCTGTCGATGACACCGTCCGCGGATACCGCCGCCTGGAAGATCGACGACGAGACGCGGATGATGTCGACCGTCGTGCCGGCCGAGACCGATCCGCTGCACCACACCGTCTATGCCATCGACAACGGCCTCTTCGACCCGTCCCGGGCGACGGTTCTCGTGCGCGGCCGGGAGAAGTACCTCAATCCGCCGATCGCCAAGGACGACATCGCCAAACCGGAGCCCGGCCAGGACACGGCCCTGGTCGACGTGCTCGCCAACGATTTCGACATCGACTCCGATCCGGGGACGCTCAAGGTGGCCGAGGTGCTCCAGGGCGGGGGGGCCATCGAGTCGACGGGCCAGGGCCCGCGGGTGCGCGTGGCCATCAAGGACCACGGCTACACCGTCCCCTATGTCGTCGAGGACGAGGACGGGGCCAAGTCGATGGCCCTCATCCACGTGCCGACCGGCTCCAAGGGACGGCCCTATGTGCCGCAGACCTCGCTGATCGAGATGGACAAGGACTCCTCGAAGTCGGTGGCCGTCAATGACTTCGTGCGCTCGCCCCAGGGCCGCACGCTCGGCATCACCGGGGCGGCGACGCTCTCGGCATCGCCAGCGGGTGAGTTGACAGTGACCCAGGACGGCCCGAACGGCCTGACCCTCACGTCCTCCGGTGGATATGTCGGGCCCGGTGCAGTGACCCTCGAGGTGACCGACAAGACCAGCGAGGACCAGACCGACGTCAACACGGCCTATGTGACGATCCCGGTCCAAGTCGGGCCCAAGGTGCCCCTCCTGCGCTGCCCGGAGTCGGCTGTCCAGGTCTTCGCCGGTGGCCTGCCCCGCGAGCTGGACATCCCGACGCTGTGTCGGGCCTGGTTCCCGCAGGGGATGAGTGTCGCCGACGTCGAGTTCACCGCCGGCTGGGCCACTGAGCCCACGGGGGTCGACCTGTCCCTCGAGGGCACCGGGCGGCGCACTGCGGTCGTCAAGGCGAATGCGGGAGCCCCGAACGGCGAAGGCACCCTCACCATCGGGGTCAAGGGCGGCACGACGACCGGCACGGTGAAGGTGCAGGTCATCGGTGGGACGGATGAGGAGGCACCGCTGCCGCCGCCGCGCTTGCGTCCGATGGCGATCGCCGGGCTCCAGGAGGGGCAGTCGCAGACCCTCGACGTCGCGGCATACCTCGACAGCCCGCTCGAAAAGCCCGCGTGCTCGATCGACGCCGAGTCGGTCACGGCCGGGCAGAACGTCACCGCCTCCCACAGCGGGTGCCTTCTCACGGTGACCGCCGGCAAGGCGCCGAGCCTGACGGCGACGGTGTCGCTCACCGTCTCCGACGGCCCGGGGCGCAGTGCCAGTGGGGCCGTCGAGGTGACCTTGCTGGGTCGGCCGGGAGCGCCGACGGGCGTGACCGCGCAGGCGGACCGTGACGCCGGTGGCCGCGCTCGCGTCGGCTGGGTGGCGCCCACGTATGACGGGGGCAGTCCGATCCGCACCTACACGGTGAACTGGACGGGGGGGAGCTCGGGGTCGCTGGCGTGCAGCGCCTCGCCGTGCACCATCGAAGGCCTCAACAACGGGCAGGACTACACCTTCACCGTGACCGCGACCAATGCGGTCGGCACCGGTGACCCGAGTGCGCCCAGCAATGTCGCGCGGCCGGACACCAAACCCGGTCCGGTCAACGGCGTCACGATGGCCTCCCGCGGCGACGGGCAACTCTCGATCGCGTGGCAGGCTCCGGACAACAAGGGGAGCGCGGTCTCGAAGTACTCGCTGCGCCTCATCGCCTCGGACGGGTCGTCGGCGCGCACCGTCGACGTGGCCGCGCCCGCGATGAGCACGACGGTGACAGGCCTCAACAACGAGGTGCAGTACAACGTCTCGGCGCAGGCCTGGAACGAGGTCGGCGCCGGCCCCTTCGGTGCCGCCACCCTCATGCAGTCGGCGGGCACGCCGCCGGCGGTCGGGGCGCCGACCCTGAGCCCAGGTGGCCTCGGGCCGACGGCCGACCTGACCTCCGTCGACATCAGTTGGTCGGCGACCAGGCCCAATGGTCCGCCGTTGAAGAACTACACCGTCTATCGGCGAGCCGGTGGAGGCGCCTGGCAGGTGGTGGCGACGACCGCTCCGAACACCTTCACGGCGAGAGATCAGGTGAGTGTCAACGGTTCTCGGTATGACTACGTCGTGACTGCCACGAACGGCGCCGACCTCGTGTCGCCGCAGGCCAATGTCAACTCGTTCACGGCCATCGGCCAGCCTGCCAACCCGTCCGTGTCGGCATCAACGCCCAGTCCGGACAAGACCGCCACCCTCGTCGTGACCCTGGGCAACCCGCACGCGACCGGCTATTCGTCGGTGCGGTGGACCTCGTCCTCGGGAGCCAGTGGCACGGTCTGCAGCGGTGGTGGCTGCACCGTCGGGTCGCCCATCCAGGTCAGGACCGGCACACTGCCGACGACGAACCAGACCTTCACCGTCGTCGCGAACAACGGCAGCCAGGACAGCAACCCGGCCAGTGCCCAGGCGCATCCCTTCGGGCCGACCCCCAAGCCGGTCGAGAGCGGCACGAGCGTCAGCGGCCAGACGGTGACCTTCCGGTGGAACCTGCCGACCGATGGTCGGCCGATCGACAACGTCGAGGTGCGCGGTGCGGCATCCGGCTCCGGGGTGCGGACCTCCATCAGCGCCGGTGGTGGGTGGGACACGACCTACACGATCGAGGTGCGTGCGCACTCGGAAGGTGGTTGGTCGGCGTGGACGAGGATGTCGGCCAAGACCGCTCTGCCGACGCCGGTGCTCCAGGTCTCGCACGGCCGGAAGGTCTCCAACCGCCCCGACCAACTGTGTGACCCGGTCTCACCGTGCTACAGCGTCAGGGTCCACATCGACAACTTCCTCGGCCCGGCCAGTTGCAACTACCGCGCCAATGCCGTGACCGCGGGCTACGGCGACAACACCGATTCGTGGAGCATGGCTGACGGCTCGACCTGGGAGGGGAGTGGCTATTTCGGCTACCTCTCCTACCCACGCGTGACCGTCACGTGCACCAGCGCCAAGCAGAGCAAGTCGGTCACGGTCAACTGGCAAAATCCCTAGGGGCCCCACAGCGTGCGGATTGCCAACGGTCGACGCCGCGGGCAAGACTGGGTCTTTGCCTGCCCGCGCACCACAAGGAGTTGATCACCAGTGCAGTGCCCGACCTGTGAGCAGCCGGTGGCCGTGTGGGCCGCCTTCTGCCCGCACTGCGGTGCGGCCCAACGCCCGGAGGGCGAGTCGGTGCAAGCGACCGATTCGTCGCAGGGGCCGGCCGAACCGGAGGGCTCGCTGACCGATGAGCTCTTCGCCGTCGGGCCGTCGTCGAGTGAGGTGCCGCCGGCGTGGGAGCCGCCGCCGCAGCAGCCACCGGAATGGCAGCCGCCTGCGCAGACCCAGGCGTTGCCGATGCCGGCATCGCCGGCGACGCCGGCGTACACGTCGGGGCAGCCGGGCCCGCAGGAGTGGCACACGGCATACGAGCCCGAGGAGCGTCGGGGTGGGGCGGGTCGCTGGCTGGTCGTGATCGCGGCTGCCGCGGTCGTGCTCGCCGTGGTCTTCGCGGCGTGGTCGCTCTTTCGGACCGACGAGGGCGCGTCCAACGCGAGCAGCGGCCAGACGACGACCAGTCCGCGGCCGACAACGAGCAGCACCGCGTCGGGCCAGCAGAGCCCGAGCGCCACTTCACCGTCCGCGTCGGCGTCACCGTCGGCGTCGACTCCCTCGGCGAGCACCAGTGCGGGGCCGGCCCCTGAGGGGTCGATCGCGTGCGGCAGCGTCGGTGCGGGCCCCGCGACCGGAGTCTTCGCTGCCGACCAGAACACCTCGTGCCCCTTCGCGCTCGCGGTCCAGAAGGCGTATGCCGCAGCGCCAACCGCCGGCGGGGATGTCGAGATCTCGGCCACGTCGCCGGTGACGAACAAGGCGTACACGCTGCGCTGCACCGGCACCGCGTTGGTGACCTGCACCGCCGACTCCGGCGCAACGGTCTACCTCGTCCAGCAGGGCTGAGGGTCTGACCGACCCCCCAACGCACTGCGTCCGCGCCCCCGTGCCGATGGCAACGGGGGGCGCGGACGCAAGCGGGCAGACGTCAGCGGGGCTCGGTGCCCGCGATGAAGGCCTCGAGGCGAGCGCGACCCTCGGTGTCCTCGCGCTGCTCCGGCGGGGACTTCATCAGGTAGGACGAGGCGGACAGCAGGGCGCCGCCGATGCCGCGGTCCTTGGCGATCTTCGCCGCACGGATGGCGTCGATGA
>ERZ724516.2334-NODE-2334-length-10751-cov-3.669035_pt1 | contig 10751 bp, 9 predicted proteins | sample MGYA00376049_ERZ724516 | MGnify/ENA primary metagenome ERZ724516 (study PRJEB28724, sample SAMN07190886) | activated sludge metagenome | isolation source: activated sludge of sewage treatment plant in Hong Hong | place: USA: Christiansburg, Virginia | collected... | reverse complement strand
CGCGCAGGTCTTCGTCGCGGAAGCACTTGACGATTTGGTAGTAGCGGTCATAGCCAGCGACCATCAGCAATTGCTTGAACAACTGGGGCGACTGAGGAAGTGCGAAAAACTGACCGTCATGCACGCGGCTGGGCACCAGATAGTCGCGGGCACCTTCAGGGGTCGATTTGGTCAACATCGGCGTTTCGATGTCGATGAAGCCGTTGTCGTCAAGAAAACGACGGAAAGCCCGCGCTGTCTTGTAGCGCAGCATCAGGTTGTTCTGCATCTGCGGGCGGCGCAAATCGATAACGCGATGCATCAGCCGAACGTTTTCAGTCAGATTTTCGTCATCAAGCTGGAAGGGCGGTGTAACTGACGGATTCAGAACCTCGATCTCGTGACAAAGTACCTCGATCTCGCCGGATGCCAGGTTGGCATTGGTCGTACCGGCAGGACGCGGACGCACCTTGCCGGTTATCTTCAGGCAGAACTCGTTGCGAACTGATTCTGCGATGGCAAAACTGTCAGCCCGATCCGGGTCGCAAACGATCTGAGCCAGGCCTTCACGGTCACGCAAATCGATGAAAATGACCCCGCCGTGATCTCGACGACGATGTGCCCAGCCACACAGGGTAACGATTTGCCCATCGAGGGCAGCATTGAGTTGTCCGCAATAATGGGTACGCATGAAACTTTCCGGTTGATTCAGTTGTTGGTGATGACACGGGGGTGCGGCGGTGGTGCCACAACTCCCATGGAAATGATGTATTTCAGGGCCTCGTCGACCGTCATTTCGAGTTCGACCACATCTTTGGCCGGCATCATCAGGAAAAAACCGGATGTCGGATTGGGCGTAGTGGGAACATAGACACTGACATATTCGCCTTCGAGGTGGTTTTTGATGTCTCCGCCAGGCGCCCCCGTCAGAAAGGCGATGGTCCAGCTGTTTTGGCGCGGGTATTGAACGAGTAAAGCTTTGCGAAAAGCGTTGCCGTTTGGTGCAAAAAGTGTGTCGGAAACCTGTTTGACGCTCTTATAGACCGAGTTGACGACTGGAATGCGCGAAAGCAGCTTGTCCCACCAACCAACGAGCTTCTGGCCGATAAAGTTGGCTGCCAGCAATCCGGTCATGAGGATCATTCCGAGGGTCAGCAATGCGCCAACGCCAGGAATCGAGAAACCAAACAGACTTTTGGGGTGCAGGATTTCCGGCAGCAGGTGCAGCGATTGGTCAAGCGTATTGACGATGACCGACAGCACCCATGCCGTAATGACCAAGGGCACCCAGATCAGGAGCCCGGTAATGAAATAGCGTTTTATCAGCTGGCCGCGCACGGCGTACACGCTCCTGTGCCACCCTGGCAGGGGGGTGGCGTGCTTTCAGTCTTTGTCGCTGGCTTGTTACCGCCTTTGAAGTCGGTGGCATACCAGCCATTACCCTTGAGCTGAAATCCAGCGGCAGACAACAGCTTGCTGTAGCTTTCAGTGCCACATTCAGGGCAGGAACTCAGTTGCGGGTCGCTCAGCTTTTGCAGGTGCTCTTTCTGGAAACCGCAGGCGTCACAGCGATATTCATAAATAGGCATGAGAGTCCTCCAAAACCTTGAATTGTATCCGATAACAAGAAACCCTTATATCTGGACAGTGGCGGAAATTTCAATAGATCAGCCCAAGATAGCTTTTGGTTAGTTGCGGTCCCCAGAACAAGGCAATCAGGCCGGCTGCAGCAAGGTAGGGGCCGAAGGGGATGGGGACGTTGCGCCCGTGTCGGGTGAACACAATCAACCCTATACCGATTGCAGCACCCACAACGGACGAAAGCAGGATGACGGTGGGAAGCATCTGCCAGCCCAGCCAGGCCCCGAGTGCCCCCAGCAGCTTGAAGTCGCCATAACCCATTCCCTCTTTGCCCGTTGCCAGTTTGAATAGCCAGAAGACTGACCACAGCGAAAGATAGCCGACCATGGCGCCAATAACGGCAGAGGATAGATCGATAAAGGTGGCGGATAGATTCAAGGCCAGGCCGAGCCAAAGTAGCGGCAGGGTTATGGCGTCGGGAAGGAGTTGGGTGTCGAAATCAATGGCTGCCAAAGCGATCAGCGACCAGATCAACACCAAGGCGCCGGCACACTGAAGCGTCGGTCCAAAGTGCCATGCCGTATAGGCAGAAAGCAAACCGGTCGCCGCTTCCACCAGCGGATATCGGAGAGAGATTGCAATGCCGCAAGCCGAACATTTTCCTCTCAGGAGGAAAAAATAGCTGATCAGCGGAATGTTTTCGATTGCCCGGATCGGGTGACCACAGGCGGGGCATCGGGACCGCGGCTTGGCCAGCGTCAACGTTTCCGCGGTCGACGACGTTTCTCCCCGCAAATCGGCACATTGTGCCTGCCACTCATGTTCCATTATTTTGGGCAGTCGATGAATGACAACGTTGAGGAAACTGCCAATACACAAACCAAGCAGCCCGGCAATGGCAGCCAGGCCGCCCAGTGTTTCAGGAAGCATCAGACCACAGCGCCCAGCTTGAAGATGGGCAGGTACATGGCGACGACCATGCCGCCGATAAGAACACCCAGAATGACCATGATGATCGGTTCCATCAGGCTGGACATGGCCTCAACGGCATCGTCAACCTCCTGTTCGAAGAAATCGGCTACCTTGGAGAGCATGGAGTCCAGTGCGCCCGACTCCTCACCGATGGCGACCATCTGTGTCACCATGTTGGGGAACAGATTGACGTTTTGCATTGCCGTGGTGAGGCTGGTACCGGTCGAGACCTCGCCTTGAATCTGTTTGGTGCCGACTTTATACACGTGATTGCCAGCGGCGCCGCCAACGGAGTCGAGCGACTCAACCAGCGGAACACCGGCTGCGAACATCGTGGATAGGGTACGTGTCCAGCGTGCAATGACTGATTTTCTGATGATGACGCCAAAGATGGGGAGACGGAGGAGGAAACGATCCATCGCCATTTGGACTTTCTCGGAGCGCTTCCAGCTTTCGAAGAATGCATAAAATCCGCCGCCAATACTGCCGAAGATCAGCCACCAATACTCGACGAAAAAGTCGGATATAGCCATGACGATCAATGTTGGCGCCGGCAAGTCTGCACCGAAACTGGTGAAAACCTGTTTGAAGGCCGGGACCACGAAAATCATGATGACAGCAGTGATGATGAAGGCCACGACAATGATCGATATGGGGTAAAACAAGGCGGACTTGATCTTGCTCTTGATCGCCAGCATTTTCTCCTTGTAGGTTGCAAGGCGATCCAGCAAGGTATCGAGAATGCCCGCCTGCTCGCCTGCGGCGACCAGATTGCAATAAAGCGTGTCGAAATAAAGCGGAAATTTGCGGAACGACTGCGAAAGCGAGCTACCGGTTTCGACATCACTCTTGATGTCAAGCAGCAATTTGCCAACAGCCGGATTGGCGTGCCCGCGGCCGACAATATCAAAAGCCTGGAGCAGGGGAACGCCTGATTTCATCATCGTTGCCAGTTGTCGCGTAAAGAGCGCAATGTCCTTTTCGGTAACTTTACCGCCGCCTTTGAAACGCACTTTCTTGATGCTCAGGTTCGTGATCCCTTGACGCCGCAGCCTCGCCTGAGCCACAGACTCACTGGCCGCCCGCACTTCCCCGCGAACGGTCTTGCCGTCTTTGTTCTTGCCCTCCCACAGGAAAGCACTTTCCTTGACTGTGGTGGCCGTCGGTTTGGTGGCGGTAGCCATAGGTATTCCTTCCCTTTACACGTTGGTAGTGCTGAGCACTTCGTCGAGCGAGGTCATGCCTTGTTTGACTTTCAGCAGCCCTGATGTGCGGAGATCCTTGACGCCCTCGTCTCGCGCCTGCTTTGCCAGATCCAGAGCTGTCGCACCACTCATGATCAGGCGCTGCATTGCTTCAGAAACCGGCATGACCTGATAGATGCCAACCCGGCCCTTGTACCCGGACCCCTTGCAGCGCTCACAGCTACCCGGGCCATACAGTGTCCAGGAGCCATCAAGGTCTGCTTCGTCGAAGCCGGCATCAAGCAGCGCCTGTTGCGGTACGGTCATGGGTTTCTTGCAGGTACAGAGGCGTCTGGCCAGGCGTTGCGCCGTGATCAACAGGATGCTGGATGCAATATTGAAGGTCGGAACGCCCATGTTCATCAGACGGGTCAAGGTCTGTGGCGCATCATTGGTGTGCAGCGTGGACAAGACCATGTGGCCGGTTTGAGCAGCTTTGATGGCGATTTCCGCCGTTTCCAGGTCACGAATTTCGCCGACCATGATGATGTCCGGGTCCTGGCGCAGAAACGACTTCAGGGCGACCGGAAACGTCAGGCCTGCTTTGTCATCGACATTGACCTGGTTGATGCCGGGCAGGTTGATTTCCGCCGGGTCTTCCGCAGTCGAAATGTTGACCCCATCCTTGTTCAGGATATTCAGGCAGGTATAGAGCGAAACGGTCTTGCCGGAACCGGTTGGTCCGGTCACCAAAACCATGCCGTAAGGACGGTTGACCGCATCAAGCAATGACGCTTTTTGTTCCGGTTCATACCCGAGTGCCTCAATGCCTAGCTGCGCTGAGGTCGGATCAAGAATACGCAGAACAATTTTCTCGCCTTGCAGGGTCGGCAAGGTGCTGACCCGGAAGTCGATCGTCCGGGTCTTGGATAGGACAAGGCGCATCCTGCCATCCTGCGGCACACGTTTTTCCGCAATGTTCAGGCGTGAGATGACTTTGATTCGCGACGCGATTTTTTCCTTGATCGCCGTCGGTGGTGTGGCAATTTCACGCAGGATGCCATCGACACGGAAGCGGATGCGGTAAAACTTTTCGTAAGGCTCGAAATGAATATCGGATGCACCGTCATTGATGGCATCAAGCAGCATTTTTTGGATGAATTTGACGACTGGCGCATCATCAATGTCCGCACCGGAGGTTTCATCTGCCTTGCCTGCTGCTTCTTCATCGAGAAAGTCGAGGTTGATGTCGTCGCCGGCCAGATTGTTCAAGCTTTCGGCGGCTGATTCCGAGTACTTGGCAACCAGCGGCGCCAATTTTGGATGCTCGACCACGATCGGGTCGACGGCCAGACCCGTCTGGAAACGTATCTCATCCAGCGCACGCAGATTGGTCGGATCGGAAATTGCTACAGAAAGACGATTGCCCCGCTTGTTCAGGGGAATGACACGGTGCGTGGAGATGAGCTTTCGGTCGATCGCATCAACCGGAATCTGAGCTTCGTCAAAAGCGGCCAGGTCAATCAGGGGATAACCGAAAGTGTCGGCGACGAAGCGGGCGATTCGTGCAGCCGAAACTTTCTGGCTGGCAATAATCTGTTCTATCAGCGATATTTTGGCGCCATTTGCCTGAGAAATCAGTTGCTCCGCCTCAGCTTCCTTCAGCTGTCCGGCTTGAACCAGGGCGCGTGCCAAGCCGCTGAGTGGTGAATTGGGAGGAGTCGCTGCCATTGAATCCGGTCAAATACTGTCTAGATCAATTGATAATGCTACGCAGGTGCCCTTTTGTAAAGGCGATAAGTAGCCCAAGTATCAAAGGAGGCAAGTTGTTCAGGGAAGTTTGCCAATCACAACCAGGCGGGATTTGAGAATGGTTGGGACTATCCAAACCACATGATCATCAAAGCTGTTGGGGGCACTGCTGGGTGGGTGAGCTACGAATGTCAAGGTCGCGTTACTGTTTTCTTCCTCATCCAGCGACGCTCCGGCAATTTTTGAACCATCGCTTCGCCAAGCACCAAGCTGGTTGGCCCCATGACTGACCAGAACTGCTGGCAACTCACTTCCCACTTCGCGTCCTGCTTCATCAACCACTTTGGCTCGACCGACTGTGCTGAGTGTCACACGTGACCGTACACCAAGATCGATTTCGTTTTTCGTGAGCGGATTGGCAAATTCTTTTCCGACAAAATAGCTGATTCGGTTTCCCCAAGGGTCTGTCTCCTTCAAGCCCAATGAAACCCAGGGAAGCACACCGAACTCAAATTCGCATTGTTTGTCCGGTGCAGTACATGATCCGGGAGAGCATATGAGGGCTTCCTTGCCTGCATCCGTATCCACCTGTGAATTTTTGGTTGGATTTCCCGGGCAGGGCAATCGCCCTTGGCTCAAAGTGAATCCGGTAATGGCCTCTCGCGCAGATTCGAGAAATTCTTTCGCCTCATTATTCGTTATTCGTTCTTGTTGACCGGAGATGCTCAGTAGCATTCCTCCCGCGAGTAGCGAGACCACTAACAGCACAATGGTTAGCTCGACTAGCGAAAATCCACCCATCCGCAAGATATGGCGCATTGATTTTTGCTGCGGATTCGCTGTAAAGCGCTGTTTAGTAGGCCAGGCGGTCATTGAATTCAGTGCTTCGGGCGGCATCCTGAAAATTACTGGCAGGCGTTTTAGCGAGATTGTTACGAGAGTTATCTTGATTTTTTCCTTCAAGAAAACTCTGCGTCGTTCTTGTGGTTCGGGTCTGGCCGACAAGTGCTGTTCCACCAGAAAGTACTACTGCACGGTAATTTCCCTGGCCATTAACGGTCAAATTTCCGGTTGACCGTCGATCAATGGTGCTGAGCTGGTAGAAAAAAACGGATTGCCAATTGTCTTTCGCCCACCATGGCTTGCTACTGCCAGTTGCCGGCTTGATGAAATTACATGTTTCGCTGTACCAGAGCGTTGGCACGGCGCCTGCCGCCAGTGTCGTGTCGAGTGTTTGTTCCAAACTATTCAGTTTATCGATGAGTGACTGCAAAAGTAGACTGCTGGCAACCGATTTAATGCCACGGTCGGGGCTGTTGTTGTCGATAGCCTCAATCAATCCCGTTGAGCCGTCAAGGCTGTCAAGTAACTTGCTTGCGCTGGCATATCCCGATGTGATGCTGTCCCCGGAAGAGCAAACACTCTTTCGGCTGAGACGGGCGATGTCGTCAGCCCAGGACGACGCGATTCCCGCCCAATAGATGGAGCCTAGTATGGCGGGGTCCCGTAGCGTGCGGGCAGCCGTTACGTTTGTCGGAGGTGTTGTCAGGGATTCCATCAACAGGGTTTCGTAGCTGAGCAAACTTTCGCGCGCAATGTCGGGCACTATGGTATTGCCGAAACTCAGAATCGCCCGCCTGGATGCCAATACAGTTTGTTCTACGGTGCTTCGATTGCGTATTGGCTGAGAAAGCTCACGTAATGCCAGGCTGGTGTTTGCTATTGCCGTATTTTGCAACGTGAGCAGCGTGCCCGTTGTGCTCAAGGAGTTGAGGAAATCCAGTAGTGCCTGCACCCTGGACTTTAAGTCATCGTAATCGCTATCGGCTACGGGTTCTTGCAACTGAATGGTTTGCCTGGCAAGAAATTCAGCACTAATGATCAGTTGGTATGCCGTCGAACTGAGCGCAGATGGGCTCGCAGTAAGTAGCGATTCGTTTAGCAGGCTTTCGTTGGCCGCAATAAAATCTGCGGCCTGACTAAAAGCAAGGTTCAACTTGTCCTGATCGGTCGGCGTGTTTTTTGCGGCCAGTGTGGAATCGCGCGCTAACAAGGCAGCGTTTCGCGCATCGGTGAGTTTCTGGTTGAGCGCGAGGTGTGTCGTAACCTTGGCATATTCGAGGTAATTGTTGCGGAGCTTGTTGATCTGGCTCAGCAAGGCATTCAAGGTTGTACTGTCAGGCCTCAGCGTGGCCGTCTCCAGCTTTGACAAAAGCGTTTCGTTTTGGATACGTAATTCGCTGGCAGCAATGTTGAAGCCGCTATTGATCAAGGCTTCCACCAAAGGGGGTAGCGTTGGCAAACTGCTACGTGTCGCACTGGACAGCGAACTTGATGCGGCCGCAAAGGTGGCGGCGCTTGTCGTGCCATCCTTGAATGCCTGATTCAATGTGTTCATGTTGGGATCAACGATTGGCGACCCGCAGTATGTATCGGTGCTGGCAAAATCAGCGGCTTTTTTAAGTGCACTGGCAACGATAAACAGTCGGTCGAGTTGTGCTCGCGCATAGGCGGCTGTTTCCTGTATTTCCAGCAGAACCGTTCTTTGTTCCGTCAGATTGTCTGCGGTCAACGCCAAATCAAACTGATTTTTTTGATCACTGAGCCGGCTGCGTGTTGCATTGAGCGACTGCTTTGGGTCGCCCGGCTGGGTTGCCGGGAATTGTCCGAAAAGGCTGCCTTCCTCGCCCTTGAAAATGTTATTCGAAAGCGGTGCTGGCCATGGATAGGTGTGGGGACTGTTTTTGGCATCAAGCGCGTGGCTCTCAAGGCAGACGCGGGCCTGATTTGCAATTCGTGTCTCGGTTATCGCCATCAGTTCCGCACGGGTTACAGCGACGATCAGGTCATTTTCTAGGGAATTGTCGCCCTTTCCATTGTAAAAATAGGGGTCGCCGTCGGCATTCGTTGAATCAATGTCCCCACGCGTGGCGATGATCAATGCCACGATGCGCTGATCAGGGTTCTTGGCAGGATCAGGATTGTCGACATCGAGATAAAAGCTCGTCGTTGTACTTGAATTGATTGGTGTGAATGTCGCGGCGGTATCGCTTTTGACCGGCATGAAGCTTGTCGGTGTATCACTGTTGATCGATTTGGTATCGTCGTCGTGGGCAAAATTGGGCGAAAGCAGGTAGCGGAACTGTAAACCCTGCGTGTCAGCATAGTCGATAAGACGAAGTGTTTTACCGGGCAACCAACCCGAATAGCTATCGCAATTATTGCGTGTATAGGTGCCGTCGGCGTTGCCGCTACCATTGAAATCAGGGCAGGGGAGACGTCCGGGACGTTTGTCGTCTGTGGCTGCGTAGGCAATAAGGGCTTCTTTGGCTGCATTCAAGCGGGAGAGCGTGGTTTGGTCGCGCGTACTTTGATTGAGGCGATTGTTCGCAACCCGGTAAAAGCCATAAGCCCCGGCCATGATGAGCAGTATCAGTAGTGAAATCAGCGCAATCCCGCGATGGCCTTTTCGCCAATGAACCTGCTTCATGGCTTTCTCGGGGTGATCTGGATCGTTCCTCCGCGCAGCAAACTCTCGCGTTCGCCGGTTTCGGGATAGAGCGTGTCGCCAACGGCCACCCGCGGGCGCGGTGCGTTGACGTCCGAACTGGCTTCGCCATTTATCCAGTGTGTATTATGCCCGCTACTGCGGCGCACTTCGCCGTTCAGGGTCAGGCTGCTTTCGCTTTCAAGGGCGTTGGGCAAAAAATTGGGATTGAGCTGGCGCTGACGATCCAGCGCTGCCCGCTGCTGCGGTGTTGTGAAAAGGCGGCCCAGCGGCACTGAATCCTGCGCGAATGTCCCGTTGCCGGCGATGAGCAATGTGATGGCGAGAAGACGGGTGATTGCGTTCATTTCGTTCCCGATGAGCGCCGTACAGTGACCCACTGCATTTCGCATTCAGCGGTAAGTTGGGCGGCGATTTCTCTACCTTCGGCACTTCGTGCGAGGGGAGAAAGCTTGCATTGACGGACGAGCACCATCGCTTTCGCCTGTTGCTGAATACGCGTCAGGAAATTCAGTAAATCTTCTTCATGCAGCAAACGTAGCTGCAGGCGTAAAGGACTGGCGAAGTAGGCATAAGCGGCCCCGGGAACCGATTCAAGTGCTTTTTGAGCACCAAACTCGTAGTTCATGCCGGGAATGCGGAGCTCCTGTTGGGTAGCTCGCAATAATTCGATCCAGTCGAGTCGCTTTTCTTCTCCACTGATACCGTTTTTCTGGAGTTGCCGGAATATCTCGGCACGCTCGCGGAGTTCTTGCTCTTCTGATCGAACTTGGCTCAGTCGTTGCTCGACCTGATTCTTGCGGGCCAAGATGTCGTTGCGTTCGTGACGCGCCTTGACTGAATCCTGCGCACTCCACCAGGCAAGCAGGCCGGCAATCGCCAGCATGGCAATGGCTGCCAGCAGCGGCATGCGGAGTTTAAGGAAATCGCGACGGGAAAATTTCATGGCGCGATTCTTCGCGTTAATACAACAGTGAATCGGTTGGGCAGGCTTTTTTCATCCTCGCTGTCTCCGCCACGCAGAGTACCGGCCGATTCGATCTGGATCGGCTGTTGCGTGACGGCTACGGACACGCCGGGATCGCGGCGCAGCAAACTGACGAATTGTTCCAGTTGGGCAATGAGCTGACGGGGCGTTGCCGATTTCTCCAGCCGGATACTGGCGCGTACGGTAGTGATTTCTTCCTGGCCGGAAAACACTGCTGCGGTCGACGTTCCCAAAGGGGTAATTTTCCAGTCGATCTCGTCAAGCATGACATTCGGCATTGTATTCAGCGCCTGGCTGATCCAATGGTAAGCAGAGGCTGGTAGGCCTTGTTGCTGAAAGAGTTCGCGCTGACGACTGGTGATTCGGCGCAGGGTTTCGTTGTCAACACCCAATTGCGGAAAAGTTGATGAAATTTCCCGATATCGCCAGTCAAGGTCAGCCGTAACCGTGCTCAAAGCCTGGGCTTCTTCGCGCAGGTCACGAGAGTCTGAATATTCCCTGGCAGAGAAGAGCAAGCCCCCCAGCAGGGCAATCGCACCCAAGCCAAGCAATGCTTGCCTGATTTGCGATAGCCGATAGTCATGGCGGTGTGCTTCATTGGCAAATTGCTGCGTCGGCGGGGCGGTCACCAGCAATTGGAGAAAAAGGGCATCGCTCCGGCTACCGTTCGGTGGCGTCTTGAGCTTGAGACTGTTTGCGGCGCTCAGACAGTCGATTTGGTGAAAGATCAGATTCCCGCGGTTTGCACAGGCCCTTTCAATAGCTGGCGCAGCTTGGGCATGGGCTA
>ERZ724516.2331-NODE-2331-length-10752-cov-3.362999_pt1 | contig 10752 bp, 7 predicted proteins | sample MGYA00376049_ERZ724516 | MGnify/ENA primary metagenome ERZ724516 (study PRJEB28724, sample SAMN07190886) | activated sludge metagenome | isolation source: activated sludge of sewage treatment plant in Hong Hong | place: USA: Christiansburg, Virginia | collected... | reverse complement strand
TAGCCGCCGCGGCCCCTCAACCCGCCGGGCGCGTCATCCGCAGCAGCTGCCTGCGGGCTCAGAAGCGGATGTTGGCGCGCAGCCCCACGATGCGCGGCTCGGCGAGGTAGACACCATGCTGCCCTCCCGAGAACTGGTAGCTGGTGGCCACGTTGCGGTCCTCGATGTTGCGCACATAGACCTGCAGGTCCCAGCGATCGTCGGCGGACGCATAGGTCGCGTGCGCATCGGTGCGGGTGTAGGACGTCTGTTCGAACTGCCGATTCGCCGCCGGGTTGCTGAGCAGATAGCTGGCCGAGTAACGCGTGCCGATGTAGGTGGTCACGGCGGCGCCGCCGGGCAGCGCGAACTGGTGGCTCCAGCCCAGGTTCAGCATCGACGAGGGCGCCTTGTCCAGCTTTCGGCCGGCCCAGTCGAATCCGCCCGAGGTCACGAAGCGCGAGTACTTGGCGTCGGTCAGGCCGAGGCCGAACGTGACCCTGTCCACCGGGGTCAACAGGTAGCGACCTTCGATTTCCAGGCCCCGTGAACGCGCCTTGCCTGCGTTGTTGGTCAGCGTGCAGGTTCCCGTGCCACTGGCGCAGGTGGTCAGCGAGCTGACCTGCAAGTCGGTGTAGTCGTAGCTGTAGGCCGACACATTCAGCTGAAGCATGTTCTGCAGCAGCCGCGCCTTCAGGCCCATTTCGATCGCCGTCAACACCTCGGGGTTGTAGATGATGGCGTTGCGATTGGCCACGTTGAGCAGGTTGCCGTCGTTGAAGCCGCCGGACTTGAACCCGGTGGAATAGGTCGCGAAGACCATGGTGTTGGCACTGAGGTCATGGTCGACGCCAAGGCGGTAGGTCATCTTGTTCCAGTCGGTCGACGGCACGTTGTTGATGGCCGCCGTCGGGCAGGCTGGCAGGCTGGCGGCGCTGGGCGGCGAGCTCAGCGGGTTGTTGGCATCGGTCAGCGAGCTCAGGCCGGCCGCATTCAGCGTGGCGAAGGAATAGCCGCAGCCGGTGCGCGACTTGGTGTCCTGCGTCTCGCGCAGGCCGGCGGTCAGGCGCAGCGATGGCACCACCGCATAGGTGGCCTGGCCGAAGACGGCCTTGGAGTCGGTCTTCATCGGGTCCTGATAGAAGATCACCGAAGGTCCAAAGGCCTGCAGCACGATGGGCGAACCCTTCTCGCGGAATCCGTAGACGCCGGCCACCCACTGCAGCGGGCCATTGCCGATGGAGGCCAGGCGCAGCTCGGCGCTGTCCTGCTTGAAGCTGGCGTGGTTGTAGGCGCCGGCCCCGGCTCCGGCAATCGAATACAGCAGATTGCGTTCCTGTTCGCGGTGGCCGGCCAGCAGCGTCAGTTCGGCAAAGCCCAGCTTGTGGCGGAACTCGGCGCCCAGGCCGCTGGCGTCGATGTCGTTGCGGCCTTCGTACCGGCTGGTGGGCACGAAGCGACCGGCAGCGCCGCGCGGGTTGGCCTGCACCACGGCGTAGGACACCGCACCCGGGCCGACCCCGCGGTCGCGCGACATGTCGGCCGACAGCGTCAGCGTGCTGTCGGCACCCAGCAGCAGCCGGCCCTGCAGGCGGCCCGAGACGTTGTCCTGGTCGCTCTTGTCCTTGCTGAAGTTGTTTTGCGGCGCGTGTGCAGTGTCGACGAAACCGTCGCGCTTCACCGCCGAAAGCACGCCGCGCAGCGCGAAGCTGTCGGCCACCGGCACGTTCAGCATCAGGTCGCCCTGGAAGCCCGAATAGCTGCTGGCACCCAGGCTGCCCGAACCCTCGAAGCGCTTGCTGGGCTTCTTGGTGATGATGTTGATGGCGCCGGCCGTCGAGTTGCGACCGTACAGCGTGCCCTGCGGACCGCGCAGAACTTCCACACGTTCCAGGTCATACAGCGCCGCCCCGGCCATCTGCGGGCGGCCGAGGAAGATGCCGTCGATGCTGACGCCCACCACCGGGTCGCCGACCTCTGTGTTGTTGGTGGCGCCGATGCCGCGGATGGCCACTTCCACGCCGCCCAGCGCGCCGTTGCCGATCTGCACGTTGGGGATCAACTCGGCCAGCCGCTTGGTGTCGGCCGCGCCTTCGGTCTTCAGGTCGTCACCCGACAGCACGGCCAGGGAGGCCGGCGTTTTCGAAGCCAGCGTGCTGCGGCGCTGCGCGGTGACGACGACCTCCTCGATGCCGGCGGCCTTGGCTGCCTCAGCCTGCTGGGCCTGGACCGGAGTCAGCGCGACCAGCGCGGCGGCGGCCACCAGCAGGCGGCGATTGCAGGGGAAGGAAGGGTGGCTGGGTTTCATCGGTGTCTCCGAGTTTGTGGTCGATCGTTCGGCCCTCGTCACCGGGGCCTGGGTGGGGTGAGTCGTGGGCGCCTACCAGCGGGCCTCGGTCTGGCCGCAGAAGGCGTCGATGGGGCTGGTGCCGGTGAAGGGTTCGTCACCCAGCAGCTTGCGCAGTACGGCGCGCTGCACGGGCTCGATGGCGGTGTAGGCGTTGATGTAAGCCGGCGCGCGCGGCGCGTCGATCAGGTAGCCGGCGTGGCCGAAGGACACGATCACCGTCGGGATGTCGGTCCAGAAGCGGCGCATGGCCTTGCGCGGGTCGTTGCCGTGCAGCTGCATCCAGTCCAGGAAGACACGGCCACGAGACAGCATCGACTCCTTGGCCAGCAGATAGAGAACCAGGTCGGTGTCGGCCGGTGTGGGCATCTGGGCAGGGTCGAAGCTGCGCACCTCGAAGCCGCGGGCCGACAGACCGTCGATCACCTCGCCCAGCGTGAGCGGCGCGGCGCTGGGCCAGTGGGTCTCGATGCCCGGGCTGATGACGACCACGCGGCGGTGGCGCTGCGGGTGAAGAGGCAGGACGTGCAGGTCCTTGACACAGGTGACGCTGGCACTGGCGGCGCGCTCGGCCACGTCGCGATGAGCTGCCGAGCGCAGCTGATGCAGCACCTCGCCCAGCGGGCGCAGGCGTTCGTCGATGGAGCGCCGATGCAGGCCCTGGCGCGCCTTCAGCGCCAGCACGCGGGTCACCGCTTCCTCGACCCGCCTTTCGCTGAGCCGGCCTTCGCGCAGGCCGCGCAGCATCAGGTCGAGATCGGCCTGCGCGTCCAGGCTGAACAGAAAGACATCGCAGCCGTTCTCGATGACCTGCGGCACCAGTTCGGCGCGGTCGGCCCAGGTGCTCAGGCCCGCCATGCTGGTGGCGTCGGAGACGATCACCCCGTTGAAGCCCAGCTCGCGGCGCAGCAGCAGCGTGTTCAGTTCGTGCGACACGCTGGCCGGCCGCCAGGTGTCGCGCCCGGCCTTCGGGTTCAGCCGCCGCACGCCGGCCGGGAAGGCGATGTGGCCGGGCATCACGGCCAGCACGCCGGCTTCGATCAGGCCACGGTAGAGGCGGCCGCAGCGAGCCATCCAGTCGTCCCAGGAAAGCGGGTTGACAGTGGTCAGCAGGTGCTGGTCGCGTGCATCGTGGCCGTCGCCGGGCCAGTGCTTGGCAGTGCAGGCCAGGCCCTGTGCCTGCATCTCCTGCACGTGCACCAGGGCCTGTGCGGCGATGTGGTCGACATCGTCGCCAAAGGAGCGGGTGCCGACGATGGGGCTTTCGAATCGTTCGTTGATGTCGATGACCGGCGTGAACGACCAGTCGAAGCCCATCGCCCGGCTTTCAGCGGCCAGCGTGCGCGTCACCTCGCGCGACAGCGCCAGGTCGTTCATCGCGGCCACGCCCATCGGGTTGGGCAGAGGAGTGCCGCAGCCATGGCCGTAGCCGCCGCCTTCCAGGTCGCCGGTGATCAGCGGCGGGATCTCGCTCTGCTCCAGCACGGCGCGGGTGGTCTGCCAGGCCAGCTTGGCATCGGGGCCCCATGCGCGGTGCACGCCGCCGGGGCGGGTGGCCATCACCGCAGGCACCTCATCCGGCAGGTCGCGGAAGTGGGCCAGCACGAAGAGCTGGCGCACCTTCTCTTCGGTGCTCAGGCCGTCACGCGTCCTGCGCACCCAGGCGATGTCGTCGGTCGACAGGTTGAAGGGCGGCTGGGCCAGCAGGTCGGTGTCCATCGTCGGTGCGGTCACTAGGCCGCAGCGGCACGGCGCGCCTGCAGTTCGATCTGCAGGCGCACCAGCCGGGCCTTGTCCAGGGGGTAGAGGAGATAGAAGGCCGCCATCGCGGCATACAGAAGTGCGGGCAGCAGGCCAATCATCAGCACGATGCCCTGACGAGCCGACTCGGTGAGCGCGGCGCCGGGCTGATAGCCGGTGTGGCTCAGGATCAGCCCCGACAGCGCCGCGCCCAGCCCGATGCCGAACTTCTGTGCGAAGGCCACCGAGCTGGTAGCCAGGCCGACGACGCGACGGCCCGAGGCCAGTTCCATGTCGTCGGCGGCGTCGGCCACCATGGACCAGATCACCGGGATCTTGATCGCACCCAGCAGGCTGACGATGAAGATCCAGGAGTTCAGCTGCCATCGGCTGGACAGGTCCAGGCCATGCAGGCCGATCAGCGCCAGCACCGTCAGCGCCGAGGTCCAGACAACCACGCTGCGCTTGCAGTAACGGCGCGTCAGCTGGCTGGACACCAGCACGCCGAACAGCAGGCCGATCTTGCCGATGACGAAGTAGCTGCTGGCCCATTCCGGCCGGCCGACCACATAGGTCAGGAAGTACATGGCCACGCCCAGCGGCAGTGCGAACGCGGCGAACTGCACCAGGCTGGCCGCGAACAGCGTCCACCAGGTCCGGCTGCGCAGGATGATGCGCAGTTCACCCTTCAGGTCGGGCCGTTGCGGCAGCGGGGCCACACGTTCCTGCGTGCCGGCAAAGCAGGTCCAGAACAGCAGCACGGACAGCACACCCATGGCCAGCACCGTGGACTGGTAGCCGAGCTTGCGATCACCGCCGCCGAGCCACTCAACCAGTGGCAGCGTCGCGGCCGCCACCAGCAGACCGCCGGAAAAGGCCAGGAACATGCGGTACTCGGCCAGCCGCGTGCGTTCGACCGGGTTGGCGCTGAGCAGGGCCGGCATTGCCGAGTACGGGATGTTGACCAGGCTGTAGCACAGCATCAACGCGATGTAGGTGGCATAGGCATAGAGCACCTTGCCGTCGGGTGACAGGTTGGGAACCGTGAAGGTGGCCCAGGCGGCCAGCGCCAGCAGCGGCGGCGCGAACAGCAGGTAGGGCCGGCAGCGGCCCCAGCGCGTGCGCGTGCGGTCGATGGCGTAGCCCAGGAAGAGGTCCCACACTGCGTCGACGACACGGGCCACGAACAGGATGCTGCCTGCCACGGCCGCGCCCAAGCCGAAGACGTCCGTGTAGAAGAACATCAGGAACATGCTGATCGACTGCCAGAACAGATTGCTCGCGAAGTCGCCCACGCCATAGGCCAGCTTTTCCTTGACGCTCATGTTCATCGCGTGCGGGCCTGTTCGGTGGTGGATCGGCGACGCGTCGGAACGTCGGCGGGACAACGATGGGACAACGTTGTCCCTATTGCGATTGCAACCCAACAGGCCAGCCGCCACACCCGGAGTTTCCCTAGGCCATGTCCGTGCCGACACGTTGCGGGCGGCGCCGGTGACCGGCAAGAATCGACCATGGCCAAACGCGCTGGATCCCAGGTGACCATCCATGACGTCGCGGCCGCCGCGGGGGTCTCGATCAAGACCGTGTCGCGCGTGATCCGTGACGAGCCGAAGGCTTCTGAGGCCACGCGCCAAGCCGTGCGTGAGGCCATACGTCGTCTGGGCTATGTGCCGCACGCCGTGGCCAGCGCCCTGTCCAGCAGCGTGACGCCGGTGGTGGGCCTGCTCAGCATCGGCTTCAGCGAACCGTCGATGCGACGCGCTGGCTACGAGTACCGCATGTGCCTGCAGGTCGGAGCGTTCAACGCCTGTCAGGCCGCAGGCTTCGGCCTGAGCCTGGTGCTTCAGCACGGCCACAGGCGCATCGCGTTCATCCGCGGCAATGCCGGCTGGCGCGACAGCGAACATCGATACGCCGGCTATGTCGACGCGATGACGGCAGCCGGCCTGCCGCTGGACCCGGCGCTCGTGGCGCAGGGCTTGTTCAGCTTCGACGCCGGCCGGCAGTGTGCGCAGCATCTGCTAGCGCTGCCACGACCGCCGACGGCCATCATCGCGTCCAGCGACGACATCGCGGCCGGCGCCATTGCAGTGGCCCGCGAGCGCGGGCTGGACCTGCCGGCCGATCTGTCGGTCACCGGTTACGACGACACCGACATGGCCCGCAAGCTGTGGCCCGCACTGACCACGGTACACCAGCCTGTCGAGCAAATGGCCGAGGAGGCGACGCGACGACTGCTGGCCCTGATGCGGCCGAGCCGACACGGGGCAGCCACCGGCCCTGCGCAGCTGGAACTGCGCAGCGAGTTGGTGCTGCGCGCCTCGCTGACCGCACCAGGCAAGGCCCGCCGCTGAACACGAAGGGTCGGGAACGGAGCCGCTGCCTGTTTCGGCCCTTCGGACAGCGAACGGGTCCGGGTCAGCGAAGGCCTGCCGACGAAGGAGGCCACGGCGGCGACGGGCCAGTCGGCGACACGGGCAGATCGAACCTGCCTCGCTGGCCACTGTGTCCCCCCGAGGCCCCACGCCCCAGCGCGGAGAGATCAGGATCCCGGCGCGCCCAGGGTGACGCTGAAGGCCGAACCGCCCGACGGGCCGGACCGCCAGCGGACAGTGCCGCCATGCAGTTCGGCAATCGCCCGAACCACCGCCAGCCCGAGTCCGGCACCTGTCGGCCGCTGCGGGGAACTGCCGCCCGGGCGCGAGAACGGCGCGAAGATCCGCTGCGCCGCCGAAGGGTCGAGGCCGGGGCCGCTGTCTTCCACGCACAGGTGCAGCAGCGGCCCGTCACGGTCCAGCGTCACGCGGACCGGCCCCGGCAGCGCATGCTTGCGCACGTTGTCCAGGAGAGCAAGCATGATCTGCCGCACCCGCGCCTCGTCGCAGACCACCATCCCTTCGTCCAGGCGACTCGAGACCTGGAAGCCGGCGGACGTCAGATCTGGCTCCACGACCGCCAGCATCGTGCGCAGCACTCGCGACAGGTCCACTGGGGATGGCTGCAGCAGCAACCCACCACCATCGGCCATGCTCAGGACCCGCAGGTCGTCGATGAGCCGTCCGAGGCTCTCGGTCTGCTGCAGAAGGCCTCCGACGATCGCCGGCGTGGCGGGGAAGACGCCGTCGGCCATCCCTTGCAGCCGGCCGCGCAGGATGGTGACCGGCGTGCGCAGTTCGTGTGCGATGGCAGCGTTCCAGGTGGCGCGTTCGTGTTCGCCTCGCTGCAGGCGCTCGGCCATGGCGTTGAAGTCGCGCAGAAGGTCGCCGATCTCGCCGGCCGTGCGGTCGGCCACCGGGGCACGCGCGTCCAGTTCCCCGGCCGCCAGCCTCCGCACGCAATCGGCCAACTGGTGCACCGGCAAGAGGATGCCGCGTGCCAGGCGCGCCGCGATCCAGGCGGCTGCCGCCGGGCACACCACCAGCAGCACGGCCATCCACGCCACTTCCGCAGGCGCCGGCCACCAGGTCTCGGCGGTGCTCACTTCGCCAGGCAGAAAGCGCCACATCAACGTGTAGAACACGAACGAACTGGCGCCGATGAAAAACGTTACGCCCATCGCCGTCAGCGACAAGGCCAGCACCAGTCTGCGTGACAGACCGTCCGGTCTGGAATTCATGGCGTGTACCCGATCCGGTAGCCCACGCTGCGCACGGGCACCACGATGTCCTGCAGCCCGGCCTGGCGGAGCTTGCCCCGCAGCTTGGACAGGTGGCTGTCCACGGTACGTGTCAGAGCCACCCCCTCGGGCAGGCAGGCCTCCAGCAGTTCGAGCCGGGTGGCCACACGCCCGGGGCGGCGGGCCAGGTGCACCAGCAGGAACTCGGTGGGCGTGAGCGGCAGGCGCTGCGGCACACCGGCCCCGGTGTCGTGCCATGCCTCGAAACTTGCCTCATCGATGCGCAACGGGCCGCACCGCAGCGCCTGCGGCGCCGCCGTCGCCGTGTGCGCACGGCGCAGCACGGCCTGCACCCGGGCCGCCACTTCGGCCGGATTGAAGGGCTTGACGACATAGTCGTCGGCACCGGCGCGAAGCGCCATCAGCTTGTCCAGGTCCTGGTCGCGTGCGGTCAGCATGATCACCGGCGTGCTGCCGCGGCGGCGCAGTTCGGCCAGCACCTGCCAGCCATCGAGCGCGGGCAGCGCGATGTCCAACAGCACCAGGTCGGGCTGCCACTGCGCATGCAGCGCCAGCGCCGCAAGCCCGTCGGGGGCGTGCCGCGCCGTCATGCCTTCCCGCTCGAGGTAGGCCTGCAGGATCACGAAGATCTCGGGCTCGTCCTCGGCCAACAGGATCACCGGCCGGGTGCCGGCCTGGCCACCGCGCGGCACCGACGTCATGGCGTCGCCAGCCGGCGTCTCAATCGTTCCTCCATCTTTCCTCCATCGATGCGCGACATGCGCTCTGTAGCCTGTGGACTCGGGCGGGCGATCTGTCCCCTCGCATCCTGTCAGGAGAGACTACCTTGAACAGCACGAACCGAAAACTCGGGCTCGCACTCGGCGCGCTGGCGGCCGGCATGGCGTTGTCCGCACCGCTGAGCGTCGCGGCCTTCGGGCTGCGAGTCGACACGAATCGTGACGGCGTCGTCGATGTCGTGGGCCTCAGCGATGAACCGGGCAAGCGCACCTGGACCGCCACGCGAGGGGCGATCCTGCTGCCCAACATCGGCGACACGCCGCTGCGCTGCCCTCGGACGGCCGACTCCAGCGTCAGCGACGACCAGCTGGAGGCCTGCCACGACGCGGCCGATAACGTGCCGCGCGCCACGCAGAACTTCGCCCCTGTACGGACGCTGCCTGTTGCCGACGCCACCAGCGCCCACGTGGGGCGTGTGCAGGCCGTCGGCCGCGGAGCCGACAAGGTGCGCCTGTTCGTACAGCGCGGCAACGCGTGGGTGCATCTCGGGCCCGGCAGCACCCTCACGCTGAAGGAACTGCGCAGCGGCGCCGTGCTGGGCGCCGACGCGCGCGACGTGATGCGCAACCCCAGCGTCTGGGACGGCCGTGTCACCCTCGAATTGGTGCTCAGCGGCCCGGGTGGCGAGCGTCGCGACCAAGTCGAGATGCGCGTCGCGCCGATCGTGGTCTACAACCACACGCAGGACGCAACCCAGGTCTTCGTGCCGCGCAGCGGCGGCCAGCAGGCCCACACCCAGTTCGTCACGGACTTGCAGCAGGCCCTCGCCGACTCGGGCTTCACGCAGCCGCTGGGGCGACTGAACACGGTCGACACCTGGGCGCAGGACTTCGTCGAGTTCGGCTACGTCGCGATGCCGCTGCCGGGCGGCAACAGCGCGATGCTGCAGATCGCCATCCGTTCGCCCCAGCCGGGACGCCGGGGAGGCCGCTCCGTCTTCGACCTGCGCGGTCCAGGCATGGGCGCCGTGCAGACCGGCGGCGACGACTACCACCAGGTCGACTCGTTCGGCAACCTGGAGACCATTCCGCCCTACACGCTGAACGGCAAGCACTATCCAGTCGGCCGCATCGTCTACGGCGATGCGGGTGACGGACTGGCCCCCCACCCCGACATGCGGCAGTTCTTCGCCGCCCAGGAAGTGCAGTCGCCGATCGTGCTCGACACCTCCTGGCTGGTCATCGGGCATGTCGACGAGTTCGTGCAGTTCCTCCCGGCCGACACGCCGCGCGGCTGGCGCGTGGCCATCGCCGACGTCGAGGCGGGGCTGGCCCTCCTGCGCGACGCACAGGCACGCGGCCACGGGGGCGTGAAGGCCTACTCGGTGAGCGGGCGCGGCGCGCCGCAGGCGACGATCGACGAGTTGCTGGCCGACGAAGCCTTCCTGCGCGCCAACGCATTGGCCTCCGCAAAGATCGCCGAGAACCTGGCACTGCTGCAGCGCGAGACCGGACTGACCATCGCCGAGGTGATCGGCGTTCCCACGCTGTTCGAGACGGCATCCTTCGGCCCGCCCGAGCTGGCCGGGCCTTCGCCTGGTGCCGGCGCCGGCCCGCGTGCGCCGGAGCGGATCGTGTATGGGCCGGGCACGCTGATTGCCGCCTATCCCGCTGCGATCAACGGCCTGCTGCTCGACCGCCGCTCTTACATCGCGCCGCGCCAGTGGGGACCGCTGATCGACGGCCGCGATGTGCTGCAGGCTGCAGTGGATGCCGCCTACGCACGAGCCGGCATCACGGTCCGCTACGTCGATGACTGGCGCAGCCACCACGTGATCGGGGGCGAGGTGCACTGCGGCACCAACACGACGCGACGCGGTCGCGCTGTCTGGTGGCGCTAAGGAGCACGGTCCGGGCCGGTGCGGCGGATGCCGTCGATCAGAGATCCAGGACCAGGCGCTTCGATTTGGCGCGCGAACAGCAGGGAAGGAAGAGGGCGTTCGCTGCCTGCTCTTCCGGTGTGAGGTACTGGTCGCGATGGTCGCACTGGCCATCGATCACGCGAGTGAGGCAGGTGCCGCACACACCCTGTTCGCAGCTGGTGAGCACGGTCACGCCGGCATCGGCAAGCGCCTGCACCACGGTCCTGCCGGCCGCCACTGGCACCACGCGGCCGCTGCTGGCGATCATGACTTCGAACGCATTGTCGCCGCCGGGCGGTGGGGGGGCGGCGCAGAAGAGTTTGAAGTGCAGTTGCGCTTCGGCCAAGCACAGCGCGAGCGAGGCGGACAGCACAGCCTCGACGAAGGCACGCGGGCCGCACACGT
>ERZ724516.2329-NODE-2329-length-10757-cov-9.266399_pt1 | contig 10757 bp, 13 predicted proteins | sample MGYA00376049_ERZ724516 | MGnify/ENA primary metagenome ERZ724516 (study PRJEB28724, sample SAMN07190886) | activated sludge metagenome | isolation source: activated sludge of sewage treatment plant in Hong Hong | place: USA: Christiansburg, Virginia | collected... | reverse complement strand
TCATTGACGTTGAGCGTGCCGACCGCGCACATCGCGCCGACGAACATGGCAGACAAGCGATCGGCGTTGAAAACAAAGAGCAGCAGGGCGGCGAGCTGAATGACGAAAACGAAAGTCAAAAGCGTTGAAAAGAGATACGTACGGCGCTCGAAATCCAGCTGGCGCTCGGAGCCGCTACGAATGTCCCAGTAGCGAATGACTTGCACGGCGAAGGGGGTGGCCGCGCCCAACATCAGTACCGCGATGGCGGCAGCCATAAGCAGGGCGATGATGGCGGGCTGGAACAGCATGGTTTTTAGGCGTTTACCAGACAGCCATCGCGCATACCCACCACGCGATGCACGGCATCTGACTCCACCACCAACGGATCATGACTGGTCAGCAAAACCGTTTTTCCATCCGCCGTGAAACCTTCCAGAATCGCCATGAATTCGCGCGATAAAGCGGTATCGAGATTCGCAGTCGGCTCATCGGCGATGATCACTTCCGGGTTATTGATCAGCGCCCGGGCAATGGCGACGCGCTGCTGTTCCCCGCCCGACAGCCATTCCACTTTCGCCGTGCGGCGATGGCTGAGTTTGAGTTGCTCGAAAATCTGTTCTGCTGCCGCAATCAGTTCAGCCCGCGGGCGCCCTGTCGGGAAGCCCGGCAGAATCACGTTTTCGAGTGCCGACAAACCTTTAATCAGATTGAATTGTTGGAAAATGAAGCCAAAGCTCTGGCGGCGAATTTCAGTCAGGAAGCGTTCAGGCAGGCCGGATATATCCTCGCCCTTGAAGCGGACACGGCCACTGGTCGGGCGCGACAGGCAGCCGACCAGCGTCAGCAGCGTGGTCTTGCCCGAACCGCTAGGGCCACGAAAGGCCGTGACTTTGCCGGCTTCCAGCGTCAGATCGATGCCATTCAACGCCCAGTATTCGTTGGACTGGCCTTGGTTGAAGGCTTTTTTGATTTGTGAGAGTTCGATCATGCGCGCATCACCGAGTCGGGATCGGTAATCGCTGCGCGCCAGATGGGCACCAGCACCGCAGCCGTATAGGGGAAGACCGTGAAGAAAAATAGCGTGGCAACTTGCAGGCCGTCGACCGTCGGCACCAGGGCAAAGCGCGGGTAGAGCACGGCCCAGCCTTTGAGCACCGGCTCAAACACCGCTGCGCCAAAATAGAAAACATGGATGTAAGCGGCGATGAAACCAAGCAGAAACGCGGTGAGCGAAATCAGCATGCCTTCCCACATTTTCATGCGGATGACGTCGCTGGTTTCCCAGCCGATAGCTTTCAGGATGCCGATTTCGCGCTTTTCCTCGGCAGAAAGCCCCGATGCCTTTTCCCACGAGAGCATGGCAAAAGCCAAAATGGCGCCGGCCAGCACGGTGAGCATAATGCCTTCGCGCCAATCGAAAACGCTCTGGTAGGTGCGCAAAACCTCTTCGCGCAGAATGGGACGCGAATCGGGCAGGCTGGCCGAGAGTTTTTCAGCGACCTTGCGCACCTCCTGCGGGTTGGCGACAGACAAGGCGATGTCGGTGAAATAGCCCGCCGGATATTCAAAGAAGGCACGGAAATCCGCTTCGGAAAGCAACACGAGATCGGCCGAGAGCAATTCGGAATCCGGCGACAAGACTGCCGCCACCTTGAAGGCAAACAGCTTGCCGGAATAGGAGCGGAAGGAAATCACATTTCCCGCCGCCAAGCCACGCGCCCGCGCCAGGGTGGCCCCGACCATGATGCTGCCGCTAGCGACTTCATCCGCCGGACGTGCCATAAAGGTGTAATTGGCATTCACCACCGGGTCGTAGTAATAACCCCAAAGCCGGCCTTCCTGCTTTTGCACGCCACGAATGCGGCCAATTTTTTCGATGTAGCCGGGCGGAATCAGGTCATGTCGACCGGCCACCATGCGTTGCAAAATCACCTCCGGCGAGCCGGCCAGGACAAAGCTTGCTTCACTGCGCAGCGCTTGGGTGAATAGCATCAGCGAAGCGAGCACGAAGACGAGCACGGCGTAGGCGAGCAGCAGCCCAAGGTTCTTGGTTTTACGCCGGGCCAGCGAGGCCAGCGTGAAATCAATCAGGTGACGTTGTTTTTCCAGCCAGACGTTCATGCGTTGCAGTCAAGTGAGTTGGCGGCGAAATGAGCGAGCCGGTAGGGAAATGGTCGAAGGCACCGGGATGATCCTGCAAGGCAGAATGTAGGTCTGCCTGCGAGGGATGGCGGGTGTAGCGGGATTCGCTGAACAGCGCGAGATCGGTCAGGCCCAACTGGGTGACCAATGTTCGATTGGCTTGCAGGCGCGACTGATCTGTTACGGTCAACTGCCAGGAATGGGCAAAAATTAGCACGAACAACAAACCAAGCAGCGCCAGCAAGATGAATGCAAAGGAGGAGGGGCGACGCACTAAAGCAACTTTCTGATGGTTGCGACCAACTTGTCGGTCGTTACGCCAAGATCAAGGACAGCCGCCAGTTTACCGTCGGTATCGACCACATAAGTCGACACGGTGTGATCCACCGCATAGCTGCCATCAGCTTTCGCCGGCTGCTTGATGTAACCCGCCCCAAATGCCTTGGCGATTGCTGCAATTTCAGTGGTTGAACCAGTGACGCCTGCCATCTCGCCATGGAAAAATGCCGTGTATTCCTTGAGGTGCTTGACGCTGTCACGCTCCGGATCAACCGAAATCATGATCAGTTTGACCCGCTTGCGCTCTTCCGGGGTCAAGGCATTCAGCGCCTGGCCGCCAGCCGCCAGCGAGGCCGGACAAACGTCCGGGCAATTGGTGTAGCCAAAATAAATCAGCATGACCTTGCCGCGAAAACTGCGCGAATCAACCGGCCCATCAGCCGATTGCAGAACAAAATCACCACCTGCCGGCAGTTTCGGATCACGTGCTTGCTGGCAACCGAGCAACGCCGCCATCACAAGGGCGATGGCAATCAAGGCAAATTTTTTCATGGTCCGGAAAAGCAAAAGGGCAGACGCGCAGTCTGCCCCAATTCTCAAATTAGAGAAACCGCATATATCAAAAACGGTTAGCTGCCCGCATCAGCGCACCACGGAGCGCAATGGTCAAACTGGAACCCATGCCGATGCGTTGCGCTACCGCCGGCAAAATAATCAGTGAGGCCAGCGCAAACCCGGCGCCGAGCAACAAGGATGCCATTTCTGGCTGATTTTCTTTGGTCTGATTGGTATTCATAGCGTCTCCCCCGCGATGAATTGCATCCTACCCAGTTTCCTGCGCATCCGGAATGCGACATATTGCCGCACCCTGTCGCAGCCTAGGCCGCAGCCAGATTCACTGCATAACCGCGCGTCGCATGGACGCCTTCCATTTTCACCGGTAGTAGCACACCAACCCGCTCCAGCCCCTTGATGATGCGTGAAATAGTCTCGAAGCGCAGATCAGTAATATCGGCAATATCCTGCCGCGTCGGCAAGACCACCCGGCCCGCCCCATCACCCAACAGACGGATCAAGCCAAGTACGCGGTCAGAAGCCTGCCCCCCGCGCAAAGCAATCACATCAGCAGCACGGCGCTGGGCCAGCGCCAGCGACTCAAGCAGACTCTCGCCGGCACCAGCCGGCTCGCCTTCGGGCCATGGCGACAGCTCGCATTGCGTCAGCGCCGAGGCAGAAAAGGTGTAGGCACCGAAGAGCATGGTTTCACAGCCAACAATATCGCCGGCAATTGCCAGGCTGGCAAAGCTGAAGTCACCCTTTTTATCGCTTGTATCCAGCCGCACCACGCCGCGCTTGACGCGCCAAGCCAGCCCTTCGGCGCCTACCGCGTAGATCGCCTGACTTGCCAAAAAAGCACCGCCCTGTCGTGGCGAATGGAATTTGTTACGGTCAACCTTCAAAAACAAGCCCATTTTTCAACTCCTCAAATACGCAAAAGCCCCGGCCGAAACCGGGGCTGTTTGTTTTGCATGCGTAAAACTGTTTTAGAATTTGACGTTCACCCCGGTGTAAAGCGAGCGGCCCATGCCGGGGACACCAATACCCCATGGAATATTGTTGACTCCCATGGTTGTTCCCTGGCCGGTGTAGGCGCCACCTTGCGGTAGGTAATACATTTTGTCGAAGAGATTTTCGACACCGAGGTCCAACCTGACCTGCTTCCAGGTATAGCTTGTGCGCAGATTGGTCAAACCGTAACCAGACGTCTTGATTTCGTTGCGTGCCTCGGAAACATCATCCTTTCCCTTGACCAGCGCCAGTTCGATCATACTGTCCCAACCACCAATTTTGTGACTAATTGCCATCTTGGCATTTAGCGGCATTATGTTATAGAGGCCATCCCCGGTATCGCGGTTCTCACCCTTGGTGTAGTTAAGCAGCCCTTTGAATCCGAAGTCGCCGACGGCTGTATTGGCCAGCGGCATACGACCGGAGAGGTCGATACCATAAAGGCGGGCGGACTGGTTGGCGTATTGCAGACGGACAAACCGGTTATTTGCTGTATTGGGACTAGCCGCAGGAGCCGGGCAACCATCCATTCCAGCTGTCGTACAACGGACAGCATCAATATAGTCACTGACCAGCGTGAAATAGGGTGTGGCCTTGAATTCGAAACGACGATCAGCAGAGTGCAGATCAAGCGTTGCCGACAATGTATGCGCCTTTTCCGGCTTGAGATTGGAGTTACCGACATAACCATTCCCATCGCCGACAAAATTATTCATGATGGTCATCATGTTTGCCGTAGACCATGTATAGCGTTCGTAAAGATTTGGTGAACGCACCTTGCGGGCAAAGCCGATTTCAATATCCTGAGTTGCATCAACTTTGTATTGCGCCAAGGCGGTCATGTCAAAGTTGTTATCGGCACTATTGCGGTCAGCATTACGATTGAAATTGGCGGCATCGTTAGTCTGGTTCATCATCGAGATGCCGCCGGTCATTGGATAACTTGACTGGTTGTAACCATGAACCAGCCCCGTGCTCGTAGTCACATGTTCGTAACGCACACCAAGCAATGATCGCAACTGCGGCGTCAATTGCTTTTCCCATTCGCCAAATATCGCTAGGCGATCACGCTCACCATTGTTGATATTGAGAAATTCGTAAGGCGCCATACCGCCAGTGCCTGAAGGTGGCCACCAGTCATCCAGTTTATAGCTCTGCCAGAGTCCACCAACACGGAGGAGATCCTGTTCGCCAAGATTGATATCTGCTTTAGATTAGCGCCGTTAGTTCGGCTGCGGGTGTACATCGGCATGCCCGGAGCGGTGCCATATTGAAACTGCTTGTCAGCGCCAAAGTCCATGTAGTGATCGACTTTTTCCTGGTAAGCGCGAGCCTCCAGCGAACCCCAGTCAAACTGGCCGAGATAGCGCAGATTGAAGCGTTTTTGGGTGTTGTCGAGCATGTCCATGCGCTGGTTCGGATACAACTGTTCCGGCACTTCCTGATAACCGATTTTGGCTTCAACCAGATGATTGCCACCCTTCAGGGCAAATCCCAGCGTGTGGGTACGAGTTTCATAGGCAGATGAGCCAACTTCATCGCGCGGCAGGGTATGCCCGGGCCGGCCAGTGGCATCAAAATTTTTAAAGTCACCGCCTGCCGTGTAATTATCTGCCTTGGCCAGTCCGCCGGTGTAGGTCACGTTGAAGTTTTCAGTCGCCACGCTGGCCGAGGCATTCACGCCAACCGCTTTGTTATTGCTACGGTAATAGCCGCCGATCTCGCCCTTGGCCATGACGCCCTGACCCGGTGCAGCGAATTCAGGTGCCAGCGTGTCAGCAATGATCGTCCCACCGATACTGTCGCCACCGACGCTGACCGGGGTAATGCCGGCATAGACCTTGAGTTTACTGACGCTGTTCGGGTTCAGGTAAGAGAGCGGCGGGTTCATGTGATTCGGGCAGGAGGCAATGAAATCCATGCCATCGACAATGATGCGCAAACGATCATCAGCCAGACCGTGAATCGCCGGCAGGCTGGAAACGCCACCTGCACCGTACATGCTGACGCCCGGCACATCGCGCAACAACTGGGCGGTATCGCTGACATAGGCACGCTGCCCGGCCACTTCAACGGCGTTCATGGCCGCCGTAGTGTTCGGCAACGGTGTCTCGCGCTGCCCGGTAACACGGACGGTGTCCATGACCTGCGGATTGGCCTGAGCAAAGACAACGCCCGAAAAAGCCAGCGCCAGCGCGGCAACCAGCGGATGAATACGATGTGACATGCAACTCTCCCCGAGTTTTTAGAATTTGGTTCGGCGCGATTCTCTGCTTTTTTGTTGCACTGCAGAATGCGACAAATTGTCGCGCGACAATTTGTCTAATTCCAAAGTAGAAGGTTTGCACTTAGGCTTTCACCGTTCCCGCGCCATTCACCGCGATTGCAAACTATCTCCCATGAAAGCTTTCGAGCGCGGGAACACTTTTTGGATGATTGCCATGAACCGTTTTCTTGCTCACAGTCTCCTCATGCTGACACTGTCCGCTCTCAACTTTGTCGCTCTAGCTGGCAATCTTGATGACGATTTACGTCAGGCGGCCAAACTGCACAAAGGTGGCGAAACGGCTCAGGCCGTCGGCATCTGGCAGCAGTGGGCTAGCATGGGAAACGCGGATGCGGCCTACAATCTGGCTGTCATTCACCAGTATGGCGACGGTGTGGCGCTTGATTACACCAAGGCCATGCAGTGGTATCGCATCGCCGCCGAGCAGGGCGACAAAATTTCACAGTTCCAGATCGGCCTGATGTATCAAACCGGGCAAGGCGTTGCCGTCAACGAAGAGGAAGCGCAGCGCTGGTTCACCGCCCATCGCAAGCACCACATGCATCACCTTCACACACCACAGATGGCGGCCTGGCGCGATCAGGCACGGGCGCTGATTGACGACCGCGACCGTCGCGAACAATTGGCGGCTTCACGAAAAAATTCAGGTCAGGTTTTAGCGGAATTAAAGCAGCGGGCCGGCATCGGGGCCGAAAAACCAACCGCTACTGCGGCACTGGCAAGCGATACGCATATTCGCTGAATTTTTGGCCCATTTTTGGCGTCAACCGCACCATACTCATTAGAAAATTCGAAGCGGGCGCTACAGCCAGAAAAGTTCAGGCGTTGATCTTGTCCAGCGCTTCGCGCAGTTTGCCCGGCTCGTCAAGGCGCAACATGCGTCGCACACTAGGGATCAATTCGCTGACGTTGGCCTTCAGCACCTTGCTCTTTACCTCAAGAATTTGCGAGGGGTGCATGGAGAAAGTACGCAAACCCATGCCGAGCAGCAGACGCGTCAGCTGTGGATCACCGGCCACTTCACCGCAGACCGAAACCGGGATGCCGACTTTCTCGGCCATCGACAGGGTGTGGGCAAGTAGCATGAGTACCGCCGGATGCAGCGGATCGTAAAGGTTTGATACCTGCTCATCGGAACGGTCGATGGCCAGGGTGTATTGGATCAGGTCATTGGTGCCGATCGAGAGAAAATCGAGCCGGCGCAGGAACAGGCCAACTGCCAGCGCCGCCGCTGGAATCTCGATCATGCCACCGACCTCAATATTTTCGTCGAACGTCACCTTCTCGCCACGCAGGCTGGACTTGGCCTGCTCCAGCGCCGCCAGGGTCTGATCAATCTCGTGCGCATGCGCCAACATCGGGATCAGGAGCTTGATCGGCCCGTGCTTGGTGGCCCGCAAAATGGCCCGTAACTGGGTCTGGAACATACGCGGCTCGGACAGCGACAGGCGTATCGCCCGCCGCCCGAGGGCCGGATTGGTCTTGACCCGGTCACCGGCGCTGTTGCCGGGGTTGATGTCCTTATCGTTGCCGAGGTCGAAGGTACGTATTGTCACCGGCCGCCCGGCCATACCCTTGACTACCTTCTTGTAGGCTTCGTACTGCTCCTTCTCATCCGGCATGTCGCCGCGATCAAGAAAGAGAAACTCGGTACGGAACAGACCGATGCCTTCGGCACCGGCTTCCAGCGCAACCGGCACATCGACCGGCAATTCAATATTGGCGAACAATTGAATGTCGACCGCATCAATTGTCTGCGACTTGGAGGTTTTGAGGCGCTTGAGCTTGTTACGTTCCAGTTCAATCTGATTCTTGCGAAACTGGTATTCCTCCAGCACGCGCGGGTCGGGATTGACGAGGACTACGCCGCGCGCGCCATCGACAATCAGCAGTTCGCCATCACGAATCAGTGTGCGGGCATTCTCGAGGCCGACAATACTGGGAATCGCCATGCTGCGTGCCAGAATCGCCGTGTGCGAGGTAGCCCCGCCCACATCGGTAATGAAGGAAGCAAAGTGGTGATCCTTGAAGGAGATCACATCGGCCGGCGCCAGATCATGGGCGACGACGATCAACATCTCTTCCTTCACCCCTTTGGCCGTTTTCATCACTGCACGTCCAGGGTGTCCGAGCAGTTCCTTGATGACTCGCTCGACCACCTGCACCACGTCAAACTTACGTTCACGCAAGTAAGGGTCGTCAAACTGGTCAAACTGATCAACCAGATGCTCCATCTGTTGCACCAGCGCCCATTCGGCATTGCAGCGTCGTTCGCGGATGATCTCGCGCGGCTTCTCAACCAGCTCCGGATCTTCGAGGAACATGGTGTGAATATCAATAAAGGCGGCCAGCTCGGCTGGCGCGTGCTCAGTGGTTTCCTTCATCACCTCCAGTTCGCTCTTGACCGCCTTGATGGCCGTATCAAGCCGGGCCAGTTCCTTGTCGACCATGCGCGGCGAAACGGTCAGGTGCGACACTTCCAGCGTCGCGTGCGACATGAGCATGGCCCGCCCGATGGCGATACCGCCGGAGACTCCAAGACCGTGCAGGGTAAAGCTCATGGCGTTTTATTCCCCTTCGCCGAAGTAGTCGGCAATCAGGGCAAGCAGGGCGTCCATTGCCTCGATTTCATCCGGACCATTGGTTTCAACCATGACTTTCGAGCCCTTGCCGGCGGCCAGCATCATGACGCCCATGATGCTCTTGGCGTTGATACGGCGCGCCCCTTTGGCCATCCAGACCTCGCACTTGTACTTGCCGGCGAGCTGGGTAAGCTTGGCCGAGGCCCGCGCATGCAGGCCCAGCTTGTTGATAATTTCGGTTTCTTTGGTCAGCATGCCAGTCCTGTCAGTGTTCCTGCATATTAAATACGCCATCGCGACCACCGGCAATCGCCCGCGTCAGCAGAACGTCCATGCCTCTTTCGCGGTAGGTCAGGGCGCGCAACAGCATCGGCAGATTGACCCCGGCGATCCCTTCGATACGGCCTGGATCGAGCAATTTCAAGGCGAGATTGGCCGGACTGGCACCGAAGATATCAGTCAGTACCAGCACGCCTTTGCCGTTATCAACCAACGCTAAGGTCTTGCGCGCCAGTGGCAGCAAATCGAGCGGATCATCCTGTGCCGAAACACCGAGCTGATTGAGCTGGGATGGCCGTTTGTTCAGCACATGACAAGCGTTCTGAACGAGCGCCTCGCCATAGCTTCCGTGGGTAATCAGCAGAATTCCTATCATGCTTCAGATTCTAACCTGAAGCGTCGACGATCATCTGCGACTGACGACGAGAATCCCGAGCAGCACCAGCGCCGCCCCCATGATCTGCGCCAGCGAGATGGCTTCAGCCAGCAACCACCAGCCGAAGCCGATAGTGAGCAAAGGTCCGACCATGGTGAACAGCGAGGAACGCCCGGCCCCAAGGCGACGAATAGCCGCCGCTTGCGCAAAAACCGGAATAACGGTGGAAAACAGCGCCATCGCCAGCCCCCAGCCATAAACCGGCAACGGCTGGACAAATGCAGTCAAAGGATGAGAAGCGGCAAAATGCACGAGGGTCACGGCAGAGGACATCAGCGTCGCCAGCGCCGCGAAGCGCATTGCCCCAATCCGGCCAATCATTGGCGCACTGCCTGAAAGATAAACCGCGTAGGAAATGCTGGAGCCAAAAACCAGCGCGCCTCCCAACCAGACATTGCGCGCATCGCCGAAGTCAAGATCATGAATGAAGGCAAAGCCGATACCGCTGTAGCAGAGCGCAACGGCAACTGCCTCGCGCCGGGTAAAGGGCTTGCCCTGAAACAGCACGCCGATCAGGATGGTCAGTGTCGGATAGGTAAACAGGATCAGCCGCTCCAGCCCTGCCGAAATGTACTCCAGCCCCCAAAAGTCGAGGATGCTGGCACCGTAATAGCCGAAGCATCCCAACAAAAACAACCGTCCCCAGTCGGTAGACGAGAGACTCACTCCGCTGCGCTGCTCGGCGACAGCAACCCAGAGAAACACCGGTAGTGAAAAACCCATGCGCAAGGCGAGCAAGGTGATGGCATCCACACCATACGGATAGGCCAACTTGACAAATATGGCCTTCAGCGAAAACCCAAACGCCGCCAGCAGGGCCAATACGGCACCGGTCGCAGTGCTGCTCAGCCAGGGATTCGATTTTTCCAAAGTCACTCTCGTCAGATTTAATACAGGGTTCCATTGAATACGCCCCACTGGCGCCTGGCAATTGGTAAGATTCAAAGCCAGCGTTCGATCAGGACGAAACCATGTATTACGACCTCCCCGATTTGCGGCTCGTTGCCGCCATTGCTGACTGCGGTAGCCTGACCCGCGCCGCAGAGCGCATACACCTCGCGCCCTCCTCGGCCAGCCATCGGCTAACCCAATTTGAAGCGGCGCTGGGTACGCCACTTTTTGTCAGACACGCGCGAGGATTGAGGCCAACAGCAGCCGGAGAGTCGCTATTACGTCACGCGCGCCAGGTCTTCGCCCAGCT
>ERZ724516.2326-NODE-2326-length-10774-cov-3.844202_pt1 | contig 10774 bp, 10 predicted proteins | sample MGYA00376049_ERZ724516 | MGnify/ENA primary metagenome ERZ724516 (study PRJEB28724, sample SAMN07190886) | activated sludge metagenome | isolation source: activated sludge of sewage treatment plant in Hong Hong | place: USA: Christiansburg, Virginia | collected... | reverse complement strand
ATCGCTTTGGCATCCGGCGGAACACGGGTGATGTCGTAAAGCGACATCGACTCGGCGACGTCCTGCATGACGTCGAGAATGTCGTCCATGCCATTGATCAGCTGATGAATTTCATCGCGATCAAAGGGCGTGATGAAGGCCGTGTGTAGTTGCGACAGCGTATCGTGCGTAATGGCGTCCGCCGCGCGCTCGAGGTTGTCGATTTCCTCGGCAAATGCTGGCGCCTGCTCGGGATGATCGACCAGTGCCGCAATCATGTTGGACAACGCCTTTCCACCTTGCGCAATCAAATCCGCATGCGCGTTGAAAAGATCGAAATACTTGCCCTCCCTGGGCATCAGACGAGCGAACATGACAATCCTGTTAAGTTTTTATTACAACTGTAAGATTCTATCACTTGGGCCGACGCCACCCAATGCCCCATACGCGATCTGCGAAGCGCTTCCCGCTAAAATAACGCATGGTCATTCATACCCTTCCTGCCGACGCGTTTGGCGACCCCTTCACGCTTGACGAACTGCCGCTGGCCCGAATACCGGCCGGCTACGCGGTTCAGATGCTCGACACCGACAAGCTGCTTGATCGGGCTACCGGCACATTTCTGCCCGTGCGATCAGCAGCGCTCAGCGGGATTTTCGACAGTTTCGATGCCGCCTATGCTGCCGCGCACGAATGGGTTGGCAATCATTGTCCAAATCCGGATGAGCACCGCCTGGCCATCGTTCCAGCCAGTTTCGATAACCTACTGAACCGCCACGTGCTGATTTATGGCGTTCTCTGCGGTCAACCCTGATTTTTGCCCTATTTTGGAATTCGCCAATGACCCCGTTCAAAACACGCAATCTCGGTAGCAGCAAATTCGTCGTACCCGAAGTCTGTCTCGGCACGATGACCTTCGGTGAGCAGACCAGTGAGGCCGACGCCCATGCCCAGCTCGATTTCGCCCTGGCTGCCGGCATTGGCTTCATTGACACCGCCGAGATGTACGCCGTGCCGCCGCGCGCCGAAACCTGCGGCGCATCCGAAAGCATTGTCGGACGCTGGCTGAAGCGCCAGCAACGCGACCAGATTCAAATCGCCACCAAGGTCGCCGGCCCGAGCCGCAACCTGCGCTGGATTCGCAACGGTCCGCCGGCGATGGATCGCGCCAATATCCGCACCGCCCTCGATGGCTCGCTGCAGCGCCTGCAGACGGATTATGTCGATCTCTACCAACTACACTGGCCGGAGCGCAACCAGCCGATGTTCGGCCAGTGGCAGTTCGATCCGAAAAACGAGCGGGAAGGCACACCGATCCGCGAACAGCTTGAAGCGCTCGGCGAGCTGGTCAAGGAAGGCAAGATCCGCCACGTTGGTGTCTCCAATGAGCACCCCTGGGGCATCATGGAATTCACCCGGCTGGCTGATGAACTCGGCTTGCCACGCATCGTCTCGACGCAGAACGCCTACAGCCTGCTCAACCGGACTTTCGAAACCGGCCTCGCCGAAGTCTGCCATCGCCAGCAAGTCGGCCTGCTGGTCTATTCGGCCCTCGCCTTCGGGCATCTGACCGGCAAGTACCTGGCCAACCCGAATGCCCCCGGCCGTATCAACCAGTGGCCTAGCTTCGGCCAGCGCTACACCAAGCCGAACGTCATTCCTGCTGTTCAGGCCTACGTTGAACTTGCCAGCAAGCACGGTCTGACGCCGACGCAACTGGCCCTCGGCTTCTCCCGTTCGCGCTGGTTCGTCGCCAGCACCATCATCGGCGCCTCGTCGCTGGCCCAATTGAAGGAAACCCTGCCCGCCATGCAGACAACGCTTTCGCCGGAAATACTGGCCGAGATCGATGCCATCCACCTGCGCTACACCAACCCGGCACCCTGATGGAATCGCTTTTCGTCCGCCTGGCCGAAGCCCTGGCCGTTTGCGAAATTGGCCCAAAAATCCGGTTGACCGCAGCAATCGCCGCGGACTGGCAAGCCGGCCAACTGGACTGGCGTGGCAGCTCGCCGGTCACGCTGGTTTGCGGGCGGCCGGCCAAACCCGAACTATTGCCCCATAAAGACGTACCCAATCGCAGCCCGGTCACGCCGGAAGGCCGCGCCCGGCTGCTCCATGCCATCGTCCACATCGAATTCACGGCCATCAACCTCGCCCTCGACCACGCTGCCCGCTTCCGTGGCCTGCCGGAGGCCTATTACGCAGACTGGATCGGCGTTGCGGCCGAAGAAGCCGAGCATTTCGAGCTGCTGCGCACCCGCCTGCAATCGCTCGGCTACGACTACGGTGACTTCCCTGCCCACGCCGGCCTGTGGGACATGGCTGAAAAAACGACCGACGACGCCCTCGTCCGTATGACACTCGTCCCGCGCCCGCTCGAAGCACGCGGCCTCGACGCCACGCCGCCCATCCAGATGAAACTCGAACAAGTCGGCGACCATGAAAGCGCACGCGTCCTCGACATCATTTTGCGTGACGAAATCGGCCATGTCGGCCTCGGCGACCGCTGGTATCGGCACCTGTGCGCCGAGCGCAATCTTGAGCCGGAAAGTACGTATCGCGACCTGCTAACCCGCTATCAGGCGCCATGGCCGCAGGGAAAAATGAACGAATCGGCGCGCCTCGCAGCGGGCTTCAGCGCTGGTGAACTGGCGGTCCTCGCAAAAAAAAGGTAGAATAATCAGTTCAATGCGTTGATGTTTCGCCCGCAGTAATTCCGAGCAGCCCCCGGTTTTCAGGTTCTTGTGCAGGATTCACCCCATTGATTCGTTCCCCGGCATGGCTGCGTCGGGGTCACCCAGGCCGCCCGACCATCGGGCCAATCCGTCGCCGGTTATAACAATGTGAATGGCGACGATGAAAGGAAACAGCATCCATGTCGTCTACTCCCGACAGCTTCGCCGATCTCGGCTTAAGCGAAACACTACTCAAAACACTCACTGAAATCGGCTACGAAACACCGTCGCCGATCCAGGCCCAATGTATCCCGGTCCTGCTTGAAGGTCATGACATGATCGGCATGGCACAGACCGGCACCGGCAAGACCGCCGCCTTCGCCCTGCCGCTCATGGAACAGATCGACGTCAAGCTCATGAAGCCGCAGGCCCTGATCCTGACACCGACGCGTGAACTGGCCATCCAGGTTGCCGAAGCGCTGCAAACCTACGCCAAGAACCTGCCGGGCTTCCACGTCCTGCCCATCTACGGCGGCCAGAGCTACACCATCCAGCTCAAGCAACTGTCACGCGGCGCTCACGTCATCGTTGGCACGCCGGGTCGCGTCATGGACCACCTCGAGCGCAAGACGCTCAACCTCGACAACCTGAAGACCATGGTTCTCGACGAAGCCGACGAAATGCTGCGCATGGGCTTCATCGACGACGTCGAATGGATTCTCGAACGCACGCCGCCGAAGCACCAGACCGCATTGTTCTCGGCCACCATGCCGGAACAGATTCGCCGTGTCGCCCAGAAATACCTGGTCGAGCCGCGCGAAATCAAGATCAAGTCGGCTACCGCCACCGTTGCTGCCATCCGTCAGGTTTACTGGCAGGTATCCGGCATGCACAAGCTGGACGCGCTGACCCGTATCCTCGAAGTTGAAGAAGATTTCGACGCCGCCATCATCTTCGTCCGCACCAAGACGGCCACCGTCGAGCTGGCCGACAAGTTGTCGGCCCGCGGTTATGCCGCCGCCGCCCTGAACGGCGACCTCAACCAGCAGATGCGCGAACGCGTCATCGAGCAGTTGAAGTCCGGCGCGCTGGACATCGTTATCGCCACCGACGTTGCCGCCCGCGGCATAGACGTGCCGCGCGTCAGCCACGTGGTCAACTACGACATTCCGTACGACACCGAAGCCTACGTGCACCGTATCGGCCGTACCGGCCGCGCTGGCCGCACCGGCAACGCCATCCTCTTCGTCGCCCCGCGTGAAATCCGCATGCTGCGCACCATCGAGCGCGCCACGCGTTCGCCGATTGCGCCGCTGACGCTGCCGAGCCGTGCCGACGTGACCAACAAGCGCGTCACCGATTTCAAGGCCAAGGTCGCCGAGGTGATGAATGCCGAAGGTCTCGATTTCTTCGCCAACATCGTTTCTCAGATTGCAGAAGAACAGAATGTCGGCGCCGAAGAAGTCGCTGCCGCGCTGGCCATGATGGCTCAGGAAGGCAAGCCGCTGCAGATCGCCGGCGAAGATCCGCGCCCGGCACCGGCCCCCTCGTTCGAGCGCGATAGCCGTCCGCGTCCTGGCAGCTTCGACCGTGACGAGCGCAAGCCACGCTCCAACGAGCGTTTCGATCGTGGCGACAAGCCCAGCTTCGAAAACCGTGGCGAGCGTCCGCGTCGCGAAGAGCGTCCGGCCCGTTCCGCCCCGACCGGCGACATGGTGCGTTACCGCATCGATGTGGGCAGGGATCACGGCGTCCAGGTCAAGGACATCGTCGGCGCCATCGCCAACGAAGCCGGCATCGAAAGCCGTTTCATCGGCCGCATCGGTCTATTCGACGAATCGAGCACGGTCGAACTGCCGGCCGGCATGCCTGCCGAAGCCGCCAACGCCCTGAAACGCACCCGCGTCCGCGGCTTGCCGATCAACCTGCGACCGGATGAAGGTCGCCCGGATGGCGGCAGCTCCGAACGCAAGTTCGACGGCGAGCGCAGCTTCAAGAAAAAGAGCTTCGACCGCTAAGCGGCACTGAACTCCGCAAGACCCCAAGGCCACGGCAAGTCCGTGGCTTTTTCTTGTCCGACATTTGCGCGCCGCTAAATACACAAACACCTATTTGATAATTATTCTTATTTACAAGCCAGCAACCCGGCCTTATGATGAGAACCATTCTCAATAACAGCTCATTAATCATGCGTAGCCTGCTTTTCAACACCTCACTGGCTGGCCTGCTGCTCTGGCTGCTGTTGGCCAGCATTTCAACCTGACTTTTCAGCAAGGAGCGACCATGCCAAGCAGCGAACTATGGGCCGGGGCCTTGAGCCTCTTGCTCATTCACCACGAAACCGGCTGTCAGCATTCCGCGCTCAACGCCGCCCGGTTGCTCGACCGCATCGGCGCGCTCGACGACCTCGATGCCGAAACGCGCAATCTGTGCGAACGGGCCAGCAACCGACTGAACTCAGGCGAGGAACCACACCATGCTGGCACCGCTTAAGAACCGCGCGCTGCTCGAGCGCGATGATGGCGATCCACAAGCCGATCTCAGTCCGCCGTCAGTCAACGAAACCAGCCGACACATCGCCGAGCTGGAATCCGAAATCGCTTCCCTGCGTTCTGCCTTGCGCCAGTCGCGCCAGACCCAGCGCCGGAGCGCAACCATGTCGACCCGCAACATCATTGCCCAGCGCAACGAAATCGCTGGACTGAAAGCAATCGTTGCCGCCCAGCGCCAACGGCTGGCTGATTTTGAATCCGGTCAGGTGATGATCGAGTTAGGCCACCAGCTTCAGCAACTCAGCGCTTCGAACAACGATTTGAGCAGTGCAGCCCAGCGCGTCTGGCATCTCGAAAAAACCATCCGCGCCGCCCACGCCGAATGTGAGCGCCTGGCCGGCGAACGCGATGCGCTGGTGCAGCACTTCCACTGCCCGCTGGCCAACAGCCTGCAGTTATAGGATTTTCCTGCCTTGGCGAACCCGGAATCGTCAATTCCACGGTCAACCGGAATTTTTCGCCAAAATTGAAAATCCATTTTTCCTGCCAGCCAACCGGAAGCCCGGCCAGCCAGCGATTCATCGCCGAGGAGCCCAAGCATGTCCGAACCCCCCTTTCACGTAGCCGGCGGATTCTTCGCCCCGACCAGCGCCTTTCAGCCAGACGCCTTGCTGCTGCCAGCGCCTGCCATGCCCGAAGACACCGTCAATAAACCGCCCCAGGGCTCGCGCCGCCGCAAGCTGTGGGACATTCCGCACAAGTTCCACTGCCCGGTCGTTGGCGTCTGTTTTGGCGTTGAGGAATTGCGCGGATTGATGGCCAAAACGATGCTATTCCCTCGCGACACCACCGACTTCGTGCTGCACACGACGGCCGTTGGTGCCTGCGAAACGCGGACGCCACTGGCTGAATTGCTGCACAAGCAGCTGGAAAAACGTTTTCTGCTGAACGTCCGGACCTTTGCCAAAGCCAAGGATGTCGAGGCCCTGCGCACCCTTTGGCAAGACGCCGTCCGGTCCGGCCTGGATCTGCCGGCCGCCCTTTGGGCAAGCTGGACGCACCCGGCCTGCGACATCTTGCTAGAGCAGGACATCTATGCCGACATTCACATGATCCAGCACCAGCTCGGCACCGGAACGCGAGCGGATCTGTCCGTACTGAGAGCGTTGAAGGAGGAAAACAACCAATTGCGCCGACAGCTTGACGAGGCACGCCGAGAGATCGAGGCCCAGCGCACCGAGAAATCGCGGGAGACGCGGAAACTCGGCGAGCGCGTGGGCGAACTTCACATTGAAATGGCCCGCAAGGATGCTTACACGGCGACACTGGCCGGCCAACTCGACCTGTTGCGTCGCAGCCTGCCTGATCTCAAGGATCGCCAGACACTGGCGCGCCGGGCCACCGATGCAGAAGCGCGGGCCGCTGCGCTGACGGCGCAGGCCGGCGAACTGGGCAGGGAAATCGACTGTCTGCGCGCACTTGCCGAACAAGTCGAGAGAACCAACAAACAGCTGTTAGCCGACAACACCGGCAGCACGGGCGAAGCGGCCGCGGCCCCCGACACTGCAAGCACGAATCTTTCGGGAAAATGCGTGCTGTGCGTGGGCGGCCGTTCCGGCTCCATCGACAGCTATCGCCAGATCATCGAGCAGCGCGGCGGCCGCTTCCTGCATCACGATGGTGGGCTGGAAGAAAGCCTGCACCGCATCGACGGCGCACTGGCGGCTGCCGACCTCGTCATCTGCCAGGCCGGCTGCATCAGCCACAACGCCTACTGGCGGGTGAAGGAACAATGCAAACGGACTGGCAAGCCTTGCCTGTACATGAAGCGGGGTAGCACCTCGGGACTTTCGCGGCTGATCGACCAGACGCACAGCGAAACGCAGCAAGCTGCCAAGCCGCTTCTACTCAACGAATAAACGTCAAAATCCAGCTTGCAATCGGCTTGACCGAGGCGATTGCAGGCCGGCCCGGGCGCCGCAGACCGAACCGGCTTTGGTTCAGGATTCCGAAACCAGTACCCAGTGATTGTCCACCGCCATTTTTTCCGGCCAGGGCAAGAGCGCCGGCTTGGCGCTCGGGTGCCAGCGGACCAGACCCAGCGCCGTCGACACCAGTACGCCGCCGCCGGGGTTCGGGCCTTCCCAGCCAGTCAGCGCGTAGGCTTCCTGCAGTTCGACGATGCGCGTCAGCTTCTCGGGCATGGCCGGATGCCACAACTGGGCCAGCCCGACCTGATTGCTCGACAGGGCGAAACCGCCGTTGTAGGCAGGCGCGATATCACCGGCGTAACCGGCGCCATCACCGGCACGAGCGGGCAATATCAGCTCGTCGCCATCCAGCACGGCCAGGATGGGCGCCGCAGCGCGGGCCGACGGATCATCGTGTTCAGCCTGCATCGCCACACCAAGGAAAGTCTTGTCACCTTTTGCCCAGTGGCTCCAGGCCAGGTGGCGCAGGCTCAGGCGCGGGTCGTCCAGTGTCCAGCGACGCAACAGACGGCCACTCTGACCGTCAAGCCGAACGAGCGAGGCATCCATGCGGTGCAGGTCGTACTTCTTGTCGGCCGCCGTGCGCGGTATCCCGCCGTTGGCGATCATCAGATGACCGGCAGCGTCAACCAGCAGCTGGTGCGGCTCCAGGCCATGACTTTGCCATTCGGCCAGCTTCTTGAGACTCTGGCGGTCGCGCACCCCAATCAGGCCGCGCCCCGTCTTCATGTCGGTTTCAGTGGTGTAGATCACGTCGCCGCGCGGGCTGACGACGACATGGCCATTCAGGCGGGCGTCCGAAGACTCGCCAGCCAGATCGACCTGCTGCGCCACCTTGCCGTCGCGCTCGATGCGCATGAGCCAAGCCCCCGGCCGAACGCCCGTCACCAGCAGGCTGCCATCCGCTTCCGGCGTCAGGCCGTGCGGACGGGTTGGCAAGGCAGCGGCGCGGCTGATGGTAATTTTCTTGCCTTCCCAGTCGGCAGAGAGCACCCCGGCAAAATAGGTGTCGCCAGCATTCGGGCCACGCCAGGCAGCCGCCAACGAGGCACTTTTCGGCTGCGCCTGTCCAGCCCAGGCGAAACCGGCCGGCGGCAGGGCGGCCAGCGCGCCAGCCATCTTGAGAAACTCGCGTCGTGTCGTTTTCATGGTTTTTCCATCATTGCTGCGGTCGACCGGAAATTTTGGCCAAAAACCAAACCCCGGCCGGTTCGAAAAAAAGCCCCGTCCGCAGACGGGGCGCACTACCAACAGATTTAGAACTTGTATTCGCCACTCAGGATGAACCGGCGCGCCTGACCGGGGACCGTGAAGCCGCCGTTGTCGTAGACCGCGTCGTAATAGACCCGGTCGAACAGGTTCTGGACGTTGAGCTTGATGGTGTAGCTCGGCTGGTCGTAGGTCAGCATCGCATCCCAGCGGACATAACCCGGCACCGAGTTCGGCGTGAAGGTCGTTGAACAGTTGCTGTACGACCACAAAAGGGTCGTCGCATTCTGGGTCGCTGCGCCGCAGGTACCAATGCCGTAGGCCGAACGGTTGCTCTTGGCCTCGAAGCCCAGGCCCGCTTTCCAGTTCTCGGCAAAACGGTAGGTCGTCCACAGATTGGCCGTGAAGGCCGGCGTGTTGCGGGCGCGATGGCCTTCGGAAACCTGCTGCGAGCGTCCGACATACACCGCCTGATTCGCATCAGCCACCTCGCCCGCCGCATAGCCCAGGCCGCCGTTGGCCGTGCCGTTGGCGGTCGCCTGCGCAAAGGTCTGGCCGGTCGCCCTGCCGTCATATTGGTCGTTGACGCGGGCCGCCATGAGCGCGATGCCGCCGAATACTTCCCAGTTCGACGTAATGCGTCCGGCCAGCTCGAATTCGATACCGTTGGTCCGCCGCTTTCTCGAGTTCAGCGCCGCCGTCGACTCGAGGTCGGTGTTGCGTTCCCAATCCTTGCTCGCCGTGTAGATTGCCGTGCGGAAAGTCAGGTCGCCATCCATGAACAGCCACTTGCCCCCCAGTTCGGACACCCGGCTGCGTTCCGGCGGCAACTCGCCACCGGACAACTGGTAGAGATCGGCCGTCGGGCTAAAGGAATCGCTCCAGCTCAGGTAGTAATGCGAAGCGACATCCGGCTGCCACGACAGGCCTGCGCGATAGCTCGACTGCCCGAAGTTCAGGCTGGGGGAATTGACGCTGGAGTACTTGGCACGCATTTCGTCGCGGCGAACGCCCATCGTCGCCTTCCAGTTGCGGATGAATTCGACCGTATCCTGAACGTAGGCGCTGTAGGTATCGCCGGAATAGGTCGTTGCCGTGCCCGTAAAGCTACCCGGGACATACATCGGGCTGGTCGTCGTGCCCAAATTGCGCAGTGCCCACCGAATCGACTCCTCACGCAGATATTCGGCACCGGTCACCACCTCGTGGCGCATGCCGAGCAGAGAGAATGCCGTGTTGAAGTCACTCTGCAGAACGTAGTTGTCGGTCTCGAATTCGCGCGTCTTGGCCTGGGTTGACGTACTCGCCGCGGTCAGCGCGCCCTGCCCGGCCACCGCCCAATACGAGCGCTTGTAATTGGCCTTGCGCAGCACCGTCCGCCATTGTGTGTCCGGGGCAATCGTATGGAGATAGCTTGCCGTCGTGACGTTGGTGTCGCTGTTGTCGAAACCGGCATCGACACCGTAGTAATTACCGGCCTTGGCCATCGCCTCGTTGGGGCGGCGATTGACGAAGGGAATGCCATAGTCGGCGTTGTCGCGCGTCTTGACCCAGAGGTGGCTCAGCGTGACCTCATGCGGCGTGCCAAGACCGAAGGATATGCTCGGCGCAACGCCGGAGCGGTGAATTTCCGGCTCGGTACCCGTGTAGGGATTGGAACGGGCGCTGCCCTCGTCCCGGTTCATCAGGTTCACGCGAACGGCCGTTGACTCACCGATGCGCTGATTGATGTCGGCCTTCACTTCCTGAAAGCCGTTGGTGCCGATACCGACGCCGGCCTTGTTGATCCCGTACAGCATCGGTGTCTTGCTCACCTGGTTGATTACACCGCCGGCCTGGCCGCGACCGAACAGCATCGCCGCCGAGCCGCGCAGCACGTCCACCTGCTCCAGGTTGAACACTTCGCGGTTGTACTGCGCCGTGTCGCGAATGCCGTCGAGATACAGGTCGCCGAAGGTGTAAAAACCGCGCAGCATCATGTTATCGCCCGAGCGGCCGCCTTCGGCAGCATTGAAAGTCAGGCCGGAGACATTGCGCAGTGCCTCGCGCAGGGAGTTCGCTTCCTGCTCCTCCATCAAAGCCTTGGTCACCGTGGTGATCGCTTGCGGCACATCGTGCGGATCCTGCACCACCTTGCCGACGCGTGTCTTGGTGGCCCGGTAGCCGTCCTGCTGCTCGGCCGTCGCCTTGACGGTGACCGGCGCCAGCGTCTGTTCCTCGGCAGCGGATGCATCCACCGCGCCAAGCAAACCCGCAACGACAACCGCCCCCAGCGGCAACAGGCCGGCTTGTCGCCCGCCACGATACGGTGCTGGCGAACCTGCTCGCACCTTGAATTTTGAATCGTTCTTTTTCACTAGCAATCCTCTGTCGAGTCAGAAATGGCTGGCTGGCATGGATGCTGGCTTGCCGAACAAAAAATGTT
>ERZ724516.2324-NODE-2324-length-10776-cov-3.665796_pt1 | contig 10776 bp, 7 predicted proteins | sample MGYA00376049_ERZ724516 | MGnify/ENA primary metagenome ERZ724516 (study PRJEB28724, sample SAMN07190886) | activated sludge metagenome | isolation source: activated sludge of sewage treatment plant in Hong Hong | place: USA: Christiansburg, Virginia | collected... | reverse complement strand
TCGTTCTCGTCGCAGGCCAGCCTCGAGGTCGACTCGACCTCGGGGGCGCCGACGATGGCTGTCTGCCGGTTCTGGTCCTGCTGGCGATAGCGGCGCTGCTGCTGGCAGTGTTCGGTGTTGGCGTCTATGTCATCTGGCAGGCGCCCTTCCTGCTCGCCGAGGCGGCTTTCGAGGCCGCGTTGGCTGCCGGCCTGATCCGCTCGGCGCATCGCATTACCGACCCGGGCTGGATTGGCGGCACGGTTCGGGCCAGCTGGAAGCCCCTGCTCTGGGTCTTGGTCATCACGCTGCTGGTGGCCGCTGTGGTCGAACATTACGTGCCGCAGGCGAGGACGCTGCTGGAGGCGGTCCGGCTGCTGCTGGCGGCCACTTCCGGTTAATCACGCAGTCTGTTGTATCCTCCGCAAACCATGAGCAAGCCGAAAACCATCTATAGCTGCACCGAATGCGGTGCTACCGCCCCCAAGTGGCAGGGGCAGTGCCCCGGCTGCAATCTCTGGAACACGCTGGTCGAAACCGTGGAGGAGAAGGCGTCGCCGGCGGCACGCTTTCAGTCGCTGGCGCCGGCTTCGCGCTTGCAGACGCTGTCGGAGATTGAGGCGCGGGAAGAGGAGCGCATCGCCACCGGCATTGCCGAGTTTGATCGTGCGCTGGGTGGCGGTCTGGTGCCCGGTGGCGTGGTGCTGATCGGCGGCGACCCCGGAATCGGCAAAAGTACTTTGCTGTTGCAGGCGCTGGCCGGTCTTTCTGAAGCCCATCCGGTGCTGTATGTCAGCGGTGAGGAGTCGGGCGAGCAGGTGGCTTTGCGGGCGCGGCGACTGGCGCTGAATACGCGCAAGCTGCAATTGCTGGCCGAGATCAATCTGGAAAAGATCTTGTCCACGCTGCAGGCAGAAAAGCCCCTGGTAGCGGTGATCGACTCGATCCAGACCTTGTGGTCGGATCAGCTCAGTTCGGCCCCCGGTTCGGTGGCGCAAGTGCGCGAATGCGCGGCACAGCTGACGCGGCTGGCGAAAACTGCCGGCATCACCGTGATTCTGGTCGGCCATGTGACCAAGGAAGGGGCGCTGGCCGGGCCACGCGTGCTGGAGCATATCGTCGATACCGTGCTCTACTTCGAAGGCGACACGCATTCCAGCTTCCGCTTGGTACGGGCCTTCAAGAACCGTTACGGGGCAGTGAACGAGCTGGGTGTTTTTGCCATGACCGATCGGGGGCTGAAGGGGGTCAGCAACCCCTCGGCACTTTTCCTGTCTCAGCATGGGCAGGCGGTTCCTGGTTCCTGCGTGATGGTGACGCAGGAGGGGACGCGGCCACTGCTGGTGGAAATCCAGGCGCTGGTCGATCAGTCGCACGGCAACCCGCGTCGGCTGACGGTGGGGCTGGAAGCGCAACGTCTGGCCATGTTGCTGGCGGTGCTGCACCGTCACGCGGGGATCGTCTGCTTTGATCAGGATGTTTTTGTGAATGCCGTCGGTGGGGTCAAGATCGCCGAGCCTGCGGCTGATCTTGCCGTGCTTTTATCAATTATTTCATCATTGAAAAACAAAGCGTTGCCGGATAAACTTATAGTTTTTGGTGAGGTTGGCCTGGCGGGTGAAATCCGGCCGGCGCCACGCGGGCAGGAGCGTCTCAAGGAGGCGGCAAAACTGGGCTTCACCCGTGCCCTGATTCCAGAGGCCAATCGGCCGCGACAAGCCATTCCCGGGATGGAGGTCATTGCCGTGTCTCGTGTTGAGGAAGCGGTTGAGAAACTGCGTTCAATAGACTGAATTGAAAGAGTTATTAATCGCTTTTCGTTTGCTCAGGCGGGACTCCCGCGCGGGTGAATTGCGCTTGCTTGCCGCCGCCATGGTGGTGGCCGTCGCCGCGCTGACGGCGGTCGGCTTCTTTACCGATCGAGTGAGTCAGGCGCTGGAGCGCGAAGCACACCAGTTGCTTGGCGCTGATCTGTTGCTGATTTCCGATCACCCTTTGCCGGCCCCGGTGCTGCAAGAGGCGGGGGAGCGCGGCCTGCGGATCGCCGAGACGCGATCCTTCCCGAGCATGGTGCAATTTGCCGAGCGTGCGCAGCTGGTCGAGGTGAAGGCCGTCAGCAGTTCATACCCGTTGCGTGGAAACCTGCGCACCGCGCCAGCACTCAATGTGGCCGACACGCAGGCCCTCGGGGTGCCGGCGCCTGGAGAAATATGGGGCGACGAGCGCCTGACATCAGCACTGGCTTTGAATAGCGGTGATTTCTTGGCAATCGGGCGAGCCAAGCTGAAGATGGCGGCTGTCCTGACGCTGGAGCCAGATCGTGGCGTCAATTTTTTCGGTGTTGCGCCGCGCCTTTTGATGAACGTGGCCGACCTTGAGGCGACCGGGCTGGTTCAGGTAGGCAGCCGCGTCGCGTACCGGCTCCTGGTGGCTGGCGATACAAAAGCCGTGGCTGCCTTTCAGCGCTGGCTGGAACCCCGCCTTGGCCGGGGTGAGCGAATCGAAGATGCGCGCAACGGGCGCCCGGAAATACGCACCGCCCTCGAGCGCGCGCAACGCTTTCTCGGGTTGGCGGCCCTGCTGACGGTGGTTCTGGCCGCAGTCGCCGTAGCACTGGCGGCGCGCCGCTTCAGTCAGCGCCATCTGGATCCTTGCGCGATCATGCGCCGCCTTGGCGCCACGCAGGGGTTTCTGCTACGGGTCTATCTGCTCCAGTTCGCGCTGTTGGGTTTGCTCGCGTCCTTGCTCGGTTGTGCGATCGGCTACGCGGCGCACTTCGCCCTGTATGCCTGGCTGGCCGAATTGCTGGCCACGCCCCTGCCGTCGCCCTCGTGGCTGCCTGCATGGCAGGGGGGTGCCATCGGTTTATTGCTTCTGTTCGGCTTTGCTGTGCCGCCGCTTCTGCAATTGCGCAAAGTGCCGACCATTCGGGTGCTGCGCCGTGAATTCGGCCCACCTGGCGGGGCGTTGCTCGGCGGTTATGGATTGGGACTGGTGGCCTTGATTGGCGTGATGCTCTGGATTGCCGGTGATCTCGTTCTGGGGGGCTGGGTTGTCGGTGGCTTTCTGCTTGCCTTGCTGCTCTTTGCGCTGATTGCCCGGGCCGCCATCCGCCTGGCGGCAGGCTTGCGCGGCGGGGCCCAGGCAGCAGGCGGGTTTGGCTGGCGCCATGGTCTTGCCAATCTCGAGCGCCACGCCTTAGGCAGTGTCGTGCAGATCGTGGCGCTGGCGCTGGGCTTGATGGCGCTCCTGTTGCTGACGGCAACTCGTGGTGACCTGATGGATGCCTGGCGTCAGGCAATGCCAGCCGATGCGCCCAATCGTTTTGTAGTAAATATTCAGCCGGATCAGGTGCCGGCAGTTCAGCGCTTTCTCGAAAAATCCGGGATCAAGGCGGAAATTTCGCCCATGGTACGCGGGCGCCTGACGGCGCTGAACGGGCGGGAGATCGGTATCGCCGACTATGAGGACGACCGCGCCAAGCGCCTGATCGATCGCGAATTCAATCTTTCATGGCGGGAAGATTTGCCCTACGGTAACAAGGTGGTCAGCGGTCGCTGGTTCCGGCCGGATGAAATGCAGCGCGGCGTTGCTTCAGTCGAAGACGGGCTGGCGAAGACGCTGGGGGTCCGGGTGGGCGATACCCTGACCTTTACCATCGCCGGCGAAAAAGTGGCGGTTGAGGTGGTCGGCCTGCGCAAGCTGGATTGGGATTCGATGCGTGTGAATTTCTTTGTCCTGACGCCGCCCGCTGTCCTGAAGCCATATCCCGCAAGCTACATCACCAGTTTTCACCTGCCGGCGGGGCAGGGCGAAGCGGTCAACGAGCTGGTGCGCGAGTTTCCCAATCTGACGGTCATCGACGTTGCCGCTATCGTCCGGCAGTTGCAAGCGGTGCTGGACCAGGTGGCACAGGCCGTGCAGTTCATCTTCATGTTCACTTTGGCGGCCGGCATGATGGTGCTGTATGCCGCACTGGGAACGGCGTTCGAGGAACGGCGCTACGAGCTGGCCGTGATGCGTTCGCTGGGCGCTCGGCGCGAGCAATTGCGGCGCGCCTTGCTTGTCGAATTTGCGCTGGTCGGGGCCTTGTCAGGGGCCATTGCTGCCGTGGGCGCGGCGGCGGTGGGGCAGGTGCTGGCTACCCAGGTTTTTCAGTTCAAGGTGGCGCTGGCGATCTGGCCATTTTTGGTTGCCATCTTCGGTGGCGCTGCGCTCGTGGCACTGGCGGGCTGGCTTGGCGCACGTCGTCTGCTGGCCTCATCGCCATTGCAGGTGCTGCGTGCAGGCAGCTGAATCTGGCTCTGCGACGCCTAATCGGTGAGCTGTTCGCCCTTGCCGGTGGATGACCAGCGCCGGTAATAGTCGCTAAAGGCGGCATCACGGCTGCGGATATGCGCACACAGAAACCCCTTGATTTCACCGAGTTTCTCGCTGGCGACTGCTGCATCACCGGTCATTGAAGGCTCGATGGCAGCGAGCGCATCCATCGTTCGTTCGTGGTCTGCGGCGTGGTCGTCGTAGCCGGGGTAGGAGCAGAGCCGCATGAGCAGTTCTTCCGACATGAAATGGGCAGAACAGAACGACTGCAACTGCTCCATCAGCGGAATCGTCCCTGGCACCTGCAGCGGACTTTGCAGGCTGGCCTGCAGGGCTTCGATCAGCTCGACCTGCAACTTGTGCTCGCCGTCGACCATTTCGTTGTCGTGGCGGTATTTCTCGCTCATTGCGGACATTCGGGGTCTCCTTGATTTTGTTCTTTGCACGATAGCACAACAGGCTTCGCGGTCTGGATCATCGCCACGACGGCGCTGATTTTGATTTTTGCCTTTTAGGATTTGCTCAAGGCTGTTGCATAATGTTCGGCTTGCTTCTGCTCCCATGATCCATGGCTGATTCAACCTCAACCGTACATCACCTCGATGAACGCCTTGCTGCTTTGCGCGCGCGCTGGGGCGATTACGTCCGGACGGGTGTTTTCGAGCAGTTCGTGGAGTTCTCGGTGGCGCTCAACAGTCTTTCCGAGCAGCTCGGTCGGCTTCGCCTTCCAGGCCTGCTTCGCATTGCGCAAGGACTTGAAAACGCCGCGCTGGCGCGCTTTGGCGACCCGACCAGGCATCCCTTGCCCGAGGTGGACCTGCAGGCACTGAGCCGGCAGGTAGAGGCACTGGGCGGCGCCATTGCCGCTGCCCGCCAGCCCGTGGGTGAGCGTCGCCTTGAGGAGGGGGCTGCGTCGGTCTCTGATCCGGAGTGGGTGCGGCCGCGAGCGATCTGGCTGGTGGCTGGTGCCGGTACGAATGAGATGACTGAGGGGCTGGCCTCCCAGCTTCGCCATTTTGGCTTTCGACCCATGATCATCGGCTGGTCGCAGCCTCTACCGGACGGCGATCAGCCACTGGCGGTGCTCTTTTCGGCTGAAAATGCCCCCCCCATGGCGGTGCAACTGGAACGGATCGCCGTCCTGCGCTCGGTCGTTTCGGCCGGACAGCTTTTTTACCTTGGCGCCGAACGGGCCATGGAGCCGGTGGTGACCCTCATTCGGGCCGGCATCGACGTTGCCGTTTCCCGCGATGAGGGCGCTGCTTCGGTACTGACCCGCATCCTTGACCTTGTCCAGACCCGCGAACTGGAAAAGTACCGCGTTCTGGTCGTTGAGGATTCCCGCGTCGCGGCGGCGATGATCAGGAGAACGCTGACCGAACACAATATCGACAGTCAGGTCGTCGCCGACCCGGGTACCTTGCTCGATGTGCTTGCCGTCTATCGACCGGACCTGATCCTGATGGACATGTACATGCCTCGTTTCAACGGTGTCGAGGCGACGCGGGTGCTGCGGCAGGTGGCCGGCTATCAGTCGCTACCGATCGTCTATCTGTCGAGCGAATCGGATATCGGCATGCAGGTCGAGGCGCTTCGCTTGGGGGGCGACCAGTTCTTGACCAAACCGATCAATCCGGTGGTGCTCGCCGCCGTGGTTCGAACCAAGATCGAACGCTATCGGGAAACCTTGCGCTCGACCCGGACCGACGGCTTGACCGGGCTCTTCAATCACACCGCATCCAAGGCCCGCTTGAAAGCCATGGTCGAGACCTTGCCGCACAATGGCAATCTCTGCGTTGCAATGATCGATATCGACCACTTCAAGGCGGTCAATGATACCTACGGGCACCCCGTCGGCGATCAGGTCATCCGTGGTCTGGCGTGGCTGCTCAAGGGGTGCCTGCGTGCGACCGACCTGATCGGCCGCTATGGTGGCGAGGAATTCATTCTGGCCTTGCCGGATGCGCCGCCCGAGCGAGCCTATGCGGTGATCGAACGAATCCGTCGTGATTTTGCGGCACTTCCGCATGCTCACAATGGCGGCACCCTGTATTCGACCTTCAGTGCCGGTCTGGCCTGCCATCAGCATTTCCCGTCAGCTCATGAAATTACGGAAGCGGCGGACAACGCCTTGCTGGAAGCCAAGCGAAAAGGCAGGAATCAAGTGATTTCCGCCTGTGGCTGAGCCATTTCCAGCTCCTTGCAGTCAATTCAATCCTGCGCAGTACCGCAGGCACTATTGCGTGTCATAATTCGGTCATGCGATTTGCCATACTTGAAGACTCCCGCAGTCAGGCCTTGCTGTTGAAGGCCATGGTCGAGGAACTCGGCCATGAGGGCGTGATTTTCCCGACGGCGATGACTTTTCGTGAGGGACTGGCTGGCGGTCGATTCGATCTCTTGCTGATGGACTGGATCCTTCCCGATGGCTCCGGCGACGAATTGCTGGGCTGGGTTCGTGACAAATTCGGTTGGTCGCTGCCGGTGATCTTTGTCACAGCACGCGTTGCCGAGAGCGATGTGGCGGCGATGTTGCGCCTGGGGGCCGATGACTATGTCTGCAAGCCCATCCGCTATGTGGAACTGGGGGCGCGCATCGAAGCCCTGATTCGCCGGCGTGCGGTAGCTGAAAGTGACCGCCTGCCCGCCGGGCGTATCGCTATTGGTAACCTGATGCTTGACCCGGCCGCCCGCAGCGCGCAAATCGACGGCGAATCTGTTGCTCTGACCGCCAAGGAATTTGACCTGGCGCTGCTCTTGTTGCGCAACCTGGGCACCTTGTTCAATCGGCAGACCCTGCTCGACAAGGTTTGGGATGGCGGGGGCGAGCTCGACAGCCGAACCGTGGATACCCACATGAGCCGCGTGCGTCGCAAGCTGCTCCTCGAGCCCTCCCACGGCTGGCAGCTGACGGCGGTTTATGGTCACGGCTACCGTCTGGAGCAGGCCAAAGCCTGATTTTCCGGTCGTCCGCCGTATCGCCTGCGGCGTTCAATGGCTTGCTATCCGGCCGTGCCGTATTGTTCTGATAGTTATCTCCGTTACTGTTGCCAAGATTCTATTTCATTGAATCTATTTCGATTTCCGTTGTCAGTTACAATCCGCTCCTTTTCAAGCGCCAATATCAGCTGATGTCTGCCGTACTCCACGAATCCCGGGCGACGCCCTCCCTGTTCTCCTACCGCAAATACTGGGCGAAGCGCTTCGGTACAGCGCCTTTCCTGCCCATGTCGCGTGCCGAAATGGATGTGCTGGGCTGGGATTCCTGCGACATCATCCTGGTGACCGGCGACGCCTACATCGACCATCCCAGCTTCGGCATGGCGCTTATCGGGCGTCTGCTGGAGATGCAGGGTTTCCGCGTCGGCATCATCAGCCAGCCGGACTGGCATTCGCCGGCCGACTTTCGCAAGCTCGGCAAACCCAACCTGTTCTTCGGCGTCACTGCCGGCAACATGGATTCCCTGGTCAACCGCTACACCTCCGATCGCAAGATCCGCTCCGAAGACGCCTATACGCCAAACGCCGAGGGCGGCAAGCGGCCGGACCGTGCGGTAGTCGTTTATTCGCAGCGTTGTCGCGAGGCTTATCAGGACGTTACTGTCATTGCCGGCTCGATCGAGGCCAGCCTGCGCCGCATCGCCCATTACGACTACTGGTCGGACAAGGTACGTCGTTCGGTACTGCCCGATTCCAAGGCCGACATGCTGATTTTCGGCAATGCCGAGCGGGCGCTGGTCGCTGTCGCCCACCGCCTGGCGGCAGGGGAGAGGATCGCCGACATCCGCGACGTGCGTGGCACGGCCTTCATGGTGGCGCCGGGCTGGTTGCCGGGTGAGGACTGGTCGATGATGGATTCGACCGAACTCGACACGCCGGGGCCGCTGATCAAGCATGCCGACCCCTATGCGATGGAAGATGAAAAATCCGCGAAATCGGCCAATTCCGCCAATCCCGGAGGGTGCGCCCAGACGGAAAATGCCGGCACGTTGCCGGTCAAGGTGATCAAGGTCGTCGGTCGCGACGAACGGCTGGCGTCGCGCCGTGCCGACCGGGCAAAAACGGTGATCCGGCTACCGTCCTACGAGCAGGTTAAGGACGACCCGGTGATGTATGCCCATGCCTCGCGCACCTTCCACCTGGAATCGAACCCCGGCAATGCGCGGGCGCTGGTGCAGGCCCATGGTGTCGGCAGTTCCGAGCGCGATATCTGGCTGAATCCGCCACCGATCCCGCTGACAACGCCGGAGATGGATGCCGTCTATGGCGCACCTTACCAGCGCAAGCCGCATCCGAGCTATGGCGACGCCAGGATTCCGGCCTTCGAGATGATCCGCTTCTCGATCAACATCATGCGGGGTTGCTTCGGCGGCTGCACCTTCTGCTCGATCACCGAGCACGAGGGGCGCATCATCCAGAGCCGGTCTGAAGAATCCATCCTGCACGAGATCGAGGAAATCCGCGACAAGACACCAGGCTTCACCGGCACCATCTCCGACCTTGGCGGCCCGACCGCCAACATGTACCGGATGGCGTGCAAGGACCCGAAGGTCGAGGCCTCGTGCCGCCGGCTGTCGTGCGTATTCCCGGACATCTGTTCGTACATGAACACCGACCACGCGCCGCTGATTTCGCTCTACCGCAAGGCGCGGGCGATTCCCGGGGTGAAGCGGGTGCTGATCGGCTCGGGCCTGCGCTATGACCTGGCCGTGCGTTCGCCGGAGTATGTCAAGGAACTGGTTACCCATCACGTTGGCGGCTACCTGAAGATCGCGCCCGAGCACACCGAGGACAATGTGCTCAAGCACATGATGAAGCCGGGTATCGGCGCCTACGACAAGTTCAAGGCCATGTTCGAGAAGGCCTCGAGGGAGGCGGGCAAGGAGCAGTATCTGATCCCGTACTTCATTGCCGCCCACCCGGGAACGACCGAGGAAGACATGATGAATCTGGCGATCTGGCTGAAGCAGAACAACTTCCGCCTCGATCAGGTGCAGACCTTCCTGCCGACACCGATGGCGCTGGCAACGACCATGTACCACTCGCACAAGAGTCCGCTGAAACGCGTTGAACGCAACGGCGAATCGGTCGAAACCGCGCGCAACGGCCGCACGCGCAAGCTGCACAAGGCCTTCTTGCGCTATCACGATCCTGAAAACTGGCCCCTGCTGCGAGATGCGTTGCGTGCGATGGGGCGTGCCGACCTCATCGGCAACGGCAAGAAGCACCTGGTGCCTTCCTGGCAGCCGGCGGGTACGGGCGGTAGTTGCCAGGTCCGCCGTTCGACCGAAAAACGCACGGCCCAGCAACGTGCCGCCGAGCAGCGTGGCGAGGGCTGGCCGGCGGTGCCGAAGCCGGCCAAAGTCGTTCGGCGCCCCGAAGCTCTGGGTGTGAAGGCTGTTAAGCCGGCAGGGGCGAGGACGGGCAAGCCGGCAACGCCAAAGACAGTACGCAAGCCTCCTGCCCGGCGCTCGTCGTGAATTTGAAGGAATCTGCATCGTGCCTGAATTGACTCCATACGAAATGATCGGCGGCGAAACTGTCGTTGCTCGCCTGACCGATCGCTTCTACTCGCTGATGGCCGATGTGCCGCAGTTTGCTGGCATCCGTGCCATGCACCCGGAAGACCTCCGCGAATCGCGCGACAAGCTGTTCATGTTTCTTTCCGGCTGGCTCGGTGGGCCGGATCTGTTCGTCGAAAAATTCGGTCACCCGCGCCTGCGTGGCCGCCACATGCCGTTTGCCATCGGCACCTCTGAACGCGACCAATGGGTGGCGTGCATGAGTCTGGCGATGGAGCAGGTCGGCGTCGAGGCGGCAATGCGTGAGCGCCTCCTGCAATCCTTCTTCAACACCGCCGACTTCATGCGGAACAAGGAAGGCTGATCGCCCTTGAACTGGCCGGATTCGGCCGTTTTTCCTTTTTTCGCAGTGCAGCATTCGTGTCCGGTCTGTGTTACCATAGCCGCCTTTTATCAAAGGCTTAGGTTTACTCCATGTCCGTTCGCCCAATCCGCAACATCGCCATCATCGCCCACGTTGACCACGGCAAGACCACGCTCGTGGACCAACTGCTGCGTCAGTCCGGCACTTTTGCCGCTCACCAGCAACTGGTCGAGTGCGTCATGGACTCGAACGACCTGGAAAAAGAGCGTGGCATCACGATTCTTTCCAAGAACACGGCGGTCGAGTACGAAGGCGTGCATATCAACATCGTCGACACCCCGGGCCACGCCGACTTCGGCGGTGAGGTCGAGCGCGTGCTGGGCATGGTCGACGGCGTGGTGCTGCTGGTCGACGCAGCCGAAGGGCCGATGCCGCAGACCCGTTTTGTGACCAAGAAGGCACTGGCGCTGGGCTTGCGCCCGATCGTGCTGGTCAACAAGGTGGATCGCGACGGCGCCGATCCGGATCAGGCGGTGAACCTGACCTTCGACCTGTTCGACAAGCTGGGCGCCACCGACGAGCAGCTCGACT
>ERZ724516.2323-NODE-2323-length-10783-cov-3.533091_pt1 | contig 10783 bp, 10 predicted proteins | sample MGYA00376049_ERZ724516 | MGnify/ENA primary metagenome ERZ724516 (study PRJEB28724, sample SAMN07190886) | activated sludge metagenome | isolation source: activated sludge of sewage treatment plant in Hong Hong | place: USA: Christiansburg, Virginia | collected... | reverse complement strand
TGGTAGTATATTTTGAATTGAATGGACAGCTTTTTATGGGCTTAAATGGTGGAGATAAGTTTAAGTTTAACGAGGCAGTTTCATTTGTAATAACTTGTAGCGATCAAGCAGAAATAGACCATTACTGGTATAAGCTAATTGCAGATGGTGGAAATGAAAGTATGTGTGGATGGTGTAAAGATAAGTTTGGTGTATCTTGGCAGGTTGTTCCTAGTGTGTTGGGAGAATTAATGTCGAACCCCGAAAAAGGCCAAAAAGTAATTGAAGCATTTTTAAAAATGAAAAAGTTTGATATTGAAACTTTGAAAAATGTATAACAAATATTTTATTGTATTCTAAGAAAACTTTTTGCTACAAAAAGTAAAAACATTAGTCTACAATAAATTTGGAATTGTATAAGCTTTTTCCATTTTGGTTTAAAATAGAAATAATATAAATTCCTGTTGCATAGCTCGAAACATCAATATTAATAGTCTTGTTAAAGCTTGTGCCTTTATAAATTTCTTTTCCTAAAACATCTACTATCGAGATTTTCAAATTTTCAATAACATTGGTATTTATGTTAACTGTAATAAAATCATGTGAAGGATTAGGGTAAATAGATGCATCAATACTGTTTTGTAATTCATTTATTCCAACCCCATTTACATTTGTTGAATTGTAAAATGTAAGACCACCTGCATAATTTCCTATAAATAAATCGCGTTTACCATCACTTGTTATGTCTTCATAAAATGGTGAGCAACGCACTCCTTCGTTTATTTTAAAAAGGTTTGTATCAACTCTATTAAAGTTACCAGCTAAGTTGCCATCTATATTATTGTAGTAATATAAATTACCAAATTCGCTACCTACTATTAAATTGGTTACTCCAAAATCGTCGTATAGAAAAGGCGTACTATAACCACTTATAGCACTTCCAATTTTTACATTTACATTACCCAGTGCACTTGTAATTAACGTAAACGAAGGACTTGTAACTGTTCCAATATTTTTATAGTAGGATAATTTACCATTAATATTTCCTATTATTAAATCTAGCTTACCATTTTTATCTAAATCATATAATTGTGGATAAGCATATGAACCTACATCTATTCCTTGATAAAACGTAATTGGTGGAGTAATAAACATTGCTGTACCACTTGCACTACCAGTATTTACAAAATATGCAAGTTGTCCGTTGTTTTGCCCAATAATTAAATCTTTATCGCCATCTCCATCAATATCGCCAAAGGTAGGAGCAACACAAAATAAATTGTATGCTGAAATACCTTGGTAATCTCTTGTTATTAATGAGAAAGATGGACTAGTAGAAGTTCCAATGTTACGGTAATGTGCTAGTTTAGAAACGTTAGTTGATCCATTATAATAACCTACATTTCCAATAATTAAATCTTTTTTCCCATCAGCATCAGCGTCAAACAAAACAGGGTAGGAACCTTCACCAAGTTCTATCATCCCATCTTGTAAAAAGTTTTTTTTCTGAAAACTAAAATTTACGGTTGGTGTAGTTGATACATTTTTATAATACCAAACACTTTGGTAGTTTTCGGCACCAGCAACAGTATTAGGACTTGCCAATAAATCTTTAAAGCTATCATTATCTACATCAAGGTAATATGTACAAGGATAGGAATTTATTTTAATGCGGTTAATGCTCGATTTTAAAGGGTAATTTGGGTATAATTTAGTAGTATCTGAAATATGAGCATTGCTTGAACTTCCTGTGTTTTCAACATAACTAACATCGCTACAAGCAACATCTCCCAATATTGCATCTTGGTCACCATCACCATCTCTATCAAAACACATTATACAAGAGCCTGCATGCAATACTTTTGCAGTTTCGCTGTTAATTATTGATTGATACATTTTTGGATAAGGGCATTGTTCTAAATAAACCGTACAGGTATTTTCTTGAATATCGCCCCAACAATCGTCTGCTAATTCATATTTTAAACTATCAGGTACGCCATACAATTCCATACTTTTGTTTTTATGGTATTCCATTTTAATTCCAAAAACAGAGTAGGTAAGTATGTCAAGGTCACCATCACCATCAATATCTGCTAAGCCTGGCAATGCAATGGAATTACAATAAATGTTTGACATATTGGGTAAGCCTCCAGGATTGTAATTACTAAACAGTATATTTTTGGCCAGTGTAAAATTTAAACTTGTACCGGTGCTAGTGTTTTTAAATACTTTTATTCCACCTATTGTATAAGTGAATAAATCAACTTTGTTGTCATTATTATAATCAAGAAACAGAGCCCAATCTTCAACTTTAGGAATTTGTTTTTCATATTCAGGAGCATGTTTGTATTTTGCATGACCAACAGTTCCAACATTTAAATAAGCTCTTAATTTCCCATAACCACTAGGACTCATTTTATCAAATGTAACAATGTCTTTTTTGCCATCACTATTTAAATCAATAGCAGAAAAGTTGCTAAAGTTAATTCCTCCAGCCCAAGGATTATCTAATCGTGTGCCTGTTTCAAATACAGGAATTGTATCTCTATAAACCAACGTTTGAGATTTAGCGGTAGAGCTAAAAAGTATGACAATAAAAATTAATTTGCTGAAATTCCTCATATATCAAAAATACAAAATAATTAGGCATTATTTTTATAAATGTCAATATTACAATCATTCTGAATTTGATTCAGAATCTCGAAATGAGCAAAATAATTCTATTTAGAGATGCTATATTAATTTCAACTTGACGATTTAGTAGATTTGAAAGAGCAGCATGGTTGCAAATGCTTATGCATAGCAAAAGGTTCTTTTATTCGATGTAGTAAAATTTAGTTTTTCTTTGTGTCTGTTCGTTTGTATCCAAGCTTCTTTAACTCCTTCTTTGTTAAACTATTTATGTAATTCGGGCAAGTTAATAAAAATGTCATATAAATTCTCTTGTTTTCACCCACATTTATTCCTGTCATTGTTGAAGTTTGGCAACTGTTTCTGAAAACAGATACTGAATACTTGCCAATCTCAGTTTCAATATCCACAATACCTTGCTGGTTAGTTGTTAAAATATGTTTTATAGTGTCATTAAGAGTAATTACTACATTTGTATTTTTACAAATATTATCGGTGTCACCTTTTGTTTTTTCTTTTATTAATATTTTAAGTCCCTGTTTTGGTGTCTGTCCAAAACCAAATGTAGAAATTAGAAGTGTCGAAATTATAATGTATTTTATCATTTTCAATTTTTGTCAGCTAATTACCAAACTTAATTTACTGCGGTGTATTTTTAGGGTCTAACAAATCGTAAAATTCATTTAATTTAGGAAGAATAATAATTCTTGTTCTTCTGTTGGCAGCTTTGTTAGCATCAGTATCATTAGGGAAAAGAGCATTGTATTCTGAGCGACCAGCTGCAATTAAACGGTTTGGATTAATTTTAAATTCTGCTTGTAACATTCTAACTACTGACGTTGAACGACGTACACTTAAATCCCAATTATCTTTATTACAAGAACTTTTAATTGGATCAGAATCGGTGTAACCTTCAACCATTACTTCTAATTCGGGACGAGATTCAATGATTTTTGCAATTTTAGCTAACACTTCATTTGCTTTTGGCGATAAATCTGAACTTCCTTTTTTAAATAATACCGCATCAGATAAATTTACAAATACTACTGTTTTATCAACTTTAATATCTACATCTTTATCATCTAATCCATCTTTTAAAACACCTTTTAAATTTACAGCAAGTGCAAGGTTTAACGAATCTGCTTTAGATTTTGCAGCTTGTAATAATAAAATATATTTGTCTTTGCGCTCAAGTTGTGATAATGTTTCTTTTATATTATCGTTTGCTGCTTGCGTTAATACTGTCAAATCACCTACAGTTGTTAATTGTTTGTCTCTAATTTTTTTACAATCAGCTAATTGAGTTTTTAAGTCAGTTATTAATTCCTCTTTACCAGCTAAAGCAATATTTAATTGATTATTATCTGATTTTATGCGGGCAGCAGAGTTTTCGCATTCATTTACTTTTTGTTGAGCCGTTTGTAATTCAGTTTGAAGTGCTGTATACTTTTTTTTGCTAACAATACAAGATGTATTTATGGTTGCAATGCTTGCTGCTAAAAGAGTCGTTTTAATTAAATTCATGGGTTTATTTTTTTACAAAGTTATGTATAAATTTTTTAATCAATTTTTATAGCTATTTATTAGCCCTCAATACTTACAGATACCTTATCTACTGGGCCATTCATGGGAGGAAGTAGTTTTATAATAGTAACTTTTGTTTTAATTAAATTAGGAAATGTTTTTATTACATTGTTGTAAATTCTTTGGCAAACGTGTTCAATTAATTTTGATGGAACCGCCATTTCTTTTTTGCAAATTTCAAATACAGTGCAGTAATCTATGGTTTGAGTTAAGTCATCAGTTTTAGCTGATTCAGAAAAATCGTATTCCATATTTACATTTACAATGTATTCGCCTCCAATTTTTGTTTCTTCTGGTAAACAGCCATGGTAGGCATACAATTTTATTCCTTCTACATTAATTGTTCTTGTCATTATGAAATAGTTCTTTATTTATATTGAAATTTCGCCTACTAAATTACTTTCGAGTAGTGCTTTTGTTTTTTGTGGAGATAAATTTTGCCCTAATACAAACATTAATTTTGCAACTGCACTTTCAAATGTAATATCTTCACCACTTATAACTCCAATTTTTTTTAATTGACTACTAGTTTCGTACATGCCTTGTATTACTCGCCCTTCTGGGCATTGTGTTACGTTGTAAATTAAAATTCCATTAGCAATTGCATTTTTTAATGCATCAATAAACCAATCTTGTGTGCATGCATTTCCCGCTCCGAATGTTTCTAGTACAACACCTTTAATATTTGGCATTGATAAAATTGCATTCGTGATTTTTTTGCTTATACCGGGAAATAATTTCAACACAACAATATCGTTATTTAATTGCGTTTGAATTTTAAATTGCTTTTTGCTTGGCTTTAAAAAATAATTTTTATTATAGTCTATGTTAACGCCAGCCTCTGCTAATGCAGGATAATTAGGTGATTTAAAAGCATCGAAGTGCGCAGAGTTGTATTTTATAGTTCTATTTCCACGGTGTAATTTATATTCGAAATACACGCATACTTCTGTTACAATAGGTTTGTTATTTATTTTAGCAGCAGCAATTTCAATGGCAGTAATTAAATTTTCTTTACCATCAGTTCTAATCATACCAATTGGTAATTGAGAACCCGTTAAAATAACTGGTTTGGCTAAGTTTTGTAACATAAAACTTAAGGCGCTTGCAGTAAACGCCATAGTATCTGAACCATGTAAAACAACAAAGCCATCGTATAAATGGTAATTTGATTGAATAATTTCAGCTAATTTGATCCAAATATCAGGATTCATATTAGAGGAATCAATGGGCTTTTCAAATGATAAGGAAGATAATTCGATATCAAATTTTTGAAGCTCGGGAATTTGTTTGTTGAGTGCTTTAAAATTAAACGGCTTTAACACACCCGTTTTAGGGTCTTGCATCATACCAATGGTGCCACCAGTATATATTAATAAAACGGAAGGTTTTTGCATAATAGGTGTATATAAAAAAAAGACACAAGCTTAAAGACTAATGGTCTTTTTACTTGTGTCTTTTTAAATCATTTATTTAAAAAATTAGAAAGGTAAATCGTCGTTATCAGCTACACTAGAATTAAATACTGGAGCAGAACTAGATTGTTGCATTTGACCATTATTTTGAGCTGGTGCAGATGATGTTGCTCCAACTTTTTCGATACGCCAAGCTTCTAATGTATTAAAATATTTAATTCCTTGTGGACCATTCCATTCTCTACCACGTAAATTAAATTGTACTTTAATTTCTTCACCTACGTTAAAAGTATCTAATAAACTGCATTTATCTTGCGTTATTTGAAAACTTACGTGTTGTGGGTATGGTGTACTTAAATCTGTTGATAAAATAAAATCTCTTTTTTGAAATTTTTCACTCACTTTTTGTGTGTCATACTTTAATTTTAATTGACCTGTTACTTCCATTGCTATATATATGTTTATTGGTTACTATGCTAATAAACAAATTTATAAAATTTAGGTGTGAATTTTCAAAAAACTTAATCACAAAAAACACAAACTTTTAACAATTTAACTATATTTATTTTAACAAATTAAACCTGAACCAATTTTAGCAGTCTTAAAGCTATGTCAAATACCCCCTTAAACCATATTTTTCATTTATTTAGTCGTTTAGGCTTTGGAATTACTTATTCCGAAGCTAAGTTGCTTTCTCAAAAAAGCCTAAATGAAATAGTAAGTTCTCTTTTTGTTACCTCAATTTCTGCTCAGCCCTTAACTAATATTAAACTTAATGATATTCCATTGGCAAAAGACAATATGAGTGGTGGATTAAATAAGAAAGATTTGCAAAAGTTAATTACAGCAAAATCAATAGAATTAAATATTAGTTGGATTAAGAAGTTGTTAAGTACAGAATCTGTTTTATTAGAAAAACAAACACTTTTTTGGCATAACCATTTTGCTTGCCGTATAAGAAACCCATATTTAATGCAGGAATTAAACAATATTCATCGCAAGTTTGCATTTGGTAGTTTTAGAGATATGTTGGTTGAGGTAAGTAAAAGTCCTGCAATGATTTTGTATTTAAATAATCAACAAAATAAAAAAGAACATCCAAATGAAAATTTTGCTAGAGAAGTAATGGAACTTTTTACTTTAGGGAGAGGAAATTACACAGAGCAAGATATTAAAGAAGCAGCTAGAGCTTTTACGGGTTGGAGTTGCGATAAAGCTCAAGGTAAGTTTGAATTTAAAGCTAAACAACATGATAATGGTACAAAACAATTATTTAATAGAAATGGCAATTTTGGAGGAGAAGATGTTATAAATATGCTAATTAGTAACAAGCAAACGGCTTACTTTATAACAAAAAAAATATATAAATATTATGTAAACGAAACAGTGAATGAGGAGCGTGTTAAGCAATTAGCTGATTATTATTATCAAAATCAATATAATACTGGCGCACTCATAAAGAAAATTGTTTCGAGTTCGTGGTTTTATGATGCTGAAAATTGTGGTTGTAATATTAAATCACCTATTGATTATTTGATTGGCTTATCAAAACAATTTTCGGTGAATTATACAAACTATAAAGTTTTTATTCAATTGCAACGGGCCTTAGGAATGATTTTATTTTCACCTCCAAATGTAGCTGGTTGGCCGGGAGGTAAAGCATTTATTGATAATTCAACGTTATTGCTTAGAATGAAGTTGCCTTCGGTTATTTTAAATAATGGTGAATTAGAAGTGCCTGAAAGAATTGATGATCCAGATGATGTGGGAAAGGATGATATAAGTATAAATAAAAAAAATGGATACCGAAGTTAATTGGACAAAAATGAGTGATGAACATAAAAATTTAACTTTTGATAATTTGTTAGACGTGTTTTTATTAAAACATCCTTCTAAAAAAATAATTGATTCAATTAAAAATGACTCAACTTTAAGTACAAAAGAAATGATTTTAAAAATTGTTTCATTACCAGAATATAATTTATCGTAATATGGACAGAAGGCAATTTATAATAAACAGTTCATTAGCCAGTGGTTGGGCATTGTTACCAGGATTTTTAAAGCCGTTGGAAAAGCTTGGTAAAAATTCTTCTCAAAAAAACTTGGTAATTATTCAATTTAGTGGAGGTAATGATTGGCTAAATACAATTGTTCCTTTTAAGAATGATTTATATTATAAAAACCGAAAACATATTGGTTTAACAAAAGATAATGTAACATTACTTGATAAGGATTTAGCAATTAATAATCAAATGCTTCCGCTTAAAGAGTTTTTTGATAGTGGTGAATTTGCAATTGTTAATAGTGTTGGTTACCCAAATCCAGATCGTTCACATTTTAGAAGTATGGATATTTGGCAAACAGGCTCCAGTAGTACTGAAGTGTTGCAAACTGGCTGGTTAGGTAGGTATTTAGACAGTTATTGTAAAAATAGCTATGATGCTATTGAAGTGGATAATTATTTATCGTTAGCTCTAAAAGGCAAAAGCATCAATGGTTTGGCAATTAAAAATGTTAATGAATTATATAAAGAAATAAAAACGCCTTACTTTAATGATTTGGTAAATGCTAGTAATCTTAAAGAATTAAATGAAGACAATCAAGGTTATTTGTATAAAACTCTTATTGAAACTAATAGTAGCGTAAATTATGTTTATGAAAAAAATAAACTATTCGCTAATACTGCAAGCTATCCTGATACAGAAATTGGTAAACAATTAAGAAACATTGCTAATTTTATTAATAGTGGTTTAACAACAAAAGTGTATTATGTTAACTTACCTGGGTTTGATACACATGTAGGTCAAGTAATAAAACAAAATAAGTTATTGGCTACATACGCAGAAGCCGTTAATGCGTTTATAAAAAATTTAAAAGTCATAAATAAATGGGATGATACATTGATTTTTACATTTAGCGAATTTGGTAGACGTGTTGAAGAAAACGCTAGTGCAGGAACCGATCATGGCACTGCTGGTAATGTTTTATTATTTGGTAAAAATTTGAAAAAGAAAGGAATTGTGAACCAAGCTCCTAACTTAGAAAATTTGGATAATGGTGATTTAAAATACTCAGTTGATTTTAGAAGTATTTACAAAAATATTCTTGAAAATTGGTTGAATGCTGACGCAAATAAAATTATAACTGGCGATGTAAGTCCATTTATAATTGTATAATTTTTAAGAATAATCTGCGTTAAGGATTGCAGTGGAAATCCTTTTTGAGGAACGAAAAAAGATTGTAATGGAAAGCCTGACCCGCAGGGTAACGCCCAAATAATTTAAGTATGCCTTACCCACAGATTAATGCCATAATATTATAAAAGGTTGTTAAATTTTTGCAAATGCTGAATCCATGGTAGTTCAGTTTTAGAGGGTTTTAATGATATTAAAAGCAGGATATTCTTTTTATTTTTCTTTTGCCATTCGTTACTATTTGGTTTCATACAACATAAAATGGAAATTTGTTTAGCGTATTCTACATCAGCCGAATTCAAATTATGTTTTTTTAATTCTAAATTTTTGGATAGTAATTTAAAGGATGAATCGAGTGCTTTTTTTCGATTTCCTTCAAATTTTGTATTTATATAGTTTGTAATACTTTTACTTATTTCTTCCGCATCATAATTTGGATAACTGCTTTCGGAAATTTGTAGAGCAATATTACTTTTTGTGAATTTTTTTAATGTTGCATCAGAGCTTTTATGTTTGGGATTAATTGTTTTTTGTTCTAGTTCAAAAAGGGCTAGCTCTTGTAGTTTTTTATTTTCTGGTCTAAATCCAAATTTATAGTAAAACCAAAAGGCTCCAGTTTTAATAGCCTCACTATTGTGTAATCCAAATTGGTAAGGTTTTACTACAAAACGTTGCACCGAAAAATGTTGGTGGTAAACCCTTAATAATTCAGTAATTATCAAACTTGATTCTGCGCCTCTAAAAGCTTCTAAAATATTTATCCCAAATTGGCTTCGTTCGCCAAATATCCAGCCACCACCATATGAAGCAGGAATATTATTTTTTAAAACTAAGTATCCAATATAAGATTCAAGAGAGTATCTTTTTTCTAGTTTACTACCAAATAAGGCAATTGTTATTCCGTGTTCTAATTTAAATACTGTAATATCATCGTCATTAGCATTTTTAAATGGTTCAGTTTCTCTATACAAGTATAGTAAAGTTAATTTCGCCGAATTTATGAGTTGTTTTTTTTGCTCATTACTTAATTCTGTTGGTTTTGGTAATTTCTTTTTTAGTTGATTATTAAAATCAATATTTTTTTCAATGTTTTTGGTATGGTAATATAATGGAAAATTTAAGCCTCTTAAGTTGCTAACTGAATTAGTTAAATCTGAAACTTTCCATGTAATAAAAATGCCAAGTTGATTATAAATAAAGGCTTTTTGTTCATCTGATTTTTGACTATTATTAATACAATTAATTAGCCATTCTAAATCTGTTTGAGTTTTACTAGTGTGTAATTTTGCGATTCGATTCTTTAAATCTTTTTCACCTTCATGAATTAAAGAATATTCAACTGACGGTAGGATTAATTTTAATACAGCTTTTTGTGTTTCTATGCTTGAAGTAGCACTATGTATAAATACTTGATTTGAATACTGTTGTATTAAGAAACACACTTTTTCATATGAGAAATTGCATTCAATAGGAGTATTTACTAACCCAGTTCCAGCAAGTTTAGTTTGTAATGAAGGATTATTTTCGAGCTTTGATAAAAGGCTTTGCATTGAGTTTTTGGTAAAGCTATACATGCCTTTACTACTTGGGTAAGCCAACAAACTTAATAATAGCTGATGAAGTAGTTTAAAATCATTTGGTTTATTTGGAACGCTATTAAGGAGGCTATTAATTATTTCTTTTTTTGTTTCTTCAAGCTTTTCATCAAATTGAAAGAGTAAAGCTTTTAAAGTAGTTGTTTTTTCTTTGAAATTTGCAGATGAATTAATTGTCATAGAAATATAAGTTTATAGTAAACCTAGTAAAAAAACACTATTCAATCAATGATTTTGGTTAGATGATTTGTGGTTTTTATTAATTATAAATCATTATTTTTACTTAAATTTTAAAATATGATAACAATAGCCATACTAGCTCTTACAATAGGTTTTTCTTTGTATGCTATGAATAATCCAGAAATTAAGTACAAGTATATTTTTC
>ERZ724516.2322-NODE-2322-length-10793-cov-4.288508_pt1 | contig 10793 bp, 10 predicted proteins | sample MGYA00376049_ERZ724516 | MGnify/ENA primary metagenome ERZ724516 (study PRJEB28724, sample SAMN07190886) | activated sludge metagenome | isolation source: activated sludge of sewage treatment plant in Hong Hong | place: USA: Christiansburg, Virginia | collected... | reverse complement strand
GAGGCCCAGTCCCAAGGGGCCGAGTGCGTACGGAACCGGGCAACTGGCCCGTAGGCAGCGGCGGGCGATGGCGACGGCCTCAGCGGCGTCTCCCCCGGCCATCGCCTTCCACGCCAGCGACCCGAGGTCGGAGCCGGTGTCGGGTTCGGTGAACACTGCGGTCGGCAGCACCTCGCCGCTGGCGATGCGCGGCAGCCAATAGGCCTTTTGCGCGTCGGTGCCGCCGGTGGCGATGAGTTCGCCGGCGATTTCCGAGCGCGTGCCGAGCGACCCGGCGCCGATCCAGCCGCGCGACAGCTCTTCGGTGACGAGGCACATGACGAGCTTCGACAGTCCCAGCCCGCCGAAGGCTTCGGGGATGCAGACGCCGAAGGTGCCGAGCGCCGCCATCGCGGCCACGGTGGCGTCGGGGATGAGGTCGTTGGCGAGGTGCCATTTGTGCGCGTGCGGCAGGATTTCGCTGTCGGTGAAGCGGCGATATTGTTCGCGGATGGCATCGAGTTCGGCGTCGTGCAGGCTCTCGCTCGGGGTCTGGCCGTCGGCCAAAGCGACGGCCACTGCCGCACGCGCTGCCGCAAGGTCTGCGCCAAGCAGCGCTTCAGCGGCGCTCGCCAGACTGGCGGCCGCGCCCGACAGCCCGAGGTCGGCGGGGCGGAAGATTTCGTTCTGCCCCATCGGCAAGCCGCCGGTAAGTTGGGCGATGCTTTCGGCGAAAATCAGCGTTGCGACCTGCCGGTCGAGCGCCGTGCCACCGGCATTGCTGTCGAGCCAGCCGGCGACGGCTTCGAGTGCCGCAACGGTTGTCGCCACCCAGGCGAAGCCGTGCGCAGCGCGTTGTTCGGCATCGATGGCACGCTCGGCAAGCCGCGCCGTCAGCGCGGCCTTTGCCGCGTCGCGGTAGGTCTGCGCGGCGGCCAGATAGGGCATCAAATTCATGCGCGTTCGAACACCGCCGCGATGCCCTGACCACCGCCGATGCACATCGTTTCAAGCCCGTAGCGCACGTCGCGGCGCTGCATTTCGCGCGTCAGATTGGCGAGGATGCGGCCGCCGGTGGCGCCGATCGGATGCCCCAGTGAAATCCCCGAGCCGTTGACGTTGAGGATGGCGTGGCGGCTGTCGTCATCGCTCCAGCCCCAGCCCTTGAGGCAGGCGAGCACCTGCGGCGCGAACGCCTCGTTGAGCTCGATCAGCCCGATGTCGCCCCATGACAGCCCGTTGCGCGCGAACAGCCGCTGCGTCGCCGGCACCGGGCCGATGCCCATGCGCGACGGCTCGCAGCCGGCGGCGGCCCAGCTGTGGAAGAAGGCGATGGGTTCGAGCCCGAGTTCTTCGAGCTTGTCCTCGGCGACGACGAGGCAGGCCGCGCCCGCATCGTTCTGCTGGCTGGCGTTGCCCGCGGTCACCACGCCGCCTTCGATCGGACGCAGTGCGCCGAGCGAGTCGAGCGTCGCGTCGCTGCGGTAGCCTTCGTCGTGATCGAAGACCAGCGGCGCACCCTTGCGCTGCGCGATGCTGACCGGCACCAGTTCATCGGCGAACAGCCCGGCACCCCACGCGGCGGTGGCGCGCTGGTGCGAGCGGACGGCATAGGCGTCACAGGCTTCGCGGCTGATGCCATAGTCTTTCGCGAGGTTTTCGGCGGTTTCGATCATGCCAGAAATGACGCCGAAGCGCTCGATCGGCTGGCTCATCACGCGGCCGCGCGTCAACCGGTCGTGCAGCGTCATGTTGCCCATCCTTACGCCCTTGCGGACATCGATGCTGTAATGTTCGACGTTCGACATGCTCTCGACACCGCCCGCCACGACGATGTCGCTGACGCCGGTCTGCACCATCATCGCGGCGTTGACGATCGCCTGCAGGCCCGAGCCGCAACGGCGGTCGAGCTGATAGCCCGGTACCTCGAGCGGCAGCCCGGCCGCGAGCCACGACCAATGCGCGATGCACGGCGCCTCGCCGTTGCCATAGCCTTGCGCGAACACCACGTCGTCGACGCGCGCCGGATCGATTTTGGTGCGGTCCATCAGCGCCTTGAGGACGATGCCGCCGAGTTCACCGGCGGTGAGCGACGACAGCGCGCCGCCGAACTTGCCGACGGCAGTGCGGATCGGCGCAACGATGGCAGCGCGACGAAGTTGGGTCATGAGGCAATTCCTACCGTTCCTGAGTCGATGAGGCGGGCTATTTCGCCCGATGAAAGCTTGAGCAGTTCGGCGAGCACCTGTTCGCTGTGCTGGCCGTTGCGCGGGGCGGCTTGCGCGGGCGCCCGTGCGAGCTGCGGCACCGTGCCGAACGCACCGGCGGCGGGATAGGCGAACCCCGAGGGGTTGGCGTCGAACTTGCTGAACATCGGGTTGTTGCCGACGAGGCGCGGGTCGTGCGCGGCGTCGAGCGTGGTGCGGTAGGCCGAATGGACTATCCCCGCGCCGTCGAGCGCTTCGGCAAGTGCGGCATGGTCGCGTGCGCCGATAGCGGCTTCGAACAGCGGGTAGAGCGCGTCGCGGTGGTCGAAGCGCAGCCCGTCATTGCTGGCAAAGCTGACGCCGCGCTGCGCCTCGATGGCCGCGACCGCGTCGTTCAGACCGAGCGCGCCGAGCAGGTTCGCCCATTGCCGATGCGTCACCACGACGATCATCGTGCGCACGCCGTCTTTGGTCACGAAATCGCGGCCGAACAGTCCGTAGACCGCATTGCCCAACAGTGGCCGGTTGGCGCCACTGTGGAGCACTTCGGCGATGCCGCCGAGATTGGCGACGGTGCCGATGGCGACGTCGGACAGCGGAATCCGCACTTCGCTGCCCTCGCCCGTCTTCTCGCGGCGGCGGATGGCGGCGAGCAGCGCGAACGCCGCATAGGCGCCGCTGAGCAAATCCCACGCCGGCAGCACATGGTTGACCGGCTCGGGCCCCGGCCCGGTGAGCATCGGATAGCCGACCGCATTGTTGACGGTGTAATCGAGCGCCGGTGCACCGTCGGCCCAGCCCATGACCCGCACCGTTACCAGGTCGGCGCGGCCTTCGGCGAGCTTGGCGTGCGACAAAAAGCCCTCGGCCGGGAAGTTGGTGATGAACTGGCCGGTGGCGCGCACCAGCGCCTGCAACAGCTCGCGACCTTCGGGCTTCGACAGGTCGAGCGCCACCGACTTCTTGGCGCGGTTGAGGTTCTCCCAATAGAGCGAGTCATTGCCCTCGGTCACCGGCCAGCGCCGGTAATCGGGGCCGCCGCCGACCTGGTCGACGCGGATGACCTCGGCGCCGAACTGCGCGCAATACAGCCCCGCTGTCGGCGACGCGACGAACGACGACGCCTCGATAACGGTCAGCCCGTCGAGCAGGTTATACACGGATCACGCCCAGCCCCGATCACGCAGCATGTGCTTGGCAATCTGCAGTTGCAGGATCTGCGTGGTGCCTTCGTAGATGCGGTAGATGCGGGCATCGCGGAAGAAGCGCTCGGCGTCATATTCGGCGAGATAGCCGGCGCCGCCATAAATCTGCACGACGCGGTCGACGACGCGCCCGCACATTTCGGTGGCGAACACCTTCGCGGCGGCCGCCTTGCGCAGCACGTTTTCGCCGGCATCGGCACGGCGGCAGGCGTCTTCGAGCATGCATTCGGCGGCGTAGATCTCGATTTCGCTCTCCGCCAGCATCTGCTGGATGAGCTGAAAATTGGCGATCGGTTCGCCGAACGCCTTGCGTTCATTGGCGTAGCGCAGCGCACTGTCGAGCGCGCGGCGCGCATAGCCGGCGGCAGCCGCGCCGACCGAAAGCCGGCCATTGTCGAGGCTCTGCATCGCCATCACGAAGCCGCCACCCTCGGTGCCGAGCAGTGCGTCGGCGGGCAGCTTGACGTCTTCCATGATGATGTCGGCGATGTGGCTGCCGGCCTGGCCCATCTTCTTGTCGGACTTGCCGACGGTGATGCCCGGCGTGTCCATCGGCACGATGAACGCCGAGACGTGGGCGTTCTTGGGCAGCGCTTCCTTGTTGGTGCGCGCCATGATCAGCGCGACATTGGCGAACGGCGCGTTGGTGATGTAGCGCTTGGTGCCGTTGAGCACCCAGCCATTACCCGACTTGACCGCGCTGGTCTGCATGGCGGCTGAATCGGACCCCGAGCCGGGCTCGGTCAGGCCGAACGAGGCGACTTCGCCCGCCGCCAATCGCGGCAGCCATTCGGCCTTTTGCGCGTCGGTGCCGCCGCGCTTCAGCGCCGAACACACCATGCCGATGTTGATCGAGGTGATCGAGCGGTAGCACGGCATCGCGTAGCTGAGTTCGCGGATGGTGCGGACGTACTGCGCGATGTTCATGCCGGCGCCGCCATATTCTTCGGGCATGGTCAGGCCGAACAGCCCCATGTCGCGCATTTCGGCGAGGATATCGTCGGGGATCGCATCGGCTTCGATGATGGCCTTTTCGGCCGGAATCAGCCGTTCGCGGACATAGCGCTGCAGCTGTTCGATGAACTGGTCGAAAACGTCATTGTCCATGGCAATCGTCCCTCAAAGTGCGGCGCGGCAGCGGTTAAGTTCGGCTGGTTGCGCCCGAAATTTCAACGCAAAAATTCAAGACGGTGGTGCGGTTTCAAATCGGGTCATAGCCGAAAACATGCGCCGACACTTCATCGGCACGCGCGAAGCTCGGCGCGAACGCCGGGATCAGTTCGGCGGCAATCGATTCGGGCGTCCAGCCTTCGACCTTGGTCATCGACCGCACCGGGCGCGGCTTGCTGAACAGCACGATCTCGTTCTTGCGCACCGAGAAAATCTGGTTGGTCACTTCCTGCGCCGCGTCCGACGCCAGATAGACCACCAGCGGCGCGATCTTGTCGGCGCTCATTTCCTTGAACTTTTCGAGCCGGGCCTTTTGTGCCGGCGTTTCTGCCGGGATCGACGCGGTCATCCGGCTCCACGCAAACGGCGCGATGCAGTTCGAGCGCACGCCGGCGCGCGCCATGTCGAGCGCGATCGACTGCGACAGCCCGACGATGCCCAGTTTCGCCGCCGAGTAGTTGGCCTGGCCGATGTTGCCGATCAGACCGCTGGTCGAGGTGAAGTGGATGAAGCTGCCCGACTGCTGCTCGCGGAAGTACGGGGTCGCGGCCTTCGACACATTGAAGCAGCCGTTGAGATGCACGTCGATGACTGCGCGCCAGTCCTCATGGCTCATCTTGTGCCAGATGGTGTCGCGCAGGATGCCGGCATTGTTGACGACGGCGTCGATGCGCCCGAAGCGCTGGACGGCGTCCTCGATGATCGAGGTGGCACCGGCTGGATCGGCGACGCTGGCGAGGTTGGCGTGAGCCCGGCCGCCCGCAGCGACGATGTCGTTGACGGTTTGCTGTGCCGGGCCGGCATCGCCGCCTTCACCACCGCCGCCGACACCGGGGTCATTGACGATAACCGCCGCGCCATGCGCCGCACATAGCAAGGCGACCTCGCGCCCGACGCCGCGCCCGGCGCCGGTGACTGCAACGACTTTGCCGTCAAGCATGCCCATGACAAATCCTTCCCCAAACTGCCGCCGCTGTCACCGCAGCTTCCAGCCGCAGACGGCCGGGTAGCACTGCCAATCGCGCCCCGAGCGCCATTTGTCACCCGGTTTTTGAGCTGGATGCCAAGCCGCGCCGGCTGTGGGAAGCAACGCACCCGGCGCGCAAGCAATAATCGCGCGCGCAACACTGTCGGCTTTGGCTGCGGACGCGGCGGCCGCGGCTATGGCTTCAGGATGCGTTCGAGCGCGCGCTGGCTGTCGAGCCACGCCGTCTTGCTCAGCGCCGAGTCGGTGGCGAACTGGAAGGCGTGAAAGGCGCCCGGATAGACGTGGAGTTCGACCGGCACGCCGGCGCGGGTCAGGCGGCGCGCATAGTCGAGGTTTTCTTCGAGGAACAGGTCGAGCGCACCGACGGCGATATAGGTCGGCGGCAGGCGCGTCAGGTCGGTGGCGCGCGCTGCCGCCGCATAGGGCGATACCGCGTCGCCGCCCGGCGCAGCCCCGAGCAGCGCCGTCCAGCCGAAGACATTGCTCTGTTGAGTCCAGATGAACTCGCCAGCATAGGGGTGCGGGTCGGACCGCGTGCAGGTGCGGTCGTCGATCATCGGATAGATCAGGTGCTGGAACGCCAGCGCATATTCGCCGCGGTCGCGCACCAGCAGCGCCAGCCCCGCCGCCAGCCCGCCGCCGGCGCTTTCGCCCATGATGCCGATGCGCGCGGCATCGACACCGAATTCGCTGGCGTTGGCCACCAGCCAGCCGAGCGCAGCGTAGCAGTCCTCGACGGCGCCGGGGAAGCGCGTTTCGGGTGCCAGCCGATAGTCGACCGACACCACCACGACATCGAGCGTTTCGGCGAGCACGCGGTGCGCCGGGGCGTTGGCTTCGGCGCTGCCGGCGATATAGCCGCCGCCGTGAATGTGCAGGATGGCGCCGCGGTTGGTGGTTGCCGTGGCGGGGATGTGGATCGACACTGCGACATCGGGCGCACCCGCCGGGCCGGCGATGCTGCGCCGGCTCGACAGCGCCGACGCGCCCTGGTCACCGAAGTCGAACGACCGCGTTGGTGCGGCGCGCATCAGCGGCAGCATCGCCTCCGACAGCTGCAACTGGGGAAAGGTTTCGAGCAACCCGAACAGTTCCGGATCAACAAGGTGGCGACTGGCAGACATCGGCGAAACCCCCAAGGCAATGATGCCATAGAGCTAGCGCCAGCGCGCGCCGCTGTCAGCTACTTCGTGACGCCGCCGCGCTGCAGTGCCTCGACGATATGGCCTTCGGGGTCGCACAGCATTGCATAGGCCAAGTCGAGCGCGGCGATGGTCTGCGTTGGCGTGGTGACCGTGCCGCCGGCAGCGACCACGCGCGCCACGAACGCACCGATGTCGCTGGTTTCGAACACCAATATGCATTCGCCGGGCGTTGCCGGGGGTGCGCCCTTGTAGTTGATGACGATTAGCGCTGCCGAACGGGGCTCGGGCGACTGCAGGATGATTTCGCAGAAGCGGTCGTCCTCGATGCGCTGCGCGACGGTAAAGCCGCAAACCGCCATGTAGAAGGCGGCGGCGGCATCGACATCGGCGACGACGATCTTGGTCATGGTCAGCGCAGCGTGCATGCGAAAGTCTCCATCCTGTTGTCGTGCACGCGCGGGGCGGCCACCGAATCGTGGCTAACACAAAGTTGGAACCCATGCCCAAATTACGTTGACTCAACGCGCGAACCGACTGAGCATCGCCGCACGCCTCGCGCAGAAGGCGAACGTCACCGAGGGGAAATCCGATGGCAACCGCCCAGACAGCCGTGCCTTTGGCCCCCGCAGCGCGCGCCGACCTCGCTGCCGCGCGCGAAGCGCTCAAGACCGTCGGCTGGTGCGTCGTCCCCGATGTGATTGATGCCGACCGCACCCGCGAGGCGCTCGACCGGCTGCATGTGGCGGCGGCCGAAAATGCCCGGCAGGGCCTGCCGATTTACATGCCCGAGCTTGACCCCAACGCGCACAATATCCGCGTGTTTTTCCTGCTCGAACGCGATGCGATTTTCCGCGAGCTGATCTGCAATCCCGTGGCGCTCGATCTGGTCACCGCGCTGCTGGGTGAGGATTTCCTGATTTCGAACTTCACCGCCAACATCGCGCGGCCCGGCGCCAAGTCGATGTCGCTGCATTCGGACCTGGCGCTGGTCGTGCCCGAACCGTGGACCGCGCCCTGGTCGATCAACATCATCTGGTGCCTGTCCGACGTGCGCTTCGAAAACGGCGCGACGCTGTTCATCCCGGGCAGCCAGCATTGGCAGACCCAGGCCGATGTGCCGGCCGACGCGCTGCAGCGCCTGCAGCCGTTCGAGGCCAAGGCGGGGTCGATCGTCGCGATGGACGGCCGCGTCTGGCACACGTCGGGCGCCAACATCACCGCCGACGAGGACCGTGCGCTGCTGTTCGGTTATTACACCAAGCCGTTCCTGCGGCCGCAGATCAACTGGAACGCCGGGCTGTCGCCGGCGACGCAGGCGACAATCGACCCTCAGCTGCGCGACTGGCTCGGGCTCGGCATTGCCGCCAACGCCAGCGAGGCGGTCGAGCTGCTCAACGCGCGGCGCATCAACCCGAACGAGGGGCCTGCCCGATGAACGCCACCGCTGCCGTGACTGCCGCGCCCGTGCTGCCAGCGCCAACGCGCGACATTGCGCAGGGCCTGCGCAACATCGCCGACTTCGGCTTCACCATCGTGCCCGACGTGCTGACCGGTGACGCGCTGACGGCGGCGCGCGACGCGCTGTACCGTGCCGCCGCGTCGGACCGTGCACGCGGGCGCGAACAGCATTTCGGCCTCGACTATGCGCATGACAGCTCGAATCAGCGCGTCTGGAATGTGCTCAGCCGCGATCCGGTTTTCGAGGATCTGGCGTTTCATCCGGTCGCGGTCGCCTATGTGAAGGCGCTGCTCGGCTGGCCGGCGCTGCTCGGCAATCTGTCGGCGAACATCACCGGGCCGGGCGGTGGCGAGATGGTGCTGCACGCCGACCAGATCTTCATGCCCGAGCCCTGGGCCGCCGAGCCACAGGGGATGAACGTCGCCTGGTGCCTCGACGACTTCACCGAAGCCAATGGCGCGACGCGCTTCGTGCCGGGCAGCCACAAGCTCAACCGCGCGCCGCGCCCCGACGAAGCCGCGGCGGAGACGGTGGCGATGGTCGCACCGGCGGGCTCGATCGTCGTGTTCGAAAGCCGCGTCTGGCACAAGACCGGGTTCAACCGCACCGCCAACGAACACCGTGCCGGCGTGTTCGGCTGGTACACCAAGCCGATCTACCGCGCGCAGGAAAACTGGTTCCTGTCGCTGCGCCCCGAAGTCCGCCAATTCGCCAGCGACGATGCACTGGTGCTGCTCGGCTACCGCGCCGAAGGGCTGGGGCTGGTGCACGGCATTTCGCCGGCCTGATCAGCCGCCGCGCTGCTGCTTCTCGATGCGCTGGCGGACCAGCGGCAGTTGGTCGTTGCCGAAATACATGTGCTTGTCGTCGACGAAGATCGTCGGCGAGCCGAAGGCGCCGCGCGCAATCGCCTCGTCGGTGTTGGCGCGCAGTGCGGCCTTGACCTCGTCCGACTGCGCCCGCGCTGCGATGGCTGCGCCGGGCAGGCCGCATTCATCGGCGACCGCGATCAGGCACGCCACATCGTCGAGATTGCGCTGGTCGGCGAAATAGGCGTGAAACGCCTGCGCCGCGAACCTGTGTAGTTGCGCCTGATCAGCTTCGAGCGCGCAGCAGAAGCGCATCGCCGCGACTGATTTCAACGGATGATGCGGCGATGGGAAATTCATCGGCAGACCCGCCAGTTCGGCCCATTCGCGCAGCCATTCGAAGCTCTTGCGCAGGCGCGGTGCGGCCGCTTCGGTGCGGCTGGCATAGACCGCCTGATTGACGGCGTTGAACACCCCGCCGACCAGAAACGGCCGCCAGTGGATGGTCGCGCCAGTCTCGGCGATGATCGGCGCGATGTTGTGGAACGCCAGCCGCGTCCACGGCGACGACAAATCGAAGAAAAACTCTACTTTGGCCATGCGCGACGCTCCCCGGACGCGGACTTGGTGCCGCTGCGCTGCAGGCTAGTGCCGACCGCCGCGCGCGACAAGGTCGGCGGCCGCGCCGGCAAAAATGCGGCTTGGTTTACGTTAACGTCAATCTCTGCTAGCCAAGCCGTCGGCGGCGCGCCAATATCGCCTCCGCATGGCGGCAGCGCCACAGCCTGCGCCGCAGAAGCGCAGCCACACAGAACACATGACCACGACGGGGAGTTTTGAATCCATGCCGCAGCCCTACACGACGATCAGCATCGAAAAACGCGGTCAGGTTGACTGGCTGACGCTCAACCGGCCCGAAGCGATGAATTCGATCTCGCTCGAAATGGTCGATGACTTGAACGACTATTTCGGTAAGCTCTACCATGACCAGAGCGTCCGCATCGTCGTCATGCGCGGCGCCGGCCGGGCGTTCTGCGCCGGGCTCGACATTCGCCAGCGCGACAATGCCGATGACCGCAAGACGCCGTTCGGCGGCGGCTTCGGTTTCCAGGGCTATCTCGCCGACGTTTACATCAAGATGCGCCGCTGCCCGCAGCCGATCATCTCGCTGATCCACGGCCCGGCGTGCGGCGGCGGTTTCGCATTCGCGCTGGCGTCGGACATCCGCATTGCTGGTGAAAGCGCCAAGATGAACGCGGCTTTCATCAAGCTTGGGCTGTCGTCGTGCGACATGGGCGTCAGCTATTTCCTGCCGCGGCTCGTCGGCGGCTCGATCGCCTCCGAACTGATGCTCACCGGTCGCTTCATCCATGCGCCGCGCGCGCTCGCCGTCGGTCTGGTCAGCGAAGTTGTTGCCGATGACCAGCTCGAAGCCGCCGCCCAGCCCTATATCAACGAGATGCTTGCTGCATCGCCGATGGGGCTGCGCATGACCAAGGAAGGCCTCGCCATGGCGATCGACGCGTCGAGCCTCGAGGCCGCAATGGCGATCGAAAACCGCAACCAGGTGATGACCAGCCGCAGCCCGAATTTCGCCGAAGGCATGCGCGCCTTCCTCGAAAAGCGCCCGCCGGTCTACATCGCCGACTGACCCACCGCCTTTGCCCGCAAGCCCCTTTGCACGCAGGAAACCCGATGAACGCCCAGATGAACGCACTCACCAAATATCCGCACCTGTTCGCGCCGCTCGACCTCGGCTTCACGCAGCTCAAGAATCGCGTGCTGATGGGGTCGATGCACACCGGGCTCGAGGATGTCGAAAACGCCGGTG
>ERZ724516.2319-NODE-2319-length-10809-cov-6.592152_pt1 | contig 10809 bp, 11 predicted proteins | sample MGYA00376049_ERZ724516 | MGnify/ENA primary metagenome ERZ724516 (study PRJEB28724, sample SAMN07190886) | activated sludge metagenome | isolation source: activated sludge of sewage treatment plant in Hong Hong | place: USA: Christiansburg, Virginia | collected... | reverse complement strand
TACCCAATAATGTGGTGATTTTACCCAATAATGTGGTGATTTTACCCAATAATGGTGAGCAGCTTATAATTATATTATTGTCGTAAACTACCCCACCACCGTGTTACACAAATAAATAATATTATTGACTTGAAAGGGTTTGTTGTTACACACATAAATAATATTACTAATTTAAAAATTTCTTAAAAATTTTTACGCACACGCATATATATATATAAGTACATACACAAGTATACGTGTGTATAAACTACCGTAAATAGTTGGTATTAAATAATTTTAATTGTTATTATAATAAATATATAATCAACAGCGTAACAATATTAAATTTAAAGAAGCAAATAAAACCAATATTACTGATGTTATGCATTATATTAAATTATTTAATAAAAAATACTTTTGGACCATCCCCCATTGTTTTTATAATAAAATGTCTAGTAAGTTGTAAACCCTCGCTCCCATATTATATGAGATTATCTTATTTTAAAAAAAAAAAAAATATTATTTAATATCGGATATTGTGGAAGATTATAATGTAGTTGTTATTATTTATTTTGACTCAATAACTGTTTAAATAAGTATAACATACGCAGTCTAATATAAATTAAATAATTGTGTTAAATACCCAGTTTGTTTACATTTTTTTTCAATTTAACCCAGCACTGCTATTTACACTAACCTTGTTACTATTACTATCCAATTATCTATTTCATTTAAAAAATTTTTTATTTTTTAAACTTAGGGATAGAGCCAAAGGGATATCACATGTAAATATAAACCCACTGAGTATAAAATCGATGAACATTTTAGTAATATTTATTATAATTACCACCACAATAACTTATAAATACAGTACCCAATTATTTGATATTGCTGGTACAAGCATAAGTTATAATAAAAACCCCACCTCATTATTTATAATTTCATTGTTAATTACCACAAACTTAAATTATGTATTTTCTACATATTTTAAGGATAGTTACTGCGTGAATTATAACCAGTATATATCAATTTTATTCTCATGTTTATTCTTTTTTATTTTATCCACCGAAAATCTATTAATATTTTTTATATTTATCGAACTATTTACTTATTTATTTTATTTGCAATTTATTCAACTGTTTAACTTTGATAAGAATAAAAATGTAAGTAATTTTTATATAGATAGTATTATTTTATATTACTGGGCTAATTTTTTTGGGAGTATTATTATTATCTATTCAATTTTTATGATTTATTTACAACACAATACAGTAAATTTTAAACAATTACAATATTTTTCAAAACAACCTAGTAACACCACCAGTATGTACATATTTGTACTAGGTTTGGCAATAAAAATGGGATTACCGGGCCTACACATGTTTAAAGTTGAAGTTTATAAAAATCTAAGAGTTGATGCTATATTAAATTTTAGCTTTTTATCAGTATTAGGCTATGTATTGGTGTTGAATACAGTATTGTACAATATAGATATCCCCTTCACGTTTTATATTGTATTTACTGTTATTTTTATTTGTATTTTTTTAACGGTAGTTCCTGTTAGTTTTAGGATAATTAATACAATATTATTTTTTGGATACAGCGCTATGTTAAATACTACTTTATGTTTATTTTTAGTTTTGTAATTATTTAGTGTCTTGAAATAAAAATAAAAACAAAATAATATATTTTGATAGTGATTATAATGTTATAAGTAATAGATTATTAAGTATGTTGTATTTTAAAAAAATAAAAAATATAGGGTCTGCTGTATCATACAAAAATAGATTTTTAATATTTAAAAGGTCAGCTAGAGCACAATTTATTGGGTTGTTTTTGAATAAGGGGTGTAAATTAACAACACTAAAAATAATAAATAACACTTATTTACTGTTTTTACATAATTTTCACCAATTAAATATAAGTAATGAATTTTTACAGTATTTTAATACCAGCGGGTTAGATATGGGGGAGTTTATTAATTTGTACAATTCTTTCTATTTATTTAGAGATTGAGGTCGTGCCATTATTTGGCGAATTGAGGAAAATCTACCAATGATAAAAGTAATTTCTAAAAAGTTAAAAAAAAAAAAAAAAAAAAAAAAAAAAAAAAAAAAAAATTTGTATTAGAGTATAAGTATATAAAAAAGGGCCAAAGATTTCAGGTAGCACTTCGTTGGTTGTCCCTACTAACTAAAATAACTTCGAATAAACTTATGATTTCACTATTCAAAATGTTTATACCATTTATAATAAACCCCCGACAAACCAAATATGTAATTTTAAAAAAAAAAATCTACACCAGCTTATTGTTATCCATTCAGTAATAGTTATGTTAATGGTTTTAGCTGCTAAAGTTTTGGTTTTCGGTTTTTGTATGCTACCCATTGCTGGAGGTGCTTTAGGTACAGGTTTTTTATTCGCTTCTTATAACTTAGCTGTTTCTAGAAATCCAGAAGAAGTTGAAAATATTTTCAACACCACATTAATGGGTTTTGCATTAATTGAAACTTTTGTGTTCCTTTCTTTCGTATTAGCAACTATTGTTTTTTTTTTATAATATTGCATTATTTGGGTACATTATAACATAATATTTGTAGTACTATCTACATTGGTTTAATTAATTTTAAAAATTAATTTTTAAAATTAATTTATAACCTAAGTGCAGGTGCTGGTTTAACCTAACCTGACGAACTAAATTTATTTATAAAACGTTAAACAGCTAAAATAAAAAGGTATTCTGGGTGGGGTAATCTAATGGATTTGAACTACCAGTTTATGATGTATCTTATGGGAGTATAGCCAAAATGGTTATATTTTTAAACATAAGTTAAGTTATTTTAGTATAATAACATAATTGACCAACTCATTATGTTTATTTGGGTACGTTATACTTCACTAATTTTAAATACCGTATATATCTATATATCTATATATTTACTCTTATATGCATATATATTTTTTTGTGTTTTAAAGTTTTATTGATTTTTAATAGTACCAGCCTATAACCGCCAACTACACTTTATCTAGATTCTATATATTACAATAGTCTTAATAATGGTGTAGTTAGTCTTAGTTGATATCTAAAAATACTATGTAATAAATTAAAACGGCGTTTTTTGTTATAGGTTGGCGTATTAATACCCAACCCCCAATTAACAATTACCTCAATTTATTACTTTATATTAGAATGTGGTAATAGCTACCCCCAATTTATGGGATCTTCTATGTAGTTTGTTATATTTTATGTACACATTTGTTTTGTTGCACATATTTGTTTGATTAATTGCTGCAGTTAGGTAAGTGTTTAGTTTTGTATTTTCCTTGGCAAATACCCGGTTTTGCCATATCTTCATATTATTTTTTTGTGTACCCATTTAATATTATAGCTATTCTTTTATTTATTTATTTTATACTAATTATTACTGACGTATTATGCGACTTGTTGATCTTTTGACTAAAACTCAAAGGTACCCTCGGTTGTAAGTTGTTTAATTTACTAGGTTTGTGATTATAACCTAATTACCGCTCAAGTCTTAAATTATTCACATAATATTAGTATATGGTATTTTGTTTATTTGGCTTATACGTATGCATTAAATTTAGTATTGATAACTATCAAATACAATATATTGCGGTATAAGTTATCTAAATTTACACTTACATAACGTACTTTAAACAACACCACTCAGCGTTATTTAGGTTATTACTTAAATAAAATTGTTGCATTTAACTGTTGTATGATATTTATAAAGTATAGTTAAATGTTATGTTATTTGTTTGATTTAATATATATATATAGGTTTAATATGTATAAGAAATAAACTGATGGAATTATTTTTATAATCTAAATAATACCCCCATCAGCTTTAATACACACATAGTTATATTAGTTTTACCACAAAATATATGAAATTTTGGAATTCTTTAACCACTACCCGTCTATTAGTACTTTTGCGATGTATTTTATAATTGAATATAAAAATTATTGTTTTATTGTACCCAATTAACCTATAGTTATATTTAGACTTAGGTCCGATTGTACAAATATTATACAGTATTATATAACGTAATACACTTATATCTTTATGTTTAAATTAAATTATTGATACCGCTACTTATAAAAACGTGTTTATTATGTGTATTTGCGATTGTTGTTCGTGGTAGTTTACCTAGGTATAGGATAGATCAGCTAGTCTCACTTAATTGAAAAACTATAATATATTATTTAATATTTATTTTTTTTGTATTTTACGGATTTATTTTTATATTGTATTTACCTATTGTTTAAATTTCATAATGCCGGGGTAGCTCAGTGGTAGAGCGTCAGACTGAAAATCTGAAGGTCGGTGGTTCAATCCCTTCCCTCGGCACGTAACTGTACTAAGTGTATATTCAGCAACAAGGCCTTATAATTGCTCTAAATTAACATATTTATTTGAAAAAAAAGCAGTTAAAGATAATTATAAAAAATTTAATACAGGATAATTTTCTTATAAAAAAAAATTTAAATAATATACAGCACTTCCACGAGTTAAATACCATAATAACTATTACCCCGCTCATAAGTAATCTAGTCAGTAATTTTATTGGTGGTATTAACGAGGGATCAAAATTAACAAATTTTATTACCAAAAAAACAGCAACTAAAATTCGGGGTGGTAAAAAGTCAATACCATTTATTTTTGTAAGAAATAGATTATTTAGAAAAAATTTATTTAAAAATACTAAAAAATTAGCAAAATTGCATTATTATAGAACAAACACACAAATCTATGGAACACCAAAAGCCTCAATATATAAAAAAAAATATGTAAAAAAACACGCAAATGTTAAATATTGTGGTATCTCTAGCCAGAAATATGGGCATTTTTTTTCACATTTTTTTTTCAAGTTATTTAAAAACCCCGTATATCTTATAAATTTTAATTATTTTACAAAAGTAAAAATAAGAAAATTCAATGACGTGGTCAGATCTCTTTTTTATAAGTTTAGTTTTTTAAAAAAGACGGCGTTATTGTATAAAATATTAAAATTGGCTGCAGCGTCCCTTATTTATAAGGATACTAGTGTTTTGATGTTTGCAATAAGAGATGTATTTGAATCTGTTCACTATTCCAGGCATAGGATATATTTTAGATTCTGACAGAAGTTATTACAATATTTTCTGGCAAAATATTATAAAAAAATAGGTGTACACGGTATGAAACTGGAATTTCATGGTAAACTTGGGGTTGGTGGAAATTCCAAAAAACGCAGCTATTATTATAAGGTAGGCAGTTGTTCCAACTCAACGAAATATTTTAAAGTTGATGCATCTAGTTCTTTTTTTAAAACCGACACCGGTGTTGTAGGTTATACATACTCAATTTATTATTAAATAGGTATTTTTACAACAACCCACCCTTTAATAAGTAGTTATAGATCACGTATTAATATTTATTTTTAAGGTTGTACATGTACCCCATTAAGCCTACCAGCAATAACTTATTTGTGCAGCACACACATTACACAACCAAATTAGATACTTTTTTTTTAATTAACATCATAAATTAACATACTTGTTAGAATTAAATTTACAACATACAGTCAAATTAACAACCACGCCACTCATTTTTATATTTCTTGTAAGCTACTTTTTGAGTACTATTTTACTAGTCGTACTGTTAGGGGTAAATAATTACCCAACAAATAATATTTTCAGGTCTATAAAAGTATCTATTAAAAAAAATAATCTAGATTATTTTTGATTATCTGTAGCCTCTTTGGTTGGTATACCACCATTAAGTGGTTTTGTTGTCAAGTTGACATTATCTTACTTTATATTTTTAAAATCTAGTATTTTTACATTGTTTATGTTTTATATAATTATACTTCTTAATGTTTTTTTTTATGTACAATACTTAAAGTTACTGAAGGACTCCGAATTAACAAGTATTGAATTAGAAGATATCACAAGTTTTATAGAAAAAAGTACTGAACCAGATGAGTTTAACAGATCTGTTTTTTTAATTAGTTGTAGCCTTCTAATACTAGGTTTTATTTTTTTTTTTAAAGATATATATTTTATAAGTTATCTCTTCTTGATTTAATAAATTAATTAGTTGGCCACAAAAAATAATAAAGTAAAAAATAAAAACAATTTTTTGTACTATAGGCCTAGACGTCCAGTATTAAAAGGCTCACCTCAAAGAAATGGTGTTGTGATACGATTGAGAATATGTACCCCACGAAAACCAAATTCTGCAAGAAGGCCTGTGGTTAAGTTATTGTTATCATCAAAAAGAAAAACAATTGCACATATACCAGGATCTGGGCATTCATTGAAAAGATATTCTAAAGTTATGATATCTGGCGTAGGACCACGTGATTTACCAGGCGTACATTATACTTGTATTAGAGGTAAATTTGATTGTGAACCTATTTTTAGAAAAACAAAAAGACGATCTATATACGGGGTTAAACAACAACCATTATTGCGTACGCATGTTAGAAGAAAATTAAGGGAGTTGCAGGGTAATTAATTATTTAGTGAAGGTTGATTATATAAAATCTAAATTTATTAGTATTGTAAATTGATCAAGGAAAGGTTCATTATGACCATTAACTTTTGGTTTAGCTTGTTGCGCTGTAGAAATGATGCACGCAACGGTAAGCAGATATGATTTTGATAGGTTTGGTATTATATTCAGACCAACACCCAAGCAGGCAGATTTACTAATAATAGCTGGAACATTAACGAATAAAATGGCCCCCGCGCTTAGGCGTTTATATGAACAAACAGCCAACCCCAAGTGAGTTGTATCAATGGGTAGCTGTGCCAACGGTGGTGGCTACTATAATCACTCATATTCGGTAGTGAGAGGTTGCAATAAGATTATACCAGTTGATTTATATGTACCAGGATGCCCACCTACGGCAGAATCATTATTTTACGGGTTATTACAGATACAAAAAATTATAAACAATTACAAATAAATTAATTGTATGGCTGTAAGATATATTTTTAAAAAAAATAAAAAAAAGTTTAAAAAAGTAATAGACATATCAAGTAAATTTTCAAGATATAACTATTTAACACATTATTTAACTAAAATAGGTTACTTCCTAACAGGTAAATGTAGTGTTAAACGAGCTATTCCTATGACTATTTTTGAAAAAAAAAAAAAAAAAAAAAAAAAAAAAAAAATAAATGAAAAAAAAAAATAGAAGATACATGAAAAAAAAAAATAACAAAAAGCGTTCGGTGCTAAGGAAATTTATGAAGTACTGGTGGTTTTACTTAAAAAAAAGAAGAAAAATAACTGGTAGATTACATAGCACACATTTTTGACTGAATGGTGGTCTTCAAAAATTTGGTAAGTATACGTTTAAACCCAATAAAATGTGTATGGATTTTAATAGCTTAAGTTATGATGTATATGATGATGGTTACCACCATGACTTATTAGCGGTAAAATTGGGATATTACCGTGACATTTTTTTTAATTGTAAACAAGAGGATGAGTTGTTTGATATTGAGTTAAGCTCGTTTCTAATAGACTATAGGTTAGCATTTTGTGTAGATGTTCAGTTTTTTTATAGTTTAAGTGAATATAATAATTTATATGATTTGAGTGGGTTGCTGAGTACTGAATATAAATTTTATTTTAATAATTCGTCAAATACTACAAATGTATTTAATTTTATATTAGATTTTAACCACCACACAAAGGAGTATTACTCCTATAATTTTATGAACTATAAGTTGTTATAGTTTACTTTTAGAGTGCGTGGTTTATGCATATTAATTGATATCCAGAAATATTTTATAATGTTAATTCACTAGTTTTAATTTTTGTAATTTAAATTAAAAATATGATTATAAATTTTTTTAAAAAAATAACATCAACTATGCGCTACCGAAATCGACTACTTGTTTTTGCCAATAAGTTTAATAAAAATAGTAAATATATGGTTGTTACCAGGTCTAAAAGTGGTAGAAATAATACAGGAACACAAACAATTTATAATAAAAAGAATAAAATAAAGGTAAAAACCCCAGTGTTCAACTTTAGAGTACCATTTCTCAGTAAATTTTTTTATTTAAAATGAATAAATTTAAGTACAAAGTTAAAAAAAAAATTTAATATATTCACAACTTGAAATAACATGACGTTTTGTTTACCAAATGTAAGGGGAAGTACTGTTGGCTATGAGTATCATCTTTTTGGCCGCGATATATTGGATTTCTCTTTACTCCGGTTTGGTATACCGTGTTTATTAAGTAATATACCAAATTATTTTAAAATTAGTAATCTATTTGATAAAAAAAAGCTAAGGCCTACTTATGGTGTATCTAGTGGCTGTTTTTGTACAAAAATACCTAAAAAAAAAAAAGATAAACTATATAAGATAATAATGCCGTCAAAAATTGTAAAATTTTTTAAATTTGATACAGTATGCTTTGTGGGTAAGAATGATTTATCTTACAAAAAGTTGCTTCAACCTGGTAAGGCTGGTTCTAATCAGAATATAGGTTTTAAGTCGTCGGTTAGGGGTGTAGCCAAAAACCCCGTAGATCATCCAAATGGCGGTAGAACTAAAAGTTGTTCCCCCGAAAAAAGCCCTTGAGGTTGGATAGCTAAATTAAATAAGTAATACTAGTAAAATAATAGTTTTGCCGTACAAATTAAATAAAAAAAAATTAAAAGTCCCGTTTCTCAGTGTATTTAATTTTTATTATAAAAAATTTAGATTATTTAAAAGTTATAAAAACAAATTAAGACCAAAAAGACACGATAAAATATCTAGGGTGGTATCAAGGGGTTCAGTTTATATACATCAAGGTCGTGTATGAGTTAAACTTAAATTAACAAGGTTTCATGTTGGTTATAAGTATGGTGAGTTTGCATGTACAAAAAAACCATTTCTCTTTAGACCTAAAAAAAAAAAAAACAAAAGAGATGCTCGCCGATAATTGATCCGCTATTTTAGTAGTCTGTACAATAACATAAATTAAATATTTGGCTCAAATAAGATCAACAACACTACATAGGATACCATACTCCATGATTTGAAATATAGCTATTTTTCAAAAAAAAAATCAATGATTTTATTTATTCAATAACTCATTTTCTAAAGCATTTTTACAGGAATTCTTAAATTTTTCTATTATTAATGCTAGGGGCAATTGATCATGATCTGATAATTATATAACTTATATGAGGAATGTCAATCACGATATCTCCATAAACTATGATAATATTTATTTATCGAAACTGTGTTCACGTTTTTCTTATATTAAATTATTACGTGATAATACTATTTTAAAGAATACGAATAATGGTACTAATTGCAACACCCAGGGAAAGGTAAATTTTTTTAATGTCAATAATAATATATATTGCTTAAATACTTACTATTTTCAAAATTTTTTAAAATTAAAAAAAGGTAAGCAAACCATTATAAGTAAACCTAGAAAACCAAAAATATTAAGTAAAGGAAAAGCCACTAAAATTATTTTAATTGGTCGTATAAAAAAAAAAAAAACGATTAATTTCATAAAAAAAATAAAAAGAAAACAATCTGAATTAATAAAAAATTTTAATTATTTAAAAATAAAAGCTTACAAAAATTATATATTAGCAAAAAGCCAACAACACACTACTCAAAATTTTTGCTTCTTTAAAAATCATAATAACATTTTTTATAAAGTATTGAGTAACAACCTTTATTACAAATTTGGATATAAAATTAATTTTTCCAAACGCATTAATTTGGTATATAATATGTTATATAGTTATAACATTAAAAAATTTAATTTTAAGTTAAATTATTCTATTTATGAGAATAGAATAACAGCATTATTTTATTTAACTCAGATGTTGGATTCGGCATTTTTTTTTAATTTATATATAGACGGGTTATCCATTAGTGTTGACGAAAACCCAGTGAGCTATGATTTTTCATATATACCATTTTTAGGTGATTTACAAAAAATTGAAATAACTAAAGGCAGCCCTAAGTTCTATGAAAATACCGATAATTTCGATGAATATGAAACACCCGACGACGTTTTGAGTATAAATACTAATTTTTTTATAGATAATTATACAAACAGTATATTTGGTGCTGTATTTAATTTATCCTCAAAGGAGTTAGACGACGATGATATATCCGTAGAAAATACTAGTGTAACCTTTAGCCGGTGCAATACAACGTCTGCGAATAAGGTTATCCTACCCACAATAGGTGGTAAGATAGTCTATACTTTTTCTGTAAAAAGAAGTGACTATTATAAAAAAGAATTAAATGATTTTATAAGTTTTTTGAAACTTCATTTAAAAAACGTAGATTCTAAATACTTGTACAGTATATATGATAGCGATGATACAGATCATAATAAAATACAAAAGCTCTTAATATATAGCCCAAATGTCGAATTTTTAAATACAATATTAACAAAAAATATAAATTTTGTAATAGAAGCTCTGAATTATTATTTAGTTGACAGGTTGGATCATGAGGCCGAGGTGTATATAGGTATATACGGCACAAAGCAGACATTAAATAATAATGACCCACGAAATAAAGTATACAATAATAGTTTAGATGAGTCTACGGATTTAAGTGAGTTTGATACGATAGATGATCAAAACCAACAAAATCAACCAGAGTACCTTGATTTTTTAAGTAGAGTCGATCAGCCAGATTTCTTCTCTAAATTTGAACAAACGTATGAGTCAGAAAAGTTAGAACTACTGAGTCAACAACAAAAAGTAAATGAACAAACAGAACAAACAGAACAAACAGAACAAACAGAACAAACAGAACAAACAGAACAAACAG
>ERZ724516.2316-NODE-2316-length-10819-cov-4.772297_pt1 | contig 10819 bp, 11 predicted proteins | sample MGYA00376049_ERZ724516 | MGnify/ENA primary metagenome ERZ724516 (study PRJEB28724, sample SAMN07190886) | activated sludge metagenome | isolation source: activated sludge of sewage treatment plant in Hong Hong | place: USA: Christiansburg, Virginia | collected... | reverse complement strand
TGCGCCCGCAAGCCCCACCATCCGCCTTGTGTGGCGATGTTTGAAGGGGGGCGGTAATGCCCGGATTAGACGCATTGCTGCCGGTGAAGTTGGCAATCTACCTCCTCCAAAGCGGCCAGTCAAACCAGCTTGTCTGGGTCAGCTTTCTGGCGACCATGTCGTCAAATATGGCGCCTCCAGTTGGCCAACAGTAGGTATTCAATTGGTGGCTGCTTTGGTGGAGGAAGAAAATGCATCCTCCGGAAAATCTCGCGAATTCCGATATTACGAGCCGTTCAAAAGTGACTATTGACATCTGGTGCAAAACGCTGTTTTGCGCACGTGGGACAAAGCACAGTCTCCACACCAGCGCCCACCATTTCGCCCGGGGCGCCGCATTGCTCGCAGGTAGTCAGGGCTTGTTGGCATGCGGCAGCGATAAGTCGATGTGTTTCGGCATTGCCGCCACGCAGCCGCCCCCCAACGATGTGAAAACGAAGGGTGCCGAATTTCTCCTTCACTTGGCTGACCACAACGGGCGGCATCCTTTGTTGCCGTACTTGGTTTGTTATTTCGGCGCACAGTTGATCCAGGATTCCAAACCATCCATCGCCACAACAGAAGCCCCAACACATAGAGGTATCGACTGGATCACCATGCCGGTCGCGAAACAAGTCGGAATAGCGTTGGCACAGCAGGTCGTCCAATTCTGATTTCATGGCAGGAACCTCAAAACTGCTGCTCACCTCAAAACCAACGAGGGATGCAGTTTGAAGAGTTCGATGGCGTGCAACGCCTGGCTCTTGGCATCGTCCAGTGCATTGTGGTGGGTGCCAACGCGCAAGAGCTTTGGGCCAGGCGCGATGCTTCTGAGCGTTCGGTAGCACCGGCCATTCCACCTGCCCCAAGCCTGCTTGAGCTCGACCGCTGCAAAGGCGCAGGCAAGGATCGGGTTGTCAAAGTCGGCACCGTTGCCCCATACCTTGACTTCGGCATCGCGCTCGACAAATTCAGTGAACTTTGCAAGCACATGCTGTAGCGTGTGCCGCCGCTTTTGCAGCGATTCGGTCAATACCCTGCGGGCGGCTGGCGACCGCTGCGCCCACCAACTGGCTGTGTCAGCGTCAATTGTGAGGCCTGCCTGGATGCAGCTGTCTTGCTGTGCAACCATATAGAACTCATCGCCAAGTCCGCTTGTATCAAAGAACACGGCTCCCACGCTCATGATGGCGCAGCCAGGCAACGTGCCCAAAGTTTCCAAATCCACCATCACGTGATTCATTTCTTGCCTCTTTGTGTTCTTGTCTGTTTGGCCTTGTTCGGATTGGCACGGCGCGAGCCGGTGACGATTCCTCCATGTGGCTGGAGATCGTACTTTTGCCCATTGCCGAGCGCCAAGTATTGGTCAACGCATTCTTCAAGCTTTGCCTTGTCGCAGTTGGCATTCATCGACATGATCTCCAGCAATTGGAAGATGGAATCCCCGTGGCCAAGGGAAGCTTTGCCGTTTGCATGAATGTCGCGACTGCTTAACTCGGCCTGCATAGAATGAAACTGCCGCTGCAAGCGGATGTGCCAGCACCGCTGATATGGTCTCCACCATCCAAACCATGGGCTGGGCCTGAGGAGCAATTCCAGCGATCCGATGGATTGCAACCGTTCCAGGAGTTCCAGTGTTGCCATTTCTTTTGGGTTGCTCGGCTCACTTCCATCGAGTACCCAAAAAATGAAAAGCATGAGGGCCGAATACAAAACAAAGATGACCAGTAAAACTTGCATGAATCTTTCCCTAGCTATGGTGGGTTGGATTTGCCAACGCGGGGGTCATGACGGCATCAATGGCGAGTTGCTCTTGTGCCTGGTAAGCAATGTCTGACCACACTTCAATGTAGTCGCCCACTGCGATCAGCCAGATCGGACATCCGGGTTTGAGGCCATACTTTTTGCAGACGGGGTCCGGGAGCGCAAGTTCATCGCCAGTGCTTTCGGCCAGCACTTGCAGATGCGGTGTGAACTGCACAGCTGGCGTGGGCCGATCGCCAGCTGAATCGACAACTGCAAGCCACTGGCCGACGTTGCTGTCAATTTCGGGACTAATCTCGACCAAAAAGCAGGGCACTGACCTATGAAGCATCGTAGGTATGTTGATCCGTCCAGACACACCCATCACAACACGGACCACACCTTGCACATTGGCTTGGCTACGCTGCGCAATGCAATCAACTGATGCGTTCATAGGTGGGTATCTCTCGAATGTTTGATGCGGCGGTCGCAACATAGGAGAAATTATTCCAAGCAAAGCGACAAGCTGTGTCGTGTCAATTCATCAAAGCAAACGTGACCGGCAGGCATACTTGAGCATTCGAGCGCCGCTGACCCTTCTGGAGGTTTCTATTTGGGCGACATTGGCCATCACCCACCATCAACAACATTGCTGATACTCGGAGTCCCGCATGGCACACCTCTACCCCTCATTGCTAGCGCGCTCCGCAATTAATGCGGGGGAGTACGCCGAGTTGGCACTGCTCGAAACCTTGGAACGAGGGCTGTCAAACGCCTACACGCTGTTTCACAGCGTCGATTGGTCAAAAGGCTCTGGAGCCAAAGAGCAGCATGGCGAAATTGACATCGTGGTGGTCAACCAGGGGGGTGATGTGCTTTTGGTGGAGGTCAAGTCCGGCAGTGTTGTGTTTCGCCCGGACGGCATTTTCAAAACCTATGGCACGCACACCATCGACGTTACTGCGCAGGTTCGGCTCCAATACAGCAGCTTGCGCGCACGTCTGAAGCAGGCAGGACTGCACGTGCATGTCAGCCACTTGCTGGTGTTGCCCGACCTGAAGGTAGAAAGCGAAACCGTCCAGTGGCCGCGCGAACGGATCGTCGACAGTGGCGATATCGGCAATGTGGTGTCTATCATTACCGACGTGCTGGGGGCGGGTGTCCCGCAGGGCTGCGACGCCGAGCAGGTGCTGGCTTTTTTCGAAAACCGCTTTCGGGTGGTACCCGACGTGTCGGCGCTGGCTGGTCGCGTTCAGCAAACCACCCTGCGCCTGTCGTCCGGGCTGGCGGTGTGGGTGCCTCGCATTCACTCTGCGTCGGGTGTTATTCGCGTGCAGGGCACAGCCGGGTCCGGTAAAACCCAACTCGCGCTTCGCCTACTGGTGGACGCCGACGGTGCGGGTCAGAAGGCCGCCTATCTGTGTTTCAACCGGCCACTCGCCGACCACATGTCCCGCGTGGCGCCAGTCAGAACCCCTGCCGAATCGTTCCATGAATTCGCCCTGCGTGTGGTGCGGCGTGGGGGCCATGCTGTAGATTTCACGCTGCCATCAGCCTTCGAAACCATGGCCGAACGTTGCGCCGAAGTGCTCCAGCACAGTGAACCCGATCTGGACCTGATCGTTCTGGATGAGATGCAAGACATGAAGCCAGAGTGGGTGCAGGCCTTGCTGTCGCGCCTGAAGGCTAACGGACGCGCCGTCTTGCTGGAAGACCCCGATCAGCGGCTCTATGCTGACCGTGAAGCATTCGACATTGCCGACGCAGTGAGCGTGACCTCCAACGAAAACTTCAGGACCCCCCGTGCCCTCGTACGGCTGATCAATCTATTGGGCCTGACAGCCAATGAAATTGAAGCCCTGTCCCCGCACGAGGGGGAGGCACCAGACCCCGTCGTCTACGGGTCGCCAGAGAACATCGCGCAGTGCACGGTCACCGCGGTTCGGCGTTGCCTGGAGCGAGGATTCAAGCTTGAAGATATCGCCATCGTCAGCATGCGCGGGCGCGAACGTTCGGCCTTGCAAGGACTTGACCGCCTCGGCCCTTGGACCCTGCATCGTTTCACGGGCCGCTTTGACGATGGCGGCACGGCCATCTGGGAGCCGGGGCAACTGCTGATTGACTCCGTTCGCCGCTTCAAGGGGCAGCCCGCACCGGCCGTGGTGCTGACCGAGTGTGATCTGGCGGTGCTGGACCCCATGAGCCGCCGACTGTTGTTTGTCGGGCTTACTCGGGCGCGGGTGCATCTGGAGTGGGTGGTGTCGGCAGCAACGGCCGCGTCGCTGGCGCGGGCGTTGGCGGCATCACCCGAGTTCTGACACGAGTTCGTCGGTCGCGCTGTAGCTCCGTGCTGATGGGAATTGGACCGCACGCCGTGCAGGCGTCACAGCTTGACGTATCCGTGGCCAAAATCGATTGGTCATACAGATTCTCCAGAGCCAGCCATGTCACATCGACGTCAATCATCAGATCAGCACTACCATCGCCTGCTCGCGGCGTCCCGCGCCGCGCAAAAAGTTCTCGCCTTTGTCGGCGCTTCTATCCAACAGATTGTTGATCAAGCGGACGAGAGCAACACGATCCAGTTGCCCGGCTGCTCTCCTCTGGAGTTGATGGAGCAGGCCCGGGCGGAACCGCGCCTCTCGCTGGTCAGCTTCGCAAATGCGTTGCAATCGATTGACTTACCAGCCAGCTTGGATGCGCAGGGAAACGCCACAGGCCTGATGGGGCCAAAGGTGAATGCCTTGATTCGTAGCTTCGCGTTTGAGACCTTTGTCACAAGTGCTGCGAACAAGCTGGTCGTCGGCGCGTCGAAGGAATTCGCCGACTTGTTGAGCGCTGGGCCTAACTCCTTGCTCATCGCTGGACCCATCGGCACCGGAAAGACGCATTTGCTACATGCAATTGGCAATGACGTGCGTTCACGATTGCCCAAGACCAAGGTGCGGTATGTGACCGCAGGCGACTTCGTGACGGCAGTGATCGACGCCTACACAGCCCGGTCGTTTTCGGCCTTCCGGCGTCATTTCGAGGCTCTGGACCTCTTGCTTCTGGACGATATTGACGAGTTGATCAACCGCAAGCGTAGCCAGCAGGAACTGGCCGAGATACTCGACGTACTGGTTGCACAAGGCTCGTCCGTCGTCATGGCGGGCCACTGCCAACCGAAGGATATGCGTCGCCTTCAAAAGCGATTGCTTTCGAGATTCGCGTCGAGTCGAGTTTGTCGGGTTAAGCCACCCAATCTGCCTGCGCGAGTAGCCATTCTTCTTCGCAAGGCGCACGACGCGCAGGTTCAGTTTCCGATCGATGTCGCCATGGAACTGGCAGACAGGCTGCCCGGCGATGTTCGCGCGCTGGAGGGGGCGCTGCACAGCATCTTGGCGTTTGCCAAGTTTCACCATTGCGAGATCGACGTGACGCTGATCGATCGCGCGGCCGCTTTGCTGTGCGCGTCGGCGGCTGACTCATGATGTTCGCTGATAACTCGTCAAAGTTTTCCCGGCGTCGCGTAGTCCAGTCTTTGCTGGCCACGTTGGCCGCCTTGTGTCCGGTATCGGCGTCGCGGGCTTCATCGCCAGGTCACCCGTCACAACCCATGGTTGGGCCACGCGATGGCGAAAGTCGGGCAAAGATTGAAGGGACGCGCATCAACGTGCGACCGATCAAGCTGATCGGAGTTGGCGGCGCAGGAGGCAACACGGTTGACTACATGATTGGCCGTGGCCTACGGGGCGTGGCATTCATCTGCTCCAACACGGACGCCCAGGCGCTGGCACGCAGCGCCGCCGTCCATACCATCCAGCTTGGCGTGAGCCGTCTGGGTGCGAACAGTCAGCCAGACATAGGTCGCGCAGCCGCCATCGCGGCCACCGCGACGATTCGAGCTGCCATTGAAGGTGCACGCCTCCTTTTCATCACCGCAGGCATGGGCGGCGGCACCGGCACTGGCGCGGCCCCCGTGATTGCCCGCATCGCCCGCGACATGGGCATCCCGAGCGTCGGCTTGGTCACCATGCCTTTCGAATGGGAGGGTGACCAACGCTTGAGAAATGCTGAATCGGGGTTGATAGAGCTTCAAGCTAATGTCGACTCCCTAATCGTGCTGCACAACGACAGACTGCTGTCGGCACTGGGCGATGACGTCACGCAGGACGAAGCATTTGGTTACGTCGCTGATCACTTTAGATCTGTAGTGCTCGGCCTTGCCGAAGCCATCAACTCGCCCAACGCGGTGGGCGTCAACTTCTTTGATGCGTGGACGGTCATGCGCCTGCCGGGCAAGACCATGATGGGCTGTGCTTCGGCGCGAGGTCCAGAGCGGGCTCGCATCGCGGCCGAACAAGCGCTCGACTGCCTACTGTCGCGCGCAGCGATCCCATGGCTCGCAATCGATCGGGTAGCATCGGGTGAACTTTGGCCCGATATGGAGCAACGATGGACCGACAGCAAGTGCAGCTTCTTTTGAACGAGGATGGGCAAGGGCATGGTGATTCAATCAAGTGCCTATTAGTCAAAGCGAAACAGATTGAGTGCATGATCGCCTTCGCAAAAATGTCAGGCCTAAAGACAACTCTTCCGATCCTGGAGAAGTCTCTGGGCAGCGGACTGAAAGCCAGATTCGCCATCGGACTGGACTTCTACCAGACAGACCCAGAATTGCTTCGACAACTCTTCAAACTTAGTAGAAGATTTTCCTTGGAGCTATATCTCAGCAATTCGACAAGCACCTTCCATCCAAAAATCTATGCTATATCCTATGGCAAGAGCTGCACCGTTCTGATCGGATCGGCCAATCTGACAGGCGGTGGGCTGTGGAGCAACTATGAGGCTTCGGCCCAAGTTAAGGACCTAGACGGCGCCCTGTTTCGGTCAGTCCGGAGTCACATCGACGACCTAGTCAATTCTTCGGAGCTTGTCGAAGCGACGCCGAAACGGATTGCTGAGTACGAACGGCGCCACCTCATCAATCAGGCGCAGCAACGACTAGCGAAGCAACGGACAAAGGAAGCAATCAAACGAACCGAGAACAAGGTCGGCGCAGACACGCAGACGCTCAGCGAAATCCTGCACCTGATGCGAGAGGACACATCGGAAAAAGGGTTTGATGCAAGTATGACGCTTCGAAATAGCAATCGAGCCAGGGCGTCCCGCAAGATTGCAGAGATCGGAAATCTCCAGAAAGTAGACCCTGCGAAATTTGTACGCCATTACGAGGAACTGATCGGGTACTTTCACTCCGGTGGCTTACACCGGGGCAAAAACATAATTGCCAACAGTGCTGCTCTATTCCGGACCGCCGTCGCAGCTCTTATGGACGAAGGTCCTCTGACCCCTGGTACTGCATACAAGCTGCTACACAATCATTTTCAGCACATCCCCAGGGCCGGCGTCAACGTGATCACCGAGGTACTGCATGCCATTGATAGCCAACAGTATGCGGTGATGAACAAAAATGCGGTGTCAGGTCTTCGTCTAGCGGGTATCTGGGATTTTCCAATGGAGCCCAACAAAGCAACTGTAAGTTCAGAGGAGTACGAACACTTCTGTCAGCAGGCCAATGTTGTGAGGAAGGCGTTGAAGCTTGCAGACTTTTCGGAGTTGGATGCCCTGTTCAACTACGCCTATTGGCAGTAGGAAGCATGGCATGAGGAAGCCGACGAACGACAATTCCTCTGATTCAGCGAGGTACGTGCGGGCGTCAATTGAACTTGTTCATTGCAGAGAGTTTGATGACAGTGTTCATATCATCGTTGGGGAAGAGTGGGGCAGACGTGGGTCACGTTCTTGGTATTGGGCCAGTGCAAGGAGGTATTCATCAAGGAAGATCCTCACGCTCCAGTAGAGTAACCAACTCCCCGAAACCCCTCACCCACCTCCAAAACACCTCTGAATCCACCACAGTAGCCGTGATCTCGTAGGTGTTTTTCAGTTCGACAACCTGTTGATCGGTAGACAACGGCGTCTCCAGCAAATGGCGCCCCGCCAGCTTGTCGATACGGAATGTGACGGAGATTCGCTCGCCCTCGCCAAAGCCGAAACGGCCGTCGTCGTCGTATTGCTTCAAGTCAAAATCTTTGGGCCGCACAAAAGTATGTGCCATGACGCTTGCCGAAAACATGCGGTGCAGGGCCAGACTGCGTTCGTTCTCATGGTCGGCATAGCGGCACACCAAGTACAGGCGCGGGCCTTGCTGGGCCAGGCCCAGCGGCATCACCTCTTTTAGGCTACGCTTCCCGTTTGCATTTTGGTAGTCCACTTGCAGCCAGCGGTTGGCATACAGGGCGCTGCTGACTTCGTCAAAAACCCCTGGTCGAATCTTGGGTGGCAGCAGTGGCTGGGTTTCGCTGACCACACGCACTTTGCTGAGCCACTCGCGCTCGCGCTGGGCGTTGGTGTGCGGCCCGATCTTGCTGCGCGCCTGAGAAAAGAAGCCGTTCATGGACTTCATCAGATTGGCGGGCAGCAGATTGCGCAGGTGTTGCTCGGCCAGAGCGAGTAGCAAGGCCTCCTGCTCGGTGAGGTTAGGCTGCAGCAAGGGCTTGGCGGCAGGGCTCCAGCGGTAGCCGAACGGGCGGCTGCTGTCGTCACGCTCGATGCCGAAGTGTTTAGTCAGCATTTCCAACTGGCGCTGGATGGTGCGCAGGTCGCGCGCCAGGCCAGCCTGTTGAAGTTGTTCACGCAATTCAGGCGCCGAGATTTTGCTGCCGCGCGGAATGCGACGCAGCAGCTCCAGCGCGATGTGCAAAGTCTCCAGGTTATCAGGGCGTTTGGACATGGGGTTCAGCGCGCCAAAGCGGCGCGGCCTGTGAAGTGTTGCCACAGGCGCACCAGCGCTTCGGTATCGCGCTGGCAGTAGGCGCGCAATTGCCGTTCCAGCTCGGCCTTTCGCTCGGTCGGAGTTTCGGGGTGAATCGCTTCACGAAATGCTGCCATGGCCATGCCGCCTTCCTGCACCTCGTCAAGGTTGTCATAGCGCAACTCCGGGGCGATGGTCGGCAACACTGCCTTGAGGCTCCAGCTACCCTGCTGCTGCGGGTGGTAGTAGTGCTGCTTGGCAATGGCCTGCAAGTCAATCAGGCGAGCATCTATGGCCAACAGTGGACGTGCCAGTTTGGGGAATCGTTCAGCGAGCTGCTTCACTACCGTGGATTCAAATTTCGAGTAGATAAATATGGGAGAACGCTCACCACAATAGTCGACCAGTGCGAGTGCAAGCTGGTGCGCCGGCTCCTTGCCGGACAGGTCCAGATACTCCTGGTGGCTGAGTCTGCCGCTTCGGTTTAGCCGGTGTAGGCTGAACTGAAAAGGAATGATCTGAAACGGTCGGGTGCCTTTCCAAATCGGCACGGCCAGGTTGATGGTCTCAAAGTCGAGGAACAGGGCGGGCAGCTTATGTGATGCCAAAGCAGCGGTTGCGGCGTCGGCATCGAAAAAGGCTGTGTTGGCCAAGGTGTGCGTCTTGACCCGCAGATGGGTGGCGTTGAGTAGGTCATTGGGCACCTTGCGCAGGTCGTTGACGCCTTGCACTTCGATCAACTCAATCAAGGCGTTGTTGCGTGGGCCACGCAAGCAGTCGACCGAGTGCTTGGGCGCTTTTGATGTGTCCTGGCTTTGGCAATAGGTCATGAATGCACATTCGTATGGCTGCTTGCACTGGTTCCCCATTGCGACCACTGGTTCCTTGCGCTTGGCGGCGACTGCATGCGCCTTGGCAATCCAGTTCGTTACCTCTTCCCCACGGTCAAACGCTTCTTCGGTTTGATCGACTTCGACCAAAAGTCCGGCATAGTCTCCACCACCGGGGTAGACCCAAGTGCTGTCAATATGGGCCAGCGCCACGGCGTGTAATTGCACCCCGGCGGCACGCGCGACATAGGCCTGGATGGCGAGGTCGTCTTTTTGCGTGTCTTTGATGGAGGCGCTGGACTTGACTTCCACCATGCGCCAGCCAGCTTGGCCACGCCTGCGCACCGGCAACATGACGTCGGCATAGGCAAGGCCGCCTGCGGCCTTGAACCCAGCCTCAAAAATCGGCTTGCCACGTTTGAGCTGTTCCACGGTCAGGGCCACCACTTTGTCGTAGCCTTCTTCACGAGGGACATAGGCAACACCCTTCCCCTTGGGGTCGTAGATTTGCTGTGCCAGTTCGCCAACGTGGGTTCCCACATCAAAGCGCGCCTGGGCTTCCATACTTGTTTCCTCAAGGTCACGGCGGTAAAGTTTCAGCCACAGCCGCTTGGGGCAAAGATGCGCATCGATGATGCGGGACTTCGACAGGGCTTGCACGGCATTGCTCCTTGTGGTGCGGGTCATACGAACCCTATCACAGGGCGGCCGCCTTCCTTGAGCGCGCATTCGGCAGCCAGAGCGGTGATCAGACCTGCAGCGGTGGCGATGGGACGCAACCGGTGTTGGCGCACCACGGCGGCAAAGTCACCGGGGGTGAGTTGTACCAAGCGATCGAGGTGGGGCCGCAACTCTGGCAGGGGTTGCGCAATACCCAACGCGGTGCATTGGCGGGTCAACATGCGCCACGCTTGTTCAGCCACCAGATAGTCGAAGCGAACCTTGACATCGAAGCGCCGCAGGGCAGCCGGGTCCAGGCCCGCCAACAAGTTCGTGGAGGCCATCAGTACGCCACAGTAGCTCTCCATCTGGGTCAGCATCTCGTTCACCAGGGTAACCTCCCAGCCGCAGCGGGCGTCGCGCCGGTCTTGCAAGAAGCCGTCTACCTCGTCGATCAATAGCAACGCCTGGTCTTGCTCGGCTTGTCGGAAGGTGCGGGCGATGTTCTTTTCGCTGCCGCCCACCCATTTGGACATCAAGTCCGATGCGCGTCGTACTTGCAATGGCACGTCCATGCGTTGTGCCACCCAGCGCGCGAAGGCGCTTTTACCGCTGCCCGACGGACCGAACAGGCACAACCGACCTTGGCGATGACGTACCAACCCGTCAGCCATAGCCACCAAATCGGCATCGGCATGAAGAAAAGACGGGTCGTAGATGTCGGGCAGGCGATTGGGATCATTGCGCAATATGGCGGGATGGCCCTGTG
>ERZ724516.2314-NODE-2314-length-10826-cov-4.851917_pt1 | contig 10826 bp, 9 predicted proteins | sample MGYA00376049_ERZ724516 | MGnify/ENA primary metagenome ERZ724516 (study PRJEB28724, sample SAMN07190886) | activated sludge metagenome | isolation source: activated sludge of sewage treatment plant in Hong Hong | place: USA: Christiansburg, Virginia | collected... | reverse complement strand
TTGCTGCGAGGGTGAAGGCGCACCCGATAACAGTGAACCATTGTTGAACTACAACCCCGACAACGATGACCAGAACACAGATGACGGCAGTGACTCTCGCAGCCAGAACGAGCCTAGAGGCCCTCTGGCCGCTGGGCGGCGATGACTTCATCGACACTCCTGAATGACGCCGCCGACGGATGCGACGATCCCATAGGCAGATGAGATGTAGCCAAAGGCAGATAGTACGAGCGGCGCTGTGGCCAGGCCTCCCGTGGGGACCTCGCCAGCGCCAGATATTATCAGACCCGCGAGGCTGACACCGAAGCCGATTGTGGAGAAAATCAAGCCAGATATCTGCCCAGCGCAAGAGAGCCCGGTGGGGTCGGTGTTGTTGATGGGGTCGTTGCCGGCGTAGGCGTAGCGGTTGGCGTTGTTGGGGTCGAGGGGGGCGTCGACGGGGTCTTGTTGGGTCCAGGTGCCGGTGGTGGGGTCGTAGTAGCGGGCGGCGTAGTGGATCCAGCCGGTGGTGCGGTCGGCGATGCCGTTGGCGAATTCAAGGATGTCGCCAGTACGGCCTGAGCATGATCGAGATTCGCAAAGGTGAGGCACCGGCAAAACTCGGGCCGGCCGAGTTCAGCGCCCGCTTTCGCGCAGGCTTTTTTGACCCGAATTTTCGCCAGGAAGATCAGGCCATTGCCCGCCTCGAAGAAATTGCCTGGCAGATATATCTGGTCGGTCGCAAAGCGCCGATTACCCGGAAAGCTGGTCCCGGGTATGCCGACCCGGACTACAAGATCTCAGTCGAGTGGCTGGCCACGAAAGAGCGCATCGATGAAGCACAGCGCCAGTGGTCTGATCCGGCAAGCCCGTCGCGGGTGTTGCTGATCTGCGGCTCGGCCCGCAATGACGGTAGTTGTCCGGGCGAGATGTCCAAGTCCTACCGGCTGCTCGGGCTGGCTCGTGAAATCCTGGTGCAGGCCGCAATCGGGGTCGATGTGCTGGACCTCAGTCAGCTCACTTCCGAATACGGTCGCAACATCCACCCCTGCAAGGGCTGCGTTTCAACCGCGATGCCCCTCTGTCATTGGCCGTGCAGTTGCTACCCCAACCACACGCTAAACCAGACCAATGACTGGATGGCCGAAATCTACGAGCGGTGGACCGCCGCCCATGCGGTGATCATCGTCACGCCGGTTTATTGGTACCAGAGTCCCAGCCCCCTGAAGCTGATGATCGACCGCCTGGTCTGTGCCGATGGCGGCAACCCCGATCCGACCTCGACTTCGGGCAAGACGGCGAGCAAGGCCAAGGCGCTGGAAATCGCCGGCTGGGACTACCCGAAACACCTGGCCGGCCGTGCTTACGGCCTGGTCGTCCACGGTGATGTGGCCGGTATCGAAGACGCCCGCCGCTCGCTCTCCGACTGGCTCGACTGGATGGGTTTCATCGATGCCGGGGCACAAGCCAGGCTTGACCGCTTTATCGGCTACTACGAGCCGTACGCGACCAGTCACGAAGCGCTGGACCAGGATGAGGCGATGCAGGAAGAAACGCGCAACGTGGCGCGGGCCGTGGCCAAGGCCGTGCTTGAACTGCGTGCCGGACGGCTGCAGGCCGTGCAGCCGTTGTTGTCGCGGCCAAGGCCCAAATAGAGGCGACTTGATGAAAATGAAATCGACACGCCTGTTGAGCGGCCTGCTGGTGCTGATCATTGCCGCTTGCGGCGAGATGGCCACGCTGCCGATCTCTGCCGGTACCGGTCCACAGCCCATTCTGCCTGCGCCGCAGCGATCATTGATTCCAACCGTCAATATCGCGCCGGCCAAAGGCTGGTTGGTCGGTACCGCGCCGGTCGCAGCTCCGGGTACCCGGGTCGCCGCGTTTGCCAGCGGCCTGGATCATCCACGCTGGCTATATGTCCTGCCCAACGGCGATGTGCTGGTGGCCGAGACCAATGCGCCGCCGAAACCCGACGACGCTCGGGGCATCAGGGGGTGGGTCATGGGTCTGATGATGACGCGGGCGGGGGCTCGCGTGCCCAGCGCCAACCGCATCACGCTGCTGCGTGACAGTGATGGCGACGGGGTGGCCGAGCTGCGCACGGTGCTTCTCGACGGACTGAATTCGCCGTTCGGCATGGAACTGGTCGGCAACAACCTCTATGTCGCCAATTCGGATGCCGTGCTGCGCTTTCCCTATACGGTGGGCGAAACCCACATCACCGCCCCCGGCACCAAGGTGGTGGACCTGCCCGCCGGGACGATCAATCACCACTGGACCAAGAACCTGATCGCTAGCCGGGATGGCAAGAAGCTCTACGTGACGGTGGGCTCGAACAGCAATGTCGCCGAACGCGGCATGGCCGTCGAGGCCGAGCGAGCCGCCATCTGGGAGGTGGATATCAAGAACGGAACCCACCGGATCTTTGCTTCCGGGCTGCGCAATCCGATTGGCCTGGCCTGGGAGCCCGGCAGCGGGGCGCTGTGGACCGTAGTCAACGAGCGCGACGAACTGGGCAGCGACCTGGTTCCCGATTACCTGACTTCAGTGCGCGATGGTGGGTTTTATGGCTGGCCTTACAGTTACTACGGCCAGCATGTCGATGAGCGTGTCAGCCCGCCGCAACCCGAGCTGGTGGCCCGCGCGATTCCACCCGATTACGCCCTCGGGTCACATACGGCCCCGCTCGGCCTGGCCTTTTCGGCCGGAACGACCCTGCCGGCCACTTTTTCCAACGGCATGTTCATCGGCCAGCATGGCTCGTGGAACCGCCGGCCGCATAGCGGCTACAAGGTGATCTTCGTTCCTTTCGCCAATGGCAAGCCCACCGGCGAAGCACCGGTCGATGTGCTGAGCGGTTTTCTCAGTGAGGAGGGCGATGCTTTCGGCCGGCCGGTCGGCGTGGTGCTCGACAGGCGTGGCGCATTGCTGGTGGCGGACGATGTTGGCAATGTAGTCTGGCGCGTCACCGCCCGTTGATGCACAGCGATTTCCGGGAGTTATCCCGGGTGTGAAATTCCAGATGTGTCGAGTGCTTGCAAGTTCAAAATCAATTCGGAGGACGTAGCCATCTCTTTTACCGTCTGGACGCTCGTAATAGGCTTGCTGTTGATCACGATGGTGCTGGCTGGGTCATCGATGAAACGCCTGCCGGTCAGTGCCGCCATGGTCTATCTGGCCGTCGGCTACGGGCTTGGCGCCGCCGGCTGGGGCCTGATGGAGCCGGATTCCCGGGATGTCTCGGTGATCCTGGAGCGGGTGACGGAGATCGCCCTGCTCATTTCGCTTTTCTCGGTAGGCATGAAACTTGGTTTGCCGCTTTCCAGTCCGCACTGGCGTTTGCCCTTGCGCCTGGCATTCGTGTCGATGACCCTGACGGTTGGCTTGATCACCGTCGCCGGCGTTTTTTTGCTCGATCTGCCACTTGGCGTCGCGGTCCTGCTCGGCGGCATTCTGTCGCCGACCGACCCGGTTCTGGCATCGGATGTCCAGGTCGAGGAACCCCACGACCGCGATCGCCTGCGCTTCAGCCTGAGCGGCGAGGGCGGACTCAATGACGGCGCCGCCTTTCCCTTCGTGATGCTTGGCCTGGGCCTGCTTGGCGCCCGCGAACTGGGTGCCGGTGGCTGGCGCTGGCTGACGGTTGATGTGTTGTGGGCGCTTGCAGCCGGCGTGGCCATCGGCAGCCTGCTCGGGGCGCTGATCGGCAGGCTGGTGGTCTACCTGCGAACTAAGCATCAGCAGGCGGTAGGCCTCGATGAATTTTTGGCCCTCGGATTGGTTGCCCTGGCTTTCAGCGTTGCCCAACTGGCCCACGCCTCGGCCTTCCTCTCGGTCTTTGCCGCCGGTCTCGCCCTGCAACGGGTCAAGGAACGTTCGCGGAGCCACGATGCGCCGCACGAAGGCCCGGCCGGCCTACAGGGCAAGGAGGCGCACCTGGCCGTCGCCACCCATCCCAACCTTGCCGGGGCCTACATGATGCAGGCGGTACGCGGATTCAACGACCAGATCGAGCGCATCGCCGAACTGATCATCATCCTTGCCGTCGGCGCGATGCTTCCGTTCGTCACCGTCGATCGCTGGACGCTGGCGCTCCTTGTCCTGCTGTTTTTTGTACTGCGCCCGCTGTCGGTATGGCTGGGGCTGCTGGGCGCTTCGGTATCGGGCGATCAACGCGTGCTGATCGCCTGGTTCGGCATTCGCGGCATCGGTTCGATCTATTACCTGATGTTTGCGCTGAATAACGGCCTGTCAGGCGCCATGGCCGATCAGACGATCTCCATCACCCTATTGGCAGTTGCTGCTTCGATCATCATGCATGGAGTCTCGGTGACGCCGTTGATGGCGCTCTATGCCCGGCGCCAGGCGCGCAAGGCGCGGCGCGGCTGATTGGCGCCGGCAGGTGCCGCGCAGAGCGGTCGCCGCCTTTGCCAGTCGCGCATTCGCCTCAATAGCGGTTCGGGTTGCTCGGACTTCGGTCTCGGTTGTCCGGAACGCCATCACGGTCGTGATCGGCGCGATGAGGCGGCGGGCCGCCACTGTTCCCGTCCCCGCGGTGTCCGCCGCCATCCCTGTACGGGTCGTAAACAACGCAGCCGGACAACAGGCTGGTGATGGCGATCAGCAAGACAGCAAGTTTTTTCATGTCACACCTCAGTATCGAAAGTTAAGAAGCCGGTTCCCCGCCGCGGCAGGGGTGATGCCCCGGTCAGTTGGCCAGCCGCATCGGCTTGCCAAGCAATTGCGCACGGATTTCACCGTCCGGGTGTTGGGCGCTGTGCACGTTCACGTACAGGTTGCCGGTCGCGTAACTCTTGTATTGCGTTTCGCTCAGCTTGGCGCCGGCGGGCACGGCATAGCTGTCGTCCGGGGATTTGCTCAAGGTGATGATCGGCGGCCCGTTTTTCCCGACGGCAGCCTCATGAATGTGGGCCATGGTCGGGACCATGCCGGAAATCTTGATGCTGCCGCTCACGGAACGGTCAGGCAGCACCGTGAAGTGTCCGGATGCGGTCGCCGAAGTCACCACCGGAGGCACCTCTGCGGCGCCGTTCAGGGAGATCGAGATCGGCTGTTCGGCCCGGAGGCTGGCCGAGACCAGAAGCAGCAGGAGCAGCGGAGCGGCACGACCAAGCTGGCGGCGTGGATGATTCGATGTGTTCATCATGGTTGTTTCCTTGGCTGGCGATAGGGGTGACTCAACGGATGCAGCGCCGAACGGACAGGCGGGGCGAGAAGCCAAGTTGCGCCGCAAACGCTCCCGCTTCAGTTCGCCAACGCACATATGTCCGCGATTTTTGTATGTGCGCTGGCGTACATCGTCCGGCGTTTTGCGCTGGCATCCTTTGTCGAAATTGAACAAGGGATCAGCAAGAATGGGCGAGATAAAGATTCTGGGCATCCTCGGCAGCCAGCGCCAAGGCTCATACAACCGCTTCGCCCTTCATGCGGCACGGGAACTGCTGCCGCATGGAGCGGCGCTCGAGTTGATCGAGCTGAATGGCATTCCGTTCTTCGACCGGCGGCTGGCGCTATCGCCTCCGCCAGCGGTTGTCGAATTCCGGCGCCGGATTCTTGATTCGGATGCCATTCTCTTTGCTACGCCGGAGTGCAACCATTCAGTCCCTGGCAAGCTGAAGAGTGCCATCGATTGGACTTCCGGCCCCGCCAGCGAGAGCGCCTGGCTGGGCAAGCCGGCAGCCGTGATGAGCGCTTCGGCCGGCAGCCTGAGAGCGGCTCGCGCCCAGCACCACCTGAAGAAAGTCATGGCCGCGCTCAAGATGCAGACGGTCGATCATCCCGGCATGGCGGATAGCGATGCCAGGCGGCATTTCAGTGACCAGGGCACGCTGACCCATGAGCCAGCCAGGAGCTGGATTCGGGAACTCCTGGCCGCACTGGCCGGGCTGGTCAGGATCGATCGTGCGGCTGCAGAAAGTTTCGTCAAGCAGGCTGCATGAAAAACGAAGAAGCCTGGTTCCGAACCTTTGCCGAGCAGAACGTGACTGAACGAGACCCGGACGACAGGTGCTGAATGGAATTCAAGGACTACTACCAGATCATGGGGGTGGCGCGCGACGCGACCCAGGACGAGATCAAGCGCGCCTATCGCCAACTGGCCCGCAAATACCATCCCGATGTAAGCAAGGACCCCGAGGCCGAGATCCGTTTCAAGGAACTCGGCGAGGCCAATGCGGTACTCAAGGATATCGAAAAGCGTGCCGCCTACGACCAACTGGGCAGCAACTGGAAAGCCGGGCAGGATTTCCGTCCGCCGCCGGACTGGAATGCCGGCTTCGAGTTCTCCGGCGATGGTTCGCAGGGGGCCGGGGCAGCGGAGTTCAGCGATTTTTTCGAAACCTTGTATGGACATGCTTCCGCCGGTGGCAACCGCGCGCGTCCGGACTTTCACGCGCGCGGCGAAGACCGTCACGCCAGGGTAATGATCGATCTGGAAGATGCCTACAATGGGGCCGCCCGGGTGATCACGCTGCGCACGCCCGAGGTCGATGCCCATGGCAGGGTGGCGATGCGCAGCCACCAGCTCAATGTGACGATCCCGCGCGGTGTCCGCGCCGGGCAGCATATCCGGCTGACGGGGCAGGGCGCACCGGGGTTCGGGCAAGGCAAGGCGGGCGACCTCTATCTGGAGGTCGGTTTCAACCCGCACGCCCATTTTCGGGTCGAGCAGCGCGATGTCTATCTCGACCTGCCGCTGGCCCCCTGGGAAGCCGCGCTGGGCGCCACGGTCACGGTGCCGACGCCTGGTGCTGCGGTCGACCTCAAGATTCCGCCCAATTCCATGGCCGGCGGCAAGTTGCGACTGAAGGGCCGCGGCATCCCCGGCACCACGCCGGGCGATTTCTACGTCGTCCTCCAGATTGCCCTGCCGCCGTCCGCAACTGAGGCGGACAAGAGCTTCTACGCCACCATGGCCGAGCAGTTCAAAACCTTCCAACCGCGCGCAAAACTGGGAGTCTGAGCATGGATAACGGAAAAATGCTGCCGCAACTGAGCGCGATCATCCTCGAAGAACAGACCGGACTGACGCTGACCGAGGTCTGCCAGGCCTGCGCGGTGCGTGTCGAGTTCATCGTCGGGCTGGTCGACGAAGGCGTACTGGAACCCCTCGGCCGCGAACCCCATCGCTGGCGCTTCACCGGCATTCACCTGCGTCGCGCCACGGTGGCCCTGCGCCTGCAGCGCGATCTCGGGGTCAATCGGGCCGGCGCCGCGCTGGCGCTGCAACTGCTCGACGAAATCGAAATCCTGCAGGCCCGGCTCAGAAAAACGGGTCACGATTGACCGTTGACCGCACCCGGCAAGAAGGCCCCGGCGGACTCGGCTTTTCCCGCTTGAATGAACAAGGAAAGTGAAATGACCTCGCCCGCCACGCTGCTCGATGCCGAAGAACTCGAACGGATGAATGCCTGGTGGCGCGCCGCCAATTACCTGTCGGTCGGCCAGATCTACCTGCTCGCCAATCCCTTGCTCAAGGAGCCGCTCAGCCTGGCCCACATCAAGCCGCGCCTGCTCGGCCACTGGGGCACGACACCGGGGCTGAACTTCATTTACGCGCATATGAACCGGGCGATCCGGCAGCACGACCTGAACATGATCTTCATCGCCGGCCCGGGACACGGCGGCCCTGCAGTCGTGGCGAATACCTGGCTCGAAGGCAGCTACAGCGAGCTGTACCAGGACATATCACAGGACGAGGAGGGCATGCGCCGCCTGTTCCGCCAGTTTTCCTTTCCCGGTGGCATTCCCAGCCATGCTTCGCCGGATACGCCGGGTTCCATCCACGAAGGCGGCGAGCTGGGTTACGCGTTGTTCCATGCCTATGGTGCGGTGTTCGACAACCCGGACCTGATCGCCTGCTGTGTCGTCGGCGACGGCGAAGCGGAGACCGGGCCGCTCGCTACTTCCTGGCATTCCAACAAGTTCCTCAATCCGCGCCTCGATGGCGTGGTGCTGCCTATCCTGCACCTCAACGGCTACAAGATCGCCAACCCGACCGTGCTGGCCCGGATCAGTGACAGTGAACTGGAGTGCCTGTTCATCGGGTACGGCTACAAGCCGTATGTCGTCGAAGGCGACGATCCGGAAACCATGCATCGGCTGATGGCTGACGCGGTCGACACGGCGCTGGCCGAGATTTCAGAAATCAAGCGAACCGCCTGGCAGGGCGGCGAGGATATTCGCCCGCGCTGGCCGATGATCATCCTGCGCTCGCCCAAAGGATGGACCGGGCCGAAAACGGTCGATGGCAAGAAAAGCGAGGGCTCCTGGCGTTCGCACCAGGTGCCGTTCAGCGACATGGACAACCCGGAGCATGTGCAATTGCTGGCCGAGTGGATGGCATCCTACCGGCCGGACGAACTGTTCGATGCAACTGGCCGGCTGATCCCCGAACTGGCAGCCCTCGCGCCAGTCGGCGAACGCCGCATGGGCGCCAACCCGCACGCCAATGGCGGCGCCTTGCTGCGCGACCTGCAGTTGCCGGATTTTCGCGACTACGCAGTGGCCGTACCGGCGCCGGGTGGCTCGCTGGCCGAGGCGACGCGGATGATGGGCATCTTCCTGCGCGACGTGATGCGCCGGAATCCCGATAATTTCCGCGTCTTCGGCCCCGATGAAACCGCCTCCAACCGGCTCGGGGCGCTGTTCGAAGTCACCGACCGCGCCTGGATGGCCGAACGCTTCGCCGATGACGACCATCTGGCACCGGATGGCCGGGTCATGGAAATCCTTTCCGAACACGCCTGCCAGGGCTGGCTCGAAGGCTACCTGCTGACCGGCCGCCACGGCCTTTTTTCCTGCTACGAAGCCTTCATCCACATCGTCGATTCCATGTTCAACCAGCACGCCAAGTGGCTCAAGATGTGCGGCGAGATTCCCTGGCGGCGACCGATTGCGTCATTGAACATCCTGCTCACCTCGCACGTCTGGCGCCAGGACCACAACGGCTTCTCGCACCAGGACCCGGGCTTCATCGATCACGTGGTCAACAAGAAGGCCGACATCATCCGCGTCTATCTGCCGCCGGATGCCAACACGCTGCTTTACGTCACAGATCGCTGCCTGAGGAGCCGCAACCTGGTCAATGTCATCGTCGCCGGCAAGCAACCGGATCGCCAGTGGCTGGACATGGAAGCGGCGATCAACCACGCCAGCGCCGGCATCGGCCTCTGGGAATGGGCCTGCAACGACCAGCCGGGCGAACCGGACATCGTTCTGGCAGCGGCCGGTGACGTGCCGACGCTGGAAATGCTGGCTGCCATCGATATCCTGCATCGACTGGCGCCGGACCTGAAAATCCGTTTCATCAATGTCGTCGACCTGATGACCCTGCAGCCGCAGGAAGAGCACCCGCACGGCCTCTCGGGCGACGAATTCAACTCGCTGTTCACCACCGACAAGCCGATCATCTTCGCCTACCACGGCTACCCGTGGCTGATTCACCGCCTCACCTACCGGCGCAGCAATCATGGCAACCTGCACGTGCGCGGCTACAAGGAGGAGGGCACGACGACGACGCCTTTCGACATGGTGGTGCTCAATACCCTCGACCGCTTCCATCTGGTCATGGACGTTGCCAGCCGGGTGCCCAGGCTGCACGCGCAGGCCGCGCACATCAAGCAGGCCATGCGCGAAAAGCTCAACGAGCACACGCAGTACATCCTCGAACACGGCGAAGACATGCCGGAAATCCGCAACTGGCAATGGCCGTCACCGGAGAAAAAATCATGAGTGAAAATCCCCTGCTGGCGCTCAAGGCGCTCGGCCAGCACATCTGGCTCGACAATCTATCGCGCACGCTGCTCCGCGAAGGCGGCCTGCAGCGCCTGATCGAAGAGGACGGCATCGACGGCGTCACCTCGAATCCCGCCATCTTCGAGAAAGCCATCACCGGCAGTCGCTACTACCGGGATGACCTGGAACGGCTGCGCGGTGCCGGCCTCTCTGCCGAGGCCTGCTACGAGTCACTGATCATTGCCGATATCCAGGCGGCCTGCGCGCTGCTTCAGCCGGTCTACATCGACAGCGGCGGCGAGACCGGCTACGTCAGCCTGGAGGTGTCGCCCGAACTGGCGCACGACACGGCCGCCACCGTCGCCGCGGCTCATCGCCTGCGCCAGGCGGTCGGGTGCGCCAACCTCCTCATCAAGGTGCCGAGCACGCTGGCAGGAATTGGTGCTTTCGAGCAGTTGACCGCAGCCGGCCTCCGGGTCAACGTCACGCTGATCTTTTCGCTGGTGCAGTACGAGGCGGTGGCCCGGGCCTATCTACGGGGTGCGCAAGCCTGGCTGGCCGGCGGCGGACATCCCGAACAGCTGCGCTCGGTGGTCAGCATCTTCCTGAGCCGTGTCGATAACGCGGTCGACCAGCGCCTCCACGCGCTTGGCGCCATCGGGGTCAACCGGCTGAAGGGGCGCGTGGGCGTGGCGCTGGCCAAGACCTGCCATCAGCGCTACCGGGAAATCTTCCACGGGCCGGACTTCGCGGCCCTCGAGGCGGCCGGCGTACGACCGCAGACGCCACTTTGGGCGAGCACTGGCAGCAAGAATCCGGCGTACGGCGATGTGCTCTATGTCGAAGCGCTGATCGGTCAGGAAAGCATCAATACGCTGCCCGACGCGACGCTGGCCGCTTTTCGCGATCATGGCCAGGCGGCGGATTGCCTGCGGGCCGATGTCGAGGAGGCGCAAACACACCTCGCAGATTTGGCGGCCCTAAGCATCGACCTGGCCGAGGTGGGCGAAAGCCTTCAGGTCGACGGTGTGCGACTGTTCGCCGAGGCCTACAAGAAAATCATGGCCAGCTTGCAGGCGCCGCCAAAA
>ERZ724516.2312-NODE-2312-length-10828-cov-6.113617_pt1 | contig 10828 bp, 9 predicted proteins | sample MGYA00376049_ERZ724516 | MGnify/ENA primary metagenome ERZ724516 (study PRJEB28724, sample SAMN07190886) | activated sludge metagenome | isolation source: activated sludge of sewage treatment plant in Hong Hong | place: USA: Christiansburg, Virginia | collected... | reverse complement strand
CTGCTGGCTGCGGGTCTGTTGGAGCGGGTGGTGGAGCCCAGTGGGCACGACAAGGTGCGGGTGACCGACACCGGTATCACCTACCTGGCCCAGGCTTTTCACAGCAACCGCCAGGCGCGCTCGGCGCATGAGGCACTGGTGGAACACGTGGCGCAGCAGATGCTGCGTGACGGGCGTATCGTCTGGACCGACCTGAGCATTCGGTCACGGCTGCCATCGGCGCCTGAGGAGGCCACCCGCTGGAAGATGTGTATGCCCGATGTGTTCTCCATCCGCAACACCACGGTGGCGGCGTATCTGGAGCCGGTGGTGCACGAGATCAAGGTGAGCCGCTCCGACCTGTTGGGCGATCTCAAATCCAAGGACAAACGCGACAGTTATCTAGATGCTGGCGGTCAGTGCTGGTATGTGCTGGGCTGCAACCGCAAGGGCCAACCGATTGCTGAGGCTGATGAAATCCCGGTGGAGTGCGGCGTCATGGTGCTGCAAAACGAACAGCTGGTGGTGCTGCGCAATGCACCCAAGCGCGCCGTAGTGGACTTGCCGTTTGCGTTGTGGATGGTGCTGGCCAAGTCCACGCCTTTGCGTCCCCACATCGACTTGGGGACGGATGGGCCGGACCAGGCCATGTTGCTGGAGCAGACGCCGGATGTGCCAACCGATCCTGCGCCATGAGCAAGGACGCAGGCTATAACGTCTCGGTACGCAATCTGTGCGAGTTTGCGGCCAAGGAGGGCGATCTGGATTTGCGGTTTACACCCTCGCCCAGTGCGCAGCAGGGCAGGGAAGGGCACCAACTGGTGGCCAGCCGACGGCCACCAGGGCACGAAGCGGAGGTGGTGCTCTCGGCCAGTTACATGCCCACCAACGCCAGTACCGATGGCACCGATGGCACCGACGCAGAAGCCCTGTTGCGCGTCAGCGGCCGTGCCGATGGCTACGACCCCGCCACCAACGTATTGGAAGAGGTCAAGACCTTCCGTGGCTCGCTGACGGCCATTGCCCCCAACCACAGCGCCCTGCACTGGGCCCAGCTCAGGGTCTATGGTTGGCTGATGTGCCAGAGCCGCGCGCTACCCCACATCACTCTGAGCCTGGTCTACTTTGACGTGGTGGACCAGACCGAACACCCCATCAATGAAGACTGGTCGGCCGCCGATCTGCAGGTCTTCTTTGACGCGTTGTGCGCACACTTTTTGGTCTGGGCGCAGAGCGAGCAGGGGCACCGGCGCATGCGTGATGCAGCGCTGCAGGCGCTGGAGTTTCCCCAGTTACCGTTCAGACCCGGCCAGCGCGATTTGGCCGGTGGTGTGTACAAGGCCTGTGTGCAGTCCCGCACGCTGCTGGTGCAGGCGCCCACCGGTATTGGCAAGACCATCGGCACAGTGTTCCCTGCGCTGCGCGCCATGCCTGAGCGTGGTATCGACAAGCTGTTTTTCCTGACCGCCAAAACGCCGGGGCGTGGCGTGGCGCTGGAGGCATTGCACACCGTGCGCGACGCGCACAGCGGCCTCGTGCTGCGGGTGTTGGAACTGGTAGCCAAGGACAAATCTTGCGAGCACAAAGACAAGGCCTGCCACGGCCAGTCCTGCCCCCTGGCCAAGGGTTTTTACGACCGCTTGCCCCAGGCCCGGCACTCTGCGGCGCAGCGCGGCTGGCTGGACCAACGCAGCCTGCGCACAGTCGCGCTGGAGCATGCGGTGTGCCCCTATTACCTGGGCCATGAGATGGTGCGCTGGGCGGATGTGGTGGTGGGTGACTACAACTACTACTTTGACCGCAGCGCCATGCTTTACGGGCTGACCCAACTCAACGGCTGGCGCGTCAGTGTGCTGGTGGACGAGGCGCACAACCTCTACAGCCGCGCCTGCAGCATGTACAGCGCGGACCTGTCGCGCGCCGAAACCGCAGCGGTGCGCGCTGAGTTGCCAGGTATGCTGCGCCGCCCTGCGGACGAGATGTTGAACCAATGGGATGTGCTGGTGATGGAGGCGCAGCGCAGCGAACCGGTACAAGCCTGGAGTCTGCTCAAAGAGCCGCCCGAAGCCTGGCTGCGCAGTCTGCAGCGCTTCAACAGCGCAGTGGGTGAATACCTGAATGACCACGCTGCAGACGCGCCAGGCGCCTGGCTGCCATTTTTCTTCAAGACCTTGGCCTTTGCCACGCTGGCCGAAGGTTTTGGCGAGCATTCGCTGTGTGAGTTCAACCTGGCCACGCGCGCGGTGACCGGGACTGGCAGTGCCCGTGCCAGCCAAATCGAACTGTTGGCAGATGGTGATGAAGGCCCAACCGGCGCATGCGACGAGGGCGCTCTGACACTGCGCAACATCGTCCCCGCCCACTTCATCCGTGCCCGCATGGAAGCTGCGGACTCCATGGTGTTGTTCTCCGCCACGCTCAATCCAGCGGACTACTACATCAACCTGCTGGGACTTCCCGACAGCACGCAGGCCATGGATGTGCCATGCCCGTTTGACCCGGCGCAACTGGCCGTGCGCATTCACGCCCTGTCCACCCGGCGCGACGATCGCTTGCTCACACTGGATGCACTGGTCGATGTGATGGCAGCCCAGTTTGAACAGCAGCCCGGCAACTACCTGGCCTTCTTCAGCAGCTTTGACTATCTGGAGCTGGCCCAGTCACGCCTGCTGGCGCGACACCCCAGGGTGCCAGTCTGGGCCCAGCAGCGCCAGATGAACGAGGCCGCCCGCCATGTGTTCCTGCGACAGTTTGATGCGCAGGGTCAGGGCATTGGGTTTGCAGTGCTGGGTGGTGTGTTTGGTGAGGGGGTCGACCTGCCCGGCAAGCGGCTCATAGGCGCCTTCATCGCCACGCTGGGCCTGCCGCAGTTTGACGCGGTGAACAACGCCATCTGCGAACGCATGCAGGCCCTATTCGGGCGCGGCCATGATTACACCTATCTGTTCCCCGGCATGCAGAAGGTGGTGCAGGCCGCCGGGCGGGTGATACGCACACCAACGGATACCGGCGCCGTGCTGTTGCTGGACGAACGCTACCGGGAGCACCGCTACCGCAGTCGTCTACCCGGCTGGTGGAGAATTGCTATGGTTTAGATAGCGGCTTGCGCTTATTTCACGGGGGCTGGAGGCCGATTTGACTAGCTACCGTTTGAGAATAGGTCACCTGTCAATGGATATTTTTGTTCAAATCACACGCGAGCCCTCGTGGAATAAGCGCAAGCAGCTCCTATTTTTATAGCGTCTTGAGTCGCCCCAGCGCAGCATGCAACGTGGTATCCTGCTTGGCAAAGCAAAAACGCACCACGCGCTGGTCAAAGCCATTGCCGTAGAACGCCGACAGCGGAATGGCGGCCACACCAATCTCGGCGGTCAACCATTGGCAGAAATCGGCCTCGCCCAGGTCGCTCACCTCTGAGATGTCCACACACTGGAAGTAGCTGCCCTCACTCGGCAATAGTCGCAGTCGGGTGCTAGCCAAGCCAGCGCGGAACAGGTCGCGTTTGCGTTGGTAGAAAGTGGGCAGATCCAAGTAGTGTGCCGGTGTGTCCATGTACGCGGCCAGCCCATATTGCATAGGCGTGTTGACGGTGAACACATTGAACTGGTGGACTTTGCGGAACTCGGCCATCATCGGCGCGGGCGCCGCCACATAACCCACCTTCCAGCCGGTCACATGGTAGGTCTTGCCAAAGCTGGAGACGATGAAGGCGCGTTGCGCCAGTCCAGGAAACCGGGCCGCGCTTTCGTGCGCCCCGCCGTCAAACACCATGTGTTCGTAAACTTCGTCGCTGATGAGAAGCACATGGGTCGGCGCCAGAATTTCTTGCAAACGCAGCATGTCCTGGCGCGTCCACACGGTGGCACTGGGGTTGTGCGGGCTATTGACGATGATGGCGCGAGTCTTTGGCGTGATGGCGGCAGAGATGGCATCAAAGTCGGGGCGAAAAGTACCGGGCTTCAATGGGACGCGCACCGCGGTGCCGCCGGCCAGCTCGATATTGGGTACATAACTGTCGTAGCAGGGCTCCAGAACGATGACTTCGTCCCCCGGGTGCACGATGGCCAGAATGGCGGTGAGGATGGCCTGGGTCGCCCCGGCGGTGATGGTGATCTCGTCGGCAGCCCGGTAGGAGTATCCATACAGCGCTTCAATTTTGCTGGCGATTGCATCGCGAAACTGCGGCACGCCGGGCATGGGCGGGTACTGGTTGTGGCCGTCCTGCATGGCCTGGGTCACATGATCCACAAGTGTGGAGTCGCAGGCAAAGTCCGGAAAGCCCTGGCCCAGGTTGACGGCCTTGTGCTGCGCGGCCAGTGCCGACATTACCGTGAAGATGGTGGTGCCCACGTTGGGCAGGCGGGAAGATAGTGCCCCCACGCTTGTCGCTGCGCGTACTGCGCTGCCCCCCGAGGGGGCTGGCCTTGATTGGGGCTGCCCTGCGCGGCCGGTGTCGTGGTTTTCAGTAGTCATAGTTTTCAACATGGCCATCCATCGCGCGGGCGATGAGTTTGCGGTCCAGGCGGTCGCTCAGCAATTCGGCAAATGTGTACACAAAGTTGCGCAGGTAGGCGCTGCGCTTGAAGGCAACGCGCGCCACATTCTGGCCAAACAGGTTACCCGCGGAGCGCACCACGAGGCCGCTTTTGCCGCCATCCTCAACCACATCGCGCACCGCCATTTCGGCCGCAATGCCGACGCCCAGGCCCAGGCGTACATAGGTCTTGATCACGTCCGAGTCAATGGCCTCCAGAGCGATGCGTGGCACCAACTTTCGAATGGCAAAGGCCTGGTCGATCTTGGTGCGGCCGGTAAAAGAGGGGTGGTAGGTGATCAGCGGTTCCAGTGCAACATCTTCCAGGGTAATACGTTCCTTGCGCGCCAGCGGGTGGTCGGTGGGCAGCACCAACATGTGTTGCCACTCGTAGCAAGGCAGGGTGACCAGTTCGCTGTAGTCGGCCAGGGATTCGGTGGCAATGCCGATCTCGGCCACTTCGTCGATCAGCATACGTGCCACTTGGTCGGGCGAGCCCTGGTGCAGGCTGATATTGACCTTGGGGTAGGCGGCGCGCAGGGCGGCCACTTTTTCGGGCAGCACGTAGCGGGCCTGGGTGTGGGTGGTGGCAATGGACAACGTGCCACTGTCTTCGGCGCTGTACTGCTCGCCTATGCGCTTGAGGTTGCCGACTTCGCGCAGGATCAGGTCAATGCTTTTGAGTACGTGTTGGCCGGGCTCGGTCACGCGTTTGAGGCGTTTGCCATGCCGAGCGAAGATTTCTATGCCCAGTTCTTCTTCCAGCTCAATGATGGCTTTGGAAACACCGGGTTGCGAAGTGTGCAGGGCCTTGGCGGCTTCCGTCAGGTTGAGGTTGCGCCGGACTGCTTCCTGGACAAAGCGAAACTGGTGCAGGTTCATATCGAATCTCTACTAAAGAAGAGGTTCATTATGCCGGATCAAATGCCAGGCTAAGCGCTTTCTAGAGTCCGTCCAATGCAATCTGCGCCATCAATTGCACCAGGCGGGTGTCTTCACCCACCGCAGGTTGGAGTGTGAATCGGATATCCGGATACCGGATCCGCAGTTCGGCAACCAGCTCGGGCAAATCTTCGCGCGCATGTCTACCAACTCCCAGAAACATCGGCAGTATGGTGATGCCCTGCACACCGCGCTGCAACAGTGCTTCTGTTGCAGTGGCCAAATCGGGTGTGCTGAGTTCGAGATAAGCGCAAACCACCGGTGTGTCGGGCGACAGCGTGCCGATATGCACCGCCACCGCCTCCATGGGTTTGTGCCACAGCGGGTCACGCGAGCCATGCGCGAAAAGAACAATGCCGTTGATGGTCGTGTCTGTACTTGTCATCGTCGTATTACCAGCCAGGAAAATGCCGTCAAGGAAACAATAGAGTAAATCAGGCCAGGCAGTGCCGCCGTAATCCAGGGCAACCAACCGCGCAGCGCACCGAGATCGCCCAGCACATTGTTCAGCAGCACAAAGCTGATACCGGCCATGACACCGCCAAACACATAGGTGGCCACACCGCCTGAGCGGAAATGCAGGTAGGCAAAGGGCAGGGCCAGCACCACCATAACCAGGCAGCTCAGTGGGTAAAACACTTTCTTCCAAAACTGGATTTCGTACTTCTGTGCGGTCTGGCCATTGGATTGGAGGTGCTGGATGTATTGGAACAGGTCGATGGTGCCCATGCGTTCGGGTCGCAACACGGCCGTGGCGACCATTTCCGCACTGATCTGCGTGGGCCAGCGAAAGCTTTCCACGTGGTTGCGATCCACCCGGGTGGCATTGGGGTCTGCCATTTTGAACTCAGTGTGATCTACATTGGCCAGCAGCCAAGAGTCATCTTTGCCAAATTTTGCACTCTGTCCTTCGGTCATGGAAACGAGGAATCCCTGGTTGTCGAATTCAAAAATGCGCACATCACGCATGCTGGCGTCCGGCGCCAGTGCCCCTACGTTGACGGCATAGTGGCTATAGGACTGGCGTTCACGTAGCCAGGCCCCGGTCTTGCCGACGCTGACCTTGCCCTGGTAACGCGACTTCAGCAACTGCGCGGTTTTGTCTGCCATGGGCGCCAGGTAGTCACCGACCGCAAACGTGAATAGAACAAAAACCAGCCCCAAGCTGAGCAGCATGCGCAGCGCCAACCACGGTCCCAAGCCGCTGGTGCGCAGAATGGTGAACTCTGAGCTCTGCGCCAGGCGTGCCATCACAAAAATAGTGCCTATCAACACTGTGATGGGTAACAACTCGTACAAGTGACTGGGCAGCATCAGAGCCACGTACAGCAGAGCCTGGGCCACGGTGTAGCCGGTGTCGCGGTGTTTGCCGACCGACTGCAGTTCTTCGACAAAGTCAAAAAAGTAGAACAGCGAGACAAAACCCAGTGTCACCAGCACAACCGCTAGCACCACCTCTGAGTACAAGAGCCTGCGAACCGTTTTCATGGCAATTCCCCGGCGCTTGCCTTGGCACTGGGGCGCCTACTACGGCGCAGCACCCAATTGTTGTTGCGCTTGGCAAGCCACAACAAAGCCAGGGCCAGGGCCCCACCATGCAAAGTCAAAAGATAGACGCCAACCTGCACCTGCCCGGTCTCAATCCAGCTTTTGCCCAGGATCAGCATATTGAAATAGACCACAAACACCATGAACGCAAACCCCAAATTGGCGGTCCGGCCAACACGGGGATTGACCCCAGCCGTTACAAGGCCAATGATGACAAAATTGATGGCCGCCAGCGCCAAACCTGCGCGCCATGACAGTTCGGCCAGATGAACTTTGTTTGGGCTTTGCAACAACTCCAGTGTGCCCTTTGCGCCGGATGGCACAAAACTGCGTGCCGATTGGTCGTCGGCGTCAACTTGCGCACCATAGGTTTTGAATTCGGCAACCGAAATATCCGGTTTGTTGGCCACTTTCTCCAGGCGCTGGCCGTTTTCCAGGATCAGAAATTTTTCTCCCTTGATGGTCTCGATCCTGCCATTGCGGGCCGAAGTGATGGTTTCTTTGTTGGGTGTGTGTGTGGCGATAAAAACATTGTTGCCTGCCTGTTTTCCGCTGGCATCTTTCTCGATAAAAAAGACCCGCTCGCCATTGGCGGACTCCTGAAACTGTCCGGGCTGTATGCGTGAAATGTCACCCCGCTTTTCGTACCGGTCTCGCATGTCCTCAATGCGTCCCAAGGCCCAGGGCAGGATCAAAAAGGCCAAAGCCGTAATGACGACCAGAATCGGCCAGGCAAAGCGAAACAGAGGCCGTAGCAATGAGGTTAGCCCGCGCCCGCTGCCAAACCAGATCACCATTTCGCTGTCGCGGAACATACGGGTCAAAACGCTGAGGACCGCCAGGAACAGGCACAGCGACAAGATGACTGGCATGTTGGACAGCACCGTGTATCCCATCACGATCATCACGTCGGCCGGATTGAAAACGCCCCGACCCGCTTCACCCAATGTCCGTATCAAGGTCATTGTCATCACCACCGTGATCAACACGACCAGCGTTGCGCCAAAACTGCGGGCGAGTTCTTTGCGAATGGAGGAATGGAATAACATGGCGGGTTAACGAAAACCTGAATTATGAACTTTGAACTCAAACCCATTGGCTTGGTCGGGGCCTCCACCGAGAAATCTGACGCGCTAATCGTTTTGGTGCCGCAGGATTTCAAAGCGGGCAAAGACGACTTGTCTGTCTTAGTGGCCCAGGCCATCAAATCGTCTGACCTGGAAACCAAACCTGGTAAGTTACTGGCGCTGTACAAGCCTGTTCAGGCCAACGCTGCCCGAGTGGTGCTGGTCGGCATCGGCAGTGGTTCGCCGCGCGACGTGCGTACGGCAGTACTGGCGGCCGTGGGAGTGGTGAAATCACCAAGCCTCAAAAAATTATTGGTTTGTTTTGCGGCGCCGGCGCTTGAAGAGGCCGTCCGCGCTGTGGTCCTGGCGGTCGCTGATGCGACCTATGTCTATACCCATACCAAGTCCAAGCCGGAAGGTCGCACACTGGGGAAGTTGCTGGTTGGCGCCTCCAATGCCACAGAAGTGCAAGCCTCATTCGACCACGCGGTAGGTATTGTGGCCGGTGCCGAACTGGCGAAAGAATGGGCCAACCGGCCTGCCAACCATGCAACACCCACTCTGTTGGGGCAGGCGGCGCAAGAACTGGCCAAATTGCCAAAAATCACCTGCGAAGTGTTAGGCCCCAAAGAGGTGGCCAAGCTTGGCATGGGCTCCTTCATGGCTGTGGCCCAAGGCTCGGATCAGCCACTGCGCTTTATTGTTCTGCACTACAACGGCGCGGCAAAAACACAGCCCCCCACCGTTTTGATCGGCAAGGGTATTACCTTTGATTGTGGTGGTATCTCCATCAAACCAGCGCCAGAAATGGACGAGATGAAGTTCGACATGTCCGGCGCAGCCAGCGTGTTGGGTACCTTCAAGTCGCTGGCAGTACTCAAGCCCAACATCAATGTCGTGGGCCTGATAGCCGCCTGTGAGAACCTGATCAATGGCCAAGCCGTCAAACCCGGCGACGTGGTGACCAGCATGAGCGGTCAAACCATTGAAATTTTGAACACCGATGCCGAAGGACGTTTGGTTTTGTGTGATGCTTTGACCTATGCCGAGCGATTCAAACCCATAGCCGTGGTGGACATTGCTACATTGACCGGAGCCTGTGTGATTGCGCTCGGTGGCGTGCGCAGTGGTTTGTTTGCATCGCAGGATGACCTGGCCAAGGCCCTGTATGCGGCCGGTGAGGCGGCGCAAGACCTGTGCTGGAGAATGCCGCTGGACGAAGACTACGCTGAGGGTTTAAAGACCAGCTTTGCCGATGTGGCCAATGTGGCGGGTCGGGCTGGAGGCTCCATCACGGCTGCCAAATTCTTGCAACGATTTGCCGAGAAGTTCCCCTGGGCGCACCTCGACATCGCTGGCACCGCCTGGAAGAGCGGTGCCGCCAAGGGCGCCACCGGACGCCCGGTCGGCCTGCTGGTGGAGTACCTGATGAGCCAGGCACGCAACACGTGACGGAGCTGGCCTTTCATTTTGGCGCGCCTGACAAGTTGGCTTATGCGAGCCGCTTGTTGCGCAAGGCAGCCAGCAGTGGGGCCAAAGTGGTGGCAGTGGCAGATGCCCGGTCTGTTGCCCAACTGGATGCAGATCTGTGGGCGGTGTCGCCGACGGATTTTGTGACCCACTGCACTGGTTCCGCAGTTAAAGCTATTCAGAGTCGATCTTCTGTGGTCTTGGTCACGGAAGTACGACAAGCCACTGGCGCGTGCGACGTTCTGGTCAACCTCGGTGACGCCATGCCGGAGGGGTTTGATCGGTTCAAACGCCTTATCGAAGTCGTCAGCACCGACGAGGCAGACCGGGATCGTGCCCGCAAACGCTGGAAGCTCTACACCGCGCAGGGGTATGCGATCACCCGGCACGACCTGGCCTTGAAACGCGCTGACTGATGCCGTCGAACAAGCCTTTCCCCCGCTTTGTTCCAACCCTGACCGAAGTGGTGCGAACAGGTGTGGCGCGACCTGTGCCACCGCTGGACCGTGAACGCTTGGTCGAGCAGGTGCTACAAGCCGTCAAGCCCCGTTTGGAGCAACAACTTCGCCAATCGCTGGGTGTGTTGATTGATGAACAATTGCGCCAGGCTTCACCACAATGGCGTCGTGAAATCGAAACGACGGTGGAGTCCGTCGTCGCCCGGGCTTTGGCGGAACGAGGGCTGGACAAGTTGTGAGGGCTGCATTGGTATCTTTCGGCCATGCGCAACCCTGGTACGAGTTGTCCGTGCTCGTGGATCGTTGATGCTGATAACCTGATGTACTTCCTGACCGTCTGGAACTCGGTGGTGCTGTTGGTCGCGCGTGGACAGCAGCAGGAATCCGGCGCGTCTGGTGCAACAGCCGGTGCTTCGGGATCGACCCCGACCGCCATTGTTTGAATCGGACACGTTGGACCCGTCACCGGCTATGACACTGGGCAAGTATGCGGTGGGTACTCTGAAGGCCAAGGCCTGGCCGACGCGTTCTGCAAAGCGGTGGTCGCGGCAGGTGGCAAGGTGGTAGCGAAGGAATTCACCACGGACAAAGGTGCCGATTTCAACGCGATTCTCACCGCGATCAAGGGCAAGAAGCCGGATCTGGTGTTTTTTGGCGGCATGGATACGGTGGCAGGACCTATGCTCACATAAATGAAGTCCCTGTGCATTCGCGCAAAGTTCATGGGGGGTGATGGCATTTGCTCCACTGAATTGCTCAAAGTCTCTGGTGACGTCATCGCCGAAGATATGGTGTTTTGTGCCGAAGCCGATGGGGTGGAAGGTGAGGCC
>ERZ724516.2310-NODE-2310-length-10830-cov-9.833875_pt1 | contig 10830 bp, 9 predicted proteins | sample MGYA00376049_ERZ724516 | MGnify/ENA primary metagenome ERZ724516 (study PRJEB28724, sample SAMN07190886) | activated sludge metagenome | isolation source: activated sludge of sewage treatment plant in Hong Hong | place: USA: Christiansburg, Virginia | collected... | reverse complement strand
TACCGATTACCAATTACCCATTCTTTATAAATATTAGTGATCGATTTTTATTAATTTTAAGTTTAGCGTAAAGTAATTTTTCATGACACCACTTGCAGAACGGATGCGGCCGAAAAAACCTGCTGATTATTTCGGTCAGCAACACCTTATGGGTGAGGGTGCTCCTTTCAGAAGGTTGTTAGAGCAAAAAACGATACATTCAAGCATATTTTGGGGACCACCAGGTGTTGGTAAGACATCATTGGCGCTGTTAGTCGCTGAATATATTGACAGAAAGATCTACAGTTTAAGTGCCATCAATGCAGGTGTAAAAGATGTCCGTGAAACCATCGAAAAGGCAAGTAGAATTGATCTTTTCAACAAGAAAAGTCCTATTCTATTTATTGACGAGATCCATAGATTCAACAAGTCCCAACAGGATGCTTTGCTGGAAGCTGTGGAAAAGGGCATTATTGTGTTGATTGGCGCCACGACAGAGAATCCTTCATTCGAAGTCAACCAGGCCTTATTGTCCAGATGTCAGGTATATGTGTTGCAGGAGCTTTCAGCCGATGAGTTGAAAGCGATGGTGGACAATGCCATTCAAACAGATTCATTTCTTGCCGGCCAGGATATTGAAGTTCAGGAATATGATGCACTAATTTATTTTTCCGGTGGTGATGCCAGAAAGCTTTATAATATTCTGGAGATCGTGTGCGCCATGAATGATGGTGGAAAGATCATCATCAACAATGAAGTCATCGAAGAAGCGATCAAAGTCAAACAAATCGCTTACGACAAGGGTGGAGAATATCATTATGACATGATTTCTGCTTTTATTAAATCTATAAGAGGAAGCGATCCCAATGCAGCCTTGTATTATATGGCGAGGATGCTGATAGGAGGGGAGGACCCAATGTTTATTTGTCGGCGCATGGTCATCCTCGCTTCAGAAGATATTGGATTAGCTAATGTGAATGGGCTTCTCATAGCTCAAAGCTGCATGGATGCAGTGCACAAGATCGGTATGCCGGAAGCACGCATTGTCATGGCAGAAGCCTGTATTTATCTTGCTTCTTCTCCCAAAAGTAATTCGGCTTATTTAGCTATAGGAAAGGCCATGGATGCAGTAAATAAAACTGGAAACTTGCCTGTCCCACTCCACTTGAGGAATGCCCCTACCAATTTGATGGCAAAACTTGACTACGGCAAAGGATATAAATACGCCCATGATTTCGATAATAACTTTATCGATCAGCAGTTTTTGCCTGATCAATTAACCGATATAAAATTTTATGAGCCAGGTGAAAATGCGGCTGAGGAAAAATTAAATTCATTTTTAAAAGCAAGGTGGACAACAAAATATGGTAAATAAGAAAACTAAATTCCATTTGAATTAAGTTTTTAGCCTAATTTATGGTAGTTTCGCACCAAAATAGAAAATAAAATATGACCACTCAGGAAAATCTTGAAATGATCAAGCAGAGTGCTAAAGACTTTGCAGAAACTTACATCAGACCTCACATAATGGAGTGGGATGAAGCCCAATTTTTCCCTATAGAAACAATGCGTGCGTTGGGTCAACATGGCTTTTTAGGGGTCTTAGTTCCAGAAGAATACGGCGGATCCGGCCTTGGATACCAGGAATATATCACGGTGATCGAAGAGATAACGAAAGTGGATAGTTCAATCGGACTATCTGTTGCGGCACACAACTCTTTGTGTACCGGGCACATTCTTGCTTTCGGAAATGAGGAGCAAAAAAGAAAATATCTTCCAAAACTTGCAAGCGGTGAATGGATCGGAGCTTGGGGTCTTACTGAGGCAAATACAGGTAGTGATGCGGGAAGAATGCAATGTGTAGCTGTTCAGGATGGGGATGATTATGTCATCAATGGTACTAAAAACTGGATCACTCACGGGATCTCAGGTGAAGTTGCCGTAGTCATCGTCAGAACAGGTGAATTACTTGATTCTCATGGAATGACAGCTTTTGTAGTTGAGAGAGGAACTCCTGGTTTTAATGCCGGTAAAAAAGAGAATAAACTTGGTATGCGTGCCTCAGAGACTGCAGAAATGGTCTTTGATAACTGTCGAGTGCATAAATCTCAAATGTTAGGTCAAGTTGGAGAGGGTTTTGTTCAGTCAATGAAGGTCCTTGACGGTGGTAGAATATCTATTGCTGCGTTATCATTGGGTATAGCAAAAGGTTCGTATGAAGCGTCTGTCAAGTATGCTAAGGAAAGACATCAGTTCGGACAAGCGATTGTTAATTTCCAGGCGATATCATTCAAATTGGCTGATATGGCTACCAGGATTGAAGCAGCAGAATTGTTGACTAGACAAGCTGCAGATCTTAAAAACAATGGCAAGAAAATGACCAAGGAAGGAGCCATGGCAAAATACTATGCTTCTGAAGTATGTGTGTGGGCTGCAACTGAAGCTATCCAAATCCATGGTGGTTACGGTTACACAAAAGATTTCCCTGTGGAGAAGTTTTTCAGAGACAGTAAGTTGTGTACCATCGGCGAAGGTACTTCTGAGATCCAAAAGATTGTAATTGCAAGAGAGATCATTAAAAATTCGTAGAATTAGTTTGGGGTTTGGGGTTTGGCGTGTTTGAAAGTTAGGTTTTGACCATATTGTAGCAGGGAGAATTTGTCCCTATTAAATCTTGGGAATATTCATCTTTTTTGGATATTTCAAAGTAAACCTTTAAGAGACCCCAACGTAGGTTAACCTACGCTGAGCAGCACAATCATAGGTTTGACTTTGAATTATATTAGATCTTTAGCTATGAAATGTTGAGCTTAAGTTAACCTAAGTTCTGGTGTCTGCAAAATTCATTTTGCTTTTAATCAACATAAAATCAAATTATTACCTTACTATAGCCGAAGTACCTTGTTAGTAGAAATCAAACAATGAATACCAACCTCCTCTTAGAATCCATTTATTTCCCTCCAATATCTTTATTAAATGAAATGGTCGGTAAGGATATTGTTTTTACTGACATACACGAAAATTACCGAAAGGGCACCTTAAGAAACAAATGTGTAATCTCCTCCGGCAACGGCCCTCAACAATTAATCATCCCATTAAAAAAAGGTAAAAACTCACAGATGCCGATGGCAGAAGTTGAAATTAGTTATGACGAAAACTGGCCCAAGAAACACCTTTCTGCCATCAAAACTGCTTATGGAAAGTCACCATATTTTATCTATTTCTTTGATGAAATATCAGAAATTCTTCTGAGTAAAAATGAATTACTATTCGAACTGAACACAAAATGTCTTGAGTTGATCAGTAAGTATTTCAAACTGAATCTCAATATTCAATTTACTGAAAGTTACATCGAGGAATTTGATGGAATAGATGTCAGAAATACTTGTTTACCAAATAACTTCACCTCTTTTTCTACAAAATATTATCCACAGGTATTTGAGGATCGGTTTGGTTTTCAGAATAATTTAAGTTGTCTGGATCTGTTGTTTTGTATGGGGAATTATGGGAGGGAAGTATTATAGTAGACTAGTGTTCTAGTTTGCAAGTAGTGTAGGGGAAATGCTTGCCGTTTCTCGTGAATTGCATACCCGTACACCAATTATCAATATATCAAGCATCAGATTGAAAAAGCCTGAGGGGCTCAGCTCGGTATTACACTGCATATTTTTGGTCAATTTAATATTTCATTTCGCATAAGATGGCTTTCTATCAATCAAACGGATATTCTTTTAAACCCAATAAAAGAAAAAACATGAATAAATTAACTAAACTCCATCTAACATCTAACATCAGCCTTCTTTCTTTGCGTCTAAACTGCCGAAACTTGAGTAAGATATATTAAGATTATATGTAATGTTAAACTTTTTCACCAACCATATTTTTCAAACAGCCTATTTTGCTGCTGCTTTCCTTGTTTTTCTTTTATTCCATATTTCACCTATATGGCGCGTTGGTACAGTATCCCCTAATAATTTTCCCCACGCTTTCAACTCAGGAATTCTATCGAATATTATTTTTAAAATGGCAATAAACGGAATGGAAAGAAACATACCTGCCACACCCCAAAGTGCTGAGCCAAGTAAAACTGTGATGATGGATATAAGCGCATTAATTTGCACTTTGGAAGAAACAATTCTAGGAATGATTATATTATTATCAACAAATTGAATAATAATGTAAGCTATTAAAATTCCCAATTGTGTATGATACCCATCGGATGTTACAGTCGCAATTAACACGGGCAATGCAATAGCTATTACTCCACCGATGTATGGTATAAGATTTAGCAGCGCCCCAATAACACCAAGTAAAATAGCATACTTAACTCCCAATAGGGACAATGCAATAGAATTCAATGTGGCTATGATCAACGTTTCAATTAGAAGCCCAATCATATAACTTTGAACTGCTGATTTTGTCTCCTTCAAGATATCGCTTACCTGTTTGGAATTTTTTTCATCAAATACTTCAAAAAGAAAGTTAAGAATGAGCGTCTTATAAAATAGAAACAGAAAAATGTAAACGGGCAACAGGAATAGTATGCTTAATGTGCCAACTACAGTACTTAACGTAGATCCAACAAAGGCCTTACTGCTATTCAAAGCTTCATTTAACAGTTCGATCTGTTTCTGTATAGTGATGCCTAGATGTTCCTCCGTCCAACTACCAAATGCTGTAGAAATTGTACCGAATTTTTCTTTAAGTAAAGGCAGTGTTTCGCTAAACGTTGAGACCTGTGCCGAAAGGAAATATAGAATAGCTGCCAATACAATAGTTGCCAGAAAGAGTGTTATAAGGATGGAAAGGATATTGGGTACCTTATGTTTTTGAAACCAATTATACAACGGATTTAACAATATAGCAAAAATCATCGCAAATGCCAGGGGAACCATTATGTCCTGCAAAGTGTATAATATTAAAGCCAGTAGCGCTATACCGAAAAGAATTACTGTTGACTTCAGATAGAATGGGTATTCTTTATCTGGCATAAAATTTTAATTTTATGAATTATTTATGATCTTGATAGGGTAGTAGTTCTTTAGTCTCTCAATGGATACAATGTGTTTGAAGTTCCAAAGTAGTAAATATTTTCTATCCCTCCGTTGAAATTATTGGATGATTGATATTTAGTGACATCAGGTCCTCCCCTTACCCCTCCTCCAAAGGGGGAAATCGTTCCCAACATCGTTTTGATAAAAAACTATCGTTACAATTTACAAACCGCCTCCATTTATAAACTAAAATATGAGCATTTAAGGATGTCCCCCTTCGGAGTAGGGTCACTCACTCCTATTTTGTCATTATGTGAATAATGTTGAAAATCAATACTTTCAAAAAAAGAAGAAAAGATGTCGCAACTTCCCCTCTCGCAGATGCTTGCCCGCGTGAATAGGCGGGGGTGGCGGCAGCCGGGGTGTTGATTGTCGTCATAATTTCATGTTTATAATAAAAATTTAAGCAACACTTATTTAATTTATCAACGAGTTACATATTAAAATTTTGGAGAAATTAATGACACTGACCTCCAAAGGGGGAAATCGATCCCAACAACGTTTTGATAAAAAATAATATTTACAATTTTTAAAAACCGCCTTCATTTATAAACTAAAATATGAGCATTTAAGGATGTCCCCCTTTGGAGGGGGCCAAGGGGGTGGACCACACTAAAACAACAATTAACTTGCCCTTTAATTTTTTTTACTCTTAAACGGATTTACAATTTTTCCCTTTTCTACTTCATCAAAGTTGATGACCCAATTCTCATAGTCAAACTTTTTCCACTGTCCATTTCTATATTTAAAAGCGTAGGCCAGAAAATCTCCGGTGTTTGGTGAAAAGTTACGGAATCTCTCACGGTCCGCTTTGAAACTAAAAACGAGTTCTAAAATGTCATTGTTTTTATGCTTGATATCCATGTCGAATATGTTTCCCATGTTTAATTTACTCAGGATGATATCCATATTTATTTCATCATTTTCTTCACCAATATCTGCCGGCATGAATAATTCACTCACAATGTAAGAGGTATCTTTGTTCTTCCTTTTTATATGCCAATAATGTTTGAGTGATTCAACATTTTTAGTTTTGCAGGAACATAATTTGATTTGGTCGGAGACTTGGCACATGAATTAGGAGTTGGATTTGGTATAAATTTAAGGATGTTTAGTTCATAGACGGTTTTTTTTAATTTTAGTTAGTTAAACTTGGAAAATTTCGGTATTATATTTACTTGCGTGTTTTCTAAAGCTTCACTAATTATCATTTAAATCACACCATCCGCAACAATTTCCCACCCCTCCCCAAATAATCCTTAACTTTACCTCCCTTAAAAGCATTGTATGTGCCACAAGCATCTACGTTTGCGATAACACATAAACAACACATGAACCAAATAATCAATCAGGAAGTATTCTCATTCCGCGTGCGTCTGGAGGAATTGGCCAAGGATGTGCACCACCTGACCACCATGATCGATCACGATGAACTGGCAGAAACCGTCAGCGGCCTGCGCAACAGGATCAATGAACCATTTATGTTTGTCATAGTGGGTGAGGTCAAAGCCGGTAAAAGTAGTTTTATCAATGCCTTGCTCGATGCCGGGAAGGAAGTGACCAAGGTGGCACCGCAACCCATGACGGACACGATCCAACAGATCGTCTGGGGGGAAGAAGAGGAAGTCATCATGATCAATCCGTTTTTGAAGAAGATCACCCAACCCGTCGACATCCTCAAAGAGATCGCCATCGTGGATACGCCCGGCACGAATACCATCGTCGAAAAACATCAGCAGATCACAGAAGATTTTATTCCGGGATCCGACCTTATCGTTTTTGTATTTGAAAGTAAAAATCCATATCGTCAAAGTGCCTGGGACTTTCTGAATTATATCCATGGCGACTGGCAGAAGAAAGTGATCTTCGTCCTCCAGCAAAAAGACCTCATCGACGCTCCCGACCTGGAAGTCAATATGAATGGCGTCAGAGAGCAGGCGGAGAAAAAAGGCATGACACATCCTATTGTATTTGCCGTCAGTGCAAAACAGGAGATCGATGGGGATAAGGCAGGTAGCGGATTTAAAGAAGTCAGGGATTATATCGCAAAAAATATCACCGGAGGAAAAGCTCCCTACCTCAAACTGGGAAATAGCCTTGGCACACTGATCAATATTCAGAACAGGATCGGTTCAGGTCTGCAGATCAGAAAAGATCAGTACAAACTGGACAAAGAATTCAGGGCAGATATCACTGAATCTCTTGACCAACAGGAAGTGCGCTCCGGAAAACATGTCGATATGCTCATCGAAAATATTCTGAATGCCTACGATATTGCGACACAGAGAGCTTTGACGGAACTCAATCATGGCCTTTCCTTTCCCGTCATGCTCAAAAGATCTTTTACCTCGATCTTTAACAAAAAGACCACATTAAAAACCTGGTTGCAGGGAGTCGCAAGCGAATTGGAAAATGACCTCAACAACGAACTCCGCAAAAAACTCAATGATGGAGTAGGGGATGTGGCTGAAAGCATCCAGCAAATGGCGAAGATCATTCAGCTCAAGGTTCAGAATTCAAAAACGATCCTGAAAGACGATCAGGACATCTTCTCCGACATCGCAGAAAGACGAAACTACATCATGTCCGACCTTCAAAACACTTTCAACAGCTTCCTGGAGAAATCTGACAATTTTAAAGATCAGACTTTATTTCCCGATCAAAGCGGTGTCTCAGCCAATATCGCTACAGGTAGCGGACTTGCTGTCGTGGGCATCATTATAGCCGCAGTGACTCAAGGTGCGGTATTTGATGTAACCGGCGGGTTATTGACAGCTGTTGGATTGATATTCGCTGGTGTAACCACCATGGTCAAGAAAAACAAGATCGTTTCCGGGTTTAGCACCGAGATCAAAAAGGGCAAGGAAAAACTGGAAAATGAGGTTAATACTCAATTGAAGCAATACATTGCTCACCTGAGAAGAAGGATCGAGGATAATTTTAATAGGTTTGATTCGATGTTGGTGACGGAGGAGAAGCAGATTGCGGAGGTGGACACAAAATACGAGGAGTTGAACAGGAAGTTGCGTTCGACGGAGGTGGAGTTGGAAAAGATGATGAAAGGGAAGTAGAAATTAGATGCTAGAGACGAGAGGCTAGATATTAGATGCTAGATATTAGTTGCTAGACATTAGATGGTATACACTAGAGACTAGAGAGTCCACCCCCTAACCCCCTCCAAAGGGGGACATCATCCAATCATATTTATTACTAAAAATAACAACTTTCAATTTATCAATTCCTCCAATATTGAACTAAAAGATGAGGCAATACGGATGTCCCCCCTTGGAGGGTAGGGTCATTCACTTCTCCAAAACTTTAATGTGTAACCCGCTGAAAAATTATTTTAGATTTATTGTCAATACCTATGAATATATGCGGCATTCGACACCCCGGCTGCTGCCACCCCTCTACCAGAGGGGAAGTTGCCGGATATTTTCTTCTTTTATTGAACGTTTTGATATTCAGCTCACTGCATATAAAAATTAAATAGAAGTGAATGGCCTTGCTCCAATGGTGGAAAATAGACCAACTGTACTTTTTAAAAAAATCAATGACTTAGGATATTAAGAATAATCTCTAATAATAAACCAACAGATGAGGCAATACGGATGTCCCCCCTTGGATGGTGAGAGACTAAAAAAGATCCACAAAGGATCATTTTTAGGAGCGAAACGGAACGAAGAACAAGTTTTTACTTGGGCAAAGTGAAGTCAAAACATCTTTTAAATAATCGGCTCGTGAAATGGAAGCAATTTTCGAAAAGATGCTTTTGCGATGCCAAGGGGGTGGACTCAGCAAGATTAAAAAATTAAAAATAGGCGTCAAATTTAAGTGACACCCATTTTTTAACAACTTCAGCAAATTACGTGCAAGATCTCCATCTTAGCAACCGTTCGCTGTTCGCCTCTCGCTGTTTGCTTTTCTGACCCTCTCACCTTCTCACATTCTGACTTTTACTCCTTCACCGGCGCTTTATCCTTCCGCATCTTTTGCCCTTTACGATCTTTGCATTCCTGCCTTTTTTGCTTCATTTTTGCCTTATTAGCTTCCTGGTTCTGGATCATTTTGGAATATTGATCAGCGGTAAGGATGTTTTTCATTTCGGCATTCTTCTGTTCGTTCTTATTCTTTGCTTCTGCCATTTTTTTAGCGTGTTCCTGAGATCGTTTTTCGCGATTAGCTTGCCTTTCCTTGTTGTATTTGAGATTTACTTCATATACTTTTTTGGTTTGCTCGTCATTGAGATTCAGGTCCGATTTCATTTTTTCTGCATGTCGCTGTGACATGGTTTCGGGACTTCTTTCAGCCTTCTGGTGAGTTTTATCCTGTGCAAACATATTATTACTGGTGAATAAGACGATTGCTGCAAAAAATACATTCATTAATAATTTCATTCTAAATTGGTTTTTTATGATTAATACTCTTTAGAGCTGAATTGATATGATTGGTTTAATTTGGGGAAGGTGGTTTAACAGATATTTAAGAAAATAATTCAAATTTAATAATAGAAAGAAAATATAATTTATGAGAATGTGCATAGAGACAACCTATACAGGTCTAGGTCTATACATTAGTAATCCTGCTTTAAATATTGGAGTTTCTTTTGTGAGAACTCCAAGAAATAAAATATGATTAGCCACGAATTTCACGAATTTTCACGAATAAATTCGTGTTAGATGCAAAGCATCATTCGTGTATTTCGTGGCTAAATAAATTTGAGTTTTATATTTAATATGTTCTTCCAGATTAAATGTTTCAGCTTTCATGTGCATTGTACCCGGTTAATTAATATAATAAAAAAGTTTATTTCTTAATCATTTAACTTTGACTTAGATATTTTAAATAGTTGTACGTTTAATCTTTTATATGCATAATCAAAAACACTTGTTCCAATTGCCTGAAGGCCTTCACTACCTCAATGGTGCTTATATGTCACCTTTACTGAGGTCTTCTGAAGAGGCAGCCATCATCGACTTACAACGCAAGAGAAACCCTGCTTCCATCCTTCCGATCGATTTTTTCACCGAGGCTGCAACACTTCGTTCTAATTTTGGGAAATTGATCAATAGTGACGCTGCGCAAATAGCCATCATTCCTTCTGTATCCTATGGCATCATGAATGCTGTTCAGAATATTCCCTTGGACAATGGTCAAAGTGTCATCATGGTTACTGAAGAGTTTCCCAGCGGTTTTTATGCAGTCAATGCATGGTGCAACAGGCATAGCAAGACTGTTCAAATGATTCATCCTCCTGAAACGCAACATCAGCGGGGAGCACTTTGGAGTCAGGAGATACTCAATAGTATTACGGAAGATACTTGTGCCGTGGTGATGTCTTCGATTCACTGGACGGACGGGACTTTATATGATCTTGCCAGTATTGGAAAAAAATGTCAGGAGTTAAATGTGGTATTTATAGTTGACGGTTCACAGTCTGTTGGAGCCCTTCCTATTGATGTACAGGAATGTAATATAGACGCGTTGATCTGTACCGGTTATAAATGGCTATTAGGGCCATATTCTCTTGGTTTGGCCTATTATGGTCCAAGATTTGACCATGGTTGCCCTATTGAAGAGTCCTGGATGACCCGGAGCAATGCTGAAGACTTCACAAGTCTCACAAGTTATACAGACGATTACAAGCCTGGAGCCATGCGCTACAACGTCGGAGAGGCCAGCAATTTTGGTTTATTGCCGATCTTAAACACTTCCATTTTACAAATACTTGAATGGGGTGTCGAAAATATTCAGAACTATAGCAATAGCCTGATTACACCATTGACAGTTTTCCTAA
>ERZ724516.2309-NODE-2309-length-10831-cov-8.470954_pt1 | contig 10831 bp, 6 predicted proteins | sample MGYA00376049_ERZ724516 | MGnify/ENA primary metagenome ERZ724516 (study PRJEB28724, sample SAMN07190886) | activated sludge metagenome | isolation source: activated sludge of sewage treatment plant in Hong Hong | place: USA: Christiansburg, Virginia | collected... | reverse complement strand
TTTTAAAGTTTACTTCGGATTATTAATTATTTTTGTTGCCTACCATTTACTTTATTTCTTCATGCAAGAATCTAAAAAAATAGCAGTCGTTGGTTCTGGTTTGGTGGGATCACTGTTAGCTATTTATCTCAAAAAAGCAGGGCATACCGTACATGTTTTTGATCGAAGTCCGGATATTAGAAACATCGAATTTTCTGGGCGTTCCATCAATTTGGTGATGTCGAATCGCGGTTGGAAAGCTTTAGAAGATATTGGTTTAGATGATGAAATTCGAAAAATTGGTATTCCGGTCGACAAGCGTGCCATTCACATGACCGACCGTTCGCTGAATTACCAATATTATGGCAAAGAAGGGGAAGCTATTTTTTCGCTGTCGCGCGGGATTTTGAACCGCAAAATGATTGATTTGGCGGAAGCTGCTGGCGTCGAATTTTTCTTCGAACACAAGATTTGGGATGTTACTTTAAGCGATGCTACGCTACACATCGGAGAAACCGAAAGAGGTGAGTGGGAAGAACTGCAATACGATTTGGTATTTGGTTCAGATGGCGCTTTTTCACGGGTGCGTCACCGCATGCAACGACAAAGTATGTTCAATTATTCGCAGGAATTTTTGAAGATTGGCTACAAAGAATTGCACATTCCGGCGAATCCAGACGGCACGCACAAACTCGATAAAAACTCTTTACACATTTGGCCTCGCGGCGATTATATGTTGATGGCTTTGGCGAATACCGATGGCAGTTTTACTTGCACGTTGTTTATGCCACACGAAGGTGAAAATTCGTTCGAGAACTTAAAAGACAAAGAAACCTTAGAAGCTTATTTCGCGGAACATTTTCCAGATACCGCCGATGTGATTCCGGATTTGGTGCAGGATTTTTTCAAAAACCCGACGAGCTTTTTGGTGACGATGAAATGTTTTCCGTGGACATACGAAGACAAAGTAGCCTTGATTGGCGATGCTTGTCACGCGATTGTTCCGTTTTACGGACATGGCATGAATGCTGGTTTCGAAGACATCACCATTCTCAACGAAATGATGCAAAAGTATGGCAACGATTGGGAAACCATTTTCAAGGAATACGAAACTTCACGCAAACCCAATGCCGATGCGATTGCCGATTTGTCGTATAGAAATTTCATGGAAATGAGTTCCAAAACAGCCGATCAGAAATTCTTACTGCAAAAGAAAATCGAAAAATGGTTCTCCGAAAAACATCCTGACAAGTGGTTGCCGTTGTACAGTCGCGTGACCTTTAGCTTGCGTCCGTATTCCGAGGCACTGGCTTTGGGCAATCAGCAAAATGCAATTATGGAAGAAGTCATGAAAATCAAAAACATCGAAACGCTTTGGAATTCTGAAGTTGTGGAAAATAAGATTATTGATTTGTTGGGTTGAGGAATTAACCGCTAGGCTCGCTAAGTTTTTTGTATTCTTTTTCAGAAGCTTTTCCGGCTATTCACTTTATCTTTTGTTCTGAACCCCAGAACAAAAGGATGCCGTTACTATCCGGGCTAGGGTAATATCCTAACTTTGCGGCTCTGCGTCTTCGCGAGATTTATTTTTTATTCCATCAACCCGAAAACCTTTTACTTAGCGAACTAACTCTTTGCGTGCTTTGCGGTAAAAATCATTCCTCCCGATGCACCTTATTAAAATCAAACGCCGGTTTACAAATTGCAATATATTCGCAAGGTTCATCAAACGGATTGGAGTATTGTACGCGTGTATTCTTCTCAATTTTTATAGATTGCCCAGCTTCTAGAATTACGATTTCGCCTTCAATAATGAATTGCTTTTTACCAGAAATGATATAAGTATATTCCTCAAATTCTGGCGTTTGAAAAGGTTCAGCCCAATGTGGCGGTGCGATCATGTGCGCAATCGAGATTTCTGGATTGTTGGTTGTCGCAATGCCGTGGTGCTCTTCAATGAGTTTACCGTCGGTGGTTGGGACGACGAATGGCGATTTCTGGATGAGGTATTTTTTCATTTTGTTTTGCCACTAAGGCACAAAGGCGCTAAGTTATACTTTGTTATTTTCGTGTCATAGCGTCTTTGTGGCGATTACTCTTTAATTATTTTCTCCACTTTCACACCTTTTTCCGTGTAAATTTTTATGAAATAAACACCGGTTGTTTTCTGGCTCAAATCGAAATCAAGCTGTTCCTTGTTGGTCATCAGCGTTTCTAAGATACGGCCCTGGATATCGAACAACTGCACTGAAGTAATGTTGCCTTTTGAAGTGATATGGACAATATTTTTCGTCGGATTTGGCGCAATCATCACCGAAGCATTTTCGAAAGTACCGTTATTTAAAAGTGCTGTCACAACGGTTGTCGCCGTGTTGGTTTCAACTGGAAAATTATAATCGAAATAAATATTCGCTTTGTTTTCAACCGAATCACCGATGGCCAGATTGGCTTTGGTTTTTATTTTAAAGGCGATATAACCATGGCTTCCCGGTTCGTTATCTATTTCTGCTGGAAGATTGATACCTTGAAATTGAAACTCTACTTTATTATCTGTAATTTTCGTCACTTGCGGGTGTGAGCTGCTCGTGAGTTGCAATGAACTCATATCAAATTTTGTGGTGTCAATCAAATCCATAACAACAACATTTTCAGCTGGGGCAGTTCCCTTATTTTGAAAACGGATTAGGTAATGCAAATAATTACCGACCATTTCAGGGGTAAGTGTATTGCCTTCAAGACAGGTTTTATCATTCGGATCAAAGGAACCTGCAACGGTTTGCGTTGTTGTAGAAGTATTGTCGCCAACCGTTTCGTCTCCTAAAACTGGAGTAATGGAAGCCGTATAATTTAAAACATCACCGATATTCACAGGTGGTGTTTCCTGAGGAGAATTGAGATTCAAAACAACCTCAATCAACCTGCTTTCAAATGGCATTAAATTGCTGTAACTCCAATTCAAATTATTTATGGCCTGACTATCTAATGGCGTGTCTGTTGAGACAAAATCCAAAACGGTGTCATCAAAAGTAAAGTTGATGTTGCCCGACATAATTTGGTTTCCTTTGTTTTTATAGAAAAGGATAAAACTCGTATCGAATCCAGGACGTGGTCGGATCCCCGAAAGTAAAGTAATTTCAACATCATTGTGGATTCCATTCGGTGATACACAGAAATCTTGCGTTTGCGTCGAACCATCAATAGCGTCGAAATTTAGAACCGCAGATGCTGGTGTAACAGTAAAATAAGGATTTTCAAAGGCTGGGGTAATTGTAAAACTCCCGGTGTTGGTAAAGAAACTAAATTTTCCAAATGCATTGGTAAAAGTACCACCGTCCATATCTGCTTCAACAATATTGATTCTGGTGTCTACTAATGGATTGTCATTGAGGTCACAGCCATTATTGTCATAATCCATAGTCATGGTTCCTGTGATGGTATTGTAAATGCCACCTGGATTGAACGAACAATAAGAATTGGTTTGAGCGGTTGGAGATTGGGCACGTGTTACATTATAATCATCAGCACAAATAAATAAAAGGTTTGGGCAATCTGATGCATAGAATCCTGTAGTATCTTGATAAGAGTATCTGCGAAGTGAGCATCCGTTTTTAATATTGACATGTGTTAAATTAGGATTGTTCGAAAGATAGTAGTGAAAACTCTTGCCGTTTCCTTGCAGTTGTGAAAAATCGAGCGTAGTAAAAAGATTATTGGCCAATCTAAGCCAACACAATCTTGAAGAAGTACCGAAGTCCATCGCAGTGATATGGTTGCTAGAACATTCTAATGTTTTAAGGTTGGTCAGATTCGTAATGGTCAGCGCGGTCAATTCGTTGGAGTTGCATTTGAGGGTTTCCAGATTGGCTAAATTAGCCGTGTTGAGACTTGTAATTTCATTATCACTGCAGATCAAAGATTTCAGTTGTGCCAAATCGGTTGTGTCAAGTGCCGATATGTTATTAAGACTGCAATCCAAAGTCTCGAGACTTGTTAAGCCCGAAAGATTCAGTGCCGAAAGATTATTCGTTTTACAATTCAGCGTTTTTATTGGGGCTGAACTCGCAAGAGACAATGCCGTCAAAAGATTCTTTTCACAATTCAAAGCTGTTAGATTTACCAGATTGGAAGCGTCTAAAACGGTTAGGGCATTGATATCGCAATCGACGGTCTCGAGTAATGTTGCATTGTTGATGTTCAAAGACGTCATGGTATTTTTACTGCAACTTAACGTTTTAAGATTAAGTAAGTTTGAAGCATCCAAAGTAAGGATGTGATTTGAATCACAATTTAAATTTTCTAAACTAACCGCATTTGACAATGCCAATGTCGTTAATTGGTTGAAAGAGCAACTCAAACTTTTTAGGTTTGTAGATTGGCTTAGGTCGAGTGTTGTTATATTATTTACGTTGCAAGTGAGGCTTTTCAGATTCGGCATGTTAGCAATGTCGATGGATGTCAGGCTATTCGATGAACAATCTAGGCTCTCGAGATTGGTCAATGTCGAAACATCGATAGAGTTTCTTGAGCTAGCTCTACAGTTCAAGGTTTTCAGATTCGGCAAAAGAGAAAAATTGAATGTTGAGAACGGGTTTGCCGAACAGTCTAAATGCTGAATATTATTAGAAGGGTCAACTGTTATAGTGGTAACTTGATTGCCAGAGAAGTTTAATGTTTCCAAAGCAGGAAAATTCGAAACGTTTAAATTCACGATTCGGCCTCTGGAGCAGTTTAGGTTTTTAAGGTTATTTAATCCTGAAAAATTCAGCACGGTCATGAGTTCATTGTTCGAACAGTTCAAAGTCTCCAGTTGGCTTAATCCGGTCAGCGTGATTGAATATATAGCATTGGAAGAGCAATCAAGACTTTTAAGATTGGTCAATCCAACAATAGAGAAGAATTGAATGCCAGTATTATTACAAACTAAAGATTTCAAGTTTGCAAAAGCGTTGATGCCGTTGATGTTCCCGAGCGGGTTGTTTAAAGTATTGAGGTTGGTGACGGCCAAAGCTTCACCGACTTGAATCTCACCGTCATTATTGGTGTCTACATCATTATCTAAAATTCCATCATCATTCGTGTCGGCACAAATCTGGGAGACCAAAATATTTTTAAATTCGGCAGATGGAATATATACATTTTGCGCGTTAGAGGTAAATAAGCAAAAAACAATCAATGCAATGGTGTAAAGTCTTTTCATAACGAGGATATTTTTCTAAAGATATTCTTAACGTCAATAATAACAATGTATTAGCATGAAAACTCGATAAGGTTTATTAAAACACCGATGAAATTGAGTAATTGCAAAGATTGAGCAACGAATTTTGAAAATTGAAAATGGTTGAAAAACCAAGTTTTAGCCTAATACTATTAATTTCCACATTGGGTTTGGCATGGAAATTCAGTAATTACTCTTTAATAATTTTCTCCACTTTCACACCTCTGACCGTGTAAATTTTCAAAAAGTAAATACCAGTTGTTTGCGGACTCAAATCAAAATCAGTCGCCAATGTATTTGTTAATGTACTTTGGATGATTCGTCCTTGTAAATCGAACAATTGCATCGAAGTGATTGTGTCTTTCGAATTAATTTGCACCATGCCTTTTGTCGGATTTGGTGCCAGTGTTACGGAAGTGTTCTCGAAAGTATTCAAACCTAAAAGTGCTACAGTCGATGTTGCAGTATTCGTTTCAATAGGAAAGTTATAATCGAAATAAATAGCAGCTTTGTTATCAACGGAATCGCCTACTTCGAGATTGTCTTTGGTTTTTATTTTAAAGGCCACGTAACCTTGGCTGGCAAGTGCATCTTCACTTTCTGTAGGAAGATTGATGTTTTCGAATTGAAACTCCACTTTATTGCCTGTAATTTTTGCCACTTGTGCATGTGATGTGCTGATTATTTGTAGCGAGCTAACATCAAACTTGTCAGTATCAATAATATCTTTCACCACAATGCTTTCTGTAGTAGCAGTTCCTGAATTCTGAAAGCGAATCAAGTAATGCAAGTAATCTCCAACCATATTGGTAGTAATTGAACTTCCTTCGAGACAAGTTTTGTCGTTTGAATTGGATGAGTCTGCAACGGTTTGTAACAATGCAAAAGTATTGTCGCTTGTCATTTCATCATCTGAAACAGGATTGATGGTTGTGGTAAATTGCAAAATGTCACCGTTGTTTACTGCTGGATTGAGATGAAAAGTCAAATCGATTGTTCGTTTTTCAAAAGGTAATAAATTACTGTAATTCCAATTCAGGCTGTTTGTTGCTTGGCTGTTTGTTGCAGGATTTGCAGCTACGAAATCTAAAAAGGCATCTTCAAAAGCCAACGTGATTGTTCCTGAAAGTTGTTGATTGCCTTTGTTTTCATAGACCAAACGATAGGCAGCGTCAAAACCAGGTTTTGCATTGTGAATAGGAATGAGTGTAAGGGTTACATCTTTATGAACGCCATTTGGAGTTACACTAAAATTTTGCGTTTGAATATTGTTATTGTCATCTGAAAAACTCAAGGTTGCACTAGCTGGCGAAACTGTGAAATAAGGATTTTCAAAAATGGGCGTAATGGTAAAATCGCCTGTTTGTGTATAGCAATTGAATTGCCCTACCTCATTTGTGAAAGCTCCGTTATTGGCAGTAGTCAATTTGCTCCAAGGCAATTTATAGTCATCTGTATCGTAGCCGTTGTTATCAGCATCAAAGGAGATGGTTCCGGTAATCGTGTTGTAATCGCCACCAGGAACAAAGGTGCAATACGTGTTAAACTCAATATCGGTGATGCCTTCTTGCTGTAAATGCGAACCTTGGTCCGGCATATCTATTTCATCAAGACACATGTATACCAAATTGGGACAGTGTAAATCGTCTGACCAAACCAAATCTTCTTTGCCATTTTTAATATTAACGCGAATCAAGTTCGGGTTGTGATCGATGTAATATTTGATATTAGATTCAACACAATCGGTTAGACCACTAAAGTCGAGGGCTGTGAATAGATTTCGACTAACATCTACTTGTTTGAGTTTGCGTAAATTCGATACATCAATGGTGGTTAGTTGGTTGTCAGAGCAATTGAGATATCTAAGGTTGGTGTTTTGAGAAACGTTTATCGATGTGAGTTGATTGTCATAACAATTTAACTTGGTTAGATTGGTTAGACTTGAGAAATCTAGGTTATTAATAAATTGATTTTCAGTGAAAAGTATTTCTTCCAGCAGTGTGTTTTGTTCAAAGGCAATAGAAGTTAAATGGGTATTGCTGGCTTCAAAATAGGTTAAGCTAGTCAAGTCGCTTAAATCCAAATGGGTTAAATTACCATTGTTACTTCTTAATTTAAAGGATTCAAGATTTGTGAGTCCGTTAAGGATGAGTGTATCCAAATCAGTTTCTTGAGCTGAAAAGGTTTTCAGACTACTGCAGTTGGTCAAGTCTAATGCGCTGATATGTGTTTCATATAAAGAGATGGTTTTAAGATTGACCAAATCGCCCATATTCAAAAAATCAATATCGCCACCATAGCCGACACTCAAACTTTCCAGATTGCTTAAACCTGCAAGATTGGCGGTGCTGAAACTGCATTTGGTGAAACGAAGCGATTCTAAACTAGCCATTCCAGACAAATCGATAGGGGAAGCAATTGTCATGTAGGATCCGAAAGTCAAAGATTCAAGATTTACAAAAGATTGAATTCCGATAATATTGTCAAAATCGCAATAAGAAAAAGTAAGGTTTGTAACAAGAGCTGCTTCATCAACATCAATTTCGCCATCTTCATTCAAATCGATGGTTTGAGGATCATTTAGCAATTTATTTTTGAAGTCAGAATCTGGAATATCAACAACCTGCGCATTGCCAAGAATACAGTAGAAAGCAGCAATTAAAAAAGCGTAGGTTTGCTTCATATTGGCAATGTTTTGCCAAAGATACTGCTAAGATGTATTGAGACAGTAGATTACAATTAATATTCGATAAGGGTTATAAAAACACCGATGAAAACCACATTTTTTAAAAAAGTGCTGTTTATTTCTACAAGAATTAATGTTATAATACTGCTTTTCTGTTGTTCAAATTTAGTGGTTATTCCTGTTTCTCTCATTTAGAATTCGATTGCTTAGCCATGAAGACACAAAGGCACAAAATAGAGCATGTCTTGATTCTTGCTTCTTGTTTCTTCAAAGTTTGAAATCAAATATTACTTCTTAAAGATAAAATACACCGCCAAAACCAAAAAACAAAAACCCACCGCATGATTCCACCGAAAGGTTTCATTCTTAAAAAACAGCAAAGAGAAAAGCACAAAAATGACCAAAGTAATCACTTCTTGAATGACTTTGAGCTGCATCAGAGTAAACGGACCACCATTGCCTTCAAACCCAATGCGATTGGCAGGCACCTGAAAAAAATATTCAAACAAAGCCAATCCCCAACTGATCAGGACAATCGTAATGAGTCCGGCGTTTTCAAACCATTTGAGTTCTTTAAATTTGAGATGTCCATACCAAGCCAAGGTCATGAAGACGTTGGATAAAATTAGCAATCCGATGGTGATGATGCTTTTCATTTAATTGATTTATTTTAAGTTTAGGAGCCGGGAACCTGCTATTCGTTATAATCTTTTATGGCGAACGCCGCCACAAAAGGATTTCCACTGCTATCAGGGCTAGGGTTTTGAGAAAATAAGAAACCCTAATAAAGGTTGCACTTTATCCTGGCCATCCGAAAACTGACAATTATTTCTTAAACATTTTGCTTAAAATACTAAACGCACCACGAATAAAACTGGCACTAGTTACTACTTTTAGTACTGATTTTCCAACTACGCTTGCGGTACTTGGTTCGCTGCTTTTGGTTTCTTGTTTTTCAACTTCTTCTGCTTGTGCGGCTTGTTCGTAGGCGGCTTCAATTTTTTTATTAAGCATTTCATAGGCGCTTTCACGATCAATGCTTTCGTTGTATTTCCGAACCAATTTCGATTTGGCGTTAATGGCATCAATTTCAGTTTCTGTCAAAACATCCATTCTACTTTGTGGTGCACGCAGCATAGTGGCGGCTAATGGTGTTGGAATTCCTTTTTCATTCAACGCAGTAACCAAAGCTTCTCCAATGCCAAGTTCGGTGATGAGTTCATCGGTTTTATAAAAATCGGAAGTCGGATAATTATCGGCAGTCAATTTTATTGCTTTTCGGTCGTTGGCTGTAAACGCACGCAAAGCATGTTGGATTTTTAATCCCAATTGGGCCAAAACGCCGCTCGGAACATCCATCGGGTTTTGCGTGATAAAGTAAACGCCAATACCTTTAGAACGGATCAGTTTGACAATAGTTTCGATTTGATCCAGTAGCGTTTTGCTGGCTTCGTTGAAAATCAAATGCGCTTCATCAATAAACAATACGAGTTCTGGTTGATCAGCATCACCTTTTTCGGGCATTTGTTGGTAGATTTCCGCTAGTAGACTTAGCATGAAAGTCGAGAAGAGTTTGGGTTTGTCTTGAATGTCGGTCAATCGGATGATGTTGACATACCCTTTTCCGTTTTCATCAAAACGCATCAAATCGTTGATGTCAAAAGAAGTTTCCCCAAAAAACAAATCGGCACCTTGCTGTTCTAACTCAATAATTTTTCTTAAAATAGTGCCAGTCGTCGACGTTGATATTTTGCCGTAATGGGTTTCAATTTCGTCTTTGCCTTCTTCTGTGATATAATTGATGACTTTCTTGATGTCTTTCAAATCAAGCAAAGGCATTTTGTTGTCGTCGCAATATTTGAAAATAACCGATATGACACCCGATTGCGTATCATTCAAATCTAAAATTCTTGAAAACAACACGGGTCCGAATTCAGAAACTGTCGCACGAAGTCGGATGCCGTTTTGTTGCGATAAAGTCAACAGTTCTACAGGAAAATTAGAGACCTGATAAGGGATGCCAATCTTAGCGTGGCGTTCTGTAATGAATGATTTTTCTTCACCAACAGCGGCTATACCACTGAAATCTCCTTTAATATCCATCATCAAAACGGGTATGCCAAAAGAAGATAACTGCTCTGAAAGCACTTGGATGGTTTTGGTTTTTCCAGTACCTGTTGCGCCAGCAATGAGTCCGTGGCGGTTTAAGGTTTTTAACGGAATTTTGACTTGCGCTTCTGATATTGCTTCACCGTCAAGCAATGCGGCACCGAGTACAATACTTTCACCTTTTGAAGCATATCCTTCGTTGATGGCTTTAATAAAATCTGCTTTTTTGGTCATGATGAGATTGATTTTTGGAGTGATTCTATAATCTAAGTGCAAGATATATTTTTTGATTTTATTCTTTAGAATGAATTTGAAAGTATTTTCTATTTAAAAATAATAAAAAAACAAAGGGCGATTGAACTGATACTATAATGTGTAATTGTTGCGTTATGATTTAGAATGTTGTCGAAATGATTGAAAAACAGTCGTTTTGGTTTGCATTTTTGAAATAAGAATAATACCAAAAAAAAGTAGGTTTTTTTGAGCTTTAAATTAATTACAATTAAATTAAAAAAAGTTTTTTTATTACAACTAAAAAATTAAATTTGCTCCTATTCAAGTTTATTTACAACTAAAACTAATAAATTATTTAAAACATTTAAATTTAAAAAAATGGCAAACGTTAAAAAAGAAGGTGGTTCAAATTTAGGAGGAATGTTCTCTGGAATCGTAATTGTAGCATGTATTTTTGTTGGATTCTTGATTTGGAATTTCATCATGGGTAATGGCTCTAATTTTGAAGGAGGCGTAAATACAGGAAGCCCATTAAAAGGAAATTATTTAGCAATGGTTTACAAAGGAGGTCCAATCGTTCCAGTATTGATGGGATTATTATTAATGGT
>ERZ724516.2307-NODE-2307-length-10838-cov-4.336548_pt1 | contig 10838 bp, 13 predicted proteins | sample MGYA00376049_ERZ724516 | MGnify/ENA primary metagenome ERZ724516 (study PRJEB28724, sample SAMN07190886) | activated sludge metagenome | isolation source: activated sludge of sewage treatment plant in Hong Hong | place: USA: Christiansburg, Virginia | collected... | reverse complement strand
TAGACGACGAGGAAATCGCCCGCCGCAATCTCTCTCACGAACTTGAGCGCGAAGGTTATGAAGTCGATTGCGCTCAGGATGGTGCAGGTGCCCTGGCGCTGCTCGCAGAGAAATCCTATCAACTGCTGCTCACCGACCTTCGCATGCCAGGCATTGATGGCCTGGAGTTACTGCGGCAGACGAAGAACCGCTGGCCGGAAACCGAGGTGGTGATGATCACCGCGCACGCCAATGCCAGTTCGGCGGTCGAAGCCATGTCGAGCGGCGCTTTCTACTACGTCGAAAAGCCCTTCCGCCTGCCGGATGTGCGCAAGATTGTCGGCGAGGCGACCCAGAAGGCCGCGTTGCGGCGGGAAAACGCCTCGCTCAAGGCGGCGCTCAACCAGGCCGCCGTGGCGCCCAAGATCATCTCCAGCAACCCGGAGTTGCTGGCCGTGGTCAGCACCGCCGATGGCATCGCCGCCACTGACTGCAACGTGCTGATCGTTGGCGAGGCCGGCACCGGGCGACAGACCCTGGCACGCCACATCCACGAAAAAAGCGGGCGCAGCGGCGACTTCGTTGCCGTCGATTGCGGATCGCTGAGCGAAGAGACGCTGGCCGCAGCAATGTTCGGCCAGGGAGACAAGCCCGGCGCCCTCGACGCAGCCGCCGGTGGCACCCTCTTCCTCGACGAGATTGATGCGACCCCGGCCTCCGTGCAGCTTTGTCTGCAGCGCTTGCTGCAGAACGGAGAATTTTCCCGCACCGACAGTAATGTGGTGCTGAAAGCCACACTCCGGGTCATCGGGGCCTGCGGCGCCGACCTTGCCGCTCTCTCCGAGAGCGGTCAATTTCGCCAGGACCTCTACTTCCGGCTGGCCGTTGTCACGCTGAACCTGCCGCCCCTGCGCAAACGGCGTGGCGACATCCCGTTGCTGGCGATGCACTTCCTCGGCCGCGCCTCGCAGCGCATGGGCAAGGCCGTTTCGGAAATCAGCCCGGAATCTTTCGATCGGCTGCTGTCCCACGGCTTCCCCGGCAATCTGCGCGAACTGGAAAACATCATCGAACACGGTGTCGCCCTGGCCACGGGCAATACCCTGACCGTGGATCTGCTGCCGGAAACGCTGGCTAACCCGATTGCCCCGGCAAGCGGCGAAAGCCCGATCAAGACGCTGGAGGCGCTTGAGCGCGAACATATCCAGAAAGCGCTGGAACATACCGGCGGCAACCGTGCACTGGCCGCCCAACTGCTCGGCATCGACCGCGTTTCGCTGTGGCGCAAACTGCGGCGCTACAACGAAGAAAGCTAAAAAGAACGCTGAGATAACAAACTGTTACAAACGAACCCTCATGCAACAGGTTAAAATTCGACGATGAGTCACTCCCCTAAGCACGAACAGAAACCCAATGCCTTCACTCTCCCGGTCCGTATCTACTACGCGGAAACGGATGCCGGCGGGGTTGTCTATCATTCGAAATACCTCGACCTCTTCGAGCGCTGCCGTACCGAATGGCTACGCCAGCTCGGCCATGATCAACGTGACCTGATCCGCGACCACAATCTGGTCTTTGTGGTGCGCAACATCAATATCGACTATCTGAAGCCGGGTCGCCTCGACGACATGCTGCACATCGGTCTCGAAGTGGAAAAGCTCGGACGCAGCCAGATCATCTTCCGTCAGCACGTGCGCCGCGAAAATGCCGATGCCGAAGGCGGCTGGGAAGAATTGACCACCGCCAGCGTCCAGATCGTCTGCGTCGATTTTGCCAAGATGAAATCCTCCCCCATCCCCGACTGGCTGCGCGCCAAGCTGGAGACTCTGCAATGAACGTATCGCAAGACCTGTCGATCCTGCATCTCATCCTCAACGCCAGTGCCGTTGTTCAGGCCGTCATGTTGCTGCTGGCGGGCGTTTCCTTCATGTCGTGGTACTACATTTTCCGCAAGTACTACGCGGTCAAGCAGCAGCGTGCCAAGACCGAGCAGTTCGAGCGGGATTTCTGGTCCGGCGGCGACCTCAACTCGCTGTTCAACAGCGCCGTCAATGACCGCCACCACGCCGGCAGCATGGAGCGCATCTTCGAAGCCGGCTTCCGCGAATTCACCAAGCTGCGCGGCCAGAAAAATCTCGACTCGAAGGATGTGGTCGACGGTTCACGCCGCGCCATGCGCGCTACCTACCAGCGCGAGCTGGATGAGCTGGAATCGCACCTCGCCTTCCTCGCCTCGGTCGGTTCGGTCTCACCGTACATCGGCCTGTTCGGAACGGTGTGGGGCATCATGCACGCCTTCCGTGGCCTCTCGAACGTCGGCCAAGCCACCCTGTCTGCCGTTGCGCCGGGCATTGCCGAGGCACTGGTGGCCACCGCCATTGGCCTCTTCGCCGCCATTCCTGCCGTGTTGGCCTACAACCGCTTCGCGCACGACATCGACCGGCTGTCGATCCGGTTCGAGTCGTTTCAGGAAGAATTCTCGAACATCCTGCAGCGGCAGATGAGATAAGCAATGCGTCCGCGCCGACTGAAAAACGAAATCAACGTCGTTCCGTACATCGACGTCATGCTCGTACTGCTGGTCATCTTCATGGTGGCCGCACCGATGATGACGACCGGCTCGGTCGACCTGCCGACCACGGGAAAGAGCTCGCAGGTGCCCACCAACCCGACCCGGATCATGGTCAAGGCCGACGGCTCGATCGCACTGAAGGATGACAAGGGGCGCGACAGCAGTGTCGACAAGGCGGGGCTGGCGTCCTATCTGCGCGCCGAGCAGGCCCGCAATCCGGAGCTGGCGGTGCTTGTCGCCGGCGACAAGAATGCCCGCTACGAAGCCGTGCTCGACGTCCTCGACAGCATCAAGCAGCTTGACGTGAAGCGCGTCGGGCTGGAGACCGTGCGCAAGCAATGATTCTCGACCACCCGCAAGACGACAGGGAAAAATGGAGATCGCTGGCACTGGCCGCGACCGTCCATCTCGCCCTTGTCCTTGCCCTGTTTGTCGGCGTGCAGTGGAAACGCAGCACGCCCGCTTCGGTCGAAGTCGAGTTGTGGGAAAACGTTCCTGCTGTCCGTGCGGCCGCACCGGCACCGCCCCCGCCCGCACCGCCGGAAGTAAAACCGGAACCCAGACCCGAGCCGAAGGTGGAACCAAAACCTGAACCGAAGCCCGAGCCGAAGCCGGACATCGCGGTGAAGGAAGAAAAGAAGAAAAAGGAAGAACCGAAGAAGCCCGAGCCGCCAAAGAAGGAAGAGCCCAAAAAGCCGGAGCCGCGGCCGGACCCCTTCAAGGAGCAACTGGAGCGCGAACAGAAGCAGCTTGATGCACAGAAGCGGATGCAGCAGCAAACGGCCCGCGCCGATGCGGAAGCCCGTGCCATGAGTGAAGCCAAGGCCGAGCAGACTGCCGCCGCCCGCTCCCGTGGCTTTGCCGACTACGCCGGCAAGATCCGCGGCAAGATCCGTGGCAACACGGTGCTACCGCAGGCCATCCAGGGCAATCCGGAAGCCGTTTTCGAAGTCACGCAACTGCCTTCCGGCGAGGTCATTTCGGTGCGCCTGAAAAAATCGAGCAACAACCCGAATCTGGATGCCGCGATTGAACGCGCCATCCTGAAGTCGTCACCGCTGCCCAAACCCGATCAACCCGAACTTTTTCAGCGCGTACTTGAAATCAGGTACAAGCCGTTCGAGGATTAGGGCGTGCTCTTAAGCCCCGGTATAATCACGCTTTTCCCGGAGAATAACCCCCGATGATGCGCAATTTCCGCCAATTTGCCGTGTTCTGCGCGACCGCGATCAGCTTCGCCGCACAGGCCCAGTTGTCGATCGAAGTCACCGGTGCCGGTGCCAACCGTATCCCCGTCACCATTGCGGATTTTGGTGGCGAGGCCGGCGCTTCCCGTGCCATCACCACGGTCATTCGTGGCGACCTTGAGCGGTCCGGCCTGTTTAAGCTGGTCGATCAGGCGCAATCGCCGATCACCGAAGCCACCAGCGTCGATTACAACGCCGCCCGCTCGCGCGGCACAGATGCCCTCGCCGCCGGCAGCATCGGCGGCACTGCCGACGGCCGCCTGGAAGCACGCTTCCGCCTTTACGACACCAACAAGCAATCTCAACTTGCCGGCGCCGCCTTCGTCACCTCGGCACCGCTGCTGCGCACCGCCGGCCATCGCATTGCCGACGTGATCTACGAGAAGCTGATCGGCGAACCGGGCATCTTCTCGACGCGCATCGCCTACGTCGTCAAGGCCGGCATCAACCGCTTCGAGCTGCAGATCGCCGATGCAGACGGACAGAACGCACAGGCCGCGCTGATCTCCAAGGAACCGATCATCTCCCCGGCGTGGTCGCCGGATGGCACGCGGCTGGCCTACGTCTCTTTCGAGAACAAGAAGCCGGTCGTGTATGTACATTCGCTGGCGACTGGCAAGCGCATCGTTGCCGCCAATTTCAAAGGCTCGAACTCGGCGCCGGCCTGGTCGCCGGATGGTCGTCGTCTGGCCGTGGTACTGACCAAGGACGGTGGCTCGCAGCTGTTTACCGTTGGTGCCGACGGCTCAGGCGTACAACGCCTCGCCTCGTCCGGCGGCATCGACACCGAGCCTCAGTACTCACCTGATGGCCAGTTCATCTACTTCACCTCCGATCGCGGCGGCAGCCCGCAAATCTACCGGGTGTCCACGAGCGGCGGCACGCCGCAGCGTGTGACCTTCGACGGCAGCTATAACGTGACCCCGCGCCTGTCGCCAGACGGCCGCAGCATGGCCTTCATCAGCCGGCGCGATGGCGGTTTTCGCCTCGCCGTCATGGATCTCGCCAGCAAACAGGTGCAAGTGCTGACTGACTCGCACAAGGATGAATCCCCGAGCTTTGCCCCCAATGGCCGCATGATCGTGATCGCCACCGAGATCGGTGGTCGCGGCGTGCTTTCCGCCGTCTCGGTTGACGGCCGCATCAAGCAACGCCTCTCGGTCGCCGCCGGCGACGTGCGCGAGCCGGCCTGGGGCCCGTACCAGAAATAAGCCCCGCAAATTTTTTGATATTCGTTAGGAGAACCACCATGAAAAAACTGATCGTCCCGATACTGCTGGCCCTGCTCATTGGCGGCTGTAGCTCCACCCCCGACACCGGCGCCGAGCAGAACGGCGCTCCGGTCGAAGGCCGCGACGGCGTCCGCACCGTGACCGCCGGTGGCGTCGGCAGCAGCCAGCTGCCGGCCATCCTGACCGACCCGAAGAGCATCCTCTCCAAGCGCAGCGTCTACTTCGACTATGACAGCTTCGAGATCAAGTCCGAGTACAAGGACCTGGTTTCGGCCCACGCCAAGTTCCTGGTCGAGAACCGCCAGTTCAAGATGCTGATTCAGGGCAACACCGACGAACGCGGCAGCCGTGAATACAACATCGCCCTTGGCCAGAAACGTGCCGATGCGGTGAAGAAAGCCCTGATGCTGCTGGGCGCCCGCGAAGACCAGGTCGAATCGGTCAGCCTCGGCGAAGAGAAGCCTTCCTGCGTTGATCAGAGCGAAGCCTGCTGGGCGAAGAACCGCCGTGGCGACATGCTCTACAACGGCGAGTTCTGAAAATGACTTCGCGCACGCTTTGGCTGCCGACACAACAACGTCTGGCGCTGACCCTTGCGGCAGCCTGCGCACTGAGCGCAGCCGCTCCGGCTTGGGCGTTGTTTGACGACGACGAAGCACGCCGCCAGATTGCCGAGTTGCGCAAGAGCAGCAACGAACGTTTTGACACGCAGAGCCGCGCCCAGCTCGACCTGGCCAACCAGATCGAGTCGCTGAAAAGTGAAATGGCGCGCCTGCGCGGCCAGGTGGAAACACTGACTTACGAGCTGGATACGGCGAAGAAGCGGCAGCAGGATTTCTACATTGACCTCGACGAACGCGTGCGCAAGTTCGAGCCGGGCAGCAGTGTTCCGGCAGCAAAGCCGGGAGACGGCGCAACCCCCGGCCAGCCCGCCGCCAAGAAACCGGCCGACCCGGCTGAGGAAGCCCGCAGTTACGAAGCAGCGCTCAACCTTTTCAAGGCTGGCAAATACAAGGAATCGGCAGCCGCCTTCGATGCCTTCGTGAAGAATCATCCGGAAAGCGATCTGGCGCCGTCGGCCCAATATTGGCTCGGCAATTCCTACTACGGCCAGCGTGACTGCAAGAAGGCCATTGAAGCGCAGAAGCTGGTGGTTTCACGCTGGGGCAGCCACGCCAAGGCGCCGGATGCGATGCTCAACATCTCGACCTGCCAGCAGGAGCTCGGCGATGCCAAGGGGGCGAAGCAGACCCTTGAAATGCTGGCCTCCAAATACCCCGGCACGCCTTCCGGCGACGCCGCCGCCAAGCGCCTGAAGAAGTGAGTCAGGTCGCATCCTCGCTGGCGCCCGCCCAACTTGCGGTGCGCGTCAGCGAGATCTTCTATTCGCTGCAAGGGGAAAGTTCGCGCGTCGGGCTGCCCACCGTCTTTATCCGGCTGACTGGCTGCCCGCTACGCTGCACCTGGTGCGACACCGAATACGCCTTTACAGGTGGCAACGCACAAACCATCGAAGAGATCGTCGCCGAGACCAGCCGATACGGCACACGCACGGTCTGCGTTACCGGTGGTGAGCCGCTGGCGCAAAAGAATTGCCCGCCCTTACTGACCGCACTTTGCGATGCTGGTTTCGATGTCTCGCTGGAAACCAGCGGTGCCCTCGACATCGGCAACGTCGATCCACGCGTTGCGCGCATCATGGATCTCAAGGCACCGGGTTCGGGCGAGAGCGACAAGAATCTTTGGAGCAACCTCGAACACTTGCGCGCCAGCGATGAAATCAAGATCGTGCTGGCCAACCGCGCCGACTACGAGTGGGCGCGCAGCACCATTAACGACCACCGGCTGGGCGATCGCTGCCCGGTCCTGCTGTCGCCTGTGCAGGGCACGCTCACCCCCGCAACGCTGGCCGACTGGATACTGGCCGACCCGCTTCCCGCCGGACGCTTCCCGATGCGATTCCAGCTGCAACTGCACAAGGTGCTTTGGGGTAACATGCGAGCTAAGTAGTTCCGGTTCAGCCCGACGAGGAGCGCGTCATCATGAGCAACAACCGCCGCCAGTTTTCCCGCATTGCGTTTCACGCACCCGCCGAGTTGGTCACCGGCCAGCAGCAGCACGAAGTCGTGGTGCTCGATCTTTCGCTCAAAGGAGCGCTCGTGCGTCTGCCGATCGGGCACAAGGTGGTCGATGGCGAAAACTGCAGCCTGCGTGTCCGCCTGGGTGAGCTCGACGCATCGATCCGCATGCAGGGCATTGTCACTCACGTCGAAGGTCTCTACATCGGCCTCGCCTGCCGCAATATCGACCTCGACAGCGTGACCCACCTGCGCCGCCTGGTCGAACTCAACCTTGGCGACGTCGCCCTGCTTGAACGGGAATTGTCGGCGCTGGTTGCCGACGAGTAAGCAGCCCCACCGATGGGGAATTACACCCCGAGATAGCGATGCCAGATGCCGTGGTCGGCATCGAGCTCGGCGGAAGCTCCCTGCCACACAACCCTCCCGCGCTCGATGATGGTGTGGCGATCTGCCAGCCGGATTAAGCGCTCGACGTACTTGTCGATGACCAGTGTGGTCTGCCCGGATTCGCGCAGGCACGCCAGACAATTCCAGATTTCCTCGCGCACCAGCGGCGCCAACCCTTCGGTGGCCTCATCCAGAATCAGCAGACGCGGGTTGGTCATCAGTGCGCGGCCTATCGCCAACATCTGCTGCTCGCCGCCGGAAAGCTGGTTACCCATGTTTTCCAGCCGCTCGGCCAGCCGGGGAAAGAGCTCAAGCACGCGCGCCAACGTCCATGGCCCGGCCACCCCTCGGCGATTGGCAGCGAAGGCCATCAAATTTTCGCGCACGCTCAGATTGGGGAATATCTGCCGACCTTCCGGCACCAGCGCTATGCCGGCACGGGCGATGCGATCAGCGGTCCAGCCGGTAATCTGCTCGCCATCAAAGCGAATGTCGCCCGCCAGAATGCCTTTGGGGGCCGGCGTCAGGCCGCAAACGCAACGTAACGTCGTGCTCTTGCCCATGCCGTTGCGCCCGAGGAGCGTTGCTACTTCGCCTTCGACCAGTTGCAACTCCAGGCCGAACAGCACCTGACTCTGGCCGTAGGCCACCTGCAAGCCTTCGATCTGCAGCAGGTCGCTCATGATGGAGAGCCCTCGCCAAGATAGGCCCGGCGCACCTCCGGGTGAGCCCGCACTTCGTCGGGCGGCCCGGTAAAGACAAGGCGGCCGCTGACGAGCACGGAGATCCGGTCGGCCAGACGAAAGACAGCATCCATGTCGTGTTCAACCAGCAGGATGCTGACGCTGCGGCCAAGGTGCTCGATCAGATTCACTACGCGCTCGGATTCTTCCGGCCCCATACCCGCCATTGGCTCATCGAGCAGCAGCAGACTTGGCTTGGTCGCCAGGGCCAGGGCCAGTTCGAGCTGGCGCTGCTCGCCATGCGCCAGACTGCCGGCCAGCTGTGATTCGCGGCCGGCCAGCCCGACTTCAGCGAGCCACGAAGCCGCCTCGTCAACGATCGCACGCTCCGCATCCACCGCCGCCCAGAAGCGGAAGCTGCTGCCCCAGTCACGTTGTCGGCCCTGCACGGCCAGCGCCACATTGTCGATTGCCGAAAGGCGGCCAAATACATTGGTGATTTGCCACGAGCGGGCAACACCTGTAGCCACGCGTTCGTGCATCGACAGACGGGTAATGTCCCTGCCGGCGAAACGGATGGCGCCGTCATCCGGCCTCTGGGCTCCGGAAATCTGGTGAATGAGGGTCGTTTTGCCGGCGCCGTTCGGGCCGATCAACGCATGCACCTCGCCGGCAACAACATCAAGCGACACATCCGTGAGCGCATGAACGCCGCCGAAGTGGCGCGACACCCGCTCAATCGTCAGCAGGCGCTCACTCACGGCCGGTCCTCCGTGAAAAAAGGTCGTGGAAGTAGGCGGCAATTCCCTTGGGCGCACGAAAGACGACCAGCAGCAGGACGAGACCCAGTGCCGCGTGCGAGTGATGGGTGAAGTGCGACAGGATCTCTTCAAGCAGAATCAGTGCCGTTGCGCCGACGACTCCGCCATACAGCGCCCCAACCCCACCGACGATGACCATTACCAGCAAGGTGCCAGACTGCGTCCATTGCAGCAGGTTGGGGCTGGCCAGCTGGCCGTGGTTGGCTATCAGTGCGCCGGCCAGTCCGGCCAAGCCCCCGCCGATGACGAAGCAGAGCAGCTTGTAACGCGCCACCGGATAGCCGAGCCCTTCCATGCGCAATTCGTTTTCGCGAATAGCCTGCAGGACGCGGCCGAAACGCGCATGCGTGATGCGGTCAAGCAGCAGCAGACTGGCGGTCAGACTGGCGAGTACCACCCAGTAGAACACGGCGTCGGTGGCGAGGTTCAATGGGCCGAAGGTCGAGCGCGTGGCAAGCGAAAGGCCGTCGTCGCCACCCCAGGCTTTCAGCGAAATGAGCAGGTAGTAGATCATCTGGGCAAAGGCCAGCGTGATCATGATGAAGTAGACGCCACGCGTACGCAGGCTGACGAGGCCGATGCCCAATGCCAATAGCACCGACACCCCGATTGCTATCGGCCAGGCCACGAATGCCGAGGCCAGACCGTTCTCCATCAGGATGGCGACCGCATACGCCCCGACGCCAAAGAATGCGGCGTGGCCAAAGGCAATCATGCCGCCGAAGCCAACCACGAAGTTCAGGCTGCTTGCCGCCAGTGCAAAAATCAGCAGGCGTGCGATGAAACTGACGTAGAACTCCTGGCCGAACGCCTGCAGCACGAGTGGCAAAACGATCAGTGCGCCGAGCGCCACCAACGCCAGGGCCCGGCGCCGTGCAGACTGGCGATAGAGTGCGCTACGCATCATCCGCGCGCCGGAAACAGCCCGGCCGGGCGCCAGAACAACACGGCCGCCATGAGCAGATAGATAAGAATCGCGGCTAGTGCCGGCCCAAGATTGGCGGCCACCTCGCCGGGGAGAAAACTCCTCAGCAGCCAGGGCAGCAAAGCACGGCCCAGCGTATCGACCACCCCGACCAGCAGGCTGCCGACCAGCGCACCACGGATCGAGCCGATGCCGCCGATGACGATGACCACAAAGGCCAGGATCAGGATGCTTTCGCCCATGCCCACCTGTACTGCCAGCAACGGCCCGAGCATGGCGCCGGCCAGCGCACAGAGCCCGGCGCCGGCAGCGAAAACCATCGTGAACAGGCGCTTGACGTTGACGCCCAGGGCTTCAGTCATTTCGCGGTTGGAAGCCCCGGCACGAACCCACATGCCGACCCGCGTTCTGGTCACGGTAACGTAGAGCAGCAGCGCGACTGCTGCACCTACCGCGATGATCAACAGTCGGAAAGCGGGGTAGCTGAAACCGGCAATCTCGACGGGGCCGGAAAGCGCATCAGGTGGATTCAGCAGTACCGGCTGGTCGCCCCAGACCATGCGTACCGCTTCATTGGCGATGAGGATCAGCGCAAAGGTGGCGAGCACTTGCGAGAGATGATCGCGGGTATAGAGGCGGCGCAGCACAGTGACTTCAAGCAGGGCACCGATCACTGCAGTGCCGGCCACGGCGGCCAGCACGCCGGCAATGAAAGAACCGCTGGCGGCCACCGCGGCGGCGGCGAGATAGGCGCCGACCATGTACAACGAGCCATGCGCCAGATTGATCATGTCCATGATCCCGAACACGAGCGTCAGCCCGGCCGCCAGCAGAAAAAGCATGAGGCCGAACTGGAGGCCGTTGAGGGCTTGTTCGAGGAAGAGTTGGGTCATTTCAGCAGATGTTCAGCA
>ERZ724516.2305-NODE-2305-length-10840-cov-4.785350_pt1 | contig 10840 bp, 16 predicted proteins | sample MGYA00376049_ERZ724516 | MGnify/ENA primary metagenome ERZ724516 (study PRJEB28724, sample SAMN07190886) | activated sludge metagenome | isolation source: activated sludge of sewage treatment plant in Hong Hong | place: USA: Christiansburg, Virginia | collected... | reverse complement strand
GGGGCAGGAGGGGCGCGTCGATCATCGGTCATTGGAGGTGCAGCGCGAAGAGGCACTTTCCCTTGGCGACGTGCTGAAGGCCGAGGAGCTGGACCGAGAGCCGGAGCTGAAGCTTGGCCCCGCCGCCAATGCCATCGAGCGCCGCGCGCAACTGGTCGCCGAGGGCGAGGGCCGCGAGTATGAACCGCTGACCCAGCGGGGCGCGCGGGTGCATGCAGTGCGCCAGGCCAAGGCCATGTTTGCAGAAATGCGGGAGCGGCTGGACCTGGCGCGCGAGGCTTACGCCGAGGCCCGCGAAGAGGGGCATGGTCCTGTCAGCGCCGGGCTGGCGGCCTTGCGCGCCGCCGCAGGGCGGCAGGCCAAGGAGATGGACCCCGACGAGATCAAGGAACGGCTGGCGCGGATTGCCGGGCGGGGGCTGGGCGAGGCCCAAGAGGTCATCGAAGGGCAAGGGGCGCTGCGGGATATCCGCGGAAGGCTCAGCGCGGTTCTGGCGCGCGAAACCGCGGCCGAGCGAAGCCAGGCGAAGGCAAAACAGCACGAGCTAGACGACGAGCGCGAGCGGCAGAGGCGGGCTGAACTGGAACGGCAGCGCCAACGCGACAGGGATCTTGGGTGGGAACTGTGAAGGAACGTCGGGCGCCCAGCCGCCTGTGTCTTGTCGATCTGCGGCGCCGAGATTTGCCGCAGGGGTTGCTGATGTCGATTATCGAGCAAATCCGTGCGACGCTCCGGCCGCAGCTTGAGAGCTCAGGCAATTCACGCCCAAGTTGAAATCTATGGAATGCTTACATGTTGGAATTGCTTTTCAAGCTATGGGTTGAAATTGTATCGCCTGGTTGTTGCCCTCTGTGCGGCTCTTGCTTCGATCTCTGGCGCACACGCGGAGTCGCCCGGCCCTGCACAAGCGGGAAAAATCCACGTCCCAGATAGCGAACCTAGTCCGCTCGAAAGCTTTCGGGACTGCAATCTTTGTCCTGAAATGATCGTCATGCCGCCCGGCTCTTTCATGATGGGTGCAATACCGGGCGAGTCGCGCAATCCGTTCGATTTCTATGCCCCGGTTGACGCCAAGGGTTTTGTCCCCCTTGTGCGGGAGCCTGATGAGATCAACATCATTCCCAATGAACACCCGCGCCACCGGGTCGACATGGACATCCCCTATGCCATCGCCCGCAATGAGACGACCCATGCCGAGTGGATGGCTTGCGTGGAAGCGGGTGGTTGCACCCATGACCCCGACCACCGTGTTCTCACCTTGAACGGATATGTGCCGCTGGGTCCCAATCACCCGGTGATCGATGTGTCCTATCTCGATGCCCTGGAGTATGTGGCCTGGCTCAATGCACAGGTTGGTGCAGAAGTATATCGCCTGCCGACGGAATCCGAATGGGAATATGCCGCCCGTGCAGGAACCGAGACCCCGTTCGCGCAGGGCGAAGAACTGACGGCGGATCAAGCGAATTTTTCGCGCAAGGGAACGGAATATTTGCTGGGGAGAGGCCGGGAACCGAGGGTGTCACGGCCCGACCTTGTAGATCGGGATATCCCGGTTCCTGTCAATGAACTCGACGCCGCGAACGCATGGGGCGTGCGGCATATGTCGGGAAATGTCGAAGAGCTGACCCAATCCTGCTGGTCGGACGAACATCTGGGGCTGTCGAGCGACAGCGCCTACCTGGCGAACGGCGACGCACAACGCTCCTGCCGGCGCGTCGCCAAAGGCGGGGCATTCAATATGGCCATGGACCATGTCCGTCCTGCCAGGCGTTTTAGGCCTACCGAAGATAGGAGGCGCGATTTTCTTGGGTTCCGCGTTGTTCGGGAATTTGACAGTATCGGAGGAAAGCAATGACAATTGCACATATAAGCAGTCGTGTCACCAGCGGTGGGGCAACCGGATATTACGAGGCATATCCCACAGGAGATCTCAGCCCATTTGGCATTGATGCTTCGGCTTCTCTTTTGCCGTTAGGAAATACCTCGAAGGGCTGAGGCCCGGGAAGAAGGGCAAGGCCATGTCCGCGCCGATCCGGCGGCATCGCGCGCCGCCGCAGGTCGGCAGGCGAAGGAACTGGATCCCGACGACATCAAGGAACGCCTGGCGCGGATTGCCGGGCGGGGGCAGGGGGCGGACCAGGAGGTCATCGAAGGGTAGGGCACAAGGGATATCCGCAGCAGGCTCGCCGATGTGCTGGGAAAGGCCAGGGCGGAAGAACGGCAAACGGAGAAGGAACGCGAGCGGGAGTTGGAGGAAGAGCGCAGGCGGCAACGTGAACGCGACAGGGAGCTCGGATGGGAACTGTGAAGGGATGCCGAGACTCATCGGTTGCCAGTCTGCATCTCGTCGATTCCGAAGGCCAGGCCCGCCGGCAGCCTGCATTCGAGCAGATCAGTGCTACGCCCCGGTTGCAGCTTGACAGATTGGGGTGCTCGCGTCCAAGTTGAAACTCAAGACCTAACCGCATGTCGGCTTCGATCACAAAGGCATGGGGTTCGAATTGGCGTGGCGTCGTGTTCATTTGGCAAGCGCAGATAGATTTCCGCAACTTTTCTTGGCCCTAATGATGTTGCTTCAGCTTCTTCCGGCAGACTCCAGCTTTTGCACACCAGTCTATGGTCGCAGGTCTGATCCTGAGCATGCAGGCATGAACGGGGCGACGGTTTCGGCATGTCCTCAACGCAAGTTCAGATTTCCGACGGTGCATGAATGAAGCGGCTCGTGGTTTTCTTTGCGCTGCTAAGCGCGCTCACCCTCTCCGCCTGCAAGCGTGAAATCAGCTGGCATCAGAGGCTGACCCTCATCGTCGATACGCCCCAGGGTGAGGTCAGCGGTGCCTCGGTTACGCGGGTCGAGAATGTCACAAACAAGGGCTCGCTGGTTCTGCCCGAAGCGCGCGGCACCCGCAGCCACTGGACCGGCGAAGCGGTTGCGGTGGAGGTTCTGCCCGGCAAGTGGCTCTTCGCTCTGCTGGAGGGCGAGGGCGGGACGGACGCCGGGCATTGGGTCTATGCGGCCTATGATCTGAACAAGGCTCGCGGTCCGGATGGCTATCCGAGCTATGAGGCTGCGATGGCGAAGCTGCGCAAGCAGCCGAAGGAGGTTCCCGTGCCGCTGCCTGAAGATGGACTGCCGGTCCTGGTGACCTTCGGCGACATCTCTGATCCGACGAGCGTTGCGCGGGTCGACCCAAAGGATCTGGAGGCAAGCTTTGGGCCCGGTGTGTCGCTAAACTCTATGACGTTGGAGATCACTGATGGGCCCGTGACGGAGGGAAGAGTCGAGGCGGTGTTGGCGTGGCTTGGTCCGTATCCAGAACCGGGGTTAGGTCCTGCAACGGGCGGCACTACGAACATTCCATTCTACCGCCGAGTTCACATGGGCGATTTCATCAGGAGACCAGAATGACCATCTCAAGCGATCTTTTCATGAGCATTCTGTCACTGGACGCCTACAATCGCGGGTATGGTGCTGGAATCTCGGGGCTTGGTGGTACCGGATCCGAAATTGGAAATGCAACCATCCTCGATGTCGACATTCCGACAAACTCACAAGCGGAAGGCTTCTACGCCGTCGCCTACACACTTTCTTCAGGCCCGACTATCATATCCTATCGCGGCACGGACGAGTGGAACCAGCTTTCGGAGTTAGTTTTCATTGATCTGGCGACATCATACTTTCAAACGTGGTCCCAGCCCCAGTTCGCCCTTGCAAAGCAATTCTTTGACGCAGTGGACGCGGCCAACGGCAATGCGCCGATGCTCTTGACCGGCCATTCCCTCGGCGGCGCTTTGGCGGGAATTACCGCCGCGCTGACTGGAACGGCTTCTGTGCTCGTTGACAACATCGGTTTCAATAATGCGCTTGAAGAGTTCGCTCAAGTCTATAATCAGTTCAGGCCATATCTTGGTTTTTCTACCTAGGGTCAGATGGGGTATTGGTCTTGCCCCCGTTTCACCGGACACTCAGGCGGTGGCGGTTTGAGCTGCGATGAACTCGCGGGGCGAGCGCATCTTCAGCCCTGAGTGCGGGTGGTTGTCGTTGTAGTCCTCGATCCAGGCTCCGATCAATCCGAGAACGGTCTGGGCGTCCGGCAGCGGTGTGACCTGGACGTAGTCGCGCTTCAGGGTCTTCACGAACGCCTCCGAGATGCCGTTGCTCTGTGGGCTCTGAACTGGCGTGAAGCAGGGCTTCAGGCCGAGCTGGCGGGCGAAGATCTGTGTGTCCTTCGCAATGTAGGGCGAGCCGTTGTCGGACAGCATCTCGATGACCGAGGGCGCACGGTATGCGCCGAAGCGGCGTTCGACGGCTTCGAGCATGATGTCGCGGATGTCGGAGCCGCTGATCCCGGCGTTGACCACCGCCCGCCAGGCGATGATCTCACGGTCGTGGGCGTCGATGATGAAGGTGCCACGGATGATGTCTCCGTTCCAGCAGGTGAACTCGAACCCATCGCTGCACCAGCGCAGGTTCGAGCGCATGACGATCACCTTGCCGTCGTGAACATGCTCGGGGCGCTCCGTGTATCGGCGCGCCAGCAGCAGGTTGTGGGCCTGCATGATCCGGTAGACCCGCTTGTGGTTGACCGGTGCCATGCCTTCCGAGCGCAGCTGGCGGTTCAGGATCGCGGTGATCCGCCGGTAGCCATAGGTCGGGCGCGCCGACACGAGCGCCGTGATCAACGGCACCACCGCCGCGTCTTGCGCTTTATAATAGCGCCGACGCGGCTTCGTCCTGCCCTTCAGCCGGTCGATCAGGTTGGACCGGGCCACGCCCAGGGTTTCCGCCACGGCCTTCACCGGAAATCGTCCTTCAGCGGCGACCGCGCGAGCAAGGTCGGTTTTTTTGACCGTGACTTGTCCAGGGCCTCGCGCAGGATCTCGGCTTCCAGCGTCTTGCGCCCGAGCTGGCGCTCAAGCTCGCGGACCCTGTCCTCCAGCTGCCGGACGACCTTGTTGCTGGTGACGTCATCGTCCTCGGACACGGCGACACTTCTCCCCGGCCCAGACGCCGGCCTTGTCCGCCCGTGCGGTTTCCTCTGCAGCGATGTAATCCGACCCGTAGCGCCGGTAGGCCAGCGCCCAGCCCTGGCGCACCATCCACTCGCCCAGATCTGTCTTTCGGACGCGGCACACAGCGACGATCCGCCCATACCTGTCGCGGTCGCGGGGCTCACAGGAAACCGTCGTCCCGTCGATGAAGGCATCCAGCGCCCGCGCCGCCTCCGTGCCGCAGCGCCATTCCTTGCCGCCCTTGGTGCAACGCTGCCGCCCTTCCGGGCTGTCGATCGCGTGCAGCCTTATCCGCTCTCCGTGGATCTCGATGGTATCGCCGTCGATGACCGAGGCCTTGCCCCGCAGTTCTTCGGCATTGGCAGCGCCGGAAAATACCAGCAGAAATATGATCGGGAGGCTGAAAGTTTGTAACAACATCAGCGGAGGCTATCAGCCGAGTTTCCCTTCGCAAGCCGGATTTTGCCTTCGCCGCGACGCCCTGGTCGGGCCTGAAGCCTGTCGCGTGGCAGGAAGCGGCCTATTCCTCGAATCCTTGACTCATCTTCCAGATGGTTCACCATGACTGAAACCGTTCACCGTGATCTCGGATGAATGGCCCCGATGGGGCTTCCCGATACTCAGCCAAAGTTTTTTTTGTTGATGGGGGACGTGGAATGCTCAGGAATCTATTTTCAGGCACATGCTTGATGCTGACATGTGCAGGACCTTCGCTGTCGGCGACTGTCGACTATAACTTCTCATCGGCCAACGGCAGCTATGCCGGGACCATATTCGGCCTCGATGACACGATCACGACAGCTCAGCTTCCTACAAGCATTGTCATCACGGCCAGCCCGATCGGGGGCCTTGGCGAATACATCTGGAAGAACGGCTTCGGGACCGGCTTCACTCTGATCTCGGGCGTGCTGACGGCCACATTCTGGGAGGGATATCTGCCGACATCGCCAAGGTCGTGCTCCATGGATTTCTTCGGAAATTCTTCGGCCCAGGGCTGCCCGGATGTGAATTCAATCAGAAACACCGTGACTTACGCCCTGGTTGACCCTTCGCCAGTTCCGCTGCCTGCAGGGTTCGCACTGCTGCTGACCGGTGCGGCCGCGCTGTTGGGGCTTTCTCGCTTCAAGGGCAAGCGCGCAGTCGTCTGAGGCGCCCACGCGGATCGGCGGGCCTTGGCCACGATCCGGAACAGCCTGATCCCGGCGGTGCGATCAGCCGGGCCAATCCTCCGGGCGATAGCCGGCCATATAGGCACGGATCAATCTGGCGCGGGCCGCATCCATATTCCTGACCCCGCACCGCCAGTCGCTGAACGTCTGGACCGCGCGGGCAGGCGCGATGCCGATCATGCGGGCCAAGTCCGCATCGGAAAGGCCCAGCGATTTTCGCGCCTGCTGGAATTCAGCACGGGTCATGGCTCAGAAGCCCTCAACCGAGGGGGCTTTCACCCTTTCGCAAGAGCTGCTGTGACCCCCGACGCTCATCCGGCTGATACCAGAGTCGGCGGTTGAATTTGGCGCGGTTGCGCCGACGGAGCAATGGGCGATCGGCGCAGCGTGTCAGATGCGCGAAGGGGATCGCCCATTGCGGTGAGTTGGGCGGCAAAGACCGCCGGGGTCTGGTATCCGAGGGCGGAATGGGGCCGCTCGGTGATGTAGGTGTGGGTCCAGTGTGCCACGGCGTCGCGGGCATGGTCGATGCCGAAGAACAGGGTCTCGTTCAACAGCTCGTCGCGCATGCGGCCGTTGAATGCCTCGCAATTGCCGTTCTGCATTGGCTTGCCGGGGGCGATGTAATGCCACTTCACCTTCATCTTCTCCGCCCATTCCAGGATCGCGTTCGAGGTGAACTCGGTGCCGTTGTCGGAGACGATCACCCCAGGCTTTCCACGCCGTTCGATCAGGGCTGTGAGTTCCCGGGCAACCCGTCGGCCTGAAATCGAAGTGTCGACCACGGCTGCCAGGCTTTCCTTGGTGACATCATCGATCACGTTCAGGATGCGGAAGCGGCGGCCGTCAGCGAACTGGTCCTGGACGAAATCGACCGACCAGCGGGCGTTGGCCAGAGCCTCGGTTACCAGCGGTGCCCGTGTTCCGATGGCGCGCTTCCTGCTTCGGCGCCGGCGCACCGAAAGCCCCTCCTCGCGGTAGAGCCGCTGGGTTCGCTTGTGGTTCAGCACATGGCCGTCCCGCCGCAGGATCACATGCAGGCGGCGATAGCCGAACCGCCTATGCGTCTCGGCGGCCCCGCGCAGCACTTCGCGTAGCTCGCGGTCATCCGGGCGCCGGTGCCGATACCGCACCGACGATCGATCTGCCCCGATCACGGAACACGCCCGCCGCTCGCTCATCTCGTAGCCCTGTTCGAGATGGGCGACGGCCCCACGCCTGGCGGCGGGCGTTACCATTTTTTTGACAGCAGATCCTTCAGCGCCGTGTTATCGAGCATCGCCTCCGCCAGCAGGCGCTTCAGCTTGGCGTTCTCGTCTTCGAGCACCTTCAGCCGCTTGGCCTCGGACACCTCCATGCCGCCGAACTTCGCCTTCCAGGCGTAAAACGTGGCACCGCTGATCCCGTGCCTGCGGCAGACCTCGGCCGTCTTTGCGCCCGCCTCCTGCTCCCGCAGGATCGCGATGATCTGCTCTTCCGTGAACCTCGATCTCTTCATGTCCGGTCCTCTCCTTGGGCCGGACTCTAGCATCAGATGGACGAGTTATCGGGGGTCACAGCAGAGCGGATCAGGTTCTGGAAGGCGGCCTCGCCATAGGCTTCCCCATCCCAGCTCACGCGAGAGATGTAGCCGGCATCGTGGCGGACCTCTGCGGAAACCAGTTCGGCGGCTCTCAGGGTCGTCTTGCGGTCGGTCATTCGCTCCTCCCCCTGTGGGCTTTCCCGTTTTCAGGTTCTCTGGATAGCGCATAGAGTCTAGCAGTTCAGAAATCGGGGTCCAGCCACCAGCGTGCCCTTGGACATGGTCACGGTCCAGGGACCAGCGCCAGCCTTGGTCGCCACACCCGCTTCGATCGCGTTCACAGCCGCCGCAGCAGCGGTGGCATCGGCTTCGACGGCGAAGCTGTAGACCAGATCATCGAACGACACGAAGTAATCAGCCGAGGAGATGGTCACCCCGGTGGCATCGATGCCCTGGTCGTTGATGTTGCGATCATCCAGCAGCGGGATGTAGTGGTAGACCTTGATCTCCTTGCCGAAATGCTTCGACCTAAAGATCCCCTGAACACCAAGGTGGGTTTTGCCCTGGTTCAACTTTGCTCAACTTTCGAACGCTTAAGTTCAGGTGCATCCAGAAAAATCTGATCCGGGTCGATGCTCACACAGAGGCCCGGAGATCGTTCCAAGCCATTTCAACTCCTAAAGAACGACTCACGGCTAAGACCCCATTTTTGACCCAAGACGGCCTAAAGGCTAACGGCGGGGAATCACCACCATGGGGAAGTGAGAAAGGCACAGCCTTGGTTTTCAACTTTCTTCAACTTGTTCAGCAATAGATTTCGACTTTGTATTGGCCGTTGTCCTGATTTCCGGCTGCTTTCAACATTATTCGCATGGGGTCCATTTTTCTTGTTGACGAAAATCAAAACAGGTGTAAAAGGGGCAGGCGCCCCAAGACGGGGGGTTTAAGGGGGGGCGATTATTTTTTTCCAATCTTGGAAAGAACGAGATCAGACGAACGAGGCTCATCCTGGTTCAAGGTTGATGAAATCACGCCTCTTGTCGAAGCTGAACCAAGTGACCAATGAAATGATCGCTCATACATTTCGAAAATATACTGCAAATAGCTGAAGTGCGGGTTGAGATGTCCCACGATCATTGCTCTAGCACTTGGGAAGAATCCTGAATATTTGCCAACCCTAGTGGCAGCAGTTTTGGCGGTGGTGATGCCCTGCTCCGTCTTGCTTGCTAATGTCGAGAGCTGCCCACTGCCGATCATGGCGCGGAAGAGCTTTGGGTGGTCTTCCTCCTGGTTCCTTCTGAGCCAGCCTTGGGGGCGGCTTATCGGGCAGCGCGGTGGGCGCATCGCATCTGCGGCCGCGTGGGCTTGCCTGGGGGCGCTCTGGAAGGTTCAGGCTAGGGAAAGCCATAGGACATGCGCTGAATCACCTACAAACGCCTGTGTGACGATGCCGCGGGTTAGCGCCTTAAAGGCGGTTCCGTCCTCGCCGATGATCGGATCGAAAGCCGTTCGACGCGCCTAGTCTCGCGCCGCTTACGCCAGGTCTGCCAATCCGTCCTCATTCCGATCCAGGTCCAGCGCACAAATGCGGTTGCCAGGCTAACAAGGCCGACAGCTCCGCCCGCGATAATGCCCTGCCCTATTGTCTGCTTTAGGTCCATTCGTGTCCTCTTTGCCTATGATCGCCAGCCCGTTCCGTGTAATGCTCCCACAACACCTCGACCCAGGCCGTGAAGGTGGCAGGACCCGATGTTATGTGTATCGGACTGGGGTGGTATTTCCGCCCCTAACCCGCGGCGCGGTCGAGCACTTCCTCTGCCCATTGGTTCAGGCTCTTGCCAGACAGCTCAGCTGCCAGGGCGGCCTTGCGGTGGACCTCGGGACTGACCCGGAACATCACCTGCCCCGAATAGGTCTTCTGTGGTTCCTTGCCGATCTTGGCGCAGGTTTCGATGTAGTCCTCGACCGCCTCGTGGAAGGCTTCTCGCAGCCCTTCCACGGTGTCGGCATGAAAGCCCACGACGTCGCGGATACCGGCAATGCGGCCCGTGAAGATCCCGTCCTCGTCGTCGTATTCGATCCGGGCTGCATAGCCCTTGTAGGTCATGGTGTTGGTCATGGTCTAACCCCGATGCGCTCCAGGAAGTCGCGGGCATCGCGCACCTGGTAACGCTTGGCTTCCTTGGCAGGGTGCGGGCGGTGGAACGTCGCTACCTCGCCATCCTTCTCGAACCGCACCCTTGATCCGCGCCCCTCGATCAGCTGCGCCCCTGCGGCCAGCAGCAGGCTTTCGACTGCCGCCCATTCGATGGTGCCAGACACCGGATCGGTGAAGACGGCGGCAAGGGTCTTGCGGTGCTTGCTGTTCATCGCGACAAGATAGGTTATGCTATCAAATAATGCAAGCATGCTGCGCTGTCTGCCGCCCAGATGTTAGCGTCCGAGCACGTGGTGTAGTTTCTGCGCCGTCGACGGTGTGATCTTCTCGAACGACGCTTCCTTCATGCGTCTGATCGGCGCCGTCCTCTTCGAGCAGAACGACGAATGGCAGACCTCGAGGCGTTACATGATGGTCGAGGCCTTCGCCCAGATCGACAAGGAGGAAATCGCCCCCATTCTCATCATAACCACGAAAACCACCTGAACATGCCCGCAGGCCATCCGGGAAATTACACCACCTTGACGGGTTTGATCGCCCAGATCAGAACTTTGGCGGAGAATCTATAATTGGACGGCATGTTCCACTCTCGGTAATCACTACATAGTCTTCGTTTGCGGGAAGCGAACCAGAGGTCTCATAGACACCCGTAGAGCGGTCGATAATTGTTCTTAAAGATCCGCTCTCCTCCTGCTGATAGATGAGTTCGTACTGCGCCCGAGATTTGATTACGGCGCCTCCGTAACCGTCGGTGGTTCGGAACCACTGGTCACCCCAAATATCAACGCGGACAGCATATGGCGTCGCGGGTAGAGACTCCTTCAAGCCTTTGGCGCCATAGAGAGATACGTAAGCGTTTCCTGGGCCGCACCTTCCCAGTTTTTGCCAGACCTGCGACTCCACGGCTGATGGAGATCGGTGCAGGAGTTTCGCGATGGCGACTACGGTGGAGTTTCTCAGGGACTACGGGGTGGAGAT
>ERZ724516.2304-NODE-2304-length-10842-cov-3.720404_pt1 | contig 10842 bp, 10 predicted proteins | sample MGYA00376049_ERZ724516 | MGnify/ENA primary metagenome ERZ724516 (study PRJEB28724, sample SAMN07190886) | activated sludge metagenome | isolation source: activated sludge of sewage treatment plant in Hong Hong | place: USA: Christiansburg, Virginia | collected... | reverse complement strand
TGCGGTATCTGTTCGCTTTCCGGAGACAGCGCGGCGCCCATGTTTTGCAGCAGGATTGTGTTGATCAGCGTGACCGACTTGGCATTGAGGTAGTAGCGCTGCATCAGCCGTTCCGAAGCCCGCTTTTCTTCGGTCCCGGTGAAGCCAAAACGGTCGGCCAGGGTATTCTGATAGTCGAAAAGCAGCCGGTCTTCCCGGCGTCCGACCAGGAAATGCAAGCGAATCCGTAAATGACGTAACTGCTCTTCACAGGCTTTTGCGATTTCAACACCTTCAAGGGTGATGATGCCGCTCCGTTCCAGTGCCTCCCAACTCGCACCGTATCCGGCTGCCCTGGCAATCCAGAAAATGACCTGAATATCCCGCAAGCCGCCCGGCGATTCCTTGCAGTTGGGTTCCAGGCTATAGGGGGTTTCGTTGAAACGCAGGTAGCGCTCCTGCTGCTCCAGGCATTTGGCTTCGTAAAAACGCAGCGGATCAAGATTTCCGTGCAGGCGCTTTTCAAAGGTTGCAAACAGGTTGGCGTTGCCCGTGAGCAGGCGTGCCTCAATCAGGGCAGTTTGTACCGTGATGTCGGCCGCTGCAGCATCCAGGCACTCCTGGACGGTGCGCACACTGTGCCCGATTTCAAGGCCGATATCCCAGAAATGACCGACCAGCGTTTCCAGCTTCGCCTGCAGGACGGCGCTGGCCGGCTTGGGCAGCAGGATCAGCAAGTCGATATCGGAAGCCGGATAAAGCTCGCCCCGGCCATAGCCGCCTACTGCCGCGAGGGCCATGCTTTCGGGGAAATCAAGAGATTTCCAGAGCTTTTCAAGTGTTACATCAACTTGCGCGCAGCGCGCCTTGAGCAAGGCGAGCGCATCGCCGTTTTGTTCGTATTCTTGCTGCAATCGGGTTTGTGCAGCCTTGACTTCGGCCCTCAGGGCGGAAATGTCGCCGGACATTATCGAATCCAGTCCGGCTTTTTGCGGCAGCCGGCGGAAAGCGTCATCACTTCGTGGCCGCTATCCGTCACCAGGATGGTGTGCTCCCACTGTGCGGACAGACTGCGATCCTTGGTGACGATAGTCCAGCCATCGGCCATTTCACGAATCGCCGCCTTGCCGGCATTGATCATCGGTTCGATGGTGAACATCATCCCGGGTTCAAGTCGGGGGCCGGTGCCCGATTTCCCGTAATGCAGCACCTGCGGATCCTCATGGAATTTCTTGCCGATGCCGTGGCCGCAAAATTCTCGGACGACCGAGTAACCGTTCTTCTCGGCATATTTCTGGATCACCGCACCGATATCGCCGAGGAACGCGCCCGGGCGCACGACGGAGATACCCAGCCAGAGACATTCGAAGGTGATCTCACAGAGCCGTTTGGCCTGGATGGAGCCTTCGCCGACGATGAACATCCGGCTGGTATCGCCGTGGTAGCCATCCTTGATGGTGGTGATGTCGAGATTGATGATGTCTCCGGTCTTCAGGATACGGTCACCCGGAACGCCATGACAGACCTGTTGATTGACCGAGGTGCAGATCGATTTGGGGTAGGGGTTGTAGCCGGAAGGTGCGTAATTGAGGGGCGCCGGGATGCATTCCTGAACATTGACCATGTAGTCGTGGCAGAGCCGGTCCAGTTCGTCGGTGGTGACACCGGCCTTGACGAAGGGCTCGATGTAATCCAGAACCTCGGATGCCAGTTTCCCGGCAACGCGCATTTTTTCGATTTCTTCCGGGGTCTTGATACTGATGCTCATGGTGTTCTGTGTCGCATTGGGGGAGGGCGAAGGATAATTGATGCCCTGTTTTTCTCAAAGCAGACAGGGGTCGGAATGCCATAATTCGGGCTGGTTGATCGGGAAACGGTGCAATGAGTATTCTGTTGCTAGGCAAGGATGGACAGGTGGGTTGGCAACTTCAGCGTTCATTGGCGCCACATGGCGAGGTCAATGCCTGTGGTCGCAATCAGTGTGATTTGGCCAATCCGACACAGATTCGTTCCCTGGTGCGTGATCAACGCCCGAAGATCATCGTCAACGCGACGGCCTACACGGCCGTCGACAAGGCCGAATCGGATACGGATATGGCCTGGCGGATCAATGCCGAGGCACCCGCCGTTCTGGCCGAGGAGGCGGCCCGCCTGGGAGCGTTGCTCATCCATTATTCGACTGATTACGTTTTCGATGGCACGAAGCGATCGGCGTATGTCGAAACCGATCCAACTTCCCCGCAAAGCGTCTACGGTGCCAGCAAACTGGCTGGTGAAGAGGCGATTCGGGCTGTCGGCGGAAAATCACTGATCTTTCGGACGAGTTGGGTTTTTGGCGCGCGGGGTAGCAATTTCGTTAAGACCATTTTGCGTCTGGCGCGGGAGCAGGCTACGTTGAACGTGGTTGACGATCAGGTCGGTTCGCCGACCCCGGCGGCGCTGATTGCTACGGTCACCGGTGTCGTGCTGGCCATGCATCGCCACCGAGCGGAAGCGTCCCCGTCTGTTTACGGTCAACCAGAAAAAAAGACCGAAAATGAGATCTACCACCTCGCCGCTGCGCGGCCGGTCAGCTGGTGCAAGTTTGCCCGGACCATCGTTGAGCTGGCAGGACAAATGCCCGGTTTTGCGCTGCGCCTGAAACCGGATGCGATACGTGCCATCTTGACCGCCGAATATCCGACCCCGGCCCGGCGCCCGGCCAATTCGCGCCTCGACTGCACCCGCCTTGAAACAGATTTCGGCCTGCAGATGCCGGATTGGCAGCCTTATCTGGAGCGCATGCTGCAGTTGCTTGCCCTGAAACAGAACGGTTATTGAGCTTTTAGGCGGTCGATTCTGCTGTTATAATCGACGGGTTTTTCTCGGTCTTATTGGCCGAATGAAACGGCTACGTGCGTTTTGCGCGTGGCCTAAATCCACACATCCGCCGATTAAGGGTGTCTGCCAGAATTCAACAATGGCAGGCGTTTCAGGCGGGTGGCGGTTCAACCCTTAAGGAGTTTTTCAATGGCTGTAACAATGCGTGAAATGCTGGAGGCCGGTGTGCACTTCGGCCACCAGACCCGTTTCTGGTCCCCCAAGATGGCCCCGTACATCTTCGGCGCCCGCAACAAGATTCATATTGTCAATCTCGAAAAGACCCTGGCCAAGTACAACGAAGCCATCGCTTTCGTGAAGAAGCTTTCCGCCAATCGCGGCACCATCCTGTTCGTCGGCACCAAGCGTCAAGCTCGTGAAATCATCGGTGAAGAAGCTATCCGCGCCGGTGCGCCGTATATCGACCAGCGCTGGCTGGGCGGCATGCTGACCAACTTCAAGACGGTCAAGACCTCGATCAAGCGTCTGAAGGACATGGAACTGGCTGTCGAAGCCGGTGATCTGGAGAAGATGCCGAAGAAGGAGGCGCTGACCTTCCGTCGCGAACTTGATAAGCTGCAGAAGTCCATCGGTGGCATCAAGGACATGGCTGGCTTGCCGGATGCCATCTTCGTTGTCGACGTCGGTTATCACAAGATTGCCATTACCGAAGCCAACAAGCTCAGTATTCCCATCATTGGTGTGGTTGATACCAACCATTCACCGGACGGCGTTGCCTATGTAATTCCCGGTAACGATGACTCTTCCCGTGCCATTCAGCTCTACGCCCGTGGCGTTGCTGATGCGATCCTTGAAGGCCGCAGCCAGGTTGTCCAGGAGCTTGTTGCTGCTGCCGGTGGTGATGACGAGTTTGTCGAAGTCCAGGAAGAAGCTGCTCAATAAGTTTGTAATGGCGGAGCGTTAAGCTCCGCCTGTTTGATAAGCTGAGGAGAACTAAGTATGGCGGCAATTACCGCAAGCATGGTGGCAGAACTGCGTGGCAGGACTGATGCGCCCATGATGGAATGCAAGAAGGCCCTGACCGAGGCCGATGGCGACATGGCAAAGGCCGAAGAGATCCTTCGCGTCAAGCTGGGCAACAAGGCCTCCAAGGCCGCAGCCCGTATCGCAGCTGAAGGCATCGTTGCCGTCAGCATCTCCGGCGATGGCAAAGTGGGTGCCATCATCGAAGTCAATAGCGAAACCGATTTCGTCGCCAAAAATGACGAATTCATTGCGCTGGCAAATGGTTCGGCCAAGCTGGTTGCCGAAAATAATCCGGCTGATGTGGCTGCACTGTCTGCCTTGCCGATGGGTGAGGGCACGGTTGAGTCGACCCGTTCCGCACTGGTCGGCAAGATCGGCGAGAACATGAGCATCCGTCGCTTCGTCCGTTTCGACGCCAAGGGCAAGCTGGTCTCCTACATCCACGGTGGTGCCAAGGTTGGCGTTGTCGTTGATCTGGTCGGTGGCGACGAGCAACTGGGCAAGGATCTGGCAATGCATATCGCTGCTTCCAAGCCGAAGTCGCTGGATGCCTCCGGTGTGTCGCAGGAGCTGCTGGACACCGAGCGTCGTGTGGCCATCGAAAAGGCACGCGAAGCCGGCAAGCCGGAAGCTATGCTGGAAAAGATCGCCGAAGGTACCGTTCAGAAATATCTGAAAGACGTTACTCTGCTCGGTCAGGTTTTCGTCAAGGCTGCCGATGGCAAGCAGACCATCGAACAACTGCTGAAGGAAAAGGGCGCTTCCGTCGCCTCCTTCGCACTGTTCCTGGTTGGCGAAGGGATCGAGAAGAAGGTTGATGACTTCGCGGCCGAAGTGGCTGCCCAAGCAGCGGCTGCCGCTGCCAAGAAGTAATCAAAAGGAATACATCATGACCACGCCCAAATACAAACGCATCCTCCTCAAACTCTCCGGCGAAGCCCTGATGGGTAACGACGCGTATGGCATCAATCCGCAGACCATCGCGGCGATCGTCGGCGAGATCAAGGCAGTTGCGGACATGGGTGTGGAGATTGGTGTCGTGATCGGTGGTGGCAACATCTTTCGTGGCATGGCCGGTACGGCCACCGGCATGGATAGAGCCACCGCGGATTACATGGGCATGATGGCCACCGTGATGAATGCGATGGCGCTTTCGGACGCCTTCCGCCAGGCGGGCTTGAATGCCCGCGTCCAGTCGGCGTTGAATATCGAGCAGGTTGTCGAGCCCTATATTCGCGGCAAGGCGATCCGCTATCTCGAAGAAGGCAAGATCGTCATCTTTGGTGCTGGCACCGGCAACCCCTTCTTTACGACCGATACTGCTGCAGCCTTGCGCGGGTCGGAAATCGGTGCGGAAATTGTGCTGAAGGCGACCAAAGTGGACGGAATTTACTCTGCCGATCCCAAAAAGGATCCCGAAGCAACACGATTTGACAAGATCAGTTTCAATGACGCCATTTCAAAGAATCTTGCGGTGATGGATGCAACGGCGTTTGCTTTGTGCCGCGATCAGAAATTGCCGATCAACGTCTTCTCCATCTTCAAGACCGGGGCACTGAAACGCGTGGTCTGCGGTGAGGATGAGGGTACGCTGGTCTATTGCTGAGGAAGAAATCATGATTGCCGAACTCAAGAAAGTCTCGGAAAGCAAGATGCAAAAGACGCTGGAGTCGCTCAAGAACGACCTCCAGAAAGTCCGTACCGGTCGTGCCCATACTGGCCTGCTGGACCATGTCCAGGTGGATTATTACGGTTCGCTGGTGCCGATCAACCAGGTGGCGAATGTCACGCTGATCGATGCCCGGACCATTGGTGTCCAGGCATGGGAAAAGAACATGTCGCAAAAGGTTGAAAAGGCGATTCGTGATTCCGATCTCGGTTTGAACCCCGCTTCGCAAGGGGATCTGATTCGTGTTCCGATGCCGGCACTGACTGAAGAGCGCCGCAGGGAAATGATCAAGGTGGTCAAGACCGAAGGCGAGGGGGCCAAGGTGGCGATCCGCAATCTGCGCCGCGATGCCATCGCGCACCTCAAGGAAGCACTGAAAAAGCACGAGATTCCCGAGGATGACGAGCGCAAGGCGCAAGACGATGTTCAGAAGCTGACCGACAAGTACGTTGCCGAAGTGGACAAGATGCTCGCCCACAAAGAGGCAGAGCTGATGCAGGTTTGAGTTCGGTCACCGACTCGACTCGCGGCGCCTGAATGGCCCTCTTCTCCAGTTCGACCCGTCAGCTACCGGCAGTTTCAGCTGTGCCGCGGCACGTAGCTGTAATCATGGACGGCAACGGCCGCTGGGCGAAAAAGCGCTTCATGCCGCGCGTTGCCGGTCACGTCAAGGGTGTCGATCTGTTGCGGGAAATGGTTCGTGCCTGCCTGGAGCGTGGCGTCCAGTATTTGACCCTCTTTGCATTTTCGTCCGAAAACTGGCGTCGACCGCAGGAAGAGGTGACTCTGCTGATGCAGTTGTTCGTCAAGGCACTGGAACAGGAAGTTGAGAAACTTGATCGCAATGGCGTTCGCTTGCGCGTCATCGGCGATCTGACACCGTTCGAGCCACGCCTGCAGGAACTGATTCGGGAGGGAGAGGCGAAGACTGTCGGCAATAGTCGCCTGGACTTGACCATCGCGGCCAACTATGGTGGCCGCTGGGACATCATGCAAGCTGTCAACCGGATGTTGTCGGAACATACCGAAAATTCCTCCAATTGGTCGGAGAGCGACTTGGAGCCTTACCTGTCAATGGCTTTTGCTCCGGAACCCGACCTCTTCATCCGGACTGGCGGTGAGCAACGGATCAGCAATTTCCTGCTATGGCAACTTGCCTATACCGAACTCTATTTCACGCCAACCCTATGGCCGGATTTCGATACCGTCGAGTTTGACAAGGCCATTGCTTCCTACCGGCAACGTGAGCGTCGTTTTGGTCGTACCAGTGAGCAACTGGTGGATAAGCCTGATGCTTAGAACGCGGGTCATTACCGCTCTGGTACTCGTCGGCTTGTTATTGCCTGCTCTTTTCATGCTCTCCCAGTCGTCCTGGGCATTGCTGGTCGCTGGTTTCATCGGCGTGGCTGCCTGGGAATGGGGCGCGCTGCTTGGCTGGAAAGCTGGTTCGCGTCTGGCGCTGGGGGGAGGTACTGCGCTTTCTTGTGCGGTCGTTTCGCTACTGGCCCCGGAAGCAATCGGTGCCGATGGCGCAATGCACCTTCCCACGCCATCCTGGGTTGCCCTGACTTACTTGATAGCGGCTGTTTTTTGGTGTCTGGTAATGCCGCTCTGGTTGCAAAAGAAGTGGGCAGTGGCGGGCCCGATCGGGTTGTTGATCGGTGGCGTTGTCCTCTTTCCAACCTGGTTGGCCATGGTTCAATTGCGTACCTTGGGTCCGGCTGCTTTGCTGGGAATTTTTGCCGTGGTCTGGATGGCTGATGTTGCCGCCTATTTTTCCGGCAAGGCTTTCGGCAAGCACAAACTGGCGCCATCGATCAGTCCTGGGAAAACCTGGGAAGGAGCCATCGGGGCCTGTTTCGGCGTGCTGATCTACGGTATGGTTGTTGAGCAGCTTTTTGCCCTCAACCTGATGCCCTTGCCTTTGTGGGGGCTGGTACTGGTCGGCATTACCGCGATCAGCATTATCGGTGACCTTTATGAGTCGCTGCTGAAGCGCAAGGCTGGCATTAAGGACAGCAGCAACATCCTGCCCGGCCATGGCGGCGTTCTTGACCGCATCGACAGCCTGACCTCGACCTTGCCGATCGTCGCGTTTGTCTGGTTTTTTGTCATTCATTCGCACGGATGAAACTGCAAAACATTACCGTTCTGGGCTCGACTGGTTCGATCGGTGTCAGCACTCTGGACGTGATTCGACGTCACCCGGAGCGTTACCGGGCATTTGCGCTGTGCGCCCATAGTCAAGTAGATAAGCTGTTCGAGCAGTGCCTTGAGTTTCGTCCGCGAATCGCCGTGCTGCGTGATGCAAGGCTGGCCGACGAACTGGCACGGCGTTTTCAGGTAGCCGGAGTCGACACCGAGGTTTGTTATGGTGTTGATGCGCTGATCGCGGTTTCGGCCATGCCGGAAGTGGACGCCGTGATGGCTGCGATAGTCGGTGCGGCCGGATTGGAACCCACCCTGGCTGCAGCGCGTGCCGGCAAGCGGGTCATGTTGGCAAACAAGGAAGTGCTGGTCATGGCCGGCGAGCTCTTCATGCGCGCAGTTCGCGAAAACGGGGCCGTGTTGCTTCCGGTCGACAGCGAACATAACGCCATTTTTCAGGCCCTGCCAGCTGATTTTGCCCGTGGCCTGACCGCATGCGGTGTTCGTAAAATCCTGCTGACGGCTTCTGGCGGCCCTTTCCGGAATACGCCCTTGGGCGAGTTGGCCAACGTTACCCCGGACGCTGCCTGTGCCCATCCGAACTGGGTGATGGGGCGAAAGATTTCCGTCGATTCCGCGACGATGATGAACAAGGGGCTGGAGGTCATCGAGGCGCACTGGATCTTCGCGGCGCCACCCGAGATGATCCAGGTTGTGGTTCACCCGCAAAGCGTGATTCATTCGGCTGTTCAGTATGCTGACGGATCGGTACTTGCCCAGATGGGGAATCCGGATATGCGGACACCGATTGCTTATGCGATGGCTTATCCCGAGCGTATCGATGCCGGCGTTGACGCATTGGATCTCTTCCGTATCGGCCATCTCGATTTCTTTGAACCGGATTTTCTGCGTTTTCCCTGTCTCCAGCTGGCCTACGATGCACTGAAGGCGGGGGGCACGGCGGCAGCCATCCTCAATGCGGCCAATGAAGAAGCAGTCGCCTCGTTTCTTGACGGAGAGCTTCCCTTCCTGGGCATTTCGCGTCTCAACAATGCTGTTCTGAGCGCTTTGCCGGCAATTTCCGAGGGCGATCTTGCGGACGTCCTGGGGGCAGATTCCGACGCGCGCCATTTGGCACGACAGTTGATCAAGGAACGTCGTTTCACGTGAACGAGCTGCCGTTTTACCTTGCTGCCTTTCTGGTCGTTCTCGGTGTCCTGATCGTTTTTCATGAACTGGGCCACTACACCGTCGCCCGGCTTTGTGGTGTAAAAGTACTACGGTTTTCGGTTGGTTTCGGCAAAGTTCTCTGGCAAAAGCGTCTCGGACCAGACCAGACGGAATGGGCAGTCAGCATTTTTCCACTGGGTGGCTACGTCAAGATGCTTGACGAGCGCGAAGGTGAGGTGACTGAGGGAGAACGCCATCGCGCCTTTAATCGACAGCCAGTCGGCAAGCGTAGTCTGATCGTTGCTGCGGGTCCGGCAGCCAATTTTTTGCTGGCCATTTTGCTTTACTGGGGCATATTCATGCACGGTAGCGATGAATTGCTGCCAATTCTTGGTACCCCTCCGGATGGGACGCCAGCGGCCATGGCGTCGATCGGCAATGGTGAGCAGGTGCGCACGCTTGACGGGCAGCCGGTCGCCACCTGGAACGATTTGCGCTGGATGTTGCTGCAGAAGGCAGTAGATCAGGAAAGCGTTGCGCTCGAAACAATCGATGAAAATCACCAGATTGCCATTCGGCGCTTATACCTGGCTGCGGCCGGGGACAAAGGGTGGGAGGGCGATGCACTGGAGCGCCTGGGCGTCCTTTTTTTTCGCCCGAGGGTGCCGCCGGTTATTGGAAAAATTGTGGCTGGCGGGGCCGCCGAACGAGCCGGAATTGCCGTCGGTGACAAAATCCTTGCCCTGAATGGCAAACCGATCTCTTTCTGGCATGAATTCGTTCTGACGATTCGTGATTCGGCAGGCCGGCCGGTTAGCATGGAACTGGCGCGCCAGGACGAGATTGTTACGGTCGACGTCGTTCCTGAGGCTATTTCCGAAAGAGGTGGGCTCGTCGGCAAAGTCGGTGTTGCCGTTGCGGATACGGGTTCAGCGAAGCGCGAAGTACGAACTTTCGTCAGCTACGGTTTTCTAGAGGCAGGCGGTAAAGCGATTGTCGAGACTTGGGATAAGTCGATTTTTAGTCTCGTCATGATGGGCAAGATGCTGACCGGCGAAGTTTCACTGAAAAATCTCTCCGGGCCGGTAACCATCGCCGATTATGCCGGACAGTCGGCCAAGCTCGGATTTGACTACTACATCAAATTCATGGCGCTGGTCAGTATCAGCCTGGGGGTACTCAATCTGCTTCCCGTCCCGGTGCTGGATGGAGGCCATTTGTTGTATCATATGATAGAGGTCGTCAGGCGTCGGCCGCTCTCCGAGCGGTCAATGGAAATTGCCCAGCAGTTTGGGGTCTCCATCTTATTTGTCCTGATGGCTTTTGCTTTTTTCAACGACCTGAATCGCCTGTTTTTCGGCTGAATAATGAATAAATCCCTGTTGTCTGTCCTGATTGCCAGTGTCTTTGCCACGCCAGCACTGGCCTTCGAGCCTTTTGCCGTCAAGGATATTCGGGTCGAAGGCATTCAGCGTACCGAAGCAGGTACCGTCTTCAGCTATCTCCCCGTCAAGGTCGGTGACACGCTGGACGACGAAAAGGCTGCCCAATCGATCAAAGCGCTTTTTGCCACCGGTTTCTTCAAGGATGTCCGCATAGAGATCGACAAGAACGTCATGGTCGTCGTGGTGCAGGAGCGTCCTGCAATTGCGAAAATTGACTTTGTCGGCATGAAGGAGTTCGAAAAAGATGTCATCGTCAAGGCGCTGAAGGATACCGGTATCGCCGAGGGGCGGATTTTTGACCGCGCCTTGCTGGAGAAAGCCGAACAGGAACTGAAGCGTCAGTACCTCACACGTGGTAAATATGCGGCGAATATCACCACGACGGTGACGCCGCTCGAACGCAATCGGGTGGGAATCAACTTCAATGTTGAAGAAGGCGTCGCTGCCAAGATCAGGCAGATCAATCTGGTCGGCACCAAGGCGTTCACTGAAAAGGAACTGCTTGGCCAGTTCGAGTTGACGACCCCGGGCTTGATGACCTGGTATACCAAGAACGACCAATATTCACGTCAAAAGCTTTCCGCT
>ERZ724516.2303-NODE-2303-length-10848-cov-10.349300_pt1 | contig 10848 bp, 7 predicted proteins | sample MGYA00376049_ERZ724516 | MGnify/ENA primary metagenome ERZ724516 (study PRJEB28724, sample SAMN07190886) | activated sludge metagenome | isolation source: activated sludge of sewage treatment plant in Hong Hong | place: USA: Christiansburg, Virginia | collected... | reverse complement strand
GTGGGCAGTTCAGACGGATAAGACGCTGGCCAAGAATGCCGATGACCGCTGACTTGATGAGGTAGGACGACATGCCCATTTCCCGCAGACGAATCAGCGCACTGGGAGCATCGATAGTGTGCAAAGTCGAGAGAACAAGGTGGCCTGTCAATGCAGCATCCAGCGCGATCTTACACGTTTCAGCGTCACGAACTTCACCGATCATGATGATGTCAGGGTCGTGACGTAAAATATGGCGCAAGGTTTGGGGAAAACCAAAACCAATTTGATCGAGCAGCTGAATCTGCGTCATGCCAGTCAGCTCGTACTCTACCGGGTCTTCCACTGTGACAACGTTGACGGTGTCGTCATGAACTTCCTGCAGCGCAGCATAAAGTGTAGTGGTTTTGCCAGAGCCAGTAGGGCCAGTCACCAGAAGCATGCCGTTGCTGCGATGAATAAGATCGAGAAAGCGCTGTTCGTCGTCAGGAGAAAAACCGATGCTGCGCACATCGCGTAATCCTACCTGTTTATTGAGGATACGCAGCACCACGCTTTCGCCGTGGCTGGTGGGAATGATGGAAACACGGATATCGACGTCCTGTCCTAGGAAGCCGGCTTTCATATGGCCATCTTGCGGAAGACGCCGTTCAGTGATGTTCAGATTGCTCAAGATTTTGATGCGGCTGACAACAGAGGGCAATAATTTGTGCGGCAACTGTTTCATGCGCACGAGCGTACCGTCGATACGGTAATAAATATCGAAGTGTTCTGCCGAAGGACGCAGATGCACATCGGAGGCATGACGCCGGATGGCTTCGTTGATGAAGGCGCCTACTAGACGGACGATAGGGGCTTGTTTGGCTTGATACTCGGCATCTCGCCAAATTTGTTGGTAATCCTGATCGGGTGCGTTCCGCACCATACTGTCGGCGGCCGCCAAGTCTTCGGCAAAGGTGTCGTAATGCAAAAAGATTGCGGCCTGAATGTCTTCTTGAGAAGCCAGTACCGGGAAAATAAACGTGCCTGCGTGAAAGGAAAGTTCCTGCAGCGCGGCATTATTAGGCAGACTGGTGCACGCAATAACCAGCCCCTCGTGGTGCAGCATGATAGGGATGACGTGATGGCGGCGGGCCAGTTCAGGGGATAGCAGATGGATTGCCCTGTGATCAAGCTCTAAGCTGGCGAGCCGAACTGACGGCACGCCCATCAACTGGCTGAGAGCCATGCTCAAGGCTTCTGGCGACAGGGCTTTCTGTGCAACCAGAATCTCGCCGAGTCGGCGATCTGGATTCGTAGTCTTTATGGCGAGAGCGCTTTCAAGCTGCGCAGGTGTCAGCTGTTGGTGCTGGAGCAGATAGCGCCCAAGCTCTACACTCGATTGGGAGGACTCATCGAGAGCCGTGTGCAGTTCATCTATGGCCTTGATCAGGCCGACAGTAACAGTATTAGGCTCGGCATTGGTCATGGCAACTCCGTTATCAATGCCTTAATACTACGCCAGTAGGCCTGCCATGACCTTGATCTGGCGCCGAACTGAGGCGCATTTGTGCCCCAAGTGTATTCCAACGGAGTAGGTCTTAGGGTTGCTCTGGGGCTGTAACAGGCACCACCAGCGGCAAGGAAATCTGCCCACTAATGCTGGCATCGGTGCCGCTGCCGGAGCCAGCAAAGCGGAACTGGGAGTTCCAGCCAGTGACCAATAAGCCCAAGACTTCCCCTGGCTCGATACGGGCATTCACCCCATTTAGCTCAAATTCGAGCGGCCCTTTGGCGTGGACGGGCGTGACTTGCTGGTTGAGGATCTTGTAGCTGCCAGAGCCGGGCCGCCACTTAGCCAAACGCAGATAGAGCACCGGGTCGTCGCGATCCGTGTGACTGAATTTCAGTTGAATGCGAGGAACGCCGGCAATGAATGTGGTCTGTGTTGGCGCTAGAAGAGGAACACGTGCGGGGCGTAGCCAGCCATTATGTGGTTTGTCCCAGTTAGCAGGAACCCGTGCAGGTCGTACCCAGTTGCCAACATGGTCAAGCGGCTTTAGCAATAGCTCGAACTGACCACTCATACCGCTGCCAACATGGACGGTCTTCAGGGGCTGCCATTTGCCAATCTGTTGACGGGCATCGGTGAGCGGGTCACCGGCCAGACAGAAAGAAGGGACACGGGCCAGTGCTTTGTCGTCACCTTTTAGCTTGCCATCCAGCCAGTCACGAATGATGGCAGCAGTTTTGAGCGTCTTGCCGGCACATACAACCTCCTTCTGCATATGCCAGACCGGCAGCCCTGGGGACCATTGCTGATCGGGCATCAAGTGACCATCGGCGACGGCCACTAAACGCACATCACGACCGGCTTGTTTAAAGCAGTTCTGCATGTCGACGGCTTGGTTATAGGGGAAGAGGACATCACGCAGCCCGGGAATAAGCAGGGCATCTGCCTGCGGCCATTCGCCATTACCGCAATGGCCCGCCAGACTGTTGTTGACCAGAGTTTTGCGCAGCTGAGGCCGGCTATGCCCAATCATCTCGCTCATAAATTGGCCGGTCATGCCATTGTCCATGTGCAGAGGATTAAAGGTGTAACCGATGACGCCAAGAAAGGTGAGCCAGCTGGTCTTTGGTACACCATTGGGAAACAGGGCTTGGTCTAGGTTGTACCAAGTGGTGATGGGGACGAGGGCATCAATACGTGAATCGCGCACGCTCGCCAGCAGTTGTACGCCGCCACCATAGGACTCACCAATCATGCCCACCAGCGGGTCATTGTTGTCGGTAGCCAATGGCAGGTTGCGCGTAGCCCAGTCGATGATACGGGAGACATCATCAGCCTCCTTATCAGGCTGAATTAGGCCAATTGTGCCTTCGCTGGCACCATGGCCACGTTGATCGTAGCTGATGACGAAATAGCCGCCGTGCCATGCCTTCTTGGCAATTTCACCGGCGGGCAACAGCTGGCCGTACAGTGACAGAGGGCGCGCCATGCGGGTGAGGCCAAAGCCATGGGCATGGATTAACAATGGCGTGGTGAGGTCGGCGCGCATACGTGGCTGGTATACGGTGAAACGAATCCGGGTACCGTCGGCGGCGGTAGTTTCGGCGTGATACCAGGTTTTTTTCAGCAGGGTGCCGTTGCGCAGCGTCTCGCGCGGGGCACTTTCGTGATAGTGAAATACACAGCCGGGCAGTAGCAGGATGCCCAGCAGTAAAATCAGGGCACGCAGGGAATGCGACATCATGCACTCATTTCTTATAATTGTTGGTGGCGATTCTGCCGACCTATAAGGATGCCGTCGAGGGGAAATGACCGTGGATTCGCCCTGTACTTAGTTTTGTGCAGAAAAAGCTCATGGGATGGGCATTTTTTCTTGTGTGAGACCTTTAAAAGATCAGGTCGGGCAGGCTTCGGCGGGTACCGAGCGGGGCTTGCCGTCCTCGTCGATGGCCACGTACGTATAAACACCTTCGGTGAGCTTGACGATGGGCCGGCAGGGGTCTGCTGTTTCCCAGACTTCAATACGAATTTTCATAGAGGTGTTGCCGACACGCTCGATGTTCGTATAGCAGGACAGGACATCACCAATTTTCACGGGATGCAGGAAGATCATGCTTTCCACGGCGACGGTCGTAATACGGCCATGCGCACGTTTACGGGCAGCAACGGCCCCAGCTAAGTCCATCTGCGCCATCAGCCAGCCACCAAATATGTCACCATTCCAGTTGGTGTCGGCAGGCATGGCGATGGTTTGCAGGGAAATAACGCCCTTGGCTGTGATGGTGGGAGTATCAGACATGGAAGGTTCCTGAGCAGCGTTGTGTCGTCATTGTTATACCGGTCAGTGCCAGCTTGGTAAGTGTCAGCATATTCTGCATGAGCCCATCAGAAGTTGACGCTTTTACGTCGGTGGAACGGGTCGTGTATTGCCTTGATCATCAATGGCGACAAAGGTGAATAACCCCTCAGTCAGCTTGGTGTGCAAGCCGGTCAAGTCATCAGTTTTCCATACTTCAATCATTATCTTGATGGAAGAGCGACCTACAGACAGCACCTCAGTATAAAAACCAACAATGTCGCCTACTCTGAGTGGGCGCAAAAATACCATGCTATCGATAGCCACTGTGGCAATACGGCCACGGGCGCGCTTGCGCCCTGCGACGCCACCCGCCAAATCCATTTGTGAGACTAACCAACCGCCAAAGATGTCACCATTCGGATTAGCATCGCCCGGCATGGCGAGTGTTTGCAGGCAGAGTACGCCGCGGGGCTGCGGAGCATGGTCATGGACGGGATTCATGGTGAGATCTCGGGTATGGATGAGATAAGTATAAACGGGCCGTCAAGGGATGGTAGCGGATAATGATTGAGCGGCCATGGCCTTTAAATAATCAGTTGTACCTATCCTGACCGGGTAAGCCATCAAGAGGTGATTCGAAATATATCTCTAATGAATGTCCTCAATCGGCTTCTGAAATAAAACTGTCATATCCGTTGGTTATGCTTCTGCTCGAACCAAGAACCCTGTTCAGGAGTAAGACATGAAGATGAATCACCTGGTTGTCGCACTGGGCATCAGTCTGGGCGTGATAAGCACTGCTAACGCCACCGTCGATCCAAAGCTGCCGGATTATGAAAAGACTTCCGGTATTTCAGGGAGCATGTCGAGCGTAGGCTCGGACACGCTGAACAACTTAATGACCTTTTGGGCAGAAGGCTTCAAGAAGCAATATCCCAATATCAATATCCAGATTCAAGGGGCAGGATCATCCACGGCGCCACCTGCGCTGGAGCAGGGCACGGCCAATTTCGGCCCTATGTCGCGTCCCATGAAGGATGCTGAAATTCAGGCCTTCGAAAAAAAATATGGTTACAAGCCCGTCGCTGTGCCTGTAGCAGTGGATGCCTTAGCGGTCTTTGTACACAAAGACAATCCTGTCAAGGGTATGTCGATGCCACTCGTGGATGCCATCTTTTCTTCAACGCGCAAGTGCGGCATGGAGCGTGATGTCACTAAGTGGGGACAAGCGGGATTAACAGGTGCTTGGGCGAACCGCGAGCTACAGATTTATGGCCGCAACTCGGTATCGGGCACATATGGATATTTTAAAGAACATTCCCTTTGCAAAGGGGACTTCAAAAATAATGTAAACGAGCAGCCAGGTTCTGCGTCGGTAGTGCAGTCTGTCGCCACCTCAATTAACGGTATTGGTTATTCAGGCATCGGCTACAAGACCTCGGGTGTACGTGCGGTGCCGTTGAAGGGTGCAGATGGCGAGTTTCACGAGGCTAATGAAAAGAATGCACTGAGTGGGAAATATCCGCTTGCCCGGTTTCTTTATGTCTACATCAATAAGGCGCCGAATAAGCCGCTGCGCCCAGTGGATGCCGAGTTCCTGAAGCTGGTGCTGTCAAAGCAGGGGCAAGAAATTGTTGAAAAAGACGGCTACATTCCACTGCCCTCCTCAGAGGTAAAAAAGATTCGAGCCAAGCTGGGTTTGTAAGGCAGATTGGGTCGGGCTGGGAAGGAAGGGGCGAATGTCTCTTTTTTCTCGGCCTAGTGCGCTCACATTTCATGCGTAGATGTGAGCGCACTAGGCCGAGCTTGTAGTAATGAAACATGTGTGAACATTAAGCTGAATTCTTACAGGGCACTATCCATGTCATACAACATTGAATCGGTCATGCCATCTGCCAGCGAGAGGGCAAAAATGGCGCGCCGGCGTCGGATAAAAGATCGACTGGCAAACATCACAATCGGGTTTGGTGGCGTATTTGTCATTGTCGCGATTGCACTGATTTTCTTTTATTTGTTGTATGAAGTGTTGCCCTTGTTTGAGCGTGGAAAATTTGATCAAACGCATAGTTATGACGCTAAAGAGTCGAGAGCGGCTTGGGTGGACATGGATGAGTACAACACAACCGGCATGCGACTTCTGCCAACTGGTGAAATGCAATTCTTCAAAATAGGCGATGGCAGTGAGATTCGTCGCCAAGCACTGCCTGTGCCAGCGGGAGTGCGAGTGGTGAGCGTGCAGCGCGCCGCCGTGACGACAGGTCTGGTGGGTTTGGGGTTGTCCAATGGCCAAGTCCTGGTGTTGGCGCCAGATTATAAGGTGGAATATGGCAGCAATGATGCCCGAACGGTTGTGCCGGGTGTTCGCTTTCCCTATGGCGAAACACCTGTAGCACTAGATGACAGTGGCCAGCCAGCACTTCATTTTGCTCTGCGCGGCAATGATGACGAATTAAAAATAATTGGCATCAATACTGGCCGACTAGTGTGGTCTATTTATAAAAGAAAAGTGGAAACTGGAGCGACGGAAGCAGTATTTGGATTGACCAGCGAGGCGGAGGCAGATGACGGGCCAAAGGTCTTTCTGCGAGCAGAAGAAACGGCATTAGCCACTCCTGCCGGCCCGATACAGAACCTGATTATTGGTCAGGATGCACGCTGGGCGTATGTATTATCGAATGACCGGCAGATGACGGTTCTCAAAGTGACAGAAGACGGGCCGGTGGTGTATCAGCAGTTATCACTGACACGCGGAAGTGAGCAAGTAACCGTGTTGGCGGCCCTTCAGGGCAATATTTCGTTGCTGGTGGGCGACAGTAAAGGCCAGATTGCACAATGGTTTTTAGTGCGAGATAAGCACGCCGAAGTTGATGTATTCAGCTTGCAGAAAATCCGCGAATTTACCTTAGGAGATGCTCCCATCACGGCCATCACGCCAGAAGCCAAACGCAAGGGCTTCATTGCCGGTGATGAGAAAGGACAAGTTGGATATTTTTATACCACCTCGGAGCGTAGCTTAGGCGTACATCAAGCCGCGAATGCTCCGATTCGTGCATTGGCTATTTCGGCGCGCTCAGAAGGCGTCTATGTGCAAAGCGATAAAGGCGCCAGCTTTTGGAATATGCATATTAATCATCCTGACATCTCCATGAAAACGGCATGGGGAAAGGTATGGTACGAGTCGTACGATGGGCCAGAATATACGTGGCAGTCAACCTCCGGAAATTCTGATTTTGAAGGCAAGATGTCGTTGGTGCCGCTAACATTCGGCACACTGAAGGCGGCATTTTATGCCATGTTGCTGGCCGCGCCACTGGCTATCTGTGGTGCCATGTATACCGCTGTATTTATGGCGCCGGGATTGCGTCGAAAGGTAAAGCCGACCGTGGAGCTAATGCAGGCATTGCCTACGGTCATTCTTGGGTTTCTCGCCGGTCTGTGGCTGGCACCTACTATTGAAGGCAGCTTGCCCGGAATTTTCAGCCTGCTCATCATTACGCCACTGATTATTCTTGGGTGTGGTTTTGCATGGTCTCAGCTGCCCGTTGAAAAACGTAGCATGTTGCCAGAAGGCTGGGCACCTATTGTACTGATAGTCCCCATCTTGCTTGGCGGCTGGCTGTCATTCGAGTGGTCGCGGCCAATAGAAATCGCATTTTTCGATGGTGATATCCGGCATTGGCTACAAACAGAAACCGGTCTTGGCTTCGATCAGCGCAATGCACTTATTGTTGGTTTGACGATGGGATTTGCCATCATTGCCCCGATTTTCTCCATTGCCGAAGATTCGCTGTTTGCGGTGCCGCGCCACCTCACCAATGGCTCATTGGCATTAGGTGCCACGCAGTGGCAGACACTCATTCGCGTGGTGTTGCCGACAGCGTCGCCAGGTATTTTTTCAGCGCTGATGATCGGATTTGGGCGTGCTGTGGGTGAAACCATGATTGTGCTGATGGCCACTGGTAATACGGCCATCATGGAATGGAATGTTTTTGAAGGCATGCGCACCTTATCCGCCAATGTGGCGGTTGAGATGGGAGAGGCGGAGGTAAGCTCCACGCACTTCCGAATACTGTTCTTATCGGCACTCGTCTTGTTTGTGCTGACATTTATACTTAATACGGCGGCAGAAACTGTCCGCAATCGTTTGCGCAAAAAATACGGCTCACTTTAAGAAGTCCACGGGGAACTGACAGATGAAATTGCGCGAGTACTTCAGGTCTGGTGATGCGTGGGTGTGGCTGAATGCGGGCACTGTCACTATTTCCTTGATCATGGTGGTCGGGATTATGGGGCTGATCGCGGTGCGTGGTCTTGGGTATTTCTGGCCTGCGGATGTGATGCAAGCTAGCTATACGGAAATGGACGGCAGCAAGAAAATTTTGATAGCTGAAGTGTATGATGAAAAAATAGATACGGCCCAACGCTTGCGCGAAGCAGGCGTCGAGATTCCTGCGGCAGTTGAAACAGTGGTGCGCTATTCCCTGAAGGTGGGTAACCGTGATTTGGGTGGCGCAGACTTCAAGTGGGTCTTTGCAGATCGCCTAGAAAATATAAAATATCCAGCTGATATCGTGGCTCTTGAGCGTTACGAATGGGGTAGCTTTTTTGGTCGTCTCAAAGAAGTACGCCAGAAAGGGGAGCCGGTAGCTATTGGCGAGCAGGCGTGGGATGTCATGCAGAGCCGCCTTGACCGGGCGGGAGAGTTAAGTAAAAAAATTTCCAGTCTGGAGAAAGGAGATGTGAGTCGCATCAATTACGCACTGGATCAACTCCGCTTAGAAGAGCGTCGACTAGTGCTGCGAGATGCACTGACTGCTGCAGATGTAGAGCGCTTTACGGCGGAAAAAGAAAAACTTGAGAAGGAATATGAAGGTGTTCGCCTGGCACTGGAGGACTTGGCGGACAAGGCTGCGCGCGACTCTGCAGTATTTGTGGCGGCGGACGGTATTGAGAAGGAAATAACGCTCGACAAAATTGCGGCAGCACACAAGCCAAACGACATGAATATTTTTAGCAAGCTAGCGACCTACTTTCATAATGTCTGGATGTTTTTGTCGGGTGATCCACGAGAAGCTAATACCGAAGGTGGCGTGTTCCCCGCTATTTTCGGCACGGTACTAATGGTGTTGCTGATGACCATTCTGGTAACCCCTTTAGGGGTGATTGCCGCAATATATCTACGTGAATATGCCAATCAGGGCTTTATTACCCAGACAGTAAGGATTGCCGTAAACAATCTGGCCGGCGTGCCATCGATTGTGTATGGCGTCTTTGGTCTGGGCTTCTTTGTGTATTTTGTGGGCGGGTCCATGGACCGCATTTTTTATCCGGAGGCGGCCCCATCGCCGGTATTTGGTACACCAGGATTGCTTTGGGCGTCCATTACGCTGGCCTTATTAACCTTGCCAGTAGTGATTGTGGCAACAGAGGAAGGCCTCTCCCGTATTCCACGCGCCCTCAAGGAGGGCTCGTTGGCGCTGGGGGCAACCAAGGCGGAGACTTTGTGGCGAGTAGTGCTGCCGATGGCGACGCCATCCATCATGACGGGCGTGATTTTGGCAATCGCACGTGCGGCGGGCGAAGTGGCACCACTAATGCTGGTGGGTGTAGTGAAACTGGCACCCACCCTGCCGCTCGACATGAATGCGCCATTTTTGCATCTGGATCGCAAGTTTATGCATCTTGGTTTTCATATTTATGATGTCGGCTTTCAGAGCCCTAATGTCGAAGCGGCGCGTCCATTAGTGTATGCCACGGCATTCTTGCTGGTGCTGGTGGTGGCGGCCCTTAATCTTTCAGCAGTTGGCCTTCGCAATCGTCTGCGTGAAAAGTACAAGGCACTTGAATCCTGATGCTGATAAAGCGCTGAACAGCATCGAGACAATACAATGGTTTTTGATATGGGATATTCAGTCATGAGCGAGTCAGGAAAAACTACCGGAATGGATGAGAATCATCATTCCATTAATGGAAGGGCCGGCATACCTGGACGGGCCGACCGGCATCCTGATCCAGCCGAAGAGCCCGTTTGCCTAGAGGCAAACAATCTTCAGCTTTTTTATGGCGATAAGCAGGCGCTATTCGACATCAGCATGAAAATTCCGCGCAACCGAGCCACAGCATTCATTGGCCCCTCTGGTTGCGGCAAGTCAACATTATTGCGCACCTTTAACCGCATGAATGACTTGATTGATGGTTGTCGGGTAGAAGGTGAAGTCAGGATCGACGGGAAAAATATTTTCGACAGAAGTGAAGATATAACAAATTTACGCAGACGTGTTGGCATGGTATTCCAGAAGCCGAACCCGTTTCCTAAATCTATTTATGAAAATGTTGCCTATGGCCTTCGAATCCAAGGAATAAATAACAAGCGTGATCTGGATGATATAGTAGAGGCGTCTCTAAAAAGCGCGGCGTTATGGGGTGAGGTTAAGGATCGGCTGCATGACTCTGCACTTGGTCTCTCTGGGGGGCAGCAACAGCGATTGTGTATCGCCCGTGCCATAGCCGTTCAGCCAGAAGTGCTGCTGCTTGATGAGCCATGTTCAGCACTCGATCCTATTTCCACGCTCAAAATTGAAGAGCTAATACATGAGTTGAAGGAACGATTTACGATTGTGATTGTGACGCACAACATGCAACAGGCAGCCCGAGTCTCTGATTACACAGCATTCATGTATCTTGGCAAGCTCATTGAGTATGGCAATACGGATACCATTTTCACAAACCCAGGGAATAAGCAGACGGAGGACTACATAACGGGCCGCTATGGATGAAGGTGTTCGTCTTTCGAGGTTGGCTTTAGAAGCATGAATATTTTAGAGATATTCCAGTTATATTTAGTGGGTTAAGGAGCAGTTATAATGGTCAAGAAAGATGATTACACCCAGCATATTTCTGCACAGTTTAATGCCGAGCTGGAAGACATTCGTAGCAACTTTCTGACCATGGGTGGCATGGTTGAAAAGCAAGTGGTGGATGCCATCCAGTCTCTTCTTGATGCGGATTCTAATTTGGCCGAGAAAGTACAGGCGGCAGATAAGCAGATCAACCAAATGGAACGTCAGATTGATGAAGA